>Ga0265298_10001121_pt1 | contig 39347 bp, 45 predicted proteins | sample AusTroGonzalo_MG_3_FD_193486 | JGI IMG/M metagenome (GOLD analysis project Ga0265298, IMG submission 193486) | Bovine rumen microbial communities from tropical cattle in Woodstock, Queensland, Australia - Gonzalo_01 | ecosystem: Host-associated > Mammals > Digestive system > Stomach > Rumen ... | reverse complement strand
ATCATACTGATAGTTCTGCAGTGCTCTCTGCTGCTGAATGTCTGCGTTCCTTCGCTGCCATGCTGCCAGATATTCCGCAGCCCGCTGATCATTATTCTGCTGGGCCGGATATAACGGACGATCATAAGGACGATTGTTCTCCACTCCGACTTCCCGCATCTGTCCATTGAAACTGTACTGCGTCGCTCTCGGATCGTATTCTCCCCGTGTGCTGAATCCTTCTGAATACAAAGGATTCGTCGGCAGATATCCGTTGCCCCGGTTCCCTGCTGCCTGTTGGTTTGCCTGTGCCCGCAGCGCTGCCTGTACCCGCGGATTGCCGACCTGCTCTGCCTGTTCCTCCGGACTCATCGCCCAGTACTTTGCCAGGATCGTCGAATCATCATCTTCCTCGGTGAACTCGGCCTTTGTCTGAGCAGCTATGCTTTGAGCTGTATTCCTTTTCATCCCGATCGTGCCTGCAGTACCGCCGGTATAAACGACCGGTTCTCCTTTGCTTCTGGATGTGATCTTGCCGTTTTCCGACTTCGGATTTTCCGGTGTTTCTTCTGCGGATGAAAGGACCGGACTCTGTTGTTCCGCTCTGCGTTCTCCTGCTGACACTTGTGTCCCCGGTTCCGGTGCGTACACCTGTGGCTCTTCCTCTGCAGCTGCAGGTATTGGTGTAGATGTCTGTTCCGGTTCAGGTTCCGGTTCAGGTGTATAACTGACAGTGTTTTGTTTTACCTTACCGATCTTATCCGCTAATGAGCCAGACGTATCTGCACCTTTGCTGCCGGACTGCTGCCCTTCCGTTCTGCCTGTTCCACCGGTTACTGTTTCTTTTATCTTTTCTTTTGACTGAGCTATTGCTTCTTTCGCTGTTTGAGCAGGAGCAGGATCATAGGATACACCTTCACTCGCATTGACCCGATCCTTCCTCCGTTCCTCTTCTTTCTCAGCTGCCCATGATTCTTCCTTTTGTTGGTTTATCCAATTCTGTGCACCACTGAAATCAGAATTGTTTATGACATCTGTAATCCAGCCCATAGTTACCTCCTCATACCTCCTCTATCCGTTTCACAGCTTCAGGTGCCCGTTCCTTCACCATCCGCTTTACCGCCTCGGGAAGTCCTGCCCAAAGTACAGCGGCTTCCCTTTCAACATCCGGCCTGTAAAATTCTTCCAGCGCCGCCTCTATGTCATCATTGACTTCCATCTCTGCCATGACCAGCAGCTCGTCTATATCCTGATTGGTAAGCATTTCTACCTCATCATCCCGCTTTCATCCGGTGTTCCTGCCAAACCCTGACCGGGGATCATTCCGCCCATGGCTCCCGGCAGCCCGCCTTCCATTCCTTCTGTCGGCATTGGCATTGGTCCTCCGGCTTCCGGCATCGGCATCTGTCCCTGCTGCATCGCGTTACTCATCAGCTGTGCTTCGATCTGCTGGCCCTGAGTAAGTCCCATCTGATCAGGTGCAGGTTCCGCATTCCGCATTCCGCCTTCCGCATTGCTGCCGGCCGCAGCATTCCTGGCAGCAGCGATCGCATTCTGCAGCTGTTCATTCCGCAGCTGTTCTTCCTGCTGATCAGACTGCTGTAACCGGTTCACCTTCTGCTGCAGCTTATACTGGACCAGGCTGTTCGCCGCCTGCTGTTTCACAAATGCGCTTGCGATCTCCTTGGTATTGGTGATACCCAGCAGGTTGCTCTGGATATATTCATCCGGCATGCCCAGCTTCTGCATCTGCAGACCAACATTGACCAGCTGCAGCTTCTCCTGCGGCAGGATCACGTCCAGCTTTGCTTTCACTTCGATGTCTTCCGGGATCTCAGATGACTTGATCTCATACCCGTTCTTGTTGAAGTTGATGTGCCGGGCCTTCATCATTGACAGTGCCATCTCGATTGTGCTGGAGATACCGAAACCACCCAGCCGCTGCGGACCGATCAGCGGAAGCCTGGCAGCCTGCTGCAGTAAACTCGTCTCGGAGAATGTCTGGCTGCTTCCGCCCCGTTCCCCGAAGGCTGTGCTGTACATCGTGCTTTCATCAATAAGCGTTCCGGTGATTTCGCTCAGCTTCTGCACTTCCGGCGGCAGGATACCTTTGCTGTCCAGCGGATCCAGTGTGTCGCCCTTCCGCATCTGGTAATAACTGATCGCTCCGTCGTGCTGCATTATCAGATCATCTTCGCTGTCCGTCTTATAAACGAATGTCGGTGTAACACCCAGCGTAAACAACAGGGAATACAGCACCGTATACAGCAGACTTTCCCGGTCCCACAGATGACTGCGCATGATGCTGAACAGCAGCGGCTGTCTCCGGTCTTCTTCCTTCTCAAAGAATGTGGATCCGTTTATCAGCGTGACGTCGATCGGGATGCAGGGCAGATTGTGTTCATCACAGATCAGCGGATCATCCTCATTGATCCAGATAGCATAATGTGTCAGGTCATAAAAGATCTTCAGCTGTACATTGTCCGTGTTTCGCTTATTGACATAGTCATACTTATCCTTCAGCAAAGACTGATACTTCTGTGCCACATAAGACCATCGCACCTGTGATTCCCGGTAATAAGCACACAGCCCCAGCTCGTCAAACTCCGGATAACCTTCCCGCGGATTCCAGGACTGGAACAGGATCGGCGTGATCTTTGACACACGTTCCGCCCGTTTGTCGTTTTTGTTGTAGGCCTTATAGTCATCCATGATGGTGATCGCCGTGTGCATCTCATCATAAAGCAGCGCACTCAGGATCATGTCATAATGCAGTGGACGTCTTGCAGCTCTCCCGGCTTGTCCCCACCAACGGCTGATATTCTTTTCGATCCCTTCCAGCTTCGATTCATCCAGCCCGCTTGCATTGATATCAAACACCGGCTCCTGGCTCATCATCAATCTGCAGGCGTTCAGCACCTTGTTTCTGGCGGACGGGCTCGGCGTCAGCTTCATGATGTCCTGCCCGGAAAACTTGCTGTTCTCAGCCGTGAAATCCATCAGATACATCTTCTCATATTCGTCAAACTCCCGATCACGCACACCATGGATCGACTTCAGATCCCGTGCATGGATCCTGATGTCATTCCAAACTTCCCGATCATAATTCATAAACTCCTCCTACTTCTCACTGCCGAAGGCGATTTCACCCGAAGGATTTCACCGCACAGCGATTTCACTTTCCGTAAACCTTTTTCACAATGGCCGTAATGTCTTTCACCCTCACGTTCGCATTGACGTCCACCTTACTGCTGCGCTGCCCCAGTTCCTTCGCGATATCGTCAAGGCAGCCGCGCATCGCATTCACCACTGACGGCAGCTGCATCGTTGCTGTCCGCGGGACCATATCAAACAGATACTCCGCTGTCTTCTCCAGCATCCGGATCCGCGCATCCTTCTCCGCAAGTCCTGCTGTGATTGCCTCTGCCCGTCGTTCCTCATGGATCACAGCCTCTTTCTGTACAGACTGTCTCCGGAACGTCTTTGAAATGTTTGCACTCTTGACCACAAAAGGAGGATCATGCTCTGCAGCCAGCCGGATGATCTGCTGGTTCGTCTTTCCTGCAGCAACCCATTCCTCGATCAAAAGGCGCTGATCATTCGTCAGTCTCACCCTGATCTCCTTCAAAGTAAATATTTACTTTCTCAAAGTAAATCCCCTCACAAACTTAACTCCCCAAAATATTTACTTTCATTTACTATCCAAACATCCCATACAGCGGATGTCTTTCCCGGTTTCTCCGCTCTCCGTTCCGCGGTTTTTCTGATCCGGCAATACTCGTCAGCATATACCGCAGCGCATCATAAGCATGATCCTCAAAGTTCGTGTCCACATCCTCCGGCTTGCTGGCGCTCATCGGCAGATTCTCAAACTGCCAGATCAGGTTCTTACACCTGGATAAAATGATCAGTCCGGGAAGTCCGTCCGGCTTCGGCCTCATCAGCTCCCGGATCTTTGCCAGTCCACCATTCCGGTCATTGTCGCCTTTGGTCAGGTAGATCCCGTGATCGGCATAGATATCCTTTGGTTCCCTGGCATTGTTTTCCACATGATGGTTCTTCTGCCACATTGCCGGATCCGCGTAGCTGATACTGATCCTGTGGTTCCTCGGCGTCATGTCATTGATCCGCTCTGCCTGCACACCGTTCTCATATCCCTCTCCGTAATCTTCCTGGTACACCACCACCCGCTTCGTCACCGGATCAATCGCTCCCCACAAACAGCAGTATGGTTTTCTGTATCCGTCATCGATCCCGCGGATCCTCGTCCAGTTGTCTCCGATCTCAAAGTCATCATAGACATAAACATCCGGCCGGAAGTTATCAAACGCCATGCCCTGACTGATATCGAAGTCACCGTCACGCCACAGCTTTCCCAGCATCCCATCCAGGTTGTTCAGGTAATCAACATACCCGGCATCCAGGAACTTGTTATCCTGGTATCGGCTGAAGATAAACCGCGTGCTTGTTTCCTGTCCCTTCTTCCATGGTTCGATGAAAGTCTTTTTCAGATACCGCATCCCCGGTCCGCCCGGATTGAAATTCATATAGCACCGCGGTACATAACCATCTAACCGTCCGGTACGAAGAGACCCCTGCAGCTTGATCAGCCGTTCCTCGTCGATCTGGTTTGCCTCTTCGACCACCATCAGCTCATAGTTCAGCCCGACATATTTGTCCACATCCTTCGGATCCCGCACACCGGCGATCGCGATCGAGCTGCCATTCGGAAACCGTACACCGTCCTGGTTCAGCCGTGCTCCTTCATAATCTCCCAGGATCGCGGACGTCATCTGCTGGAAGGAATCACCTGCGGAGTTCTTCACAAGGCGGATGTACAGGCAGTTGATCCCCGGCCACTTCTGACAGTCGTACAGGGCAACATGGGCAAAGGTCGCTGTGGTCTTTCCGGATCCCCGGCTGCCCCCGTTCCCGATCAGACGGACCCCGTGCAGCTGCGCTTCCTCTGTCAGCCGGTGCCATTTGACCTGCATCTCCTGCGGGATGTAGAAATACGGAAGGAACCGCTCTGCCATTTCCTCCGGCAGTCCTTCCTTTAACAGCTCACTCGCTGCTGTTTCCCATGCTGCAGCTTCTTCGTCCGTCATGACCTGAATCCTTTAAACGCAAAAGCCGCCCCTGTTAGGACGGCTCTTGTATAGCACCTTGGAGAGAGGTGGCCTGACTAAATTATATCACAGACCGTTCTCAGCTAACCACGCTCAAACTTCCCTCCGTTCGGTTTCAATCGGTTCTTCTGCCGGCCTCTCCTCAGCTCCTCTTCCGGCAGCGCCACGCGGATCCTGTGCATAATGGATCCGATCTCCACATGGTTCTCATCGAACACCGGCTCCTCCACATCAAAGTACCGCGGCATATTGTTCCGGATCTCCAGCGTGATCCTCCCGGTTCTCGTATGGTTCGAAGCCACCTTTTCACACAGCCCCTGCAGCTGATTGATCTGTTCCACAGTCAGAAACATTCCACCTCCACCATTGTCATGAGGACTAAAAAAAGCCGCGCCGGAAGAACCCGCGGCTTATCTACTGAATACGGAGTACCATGAAACGAAGCTGTATAATTGGTTACCATTATTTCCTCCGGTAAAACGCAGGGTACATCCCTACGACGCTCTCCTACAACTATCTACAACTATCAACAACTAACTACAACTATCTACAAACTAAACCCTAATCCCTAATACCTGATCCCTACATCGGCCCTGCCCCTGCATTTTCAAAAGGTTTCCATTGATCCTCGTACCTGTTCTTCGCATCCTCGATCGTCTTATTCAGGATCCCTTTTGCAGCACCGTCAGACAATCCGTCCTGCCGCAGCGATGACAGAAACGCCTGGATCATGCAGCTCAGATTTCCCGCCAGTTCCTGGATGATCATCCGGTCAGACCTATCTGCTGGCGGAGCTATGCAGCAGCTGGACAGCCTGCTGTCTTCCATCACTCCGTGTCCAGGGATCACAATACAATAACTGATCCCCGTTCCTGTCATACTTCCCACAGCCTTGATCGACTTGCTGATCGCGATCAACCGCTCATCCACAGAAGCTAACCCGTCATTCTCCGGCGCCTGCTCCTCATTCTTCATTCTTACTTCTTCATTCACAGGAACATCTTCTCCATATCCAAACTTATCACTGCTTCCACTGCTTTCCATCTCTCACCCCTTCAATCCTTCATACGGCACTTCCCCGACAATGTTCAGGTTCATACCCCGCAGCTTCTTCGTCATCATCTCAGCTTCATATCGGCTAACCGTGCTCACGATTGTCTGCCCGGTCTCCCCGAACAGGTGATAATTCCCGATCGCATTCAGCCCCCAGCGGTATACCTTCTTCTTGTCCATCCGCTTTGCCAGCTCCTTGACGTTCATAACCCCAGCCTTTCCATGATCTTCTTTCCTACTTCGGCCACAGCTTCCTCAGTCCAGGGATCGTCCGGATCCTGATCGTCCGTGATCCCCAGCCTCTTCAGGTCATCCTTTGTCAGACTTTCAAACTCTCCTTCCCCGTCATCACGGACCGCAAACACCGGCCCGAAGATCACGTCCGTCGGTGTCATGATGTTCCGCTTCATGTTGTTCAGCTTGCCTTCCTCGTTGCAGAAGATATGTACACCGAATGATGTGGTATATGCTCCTTCGATATACCCTCCGACGATCTGCTGATACACCTGCAGCACATCCTCGACGGTCCGCTTTTCCCAGGGTTCCCCCGGATTCTTTACGGCTATGGTGATCTTTCTTTTCATTATTGCTCTAACCTTTCTATCAATTGCTTCACCTGGAACAGGTCTACATAAAGCATTGTTGCCATCCGCCCGATCTCACAATCCGGCCGGAATGTTTTCATCAGCACACTTGTGATCTCATCCGCATCAATGTAGGCTTTTTTTGCGCGATCGCATAAATCCTGCAGCGTCGGCTCCGGCTTTCTTCTTGGCTTTCCTTGCATCTTCTTCCTCTTCGATCTTTTGCCGGAGATACCACAGCCCGGCACTCATCAGTTTCATCTGGCAAAGGTTATCCCCGTTCAGCCAGCAGCCGGAACAGTTATTGAAATACAGACATTCCTCCAGCTGCTTTGCCACCATCTTCAACGTCTTCACCGGTTTCTGGATATGTACCGCATACTTCATCTATCTTCCTTTCCACAGTAAAGACTTCCCGCACTTCGGACAAGACTTCCATTTCTCTTTCAGAAACTTCCTGCAATTTCCGCAGTACCATTTCTCGTCGATCGTGTCCCGGTCCACAGTGATCACCCGCGCCACTGTCCGGACTTCTTTCTCCTTTTCCATCATCCCGTTCACTCCAATCTATCAATGCTCCGCAGTGCTGGCAATATTTCCAGAACTTGCCGACCACCGATCCACACGAGCAGTACCATTTGTTTTCGATCTTGATGGCTTTACTGACTTCTTTCTCTGCCGGATACTGTCTCCGCCATTTCAATTCCTGAAGCCATCTTGCCAGCTGCCTGTGGTCTGCAGCACATCCCGGCCATTCACAACGCTCCGCTATTTCCTCACAATGCCTGATCGCATCATCTATCTCAAATCTCATTTTCTTTCCTTCCGATATGCCTGCCAGGTGTCATCTCCTTTGACAAAGTCATACTGCTCCCCATCAGAATTTCTGGCATCAAAATAATCGTTGTTGATAAATTCGATCAACATCCAGGTTCCTGATATCCATCCTCTGGTATTGTCAATCGGATCATATCTTTCCAACCAGACCGGCTTCCCTTCCATCCGCAGCAGCTCGTCCCAGGTCAGCGGATCATTCTGCTTCAGTTCCGCCAGTGCCTTAATATGTTTGTCCCTGGCGCTGTTGTACTGATCCATCACCTGCGTCATTTCTTCCTGCCAATGCTTCCGGTCAGCTTCATACTGCAGCCTGTCCGATCGGTACATCTTCAGGTGGTTGAGCGCATCAAGTGCTCTTGTCGCACAGCAGTTACCTTCACGCAGGTCATCTTTGTAAGAGCAAGTGTTGCACTCTTGCGGTCCTTTCCAGCATCTTTCCGTGGCCTGTATAACTTCATCCAGCGATCTCATCTTCTGCATAACCAAATACCCTTTCTTCTAAGTCTTTGATCCTGCGAATGACATTATCCATCTGCCTTTCAATCTTGTCATCTTCCACACAAATCCCAAGCGGACAGTCTCGAAAAAATCTATCCTTTCCAGTCCCTTCATCATGTGCTCCAAGTACGCATTTATGTCTTTTGTAGTAAATGCAATCACCGCAACAGTAAATCTTCACGTACTGCCTCATCATTCACCTCTCGTCATCTCTGATCCACAATTCGGACAGTACTTGAACTCGTCAAAGTAATACTGATATGGCGTAGTCAGATACTTTCCGCATACAGAACATTTAGCGTGCTGGTAATCCATGATGGTCATGGAATATACTTTTCTCTCCACCCACTTCCCCTTCTTCCGCTCTGGTATTTCTGCGGATGGCATGTCTTCGATAATGCAAATACCGTCATCAAGAGAACAGGTTCTGCACATGATACCGTTGTATTTTTCACCTTCACCGCAAACGTCACAGAGTCTCTGAAAGGCCTCCAATACCGCCTGTCTGTCAATAAGGTCACTCATGATTCACCTCTCATCTCTGCACGACTACAAAAGTCATTTCTTTGACGGAACACCAACTTATCCTGCTCACATGTACACCGACTACCAACATTGATACCGTATTTAACTGTGACACATCCCGGAATACCGAACGGTCCATAGGCTTCTTCTGGCATATCTTTATACTCATATCGTAATCCGTCCTTCTCAACATGCGCTGGATCGAAGTAAATGCAATCTTCGCATCGGATAATCTTCCGCTCTGGCTCTGATCTGCTGTTCCATGCTTTGATAGCATCATCCTCGTTTATCCATTTTTTTGTCAGTCTGCCTGCACATGACGGATTTTGGCAGGTCGGTGTATAGTCATATCCATTGGGAATATGTTTTTGAATCTTCATAATTGCCTGTCCTCCGCAAAACGGGCAGGGTTTTAGTTCTTCACTCATTTCCACTCCAATCACGACACCAATGATCACTCGGACAAAAGATGCTCCACAATTTACAATACCGCCCGTCTTCATAACTGTCGCATGTATTGCAACACCGCTCTGCAATCATAGCTCTCTTATTCCATAGATAGATTGCATCCTCTTTGCGAGCAGCAACATTGGTCGAAGCCTTGCAGTTTGTACAATATGTGACATATGCTTTACTCACGCTTGAATATCCAACATTGATACGTTTACTTCCGCAAAATGGACACGGTTTTAATTCTTCATTCTTCATTCTTTCTTCAGCCATAACAGACACCTTTCCAGGTCATTCATCCGCTGCCATTCCTCATAATATTTTTCAAAGCATAACCGCAGCGTCAATGACAGACTTGCATATCCTTCATCAGCCACTTCGTAAAGCCTGGACAATTCCTCCTGATTGAAATGGACCTGCACATGGTAGTCCCTCTTCTTCTCCGGCGGCATTGCCTTCTGTCTTCTCATAACAATCCTTTTCTTTCACGCACCAGGAGCAGCACGCCGATCCTCGCCAGGATCTGATTCGCAGCAGCCTCTCCCCAGTTCTGTCCGCAGCGATGCTTCAGTGCCGCCCGGTATCCGTCGATCCGCGCACGGTCATCATTGTCAAGGCTGCGGAAGGCAGCAGCATAAGACTGCGTTTCCAGCACCGGCCGGTCCCGTGAAGTCACAGGATTGCTGCACTCCTTATAGATCTTTTCAAACTCATCATGCACCGCAGTATTCGGTACAGCCTTCTCCGGGATCCTCCGATCCCTGTGTCCATAAAGTGATCTACTCATTCTTCACCCCCAGATATTCGCAGATGATGCCGATCGCATCGTCCGCCCCTCTGCAGATATTGAACTGATAGCCTTCAAACACCAGCGCCTTGCCCCACACGAATTGCTCGTCCCGGACCCGGCCGCCTTTCTTTTTCTTCAGCTCAATAAACAAACCGTGCTTTCCGTCCCGTGCCACCGGAAGGAACAGATCCGGCACACCGGCCTTGACGCCTTCAGCCTTCATCCGTGCTGCAGTCACCTTGTTACGGTACCCGCCGTTCGGGATGTGGAACAGCAGCCGCAGCTCCGGGATCCTGTTCTGCATGAAAGCAGCCCATTCGAACAGACTGATCTGCTCGTCGCTCTCCGACGGTACCCATCCTCTCCAGTCGCTCATCTCTTTTTCTCCGGCATGCCGTGGATCACCTTGCTCATGATCCCGCCCTTCTTCAATTCCCGCGCTTCTTCCTCAGCTCTTGCCTGGTCACGCAGCAGATAACGGTACATCATCAGGTAATGGCAGATGTCTTTGTTCAGAGATCCTTCCCGCTTCGATACGATCCCGATCACTTCGTCCAATGTCTTCGTCATGACGATCCCCTTTCTATGCCGGGCCTGATGATTTCGCGAATTGTTCGATTAGCCAGATAGCCTTACCCCTCATCTGATCTGTCGCGCCTTCCGGTTCAATACCCTGATCTGCACACACCGATGTGATCAGCCCGAAGCTGACGCGCTCATCCTTCTCCAGCCTATCAACAGCTTTTCCGGCAATCTTGTAGTAAGTTAACAGCCAACGCTTCAGCTTGCTCGGATTAGATTTGCTGAGCTCACACCAGGCTTTCACTGCATTGAAACCGCTCAGCCGTGGCAGCGCAAACCGCAGCACTACCGGATCCGGTTTCATGCTGATCAGTTCCTGCAGTTGCTCCTTGCTGTATTCGATTCCCACCGGATCCAGCAGGTATTCGTTGCAGATTTCTGTCAGCTCCGCAGCATTCGGATCTTCCGGCATAGGCAGCAGCTCCAGAGACGGAGCAGGATACCTGTCAGTTTCTTCGCTGGCTGCCGGGATCGGTGCTGCAGCATTGATCACAAACGACACCGACACCGCACCGTTTTCCATCCAGCCCAGGATCTTCTCTATCTCTTTCCATAACCGTGCCTCAGCCCAGTCTTTCGCGAAAGCATTCTCAACAGAAACCGTATAATGTCCGCCTTCATATCCGATCAGCTCCGCCTTCTTCAGCACCGTCGCATACGTTCCCCGGTCCAACATTCCCTTCAGCTGTTCCTTCGCAGTCTTCCACCTGATCACAGCCTCTTCGGGAATTTCTCCCGCGCCGGTTAACTCAGTACCTTCTATGCTCTTTTCTGGTAAGTAAGTAGATCTGTCTACATACATACTTACTTCTTTTTCGGGATTATTGTTAATATTATTAATTAACTGTTCGGGAATATCTCCCTGTTTTTCGGGAATAATTCCAGCTTCTTCGGGAATATCTCCCGTTTCTGATTCCTTTTCAAAATGAGTTGAACATTTTCCTTCAATTCGTTCGGGAATTTCTCCCTGCTTTTCGGGAATATTTCCCGACCACTGTCCGCTGACCACCTGCCGCTGTTCTTTCTGGTAGGGAAAAACTCCCAGCTTTCCGGCAATATTTCCCGAATACTCTTCCCGCGGCAGCACTTCCACTTCCGGCTCATCATCCTTTTCAGAATCCCATAAAGGAATATCTCCCTGCATTTCGGGAGAATCTCCCGGCAGCTGATCCTCATAACCGAATACCGCCTTCTCCAGCAGCGACACACGCTTTTCCAATTCGGGAGAAACTCCCGCTTTTCCGGGAATATTTCCCGATAATAAGGGAGAATCTCCCGAAGGCAGTATCTTCTCATCCCAGTACAAAGGCAGCTGATATTCTCTGCCCGTCAGCTGGTACCGGTTCTTCCGTGGTGATACGATCACACCCAGCTCCTGCAGCTTATCCAATCCCTTCCGGATCGGCTTCTCGGTGAATCCGGTTTCCGCAGCCAGGTCAGAAACTGACACAGCCCGGTTCCCGTTCATGCTCAGGTAAACAAGGATCGACAGCGGTGCGGCCTTTACATCCGCCAGTGAAAAATGTTCAAACATCTTCCATTCCTCCATTTCAGTGTATAATAGAGGTGCGGTCAGGATGTAGAGTTATTGACCGTTCCCTACATCCTGATCCGTGACCCAAAATTGAATATCCCGCAGTTATTTGAGAGAGAGCGAACCGCAGGACTACAGACGATTTATTGTGAATATTTCGCCTGTATTTTTTTCTGGAGGTTCTTATGAAATTGTCCGAAGCATCTGATATGTTTTACGTTTCAATGATCGGTATCAAGTCTGAGAAAACTGTATCCTGGTATAAAGGTCTGCTATCCGATCTCACGAAATTCCTGGACGATCCCGATCTGGATCTTGTTGATCTATACAGCCTGGAAAAATTCCGAGCCTCTCTGAACCGTCCTTCCAATTCAAAAGGCAGCAAAGGGAAAAAGATTTCAACGCATACGATCCACTGCCATGTCCGTGCACAGAAAAGATTTTTCAAATGGTTATACCATCGTCATCTCATAGATAATAATCCGGCCGAATTTCTGGAAAAGCCCAGGCTGCCGAAGCAGCAGCGTAAAGGGATCAAGCTGGAAGCAGCAGAAAAAATGCTGGATATGTCCCGCGATAATTGCCGCGACTATGCCCTGCTGTTATTCTTCCGCGATACCGGATGCCGCGCCGGTGGCATTTATAACTTACTCACAGACAATCTGGATATCCGTCATAACTCTGCGATCATCAGAGAAAAAGGAGACAAAGAAAGGACAGTCTATTTCACAACAGAAACTGCCCTGGCATTGGCTATGTACAATTCCATCCGGAAAAATCCTTTTGACGAAGAACACTTCTTTTTGTCAGACACATCTCATGAACCGCTGACTTATTCCGGCATCTATCAGATCTTCAAACGCCTGGCGAAGAAAGCTAATGTCAAAACAAAATTCAGCCCGCATCAATGGCGTCACGCAGCTGCCCGGTCATGGATCAAAGCAGGAATGAATCTGAAAACTGTTTCGGAAATCTTAGGACACGGTTCTGAAAAAGTAACCGGTGATATCTATGGAACACTGGATGATGAGGAACGACGCGAACTCTATTACAAAACCCAGGCTATTATCCATAACCGGATCAGTAATTAGCACATTTGTCCCTCAGAGTAACTGACTCTTAATCAGCGTGTTCGGGGTTCGAGTCCCCGATGGGTCACTGTAGGACTTTGGTAATCTTATAATTCAGGTGAAATATTCAGTTATCAAGGTTCTATTGGGTGTTGAACTGGTCCTTCTTCACCCACTGATAGGCGGCAGTAACCGCCTGTTTTTATTATAGTTATTGTTTGATGATCTCAAATAGATCTTCGAACCGGCAGTCCAGGACGATCATCATTTTGCAGATGTTCTTCAGTGTGAAATTATTCCGCTTCGAAAGTCCTGTGTAGTCGATCCCGGTCTGCCGACTGAGCTCCGCAAGGGAAATATTTCTCTCGCGGCATTTGTCGATTAAGTGATCTTGAATATCAAAATTTATCATAGCAATAGATTATATTACAATATATGTGCCAGTGTATAAAATTGGTGCAAAATTGGTAAGGTTATTATGGATAGCTTCACTATAAAATGTTTGGAAGAATTGGAGCAGCTGCGAAGAACTGCCACCACAAATGAACTAATCATGCTGCATCTTACCACGCTGGAAGAATATGTGAATTGGCGCAGACAGTTTCCGGATTGGGAACCATGGATGTTTTATCTGCGTCCTGATGCTCCGGATGTGATTGCTATTCGGAAACAATATGAACAGGAAATGCTTCGATCTATGATAGAGAAAAAACTACGGGAGTAATTATGGATGCCGGTGCTTATTGTATGACTGCGTTTTTCATATTCCTCGGTGTGTGGTTCGTTGCCAACATCATCATCCGGATCATTCGGCATAACAAGAAATAAAACAACAGAGCAAGGCGTGGAGCCTTGCTCTGTTTGCCACACTGAATGGTGGACTTTGTGCATGCACTTGATGTCCCGGATCGGTACGCTGAGCTGAAAGGAGAAGCGTTCCGGGATCATGCCTTTATTATAACCGGCTTATAATCCTCCTGACCTCTTCTGTAATACTCACTCCATCCCTCTTTGCCAATGCAGTAATTCTGGTATGAGTATCCCGATCAACGCGGATCATAACGTGGTCTGACTGTGGCACCTGCTGTTTCAGTTCAACATTCACAAGTACCACATCAAAAGGATCATTTATATCCAGCGGCCGGATCGTTCCGTCATCCATAACAACGAAGTATTCCCGGTCCCGTGTTCGCTTCTGATAAAGCTGTCCGCCTTCTATTTCTTTCAGCAGCTCAGCTGTATCAGTATCATATAACTTTGTTCCGATTCTTTTCCTCAATTCGATATTCCCTCCTTATTATGGTATACTTGTCTTCGTCAAGGCTTGCCTCAAAAGCCTTGTGGATTGAAATAAAATCAATTCGATGAAAGAGCCGGTCCACTTCGGCTCTTTTCATTTTCCCAAATAGATCGTCTCAAAGCCCTGATCCCATTTATAGTAATTCTTTGGGATCTGGCGCATGTTCTCTCTCTTTTTGATGATGATCTTCTGGACTCTCTTATCCTGTTTCAACTCATCTGCTTTGGCCATGACAGCTTCCTCATACCTATAATTGCCTCTGACAATCTGGTAGTACGGAGACTCCGTGGTCAAAATCTTCATAAAGAACATATCGGTTTTCATTTTTCCCTTATCCTTTCTGCCCTGGTCACCGGGCCGGTGTCATTATTTCTCTTGTGATTAAATATACAGCATATGTATACAATTGTCAATATAGATTTTATTGATACTTCATCAAGTTGAAATGAACAGATCGGGAAGCCTTGTGTTTGATAAGAACAAATTATGGAACAGATTTTTTAATTAAAGCATCCTAACTTAAGAGGAGATTTTACTATGGCAGAAGGTTATGAACCAAGACCAAGTGTGGATGTATATTCAACGAGCGAAATAAAGGTCGGTACTTGGATTGATGGAAAACCTCTCTACGAAAGAACTTATTCTGTTAATTCGAGTGGACAAGCAGGCGTTTGGGAAAGATTTGATTTGGGTATTGCAAATTTATCTTTTGCATTTTATACATTAGTGGTAGGCATTCGCAGTGATGGTGCTTGTCCACAGCCGTATAATGTAAATTCTGGAGATTTGTTAGTTCCGTCAATATCTTTGTCAAATGTAAGAATGAGTATATATTGGCAACATTCAAGCGCTGTTTATACTAAATTTTACTTTACCATTAGGTATACAAAAACCACAGACTAAAAGCAATCAGCGGGATTGGTCACCCTTTCCCGCTGATAACTAACTATAGTATTTCTATTACAAATTCCACGTATATTTCGAATGTTCTTTCACTCGTTAAAGATGACCGGGTGATGAACCCGGTCTTTTATTTTTCACGTAGTAAGACAATTGCGGAGAGGTCGAAAGTTCTCGGTTCTGTGGTATGCCCATTATATATATTAAATACTATATCCATATTACCATTTGGGAACCATCCAATTCCTCCTAAATTAGGTTTTCCCCAACCGTTGCCAATATAAGGCGATACAGATAAAACTTCATAGCTATCATATGAGTAAGGTATTTCTATATCAAGACCTTTAGATTTATTAGCATCTATTGACCCTGTTGATATATTTGAAATTCTGTAAGTGATTAAATTTGTAATCTTTCCACTTGCCATCAACACCACCTTTCTACCGTTAATTTGTTCTTATCGAACCCATTCATGATACGACTCCATACTTCATTCAGCTGAAGGTTCCGGTTCAGAGAAATCAAAGACCTGATTCTTGATGGCTCCACCGCTGGCACTGTTGACAACCTGCACGAATTCATATTCCAGATTCTCGCTGTCGATATCCGCAGCCAGAATGTTATAGAACCGCTTCAGTGCCTGAGTCTCAGTTTCGAAACTCTGTTCACTGTGAGCTACAGTTCCCTGCTTGTTGACGTTATAACGAAAAACCATATAAAACATAATCAATTTCCTTTCTGCCCTAAAACGACATTCGCGGTCGCAGCCGCAGTACATGTACCGGTGAATGAAATGTAACCGGTTTGAGAACTCCAGGCCACACCAGTTGTGATGTTGGCCGATGGTTCAAATGTGATATTGAGTAGTACAGTATCAGCCGTGATCCGGCTGTCCGTGATTCTCAGGATCTCCGCATTGGTTGCTGCCGATACACCCTGCTGGTAGAAATACAGGATCTCTTTATCCAGCCTTGCCTTGGCTTCTGTATCCTGAATAGGATACGACACATTGTCCTTGATAACTTTATCGACGTAGGACATTCTCCCTCCTTATGATAAATCTTGCCAGCTGACGCCCAGCTCTGCAGTCGGATCAGCTGTAAGCACCTGTCCTGCCGTTCCGACCGGCAGCCTTCGGTAATCACCTTCACCGGCGAACACGATGATATCTCCCTTCGTCAGTCCGACCAATGCCGGGATCTTCCGTATGGATTGCATCGACTCCACATTAACGGAGAAGATCTTTTTAGTAGGTTCGATGATCTTGCTTGTCTGTTCCTTTACGATGAGTTTCATGAGCTGCTCCCTGTTGTGATCACCAGCGCGTTATCTGAGGTATCTACATCGATATCGAATTCTGCGTTCGTCACTGTGAATGTAGTCGTGGTTCCATCGGTAAAGGTAATCGTATAAGTGTCTACATTACCGGACGTTCCGGTCTTTACGATCGACGCGATCCCGTTCCCCGTTGCTCCGGTTTCACCTTTTGCCCCGGTGTCCCCTTTAGCTCCGGTGTCCCCTTTGGCGCCTGTATCGCCTTTCGCGCCGGTGTCTCCTTTATCACCTTTTTCTCCCTGGATACCCTGTATGCCCTGGATACCCTGTTCTCCCTGCGGACCCTGTTCTCCGGTTTCGCCTTTCTCACCCTGGATACCCTGGATACCTTGCGGCCCCTGTGCCCCCTGCGGACCTGTATCACCTGTTTCGCCTTTCGCTCCGGCCGGAATACCAATGTTCAGTATGGCTCTCATCAGGTTCCCGACATTCACCACATAAGCATCCGATCCCGGCGGCAGCGTTTCCACCTCTCCGATCGATACTGTGTAATGGCTTGTCTGCACGGATACATAATTGGATCCTGTCCACCGATAGATGATATTCGTGCTATAGACGAAGTACAGCCTGTTCGCGCTTCCATGGAAAGGTAGATCAGCCTCAGTCGGTACAGAGATCAGGTACATCATTGTGCCTTCGATCGTCCTGGTAACTGCATCATCAACAAACACAACACCGGTCAGCACCTTCTCTCTGGTACCATCGGCATATGTTATGAAGACGTCATATACCCCTTTATCGAATCCCATCCGCTGTGTTTCTTCAAAAGGGATTGTCAGACAGATAACACCGTCAGCCGGGATACTGTTGATAAAAAACGGATAGTATTCAGCAGCTTCTGCGTACTGTCTCACCTGACCTTCTATCGTGGCACCGGTCAGATCCACCGGCTGATAGTATTCATCCTTCACGTCAAAAGTCATTGCGAAGTCAGCACCTGTATGAATTACAATATTCAGTTCTTTCAGTTCTTCGCTCATCTTGTCACGTTCCTTGTTATGATCGCCTTGCCCTGCAGCAGTTTGTCCCGCAGCCCTTCAATATCGGTAATGAAGATGTCATAAACCCCGCGTGCAAAATGGATCTGCTCGGTGACTTCCTTCGGCAGCACCAGCACAAAGCCGTCAACGCTGGCTTTCACGCCAAAGGTAAAGCTGTCTGCGCTTTCCTCAAAGTCCCGCAGCTGCGCTTCAATGTTCCATTTACTGTCGATCAGCAGCGCATGTTTCGATTCATCCAGCAGCCACTCATCCGGATCCGGATACCAGGCATGCTCATCCTCATCATCAATGACGGAGTTATCAGTCAGGAATATTGATCCGTTGTAGATCGTCGTACCGTAGTTCGTGATCTCCTCATCATCATCTGCCTCAAACTGCAGCGTCAGCCTGTAGTCCGCACCGGCCTTGATATTAATGTCAAAGTTAGGTACTTCACCTGGTAGGTTCATTGTCTTGTCACTTTCTTGACCACCTGGTACATGGCATCCGGCGTCGGTGTCGTGCTGGTCAGGATCTCCACCGGTTCCATAATGCTGGCCCCGTAATAGCTTTTCAGTTTGGCGATCGCCAGCTGACTGTTGTAACTGCGTCCGGCTGCATAATGCCAGTAATCGCCCTGGATATATATCGGTGTCGGTTTCGGTACCGTATAAACCCAAAAGTCTACCACCTGACCACCGCGCCCCGATCGTCCGCCCATCACCTTCTTCTGAAATACAAAATCCAGCTTCAGCCGGTACAGAGCCAGTGCACACCAGTATTCCTCTTTGGAGTCCGGCATCTGTCCCTGCACCGGTTTCTTCTCCGGGAATTTCGGCTTCGCAAGATGAGATGAGCTGACCGGCTTCGGACGTACATAAACCTTATTGCCTGCCGTCCTGACAGTAGATCTGCCTTTGATCTGGAAGATATCTTTCTTCGCTACCATGATCAGATCTCGTTCAGTGTGATCTGCAGCAGGTTCCCCGGCCGCACACATTCCCTCAGGTTGCTCACCGTCGGAGGATCTATGAAAACGATCTTGTCATCAAACGGATAAGTGAAAGCCCTCATGTGCAGCGCTGTTGCATTGTTCGACCAATCGATCAGTGTGTTCAGCCGGTCATAAGGACTGATATCCTCTACCTCTCCGCGGAGGTTCACATCTTCCTGAAGGTTCCGGCAGCTGGCAGCATAGCAATACTTGGTACCGACTTTGATAACAGTCTTCATAACGACTGCTTTGATAAACGGTGTCCGGTATTTGTCATTGGTCTGCAGCCGCAGCCTGTACCGCAGCCGCTTCGCAGTTACCCCGAAGTTGGCTTTGAACTTGATCTCCTGCGTCGGACTGGTAATATAATATTCGCTCATCGGATACCAGTTCGGATCCTGGTCGATCTGATAGTCCGCTTCGATATAGACTGCACCTTCTTCCAGGTATTCAGCCATAACATTCATGGATCCCCATTGTTTGATGACGTCCACCATACCGATTGACATCCAGCTGGAGACCATTACCGACTCATGTGTATATTCTGCAGCGTTGTCATAAACGGCCTTCAGCACATTCGACGGCATGACCAGCCAGACAATATCATCCCCGACGGATATCCACAAACGATCCGGCCGGTCTCCGGAGACAGTCTGATAACCCAGTGCTGTGATCCGTTCTCCTGCATTCGGCGCCCGATATATCTCATGCCAGCCCTGGTTATTGTTCAGCAGCACAGAACTGTAACCGTCAGCTCCTGCATCAACGGCGGCAAAGTACCGCGCCGGATATGCCAGCATGTCAGCGATCTGTCCCTGTCTGTTTGACGGCAGCCCGGAATCCCGGTCAGGACCCACAGCGTCCACCTGTTGGTTATAGTAGCGTTGGATCCCGCCGCGCATCCACCGGAAATAATAGTAGATGTTATGGACCATGGACACCTTACCGTTCCATTCTTCCATAACAGTCTGCAGCTCTTCCAGATTGATCGTGTCCACCGTGCCTTCGGAACTGATCGAATGGATCATACCTTCCCGGTTGATCCACAGTGTCTTATAGACTGTGTTCATCATCATCGGATATTCTGCCAGCCCGGTGATCTTTCCGTAACTGTCTTTGAATGTATGTGTCCCGATGAATTTGGAATGGTTCACCGTTTCCACCTTCAGGCTGTACAGCTTCGGATTATCTCCGGCTCCGATCGTGATCTTCACCCTGCGGTACCGCCTCTTGCTGGAGCAGGAAAAGTACAATACTGAATTGGCTGTGTCGGCTTCGATCTGTTTCACATCTTCATAAACGATATTGTCTTCAGAAGCCTGCAGCGTGATATTGAATACCGGATGTTTATCTCCGGTGATATTCCCGACTGTCACTTTATACATGACAGCCACATCGTCCGGCCTGCCGAAGTCTACACCGTCGCTGACCACTTCCTCTGCAAACGAATTGACCAGGGAAGCCGGAATACTGATCATCGCGATATAGCTGTCATACTGTGCCTGTGAGATCGTGCCTGCTGTTTTCAATTCGTCCAGCAAACTGACCAGGGACTTCTTCACCTGCTGTTCATCGGAGATCCGGTAATTGATCAGATTGAGATATGCATCATATTCATTCTCAGTGATATTCTCTTGCTGCATCTGATCAAACAGCAGATCCACCAGCGCATTCACCGGGACCACTTCCGCGGAAGCTGTCAGGTTGCAAACCGTGATCGCGTTCGGCAGCCAGTCTGTAATGGCGCTCTGGCTGATACTGATCTGATGATTTGTGTCGTTGTTTTGTGCCCGCCACAGGATCAATCCGCTTGTATCCCGGACAGTCTGCAGATACATCGCACAATTGTTGATCGTTGTTGCGGAAGGTGTCGATCCTCCGACCGGCATAACATTGTGAGTATACTGATCAGCCATTGAGAGCCAGCTGCCGCCGCTCCACTTCATCTTACGGATCGGTGTGCTGTCGCCCTGGGCAAAGAAGATCGTGTCATTCGCTACCAGGATATCTGTGACATAAGCTGTCAGCCCGTGTGTCACCGCCGGGATCTCCGTGAACAGTCCGGTGTCTACGATCACATAGGTCGTTGTCGCATCATGTGTGATCTGATAGTAACCGTCCAGGACCAGCGTGTTTGTTGTATTGCTGATGACTTTACGCCACACTGATACAGTCTCCGCGATACCGGTACCTTCAATGATACCTACCTGACAGCCTGCCCATTGGTTCGTCTGCCAGTTCTTTGCAGCATCGATCAGCCTGTTTGTCTGCCCGCTGTTGTTGTCAGCCAGCCCGATATCTCCGTTCATGTACAGCTTCGGATCACCGGTGGGCAGCTGCGTCAATGCAAATGTCAGCTGCTTATAAGTAAAGAACCGTGTAGATCTGCCGCTGTCAGCTGCTGCGATACGGTAATACAGATCATAATTGAGATAGGTCCGCCAGCTGCCTTTATAGACATAAGTGTCAAGGCTGCCTTCGACAGGTTTCATCCCGATCTGCCAGCAGTTCTCCAGCTCTCCGCATAGTGATCCGACTTTGATCCAATAGGTCCCGGCTGCCAGGCTCCGGCTGCCGAAACAGAATTTCTTGAACTCGCTCAGCACATCGGTGATCTCTTCGGTTGTGTAGCTGTGGCTTTCCAGTTCGGTACCGGGAAGGCCGTCATCGTCGCTGCATAAACTGACAGTCAGCCCGGCTTCCGGATTCCCTCTGCGCCGCAGCAGTACATACAGCTGTGCTGCGCTTTTGGCAGCCGTCAGGATAAACTTCGTTGCATATACTGCATTGGCCTCGATCATCTTCCAGCTGACGGATCCGGGATAGTTCGTGATCGCATCCTTCAGCCCTTCCGCGTAATAATCCAGCGGAGCACAATAGATCTGCTTGAAAGCTGTCTGGCAGCGCTTGCTGTCATAGAATCGTGTGGTGTCATCCTCATGATCTTCCAGCGCACGGCCGCCGCTCCAGTCATCCTGTGCGGTTGCGGACCATGGTTCCTCCAGGTCTTCGTACTTTGTTGTGCCGGATTTTGTTCTCAGGCTGGATCTCTGGTTCGGACTGGCTGAAATGTTGAAAGGATCCGCAGCACCCTTGCTATCGCAAACGATCAGCCCGACGGTCTTTTCCCCGTCGGATAATGAGATATGATGTGTGGACTGCTGGATCCCCGGTCCTACTTCTACATGGTATGTCATCTGCCACCCCACTGCGGGAATGTCATTGTCCTGATCGGCAGCCTTTTGATCGGCAGCCTGCTGTTATCTCGTTCATAGATCTTGGCTTCGTTATACATATCGGTCGCGACCAGGTTGTCTTTGTGTGTGTTCTGGATCAGGTTCCGGCACAGATAAAGCCAGGCCATATACCGCAGATAAAGCGGATCCACCTGGCTGCTGATCTCATCATCTTTACCGACGGCACCATGATAATCTGCGTAGGCGATCAGGATCTTTCCGCCCTTCTGATAACGTGCTGTGTGCAGATCATACAGCCAGAGCTTCCCGTCTTCCACCCGCCAGTAATGACTTTCTGCTGGCTGCGCTTTGTCCAGGTAACCGTCATACATCAGGATCACTTTGCGGATATCTTCCGTAACGCCTTCCGGCAGCTCATAGTAATCTGCGTCCGAATCGTATTCCAGTTCGTCATTGTATTTGACGATCTTGTACATCCGCAGCACACTGTTGATGGCATTGATCAGCTTCTGCGTATCAAACTCCAGCCAGGCCGCGATCGTGATTTCATCACCGGCTGCATACCCTTCCGTGAAACTGTCCATCAGCTCCAGTGTTTGTGCAGCACCGGATCGGATCCGGCCGAATTGCCCGGCACATTCTCCGCTCTGGAACCAGATCGTACCGCCGCCAAACTCAGCGACGCGTCCGGAAAGATCATTACAGGTGAGCCTTCTGTCGTTCACCCGGCTAACAATATAATCTTCGGTACCTTTGGCAAATGCTGCCAGGTCCAGCGTCGCGTCAAATAATTTCATCAGTCCTCCGGATGATATAACTCCAACTTGCCCCGCGGTTTGAAAGCCTTGCGGACCTTGCTGATCTCACCGGTGATCGGATCCCGGAACTTCATTTCCCACAAAGAATTCAGATCATAAACTACAGAAGTATCGACCTGTTCCTCAGTTTTCGATTCCTGTTTCTCATTCTTCTTCGCCATCTTCCACCTTCTCTAATATGGTTGTCCCGTCGATATCATATGCTGCCATGCAGCTCCCGGCTCCGCAGAAATAAAACGGAAGCCCGTCCTGATATTTCACCGGACCGTAAAGATAAACCGGTTCGCCTTTATAGATCAACTTCTCCCGGTTCAGTTTCTCCCATCCTCTTACAAATGCAGCTTCACATGCCACCTTGTAAAAGCCTGGAGTCAGAGGTCGGTTACCAACAGGTTTACTGTCCTCAGGCGTTTCCGGTTTCGCTATCCCGTCGTCTACACTCATCAGCGGCAGGAAGGTCACCGGATCCTTGGCAGTAGACTGGTCCCACCAGATCCGCCGTGCTTCAAAATGCAGATGCGGACCGGTGGTATACCCGGTGTTCCCGCTGTATCCGATGACTTCTCCCTGCTTCACTTCCTGCGCCGGAACTACTAATGACTTTGACAGATGGGCATAGAGCGTAGCCTTCCGGCTTTCATGCTGCAGGATCACCCGGTTCCCGTAACCGCTCCCGTCATAGCTTGATGCCATGACTATACCGTCGCAGCTGGCCAGGATCTCGGTTTCCATTGGGCACCCGTAATCGATCCCGGTATGCGGTTTGTCTCCGAAGGTAACACCTTCAATGACTTCTCCGAACTGCTGGGTGATCGGATACTCTCCCCGGAATGGCTGACGGTATGTGATCATGCTGCCGCCAGGTCATTGATCACGATGACTCGGTTCTCGAACTTTTTGTAAGCATCAAGATACCATTCGCCCTTGTCCCCGTTGTATGTCAGTTCATAATACATTCCATCATTAAGCGTTGAAGAAACAAGATATTTCCAGTTCTGCAGCGCTTTTGATTTCCATACGGTGTACACTCCGAACTCGGGTACAGGATCGGATTTGTCAAGGTGTTCCTTTATATAATTGCGTACAATACTGATAACAACATCGTCCATACTTATTTCAGTGATACTCCCTCGATGTTCCCGCGGACTTCCAAAACATGAAGATACTGGCCCATGATCCGCAGCTGCTTCTGCAGCAGGTGGAGCGGACAGTCATGTGCCGGGCCTTCCGTGCCGGTCATCTCCGCGGCTTCGATCTTGCAGCAATACGCCTTCAGACGGTGGTACCGGATCTTCAGCTGATGATACTCGGCAGTCATCCGATCCTTATAGTCATCGCTGCACATGTTTTCTACAGTGTCTTTCAGTTCCATGCTGATCCCTATTCTTCACCTGCACCGGCTGCGGCAGGCTGTGCGTCTTCCAGCGCTTTCACCCTGGCTTCCAGCTTGGTGACCTGTGTCTGCAGATCATCTCCGGTACTCGGTACGGTACCGACTGCTGTTTCCAGTGCAGTGATATCTGTTTCCTGGCTTACGTCTGTCTGCTTGATCTTGTCGATCTCGCCTTTCAATACTCTCGGATTCATTCAGACCTCCGTTTATTTTCTCAATACCTCAGCGGCAAGGTGTCGGATGTGATCCTCATAATTTGCATCCGCTTCCTTGTACTGCTGCTTCACCGCTTCAAGGTCACCGTTGATGATCCCGGCTTCGTGCAAACGCTTGGCCATCAGCAAAGTCAGATCTCCCAGCTTATCGATCTTTGTCCATAAAAGGAAATCACTCTCGGTCTTTGTCTTCTGCATTGACTTGAGCTGATCCAGCTGATCCGTCACTGCTCTTGTCACAATCACAGTTATGATCGTCCCGATGATCCCCGACGCACAAATGATCTGAAGCACCTGGCTCATCATCTTCCTCCTCAATCATTAGAAGGTCAGTCAATGGATGTGTCGGCTTTGCCCATGAGAATTTGTAATGTGTTACGCCGTATTCTGTGATCGCATCTTTGATAACATCCTCGTCCGGTACTTTGGCTCCCAGGTTGCTCAGGTATTCCTTCGCCCGGAAGATAGCATAAGTCATCTTGTCATCGCCTTCTGCGGAGCTGATATTCCGGAAATAATCCTCAGCTGCAGCATATCCCATTTGGGCAGCATAAGCCAGCAGCTTCGCCAGTTCCGGATTCTTTTCACTCAGCTTCTTCCAGATCTCGACGAGCCATTTACATACCAGGACCACAAGCACAGGCACAAAGATCTTGATCATCTGCATCACTGCTTCATTCACCAATGTATTCCAATCTACGTCCATACTTCCCTCTTGCAAATAAGGGGACTGCCCCTATCCGGAGCTGTCCCCTCACGATTCGAATGATCAGCGTACTCCGCCGGTGCTGACACCGACCTTTACCCATCCGAAGGACGGGCTGGTGCCGCTCACCGTTGCGACGGCTCTGCGGAACTGGCCTTTCCCGCGGACCTGCATATCCCATTCCCCGGCCGCTTCAATGTCAGGGAAAGTGCAGATGTCGTCCCAGTTGGTCTTGTCATCGCTGCCCTGGATCTTCAGGACGATCTTCGGGGAAGTGCCGGAAATGGTACCGCCAACGACGGCACGGTAATTGACCTCATAGAGATCGTCACCATGGAAATCAACGGCGGATCCGGTGGTGGTGGTAGTCATCGCGCTGGTCGTTTCGATCAGCATCAGATCTTTATCAAAGGTTCCTGCTGTCTTCATTGTTCCTCCTTATTCGAACTTCAGACCGGTCAGCCAGGACAGGGAGCGCTTGTGGGTCACGATGTGGCCGACGTCCCATTTGACGATGGTGCGGTCATGCACACCGTCATCCAGCATGCCGATGTGATCAGCCTTCAGCGCTTCGAACTGCCACGGCTGATAATGCTTCTTGTCCATGCGGACGAACATGACGGAAGTCGCGGTACCGTCGGACAGGTCTACTGCACCGGTGTACAGTTCCTTGTTGGTGATCACCGGAATGTCCGCACCGTAGGCGTCCATGTCCTCATAGGTGTTGCCGGCATCCACAAACTTGATGCCCTTGTAGTCGATGAAGTGGCGGCCGATGCTGTCTTCGGTGGTCTTCAGGTAACCGGAATCACGCAGGATCGCTTCGAAGTGATCCAGGAATGTGCGGTTGCAGACTGCGAAGTTCGGGGCACGTCCGTCGATCGCGCTGATGGCCTTGTCCATCTGGAGGAAGAGCACGCTGATGTTGGTCGCGTAGTTCGCTCCGGTCGGGGTCAGATCCAGGACCGCGTTGCCTGCGGGGTTCGCGCAGATCTTCTGGCCGGGGAATTCGTTGTTGATCATCCAGCGGATGCCGGTGATCGCCTGCGGATCCTTGGTCGGTTCGTTGTTCACCCAGGCGTCATTGAACTGACGGGCCATGGTGACGATGGTGTCATCGATCTGCTGGGTCATCGGGTCCACGATCTTCGGAGTCTTGTCTTCCTTGATCAGGTAATCAACATCGATGTTGTTACCGAAAGAGAAGATACCAGCGGAGACCGGTTCCGGTTTACCCTGAATGACGGATCCAAAGGATTCGTTGATCTTACGCCAGGAGACCGGCTTCAGCTTACCGGAGCGGTAAGTCTGGACAGTCAGTGCCTGGATGTTCTCAAAGCTGAGCGTGTCGATCAGCTGAGATTCTTCCTGCAGTGTCTTGATGATTCCCTGTTCAAGCATATAGGGAGTCAGCAGATACATATCAGCCAAAGTTAAAGCTGCCATATTATCTCCTTCTTTGTTCTTTCAGCCCCTGTGTGATCAGGTCGGATCGGTCTGTCTTCTTGGGATCATGGAAGTTCCCTTTGACGCCGCCGCCTCCCAGTGCGGGACTGCTTGCCAGGTTGCCGGTTGTGGCTCCCTGCTGTGATAGTCTTTGTTTCTTTGCTTCGAATGCGGTCTCAAAAGCCCGTACAAATTGGCGTGTTTTCTGAAACTGTTTCGGCTGTCCGTTCTCATCTGTGAAGAACTGAGCATACTCCGGATCCTCTCTGGTGATGATCCCGACACCGGCTTCCATAGCTGCATCGTAGATATCGTTCCAGTAATCCTTCGTAATATCTCCGCCGTTCTGTTTGATCCACGCTTCCGCTTCAGGACTTGCAGCAGCACTTTGTACCGGCTGGGCTTCCGGTTGCTGTTCCTGCTGCTCTGACTGACCGGTTGCCGCAAGCATTGCTCTGGCCTGATCCGCTGTCGGATTCTGGATACCTGCCTGCTTCATCTGATCAATCATTTTCTGCACGCGGTTGTAGGACTTGTCGGTCGAGGACTGAACTAACCGTTCGATCCTGTCCATCGCTGCATTCAGCTGCTCGCTGGTGACATAGCTGACTTGCGGCTGATTCTGCTCCGGCATACGGGAGTCAGATCCCTGAGCCTGCGAAGGGGTCTGATTCCCCATTCCTTGCTGCGGTGTCTGAACTCCGATCGTTGTTCCGCCCGAAGTAGCTCCCGGCTGCCCGGCCGGTGCCGCTCCAATCATTGTGTCTGCCATAAATTACCTCTCCTTATTCTCCGGGGATCTCCCTATTATCATGTGGTTAAAACAGAAAAGGACGCCCTCATTAGGACGTCCCCTTTTCTGGATGACTATAAATATTTTACCATGAAATTGTTATTCCCAGTCCTGTAATCCCGTTACATAATCCTTGTAGCTCATAAAGTTCGGATTAGCATACTTCTCATACAGCCTGGACAGCTCCCAGCTTGCGAAGTCACTCAGGTCCTTTCCGGTGGCCTTTGTATACTCCAGCTCCTTCTGTGTCCGCTGGCTCATCTCTGCATAGGAATTGTAGTAGGTATCCTCATTGTATGCAGCGCTGCGATCGTCAAGCCACTTCTGTACTTCCGGATGTTCATTCTTGTATGTCCGGTTCCAGTCCCAGTATTCGCTCAGCTGCGGCATGGCAGCCAGGAATGCTTTCCGCTGATCCTTCGGCAGGTCGTAGTACATATCCTGAATGATGCTGATACCGGGGAAGTGTTCGTCCTTGTAAGTGTTGTACTCCTCAACCACATCCACAGCCTGGTCACTCATCCGCATGATGGCACTGACGCCTTCCACATTGATGCTGCCGACGGCCGGATTCGTCCCGCCCAGCATAGCGTTCCACTCTGCCAGCTTCTCGATCGGTACCGCCTTATAGTTCTTCGTTTCCTTATTGATGATCGCATACCTGAATTCCGGCCCCATCTGGTTCTGGATATCCCGCTGGCGCTCATACGGTTCTGCATAGTAGGCATTGCTGATATTCTGATACAGCGTATACTTCAGCAGCTCCACCGGATCATTCATGTAGGTCGCAGTCCGTGTGTTATATTCCGGATACTTGTCATACCACCGGCTCACCGCGTTCAAATCTCCGTTAGCCTGGTCAATATAAGCCTGATCCCGTTCAGCCTTCTCAGCCCGCAGCGTCTGTTCTCCCTGCGGATATACCATACCGCCGCCCAGCAGAGATATTGCCATACCGCCCAGGGCAGAACCGATGTCCGTATTCCCTTCAACGAACTGCTTCACGCCTTCCAGTCCGGCAAAGCCCGGTACCTTCAGCATGGCTTCCTGTCGCTGCCGGTCAGCTGCCATGTCCCAGATCGTCCCTGATTTCTCATTCATCGCGTTGAGCCCCTGGTGCCATTCGATCTCTCCGTCAGCGACCATTTGGCTGATCTGTTTCCTGATCTGCTGATCACCCAGCTGGCCGAATTCATTGAAGTCCAGCCCGTACAATTTCCGCAGCTGCTTCTCCGGCATCATCATCGCGTCACCTACCAGGGAACCAAGCTCACCGATCAGCGGCACACCGTTCGTCAATGTCTTGATCGCGTTGCCGGTTCTGGTTCCGGAAAGTGTGCCCGGATCCTCGCCCTTCTGTTTCTTTGACCACCAGGTATAGAAAATATTCGGACTGATAAACTGGCTGGCTAATGTGTTCAGCCCGTCCTGTCTTCCGATCTCTGTTTCTGCCTGTGCATAAGCATTAGCCCATACTTCGCCGCTCTTGTCATTCAGTGCCTGCAGTTTCTCTTCTGCTGTGATCACACCGGACTGTACCTGCTGTTCCAGGATCTCCTGTGTCCTGGCATTCAGTGTCGCCTGGTTCATATTGCTGGAATAACTCTGACCGAACTGAGCAAACGGGAACAGCTGCGCGTTTAGATCTACATAATAGGACCCGCCCATCCAGTCAGGAAGGTACGGCATCGGGATCCTCCAGCGTCCTGCTACACGGCTCGGCAGATTCTCCTGCCGGTTCTTGTCCTCATATTCCTGCATCCGCTGATACGCATTTCCCAGTGCCGGCTTGTCGATCATCCGCTTCGCCCACTTCCACATACTTCTGGTGTACCAGAACTGATAAGGAGACAGCATTGTCAGGATCGGATCGAATCCGTATCGCTGAGAATAGTTCAGCATGGCAGCGTCCTTCTTCATGTCGCTGTACTTCATCGCCCGGTACTTCTCCATCCGCATGTCTTCCTTCACGTCCTGATCCAGCCACTGCATGATCTGTGCTCTTGTCTGCAGATTCAGTCCGCTCATCTTCTGCGTCTTCGCTTCGGTGTCCGCATTCTTGTAAGCCTCACCAAAAGCAGCCAGGGCAGGATTCAGGTACTTTGTCTGCAGCTCGGCATAAGCATCGGCCACCGGCATTGTCTGCGGAGTCGCTCCCTGGCGTGTCGGCTTGATGAATGCAAACGGATTCCGCGGCTCATCGAAACCTTCCGGCTTCCCGACGTTGCAGGTCCGCACGATCTCCAGCACCGGATCATAATAGACCAGGCCTTCCGGATTCTGTCTGTCTACGCCCAGCACCTTGTAGCTCTGACCGTCCACCTCTATCGTCTTCTGCATCCGGTCCAGCTCTTCCGGAAGGAATGCCACCAGCACCCCGTCCCGATAAACGTTCCCGGCAATGTTCCAGAAACCATGCTCAAATCCGTATGTCCGTTTGAAGTAGTCGCCTTTGTTCGGCACCGCGGTATCCGGATCCACCTCGGCGCCTTTCTGATAACGCCGCTGCAGCTCTCGCACCAGGTCAGGATGTTCCTGCTGGAAGTCCCGCATGACCTGCTTCTGAATGTCAGCTTCCCAGATCGGGTTACCCTTCGGTGCTTCTCCTTCGGATCCCTGCACCCACCATTCCATATACTCCCATGCATACAGATACTGATCAGCTGTCAGGTTCCGGCTGTTACTGAAATCTCTCAGCAGCCGCTGCACTCTCGTTTCATAAGCCACATTGACGTCGCCCCTCAGGTAAACCGATTCAGCCTGATCCAGCGACATGCTCATCCCGTCGTCAAACGTCCGCTGTAAATTTTCATCCAGCACTTTTGCAAACTGTGAAGACCATTTCCCGTCAGAATCCATTACAGATTGATTCAATGCAGGACCGGAGATGGAGTCAGATCCCGCTTGCTGGGTCTGATTCCCTGCATCCTTCGTTCCCAAAGCAGCTGCCAGCGCATCATTGATCATCTGCTCCCGTGTCTTGCTTTCACTGAACAGACTCAGCTGATTCGGATCACCGGCCTTGTAAACTTCCTCACCGTAGGCATTGAAGAAATCCCGCAGCTTCTTGACGTTGTTCTTCGCATCCCCGAAGAATCCCGCCAGCAGCGCCTGTGTCGGTGTCCATCGTTCCATCCCCGGAATTGTCTGCTGTGCCAGGTAGTCGTGGATGTTGATCCCTGCCTTCCGTGCTTCTTCCAGCAAACCGGCCGCAGCCATAACGTCCGCTGTTATGGATAAACTCTCAGCTCTGCTCCCTGTCTGGATCAAACCTTCAGCACGCGCCATTTCAGGAAGCGATTGTTTCAATGCGGATTCCAGTGCCTGGATGTTGCTGTCGCTTGTTTCGGAAAAACTGCGGATGATGTCCATGCTCTCCGGCGTTGCGTACAATGTAGCGAACAGTGCATTGACAAACCGTGTCCGGCCGTCTGCGCTCAGGATCAGATCTCCTGACCGGTTCGTTGAACTGTACCGTGCCCGCTCCATCTCCGGCAAACTCCGCAGCCATTCAACGGAAGGCTGTGCATTCTTCTCTGTGGTGAAAGTATCGATCCCTTCGCCCGGAATAATATCCAGATTGGCAAGTGTTGTCATGTTCATCCGATTGGCGTCAGTCAAAGCGTTCTCGCTGGCAGTCATTACCTTGTTCCGGTTGCTGTTCGCATCCTCGGCAAACGTAACACTGTCACCGCCCAGCCGCTCCCGGATCAATACCGGATTCTCAAAGCTGTCCAGCTGCTGCGGATCGATCCCGTACTCTCCGACACTGTTCCGCAGATACTCCTGATAGTTCGCCCACTGTTCCGGGAAATGATCCTTCGCGTACTGCATCGACAGCACCCGGCCGTTTCCGCTTTCTACAAACAGGTTCCCTTCCCCGACAATCGGAGCGCCGGAATCAATAGCTCTCTGTTCGTCGATCAGCAGCCCCGGATTCAATGACGCAGCATGTGCGTAAACATCGGTCTGGTCAGCCTGCCGGTTCCGTGCCTGTGCATCGGCCGGATAATCCTCATTGATGATCAGCTGATCCCCGAACCAAACATTCGACGGCTGCAGATCTTCCAGCTCTACCACCTTATACTGCAGCTGATATTTCTTTCCTGTATTGGCTTCTGTTATCGAATAGGCATAAGTGTTCGTGCCTTTTACTTCGTGATGATCAGCAGGAGCGAAAGGATTCATCGTCGCGTCAGCCTTTGCGGACTGAATAGCTTCGAACAGCGTGGCATCATCCACCCGCCAGCCGTTGATCTCCATCGGCAGCTGATAGTTCTGCAGAGCGGCTTCTGCTTCGGCCATGCTGCCAAAGTTCTGCAAAATTGTCCTGGTAACTTCAGCCTGCGCTCTTCTGGTAAGCGCTTTGTCGCTCATCCTCATGTTGTGCCGGTCCTGCCCCAGCTGCGTCCGTATGTTGGTGACCAGTTCCTGGAAGCCGGGCATCCGCTGCACATCATCCGTCAGCATCCTGTCGAAGATATCCCGCAGCTTGACGCCGTTGATCTCTGCGTTGATGTTCAGGACTTCATCCCCTGTGGCTCCGTGGAAAACAAACTCTCCCTGATTGCTGTAATCATTCCCGGTAACCGTAGCCTTGACCTTCTGGTAAATGTCCAGTAGATAATCCCGGAAGGATTTGAACACGGCCTTCAGTCCCGGTGTCGGTGCGGATCCGTCCATCATGTACTGTTCGAATCCCCGTGCAAACTTCTCCTCAGCATCAACATACCGCTGACGTTCTGCCTCGGAAAGGGTCGGATCGTTCTGCTGCCAGCGGACCTCCAGCTCCTGAAACTCTGATACGGATTCAAAGCCTGCCCAGGTCGTGAACTCTGTCAGTAACGGCTGCGACAATGTCCGCCGGAACAGGTGACCGCTCTCGTGTACCATTGTCGATACATCGGAAGCGTTCAGCATCCGGATAATGTTTCCTACATCCGTGTGTTCGAAGGTACCTTTGATCTTGTCGATCGCCTGCTGATGGAGAATGTTCGGATCCAGCTTATTGAACGTCCCGTCATTCTCAATGCTCTTGATCTGCGTAGGTTCGAAGACTACATATACATCGGTTAAATGGTTTCCACCATCATATGTATTCTTTAGAATAACACCGTCTCTGCCTTCTGATATCGCTTGAGATATCAATTGAGAATAACTTATGTCTCGTCCTCTTCCTTTGAAATCATGTACCAATGGATTCTGTATTGATAAGTACACATCCATCACATGACCTTTTGCAATACCAGCTCCTTGCGTGACACAATCGGACATCTTGTCAAAATAGAATCCATACATATATGGATTGTCCATCATTTGAACGTATTTCTTTTTTGACTCTGTTTCAGCACTCTGAAGTTTAATTTCATAATCGTTTATGGCATTTATTAAATCTTCTGGTGTTGGTACATCAACAAGTTCTCCAAATATATTTACTGCTTCTTGGTATTTTTCTGCATATTCAATAGCAAAGGATCGTATTTGATCTACTGAATAATTATCGATTAGGGCTGCCGTATTATTATTGGATTCTAAATATTCTTCAATATCTACATAATTCCACGACTGCCATATTTTAGATGGGTTCGGTATATATTCAGCTGAAGTATCAGGATTAGAAGCAAAGAAAAATCCTTTCTTTGCCGAAGCCGCTCCGGTATTACTACCCAGCTTTTCTTTACTGAATACTTCAAACTGAGCATTGGTTCCATGATGTACTACCAGCGGCATACCATACTCATCCACCACCTTCGACTGTCCGAACCAGTTCCGGAAGTTCTCGTTCCCGTAGTTCTGCATGATAATGTCATGGTACTTCGCAGCATATTCCGCTGTCGTCTGGTGTAGGATGTTCGGATCATTCGGATTCCAGTCCCCGCCGTTATAGATAGACTTGATCTGTGTCGGATCGTAGACTGCGATCTGTCCGCTTTCCGGATCATATATTCCATCATATCCTTCTGCCCGGATCTCCTTATCCAATGCCGCGATAGCCTTATCTCTTTGACGGTAATCATATCCGACCTGTCGCGGATCCGAATGTTCATACTGCAGATATTTCTGCTGCAGCCTGCTTTCGTATTCAGATTGCATGATTGGATTCTGTATGGAAACATACAGCTCCATGACTTGCGGATTCTTTCCGCGTCCCATGGATTCAGCACTTCTTGCGAATGCTTCTCCGGCAGCTCGTTCTGTGGTCAGATAAAACTTATCCTTCCCCAGTCCCAAACCCATGCTGCGTCCCAGCTTGTCATTTGCCTTCTGCTTCCGGAATGTATCGAATGCTTCAGCAGTTCCATGATATACGGTCAAAGGTTGCCCGTTGCCATCATTGAAATAACCGTTACCGAACCAGTTCCGGAAGTTCTCTGTGTTGGTGTCAGCCGGTCTGATCATGTCCACCTGGAACACTCTGCCGGTACCATCCTGTAGATCTACAGTTGTCTGGCCTGTAGGCAGCCAGGACGCGATACCCTTCAGTGCCACAGCCTGAGAATAAAACTCATCCGGATATGCGCCGTTATCCCGTGCCCACTGTTCCGCTGCTGCATCAAACACAGTCATCATCAGGTCAGCCTCGGCCGGTGTCCGTCCTGCCTCGATCCATCCTTCCCGGATCCCGTCCCGATCCAGGTAACCGTTCCGCTCCCGCATGGCCTTCTCCCGGATCGCGTTGTTGGTATCCATGACTTCAGTAGCCTGCACCGTCTGTTCCGGAGTCATTGTCACCGGCGCCTGGTTCTCATACCCCGGACCGGAAGAAGAAGCATCATCAATGATCCTGGCATTCGCATCACCCAGGTCACCGATCTCCCGGATCAGCGCGTTGTACTTCGGATTGAACTCCTCATAAAACTTCGCCTTATCCTCCCGGCTCATCTTGCTCGTCTGTTCATGGGCATCCTGCTGCATATCGTGCATCCGCTGCCGGATCTCACTGATCCGCTGGAAGTTCTGCCGCAGCTGCTCCCCGCTCTTCTGTGTCGCGAACTCATAACCTTCCACGAAAGCCTGGTCCATCCGGGCCTGCATCTCCTGCTCCCGTGCAAAGTGCTGATCATAAAGTTCCGATACATTCCGGTGGAAGTCATCCCATACCTCGGACATCTTGACCTTATCCACCTTGCCCTTTCCGGCAGCCTGCCGCAGCGCATTGGTTCGCTCATAAGCCCTTGCCAGCTCCCTGCTCTTTGCATCATTGAAGTTCTGCCAGTTCTGGTTCTTCTCGTTCATAAAGCCGATGTACTTCACATGGTTCTCATGCTGGAATCCCAATCCCTTCATCACACCTGCAACGGTACTTACTTCCTGCTTATACAGGTCAGCCCATTCCTTCTGCTGCCGTGACACCAGATCTGCCAGCAGCGACCGGCTCTGCGGACTGTCCATGTTCTCTGCCATAATCCGCTGGTAGGCGTCTGTCCATTCTTTCCGCTGCCGGATCCAGAAGTCTGTGTGGTTCATTTCCATTTCTGACATAATGTGTGTCACCGGTGTCAGCCCTTCTGCCTCGACAACAGTAGCCACATTGTTTGCCCGCTGGATCAGGTCTTCCCGTCTCAGATTGTCGATATACTTCTGCAGCCTGTCCTGTGCATCATTGATCACCGCTGCCCGTTCTTCTTCGGTATTGCAGTTCTGGATCCTGTCCTTCAGGTCCTGCATGACCCCTGACTTCTCGATGATCTCCTCATAAACGTTAGCCTCTCCACGGAACAGATCAGCGCACACCTGTTTCATCACGGTTCCGGCATCCGGCTTGACATACGTTGAGAACAGCGCCTTCCCGACCTGATCCATGTTCAGCCCGTTCTCGACTGCTCCATAGATCACATCGGTCATGCCTGGTGTCTGTGTTTCGATCGCTTCTACCAAAGCATCCGGCATCAGGTGGAAACCTTCTCCCCGCTTCCAGCGCTGCCGCCAGTATTGCTGGATCGCGACTGCTGTCAGCTGGTTCCCCTGCAGCGTTTCCATCTTCCCGGATAAACTGCTGAACACACCCAGCTTATCGTTTGCTTTCTTCAGCAGGCCGTTCACTCCGGTCAATGCTCCCTGCAGCCCTTTGTCGGTTCCTTCTTTCTTCGCCTGTCTCACAGCCCGGCTGAAAGCATCACCCTCAGCATCCTGTCCCCGGAATTCTGCATTGACGTCCACATCCATACGGGCAGGACTTACTCCGAAAGCATCCATATACTGCCGGATCTGTTTCGGTGTCATGAATCCCAGCACACCTTCCGCAGCAGATGTCACCGCATTGTTCACAACGTTGTTGATAAAGTAAGACGGAGACCACCCCAGCAGCAGGAGACTTTGTGCAGACTTCGCCGTATCGAATACCGTGTTGATCGTGCTGTTCGGTTTGACGCCGTAATATTCTGTGTAATACTTTGCCATGCTGTCGATCATGGATGTCGTGATCTGATACTGTACCTGTCGGATGTCCCATGCCAGCGGCGTACCCTTCCCGTCTTTTGCTGTGGTAAAACCTCTGACGATATCACTGACCTGATTCACACCGTTGCTTACATCGATGTCTGCGATCATCCCGTTATGCTGTGCTGCATAATCCCGCACCCGCTGTTCAAATACCGCCGGTGTTTCCGAATATAAACTCAGCACATCCTTTACTTCCATGCCCAGGGCATCCGCAGTCTTTGCCAGTGTGTTCCTTGCTCCGGCCGATTCATCAAACTGACGCAGGATCACTTCCGGATTCACTTCAGCGATGGCTTGCCTGATCCCGTCACGGACCGTCAGCACTTCGGCCGAATTGTTAATGCCCGAATCATAGGTGCCGTTCGCCTCCCCTGCCAGACTTGCCAGCCGGTTCCGGATGTCGTTCGTGTCTTTGGCATCATACATATAGGCGTTCAATGTATTGGTCGCGATATTCCCGACGCCTGCCACCTTCGACTCCGGCAGCATATCAGTCATGCCGGTCTTCTCTGTCCGTGCAAACTCCTTGATCTTACCGTCCGCGTCGATCCCTCCGAAGAACCGGTCCGCAGCAGTCAGTGTGTTGGTGTCAGCAGTTCGTGCCAGGTTCTTCCGGATGTCCATCCATTCCATGATCCCGCCCGGCGCTTTCAATCCGGTGGTTGCCTGGATGATGTTGCCGACAAAGGGCAGCTGCGTCAGCATGGATCCGCTGTTGATCCGTGCAGCATCCACACCGCGCGAATCTTTGGTGATCCGGGAGACAAGTCCGGCTGTCTGGTTCTCGATCGGCGTTGTCAGGATGTCCATGTCCAGCAGCATCTGTCCCGTATAGTCTGCAAGGAAAGCAGAAGTGCCGCCGGCATTGTTCACCTTCTCGTTCATGATCGCCATCTGGGTATCTTTGTCGTAACCCAGCGCGTCCATCTCATCGAACATTTTCCGGATGGCCCGCATACCCTCATCCCGGTACGTTCCCGGAGCCAGCTGCTGTTTCTCATTCAGCCCGCGGTTGAAGAACCATCCCTCGCCTTCTTTGGTACCCTTCTCTCCTTCGAAGATCTCTTTCATCGCATCGATCGCGAAGTCCCCGATATCTCCGTACATCTCATAGGTATATTCCCCGGCTCTCCACATGGATCCGGCATTGTCCCAGACTTCCTTCAGTGAATCATTGATGGCAGCCATTAGTCCGTAGCTGTCGTTCTTATCCTCGTTTGCCCTGGCAAGGTTGCCCTTGACGATGTCTGCTGTCTGTGCTCCGAATCCGACGGTATGCTCTACCAGCGTGTCTGCCAGGTCGGAGACTTCCAGAAACTTGCTGAACACAGGGATCTCTTTACCGCTGACAGCCTGGTAAAATGCAAGACCTCCGACACCGATCGCAGCTCCGGCCAGTACCCACGGATTGGTCAATACCGCTGCTGCCCCGCCTGCTCCTGCTGTAGCTGCCAAACTGCCGGCGATCTTCAGCGCTGCCGGTCCTGCCATAGCGGAGGATAATGCCTGCGCCCCTGCCTGTGTCTTGTCAAGCCAAGCCGGTGCATTGCTCATGTTTGTTGATGTTGATGAAATAGCGGCGAATAATTTTCCGGTAAATCCCAGGTCATTCCAGTCACCTGTCGGCTTCTCCTCGTTCCATCCCTGCAGCTCCGGATCTGTCGGCCGGTATAGTTGGGAGTCAGATCCCTGAGCCTGCGAAGGGGTCTGATTCCCCGTATCCTCCGGCACCGGTTCCCACCATGGCGCGTACTGGTTCTGCATCACATCCGTCACAAAAGGATCATCCTCCCGCAGCGTCTGCCATTTGTCTGGTGTCGCTCCCTGATTCAAATAGGAATAATAATCATGCAGCGTGTTGATCTGATCCCTGCTCCAGTGTTCATCTACATACTCCGGATCCTGATCATACTTGTCCCATACCTGCATCAGGTTCTCAGGCTGCGCGATCCATAACTGTGTCGGCTGTGTTTCCTGTACCGGCTGTGCTGTCTGGACTCCGCCTTCATAATAGGTCGGTACAGTTTGTTCCTGTTCGGTTACGGTTGGCTGCTGGCTGACGGCTGCTGCACCCTGGCTGCCGCTGTCTCCCATCTGTCCGTCATAATATCCGCCTCCCGAATCCTGCTGCACATCTCCGCCGGATCGGAAGCGTTCATTATTCTCGATCACCTGCTGCTGTTCTTCAGGTGTAAACTTTTCAACTCCCCAGGACCAATATTCTGCCATGATCAAATACTCCAGCTCGTGTTGCCGTTCCAGTAGATACCGTTATTCGCTGTGCTGCCGCGTCCGTAATTGGTGCTGCCGCCGGATCCACCGGAATATCCTGATAGTCTCAGCCGCTGCTGATTGTTATTGACGGTAGATCCTCCGCCGCCATAGCTTCGGCCTGCTGGCTGTCTGTTCTGCTTCCAGACATTCACGCCGCCTGCTGTCTTCCAGTCCGGCCTGTATCCATAGAATGTACCGAAGTTGTTATAGTATTCCCGCATCGGTTCTTCCCAGCCTTTGTAGCTGTTGCGGTTGGCTTTGTAGTAATTGGCCTTCACCTGATCGACCGGATAATACTTTCCGTTCCATTCATAATAACCTTCATATACGTTATTACCGGACTTCTTCCCGTAGGCATTGTTACCCATGGCGATCAGCTCTTCCTCGGAATATCCTCCCTTCCGATACGGAGCCTTCACAACATCACCACCCTGTCCATAAGTCGGTTTGAATGTCATTGATCCCTTCGGTATATCAGTTCCGCTGCCGGTTCCGGATTTGGTGGTGGTTCCTGCTTTGGTAGCGGATCCTGCATTCTGATTTACTGCAGCCTTATTTGTTCCCGCTCCTGTTCCTGTTCTGGTTCCGGTTCCTGCATTCCTTCTTTCAGCAGCTTCCCTCGCAAACCGTACACTGTCCGGTTCCCGGCTGTTGCTTCCGCCCATGATATCTGTGATTGCTGCATCAGCTCCCGGTCTGTTGGTTCCGGTTCCCTGTCCGCCGGTTGTCGGTGTGGTTGCCGGTGTTTGTGCCGGTGTCGTTGCCGGTTCCTTCGGTGCCTGAGCTTCTGCCCGGTCAGCTCCGGAATAATATTTTCTCCCTGTCCCGGTACCTGCCACAGGTTCATAGTAGTATGAAGCATTTGGATTGCGTCTGGCTCTTTCCGCATCGGTCATCTGTCCGGCCTTCTGCAGCTGGTTCATCTTTGCGGTCGCATAATTCTCACCGTATTGCATCGCATCTGCTTCGTTCATTCCCTGTTCAATAGCCTGCTGGAAGCCTTCAAGATAATAACCCTGCCGTGCCGGACCGGAATCAGCGTTCACCATCGGTACATCCCGCCGTACATAACTCGGCTGATCTCCGGAATAAGTGTAATTTCCGAACTCCTCGGCTGCCATCCGTTCGGCATCTTCCTGGGAATAACCTCTGTCCTTCAGGATCCGGACCTGCGTGTCATAATCTTCCTGCCCTTCTGCTGTCGGTGGCACATACGTTCCGCCCCTGTTCTCACTTTGCATTGACGGATTCCCCGCCCAGGAAAAGCCGTTATCTGCCAGGTACTGCTGATCATTCGCCAGTCTGATCCCCGGATCATAACCCCGTGTTTCCGTACCACTTCCACCCAGCCCGGCATTCGCCCGCAGGATCGCAGCCTGAAGCGGATCATACTGATAGTTCTGCAGTGCTCTCTGCTGCTGAATGTCTGCGTTCCTTCGCTGCCATGCTGCCAGATATTCCGCAGCCCGCTGATCATTATTCTGCTGGGCCGGATATAACGGACGATCATAGGACGATTGTTC
>Ga0265298_10001120_pt1 | contig 39348 bp, 24 predicted proteins | sample AusTroGonzalo_MG_3_FD_193486 | JGI IMG/M metagenome (GOLD analysis project Ga0265298, IMG submission 193486) | Bovine rumen microbial communities from tropical cattle in Woodstock, Queensland, Australia - Gonzalo_01 | ecosystem: Host-associated > Mammals > Digestive system > Stomach > Rumen ... | reverse complement strand
CCCTGAATATAGGCAGCAGCAATCTTACCCGTCAGCAGAGGGTCCTCAGAGTAGTACTCAAAGTTACGTCCGCAGAGGGGATTGCGATGCAGGTTCATGCCAGGGCCCAGAATGACGTCGCAACGATACTCCTTGGTCTCGTTACCGATGGCCTGACCCACCTGACTCACCAACTCTGTATTCCATGTTGATGCCAAGCAAGAGCCAATGGGGAAAGCGGTAGCATAGTAGGTCTTGTTCGTTCCTTTGCGAGTTGGGTCGATACGAACTCCGGCAGGGCCGTCCGTCAGTACTGTAGCAGGAATTCCCAAACGGGGAATGGCAGGAGAGGTACCAGCAGCACCTGCAACCAGATCGGCCTCGCCACCGACTACTGCGCCAGCATTAAAGAAATTGTTTGCACCTCCCACAAGAAGTTTTGCCTTCTCTTCCAGGGTCATAGCCTTCAACACCTCGTCGATGTTATCGGCCTTCAGTTTAATTTGTCCACTCATAATCGTTGTTGTCAACATTGCCAGTAGGGCAGTAGTCAATAGCTTTTTCATATTTTGTAAATGATTAGAATATTTGCGCAAAGATACGAAAAAAAGTGAAAAGTGAAACGTGAAAAGTGAAGGAAATTTTGAGGCTAAACGTTAAGAAAACAAAAAAACTACTATATATATAAGGTGTAACCAAAACTTTTGCATACTTTTGCAGCCCGAAAGTCGACGCAAGTCAGCTTTCAATTGTTTGAAATTGACAGAAAAGTAGAAACAGAAATAAAGATATGCAAAAGAATTTAGTGATTGTAGAGTCGCCTGCAAAGGCAAAGACCATTGAAAAGTTTCTTGGCACAGACTATAAGGTCATGTCGAGCTATGGTCATATCCGTGACTTGAAGAAAAAGGAGATGAGTATCGATACCAACACACTCGAACCGGAATATGAGATTCCAGAGGAGAAGATGAAGTTGGTAAAGGAACTGAAGCAGAATGCAGAGAAGGCTGACAAGGTATGGCTCGCATCCGATGAGGACCGTGAGGGAGAGGCCATCTCTTGGCATCTGTGCGAGGTGTTGGGATTGGACGAGAAGAAGACCAATCGTATCGTATTCCACGAAATTACAAAGCCCGCCATCCTTGAAGCTATCGAGCATCCCCGTCATCTGGATATGAATCTGGTCAATGCCCAGCAGGCCCGTCGCGTGCTCGACCGTTTGGTAGGCTTTAAGCTGTCACCCGTGCTGTGGCGCAAGGTGAAGCCCGCTCTTTCTGCTGGTCGTGTACAGAGTGTTGCCGTTCGTCTGATAGTCGAGCGTGAACGTGAGATTCAGTCTTTCCAGAGTGAGCCGTTCTATAGCGTCGTGGGTATTTTTGCCATCACCAATGCTGACGGTTCTCAGACAGAGGTACGTGCCACGTTGGCCCAGCGCCTGAAGACCCACGACGAGGTGGAGCAGTTCTTGCAGAAGTGCATCGATGCCAAATATACGGTGGAAAGCGTCAGCAAGAAACCCATGAAGCGTACACCTGCACCTCCTTTCACCACTTCCACATTACAGCAAGAGGCTGCCCGCAAGTTGGGCTTTACTGTCAGCCAGACGATGATGGTGGCTCAGCACCTGTATGAGCACGGACAGATTACCTATATGCGTACTGACTCTGTGAACCTTTCAAGTCTGTGTATCAATGCAGCCAAGGCGGAAATCACCAACCTCTATGGTGAAGAGTACTCAAAGGTTCGCAAGTATCACACCAGTTCAAAGGGTGCCCAGGAGGCTCACGAAGCCATCCGTCCCACCTATATGGACAAGCAGACCATTGAGGGTACTGCCCAGGAGCGCAAACTCTATGAGCTGATTTGGAAGCGTACCATTGCCAGTCAGATGACTGATGCTGTGATGGAGCGTACCACCGTGAATATCTCTATCAGTGGTGCCGAAGAGCAGTTCGTGGCTCAGGGCGAGGTTGTGAAGTTCGATGGTTTCATCAAGGTCTATCGTGAGAGCTATGATGACGACGACCAACAGGAGGAAGAAAGCCACTTACTGCCTCCATTGAAGAAAGGTATGGAGCTGACGCGTCGTGAAATTCAGGCTACCGAGCGTTTCAGCCAGGCTCCTCAGCGTTATACGGAAGCCTCGCTGGTTCACAAACTCGAGGAACTGGGTATCGGTCGTCCGTCAACCTACGCCCCCACTATCTCTACCATCCAGCAGCGCGAATATGTTCATAAGGGTGACCAAAAGGGCGAGGAGCGCACTTACACGGTAGACATCCTGAAGGGTAAGGTCATTACCCAGAAGGAGCGTACAGAGATGGTTGGCTCTGATAAGGGCAAGCTGTTACCCACAGACATTGGTGTGGTGGTGAACGACTTCCTGATGAAGCACTTCACAGAGATTATGGACTATAACTTCACTGCCAAGGTTGAGCAGGACTTCGATAAGATTGCTGAGGGCGATGAGCAGTGGACCTCGATGATGAAAGCCTTCTACCGTGACTTTGAACCTACGGTAGAGAATACGATGAACGATCGTCAGGAGCGCAAGGCCGGTGAGCGTCTGTTAGGCGATGATCCGAAGACCGGCAAGCCTGTTTACGTCAAGATTGGACGTTTTGGACCTGTCGTACAAATTGGTACTGCTGAGGATGCCGAAAAGCCTCAGTTTGCCCAGATGCCTGCTGACAAGAGCATGGAGACCATTACCCTCAACGAGGCTTTGGAACTCTTTAAGCTACCTCGTACGTTGGGCGATTTTGAAGGTTCACCAGTTGTGATTGGCGCAGGCCGTTTTGGTCCCTATATTCTGCATCAGAAGAAATATACCTCGATGCCAAAGGATATTGACCCAATGACGATTTCGCTCGATGAGTCTATCCGTCTGATTCTGGAAAAGCGCCTGCAGGAGAGCCAGAAGCACATGAAGACCTTCGAAGAGGATTCGAAGCTGGAGGTGCTGAATGGTCGTTATGGTCCCTATCTGGCATACGACGGCAAGAACTATCGTCTGCTGAAGTCACAGCAAGCCAAGGCTGCCGACCTGACCTACGACGAGTGTATGGCAATCATCGAAAAGCAGAAGAAATGAGGCGTATCATCCTTGTAGGTTACATGGGCTCAGGAAAGACCACCGTGGGCAAAGCTCTCTCCAAGGAGACGGGTATGATGTTCTACGACCTCGACTGGTATATTGAGAGCCGTATGCGCAAATCGGTGTCGCAAATCTTTGCCGAGCGTGGCGAGGAGGGCTTTCGCAAGATAGAATATAATATGTTGCACGAGGTGGCTGAGTTCGAGGATGTCATCATCAGCTGTGGCGGTGGCACCCCTTGTTTCTTCGACAATATGGACTATCTGAACCAGCAGGGCGATGTGGTGTATTTGAAGGCAACGCCTGAGACGCTTTACAAGCATCTGCTGATGGCTAAGATTGAGCGTCCGTTGCTGAAAGGCAAGAGTTCCGAAGAACTGATAGCATATATCACAGAACACCTGAAGGAACGTTCACCTTTCTATGAGAAAGCCCGTCATATCTTAGATGTCAACGTGCTTGACGAATACGATAAAATCCAAACCAGCGTAGCATCCCTGCGCGAAATGTTATCCATATAACTTTCTAACTCCTTTAACACCTATTACAATGAAGAAATGGACCATTGATGACTCCAAGGAGCTCTACAACATTAACGGCTGGGGTACCAGCTACTTTGGCATCAACGAACAAGGAAACGTCTACGTGACGCCCTGCAAGGACAACACGCAGATTGACATCCGTGACGTGATGGATGAGTTGGCACTGCGTGATGTGCAGTCACCTGTGCTATTGCGCTTCCCCGATATCCTCGACAATCGTATCGAGAAGACGTGGAGCTGTTTTAAGAAGGCTGCCGAGGAGTATGAATATAAGGCAGAGAACTATGTGGTGTTTCCCATCAAGGTAAACCAGATGCAGCCTGTGGTCGAAGAGATTATCTCACACGGACGCAAGTTCAATCTGGGTATTGAGGCCGGTTCTAAACCTGAACTGCATGCTGTTATTGCCGTGCAGTGCCAGAGCGACTCCATCATTATCTGTAATGGCTATAAGGACCAGTCGTATATCGAGCTGGCCCTGTTGGCACAGAAAATGGGTAAGCGCATCTTCATTGTTGTTGAGAAACTGAACGAACTGGAAATCATTGCCAAGGAAGCTAAGAAGTTGGGGGTTAAGCCCAATATCGGTATCCGTATCAAACTGGCTTCCAGCGGTAGTGGCAAATGGGAAGAGAGCGGTGGCGATGCCTCGAAGTTCGGTCTGACCAGTGCCGAGTTGTTGGAAGCATTGGATATGTTGGATAAGAAGGACATGCGCGACTGCCTGCGCCTGATACACTTCCATATCGGTAGCCAGATTACGAAGATTCGTCGTATTCAGACGGCTCTGCGCGAGGCGTCGCAGTTCTATGTGCAACTGCATAAGATGGGCTATAATGTCGATTTCGTGGATTGTGGTGGTGGACTGGGTGTCGACTACGACGGTACACGTTCTCCTTCGAGTGAGAGCAGTGTCAACTACTCTATTCAGGAGTATGTCAACGACTGTATCTACACTTTCGTCGATGCTGCCAACCGCAACGAGATTCCTCATCCCAATCTGATTACGGAAAGTGGCCGTTCACTGGCTGCCCACCATTCCGTCCTGGTAATTGATGTGCTGGAGACAGCCTCATTGCCTGAGATGCCTGAGGAGTTCGAGCCTGATGAGAATTCACATCAGCTGGTAAAGGACCTCTATGAAATATGGGATAACCTGTCGCCTCGTAATGTGTTGGAAGACTGGCACGATGCAGAACAGATACGTGAAGAGGTGCTCGACTTGTTTGCTCATGGCATCGTCGACTTGAAGACACGTGCTGAAATCGAGGCTATGTATTGGAGTGTCTGTCACGAGATTCATGCCTTGTCAAAGAACTTGAAGCATGTGCCTGAGGAACTGATGAACATCGACAAACTATTGGCAGATAAGTACTTCTGCAACTTCTCGCTGTTCCAGTCGTTGCCCGACTCATGGGCCATCGACCAGATATTCCCGATTATGCCCATCCAGCGACTCAACGAGCGTCCTACCCGTAATGCCACCATTCAGGACATTACCTGTGACTCGGATGGTAAGATAGCCAACTTCGCTACCAATCGTCATAACTCCCACTCATTGCCCGTTCACACATTGAAAAAGAACGAGAACTACTATCTGGGTGTCTTCCTGGTTGGTGCCTATCAAGAGATCTTAGGCGATATGCACAACCTGTTTGGCGACACCACTGCTGTTCATATCTCTGTGAAGGATGGTCAGTATCATATCGACCAGATATTCGATGGCGAGACGGTTGAAGAAGTGCTGGAATATGTGCAGTATAATCCCAAGAAACTGGTTCGCCAGTTGGAAATCTGGGTGGCCAAGAGTGTCAAGCAAGGCAAGATTACCTTGGAAGAGGGTAAGGAATTCTTGAGCAACTACCGATCGGGGCTCTATGGTTACACTTATCTCGAATAACGTCATTAGGATATAACGTTATAACGAAATTGGTATGAAAGAAAAACTTACAATAGTAAAAGTTGGTGGAGCTGTGGTCGAAGACGAACTGCAGCTCTCTCAGTTGTTACGCGACTTCTCTGCCATTGAGGGTCGCAAGGTTCTGGTGCACGGTGGTGGTCGTAAGGCTACGAAGATGGCGGAACGTCTGGGTATTGAGACGCAGATGGTCAACGGCCGTCGTATTACCGATAACGATATGCTGGAGGTGGTGACAATGGTGTATGGTGGACTGGTCAACAAGAATCTCGTAGCGCGTCTGCAAGCCAACGATGTCAATGCCCTTGGACTGACAGGAGCCGATGCTAACGCCATTCGTAGCCACAAGCGTCCCCTGAAGGATGGTATCGACTATGGCTGGGTAGGCGATGTTGACGCTGCTGATGGCAACATGCTGAGTCGGCTGATTGAGGCTGGCATCACACCCGTGATGGCTCCGCTGACTCACGATGGCGAGGGACATATACTCAATACAAATGCCGACACCATTGCTTCAGAGACAGCCAAAGCCCTCGCTGCGATTTACGACGTGACGCTGATCTTCTCGTTCGAGAAGAAGGGTGTGCTTTCTAATCCTGACGATGATGAAAGCGTTATCCCAACTATCACGCGTACATTATTTAATAAGTATAAGGCCGACGGCACCATCTCTGGTGGTATGCTGCCGAAGATAGAGAATGCACTGGCTGCAGTCGAGGCTGGCGTCAGCCGTGTGATTATCACGTTAGCGACGGCTATTGACGGACAGCACGGTACCGTGATAGATAGTGAAAAGTGAATAGTGAAAAGTGAATAATTTGCTACCGCGTTGAAGACCATCAGTTTCCAATCCGACATCCTGCCGCTGAAGAACGAACTCTTCCGCATGGCCCTTCGCATTACGCAGAATCGCGAGGAGGCCGAGGATGTTGTGCAGGAAACGATGATAAAAGTATGGAACCGACGTGAGCAGTGGTCACAGTTGGAGTCGATAGAGGCATTTTGTCTGACCATCTGTCGTAACCAGGCACTCGACAAGTTGCGCCGTATGGATAATCAGGTTCAGAGTTTGGGTGACGATATTGACCCCACAGACCATAGTCATGGTTCCAATCCTGAGCAGGTGACCATCCAGCACGAACGAACACAGATGGTGAGTCAGCTGATTAGTGAACTGCCCGAGCGTCTGCGTACCTGTATGCAGTTGCGTGACATTGAGGGCAAGAGCTATCGCGACATAGCCACCATACTCGACATCACTGAACAACAGGTGAAGGTCAACATCTTCCGTGCCCGTCAGGCCGTCAGGGAAAGATATCTGAAAATTGAGAATGCAACGCCACACTCTGACCTTGGTCAGAGAAAGTGAGAGGGTAAGAAGGTAAGTGAAAAAGATAATGATATTTTTTTCATTTTTCCTGTAACTTTTCTGTTTTACAAACGTCAACGATATAGAGAATCACAAAAAGGTATGGATTACAAGTACATCGAACAACTCATGGAGCGCTACTGGAACGCTGAAACTTCTCTTGAGGAGGAAAGCATCCTGCGCACTTTCTTCAGCCAGAAGGATATTCCGGCTGAGATGGAGCATCTGCGCCCCTTGTTCATCGACGAGGCTGTTGGTGAGACGTTGGACGATGACTTTGATGCACGCATTATGCAGGCCCTTGGTAGTGAGCATGTGGTGAAGGCTCGTGAGGTGTCACTTACCCAGCGACTGATGCCACTCTTCAAGGCTGCTGCTGTTGTTGCCATCTTCCTTACTTTGGGTGGTGCCCTGCAGGCTCCTTGGGATAGCACTTGGAATACGCCTGAAGATTACGCTGCCATCCAGCAGGCTGACACGATGAATGTCATTCCTGTGCAGGCTGAAAACATGAGTGCAGTAGCGTCTGACAGTACTGGCGTGATGCCCACAGACCAGCCGAAGAATTAGTATTTTCTATGCTTTCTCTATATTAACATCATGTTTAGTAAAACACAGGGGTTTCAGCTGTGAAGCAACTTACCCCAAAACTCGACCCAAACTAATGATAATAGAAGCGGTCGATTTCTCTCAAATTTTTCATAACATACTAACGGTGAACGGGCTGCTTTCCGATGAGACGGAGGCAGCCCGTTCGATGTTCTGTCATTTGATAACGTATTGGATGCGCTGCTTCAGACGATTAGAGCAGAGCGTCATTTTGATGCGGTAAAGATGTGTGCCCCACATTTGACGGAGGGTAGGGTCAAGAAGAGGCGTTAGGTCTTCTACCTCAGGTGTGAGTTGCTTGGCGTTGTAGTTGATGGTATGGCTACCCAGTGTGATGATGCCGGCCTTAGTCAGCTGAGGCTCTATGGGGGTGATAAGCATCAGTTGGGTAGGGGCTTGATAGGCCTTTAAGGTAAAGTCTTCAGTTATTTCCACGCACTTGCCTTTTTGCACTTTAACGGTACGCAGCCACTGCTCTATCTGTGCTTCTGAAGGATAGGCCTCGCTGATGTCAAGCGTTAGCTGGCCAGACTTATGACTGACGACACGTGCCTTGTATTGCTTGCCGTCGTGCTGGCTGTAGCCGTTGATGCGTGGCAGGTTGTGATAGTCGGACTGCATGGTCCAGATGTCGTAACGCTGTCCGGAAAACGTCTTCGACGTATATTCGCCCACACCAGGATCGATGAGGAGGGGAACTATTGGCTTTGGGCCTTTAGCTGTTGGCTCTTGGCAATAGACAATAAACGAACCTACGTCGTTGTGATTATGACTCTCGCCGTTATGGCCGCCTTTCATGGCTACGAAAGGCTCACGGACCGTCATAATCTGCAAGTCGGGCAACCACACTTCGTTAAGTCGTGGCTCCAGGGGCTTTTCACGTAAAAAGGCTTGGATATGTTTGAGAAAGATGAGTTCACGACCCAACGATGGCCAGTTACCGCTCTTGTTGTACAGTTGGGCAGCTTGATGCAAGACGTCTTCCTGTTGTCCCACCCACGCAGCATATTGGCGCATGGTCTTGTCGTCAGTTATCAGGCCGAAGGGATAGCCGACATTGATGTTCAGCATGGCGCGATTGCCGTGTGCATCGGCAAAGTTAACAGCATAGCCGTTGCCAATATACATCTTATAAATATACGATTCCATCGCCTTAATTTTAGAGGTGAGGGGTGAGAGGTGAGGGGCGAGAGAAATGTATTGAAATAGGTAAAGGGTCTCGAAGAGCGAGGCTGCAGCACGATCCCAATAGTGTGGTCCTTCATCGCAGCCGCCATCGTCAGGGTAGGCTGCCATAAAGGCTTCACATGCTTTTTCTATCTGACTGAGTGCTGCTTGGCGTCGTCCGTCATCATGTTCACAAAACAAGATGCAGGCCAGCCAGTTCGAGCATATCCATGGATTCCAGTTCATGCCTGCCGTCTTCCACCAGTAGTTGGTTTTCAGGGCAGGTTCCAGTATGCGCCGACTGATTTCCTGATCGATGCGTTGGACCAGTAAGGGCGAAAAATGTTCGATTTCATCGGATAAAACGTAGCGTGTGTAGGCAATGAGTGCTGCTGTCTCTGCATTAAACAGGTCAACGGTCTGGTCGTCCGTTCGAGGCACTTCCGTCTTGTAGTGGGCAGGCAGCCCCCACCAGGTTTCTTCCAGTGTGCTTTGTAGGCCGTTGATGATATCGGGCGTGAAGCGGTGCTGCCCCTCCATCAGTTCAGCCATTACGAGTGCTGCCAACTGGCGGCGCTTTTCAAACATCAGCGCTTCGTAATGCGTGCGGTTGCTAGTCTTCTTATATTCTGCAAAGACGCTGACAGGCAGACTGTTCCACTCTTTCTTTAGATATTGTTCGCCAAAGGCGATATAGCTTTGACGCATGGTCTCTGGAATGGAGTTGCGCCAGAATGTGTCGCCCCATTGGGGAAATAACTTTGCAGCCCCCATAGAGAGGGCTGCATAGAGGACGGATAACAGTAAAAATGCTCGTTTCATCGACGGATTACCTTGCGTGCGCGACCATTTTCCTGTTTTACGATATTCAAGCCACGCTGATAGGTGTGACGCAACTGACCATCGGCACCATAGATTTCCTGTCTACCTTCCTGCAAACCAGAGGTCATGATGTCTTGAATACTTGTTGCATAGTTGTCATAGCTGAAAGCCACGTCCTTCTTGTCGCCCCAAATGTATTCCTCCAGACCAGGATAATCAATGAATGGGTTACGATTCTTTTGAATACTATAGACGGCATTGTTGCGATTGATCTCTTTCTCGCTGACAGGGTCGTTTTTTGCCCATTTCATCAGCATTTTCAACTGCCAGTCACTCAAGCCTGGATAGGTGTTGCCGTCAAGCGTGGGCTGAGAGTCGGAGTAACTGGTGTACCAAGTCGGAATCTGTTCTTCATAGCAGGTTACCATATAGAAATAGGTACGTGCAAAGTCTCCCTTATACTCGTCGTTAGGCTCAAAGACAGTACCTGAATAACCTTCGAAGGTACACTTACCCAACTTACTGAAATCGTTGGCAGACTTATAGCTTTCGCCATTGGTCTCGCCAAATGGGAAGTTAGAGCGTTTGTTGTTCACAATCTTGTCCGTCGGATACATGTGGTGCAAGTCAGTGTACATGGGCATCACCTTGCCGCCAAACCAGCTGTTAGGCATGGAATGTTCGCGATTATAGTACTGCCCCTCTTGGTTGCCACTGCCTGTATCCTGATCAGTACCAAACGTCATCTCGCGCTTATTCGAGTACATATCCCAAACGGTCCCGTTGGGGCGTGCATCTGTCTTTTGGAAGTGTGTCCAAAGGGCTTTATAGGCGGTACTGAGGTCGCCACCTTCCTCACGATCATAAATCACACCACAGAGTGCAGTCTTCAGTTCTGCCCCTTTCTTGCCATCGGCAGCCTTGTAGTATTCGCCGGAATCGTTAGGCCCTTGCGCCCAACCTGTTGCTCCAATTGCGAGCAGCCATGCTGTAAAGAATAGTTTTCGGTTCATCATATTTTGGTTTTTAGAGTTAAACATCTTCTTGATTGGGGAACTGCTGGTAGATGCGTAGTCCGTATTCGTTGGCAGCTGCAAAGACATATTCCATGATATCTGCAGTATCGTGTTCAAAGTCGTTCCAAGCTTGTGCTCGTAGCCAAAAGGTGAGTTCTATACAACAACCGCCTTGCGAAGCCTCGGCATGCCGTACCAACGGGTTTTTGTCGCCGATTACTTTTGGATTATCGCGCAACCATTGCTCCAGATGCGTGCGGAACTTGGTGATGTTGGCCACACCATCGTCGCCTAATTGGATAGAGCGGAAATCGAAGAAGATGCGGCGCGACTGTTTGCGTCCCTCGTTTTGTTCCATGCCTACCCAGTTCTGGAACGAGCCGTCGACCAACGTCTGGGGTGATACAGTGACGATGGTATTGTCGAAATTGCGTACCTTAACGGTTGTCAGCGTGATATCCTCTACACGACCGTTGGCACCAGCAGAAGTTACTGTAATCCAGTCGCCGACATGTAGCATGTCGTTAGATGTCAAACGGATACCAGCCACCAGACCCTTGATGGTGTCCTGGAAGGCCAGCATCAGGATGGCCGACATAGCACCCAGGCCGGCAAAGAGCGTGGCAGGATTCTTGTCGAAGATGATGGCTATCACTACGATGACAGCGATAAAGATAATGATAATCTTCAGCACACCACATAGCGAGTGCATATATTGCTGACGGGCAGACCGTTGCGTGTCAGTCTCCAACTGCTTCATGGAATCGCTGAACACGATAAGGGTGCGTGCAGACATGATGGTGATATAGATAGCTGTCAGACGCGCCAGTACCTCACGAACGGTGGGGAAGTCGAAGAAGGTCCAGGGCAACAACTGCCAGATAATGATAGCGGGCACAATGCTACATGCTGACTTCAATACGCGTTCGTTGAACATCACATCATCCCAGCGGGCTTCCGTCTTCTTCGTCACTTTCAGCACGAAAGGAATCAGCAGTTTGCGACATAGCCATCCAGCCAGAAAAGCCAGTGCAAAGGCTATTACCACCAAAATGGTATGGGTTACGAAATTGACGGTGTCGCCCGTCACACCGCAAGCCTCTACCAGTTGTTCAATCCATATCTGAATCTCTTCCATAATAGTATATTTGCTGCAAAGATACGAAAAAATTGAGAATTGAGAATTGAGAATTGAGAATTATTTCTTACTTTTGCGAAAAATAATTAGGTATATGAGAAAACCAATACTTCATTTCTATGATTTTGGTCAGGATGTGGTAGCCTTTAGTTCCACCAGACAAGGTGGGTATAGTGAAGGTAACTATGGCCAGTTTAATATCAATCGCTATTGTGGTGACAATCCTGAGGCCATAGCACAGAATCGGCAGTCATTGTGCCAGTTGTTGCAGATTGACGACCGTCACCTGCTGATGCCCCATCAGGTCCATCAGACGGAGGTGGCTGTGATTGATGACGCCTTTTTATGTCTTGACGACAATGAGCGCCAGCAAAGCTTAGAGGGTGTTGACGCCATCATGACGGTTAGGGCAGGCGTGTGTGTGGGTGTGTCGACAGCCGACTGTATTCCCGTCTTGCTCTTCGACCGTACACACCATGCTGTTTGTGCCATCCATGCTGGTTGGCGTGGTACGGTGGCTCGTATTGTGGAGAAAGCTGTCAAGACCATGACGGCTACTTATGGCACTAACCCCATAGACATTGTGGCACAAATAGGTCCTGGCATCAGTCTCGACAGTTTTGAGGTGGGCGACGAGGTGTATGACGCTTTTGCCCAGGCGGGTTTCGATATGTCTGCCATCAGTCAGAAATTTTTCACTTTTCACTCTTCACTTTTCACTTCTAAGTGGCATATTGACCTGCCCGCATGTAATCAACAACAGCTGATGGCGATGGGCGTCAAACCAGAACACGTCAGCGTGTCGGACACCTGTACTTACAAGGCGTACGACACCTTCTTTTCGGCCCGTCGCTTAGGTATCAATTCTGGTCGTATCTTTACGGCCATCATGATGAAATCGTAGTTTTTTAGGTCAACAGGCGCTTGATATCTTCCAACGAGTTCGCCACAGCTATCCAATCCTGCCATTGCTGGCGGATGACACCACGAGCCTGCAGGTCGTCAAGCATGGCAATCAGGCTATTCCAGAAGCCCTTCATGTTGTATAGGATGACACGTTTGTGGTGATAGCCTATTGTGGCCGAAGCCGCAATGGTAAACACCTCGTCGATGGTACCGATGCCTCCTGGCAGCGCGATAAATACGTCGCTCTGGTCTTCCATCATCTGTTTGCGGTCGCTAAGGTTGTCGCACAGCATTTCGACGTCGACATACTCAGAGATTCGTCCGTTCTTCTCGATAATCCGCGGAATGACGCCTATCGTACGTCCACCAGCTTCATGAGTAGCCTTGGCCACACATTCCATCAGTCCACAATTAACACCTCCATAAACGATGGAATGGCCGTTTTTTGCAGCCCAATACCCCAACTCTTCCGTCGCACGGAAGAAGTCGGGGTCAATCTTTTCGTTAGCCGAGCAAAATATGCATATCTTCATATTACCATATTTTCACGCGATCTTGGGGAGCGACGTATAGCTTGTCGGTGGGCTTGACATCGTAGAGCCGGTACCAATCATCCTGCAGGCGCATCATGCCGTTCACACGGTTGTGGTTGGCTGAGTGGTTGTCATTGTGATAATAATACTCCAATAGTGATTGGTCAAGTTCTTCTTCACCTTTCCATATATGTGCGAAGGAGAGGAAGAACTTCTTGATCTGCTCGTCAAACTGTGTACCCTTGAAACCTTGTTCAGTGAGTCGCTGCTTGTAACACTCAAGGGCCAGTTCCTGACCGCCGTAGTCGGCCATATTCTCTTTGAGCGTCTTTTGACCGTCAGCCATCAGGCCAGGATAGACTTCCAGTTGGTTGTAGAGGTCAACCATAATCTGCTGCTTGGCTTCGAAGGCAGCCTGATCGACAGGAGCCCACCAGTCGCGATAATAGCCGTTTTCGTCATATTTTGCACCACCGGCGTCGAAGCCATGACAGAATTCGTGGCCGAAGGTGGTGGTGACGGCGTAGACCGCAGCCTCGCTCAAGTCGTTGTTGAAACGTGGCTTGCAGATCCATGCTGGCAGAATGACCAGCGAGTTGGCTGTATACAAATAGAAGGCGTTGTCGGTGGTGAACTGTGCCATGCTGGCCCAAAGGTCCCAACCCAGGACGTCGGCATTCCTGCCACGTATGCTACTAATGGTCTGTACGGCATTCTGACGCAGTTGCGTGACGGTAGCCAACAGAACATCGCCTTCAATCTTAGGTGTCAGCTTGTCGTTCCACTGGTCGGGATAGCCGATATAGAACTTCATAGCCTCGGCCTTCTTGCGTGCTTCAACCTTAGTGGAAGCGCTCATCCAGTCGAGATTGTCGACGCGACGGATGAAATTCTTACGCATCTGCTCCATGATGTCCTGACACTGCTGCTTGCAGATGTTGTCCTTGCCATAACTCTCGGTCAGCAGACGATATTTATAATACTTGTTGTACTGCAGAGCACTTTTCAACATGTTCATGCGGTCAGCTTGCTTGTTGATGCTGGGGACGAAAGGCAAGTCCTGCGCCAACACGTTGTAAATCATGTAGTCGCGGAAGGCTTCTACATTCGACGGAGACTGGGCAGCGTCAGCAAAGTCAAGTATGAGCGAGTCAATACCCTCACTGCCCATGGCCAAGACCTCGTTTTTCAGCTCTTGATCGGTGAAACCCATCATTTTTAAGACTGCTTCTTCCTTCTGTTCGTCATTAGATGAGGCGCGACGTGTGACAGTGATAGGCTGAGGATGGCGCGCCAACTCCAAAGCATATTCAAAGGCTTGCATTTCGATATTTTCAATCTTGATGGCGTTTTCAGTAATCTGGGCGATACGCTCCTGAGAAAAGCCCAAAGCATCGAGATGCGAACAATAGGCGGTGACAGCGCTATCCAGCGATTCTTTATCCTTTCGAGCGGCAAAACTCGTCACCTCTTGTGTCATAGCGCCTGAGGTAATAATATTGATACTCTTTCTGCCTTCAACGCAATATGGAACCAGACGGAACAGGGGGCTGTAGCCCAACGAATGCAGGTTTGCAAAGGCTGCGTTCAGCTGGTCGCCCGTTGCCACCTGCTCCAGCATCTGCAGACGCTCACTGAGCAGTGCCTTATTCTTACTGTCGTCGTTCAACGTCTGGTCGGCCTGACTGCGCAGCGTCACCATGACGGGGTCATTGCTGGTGTTCAGCATGTTATTGAATATAAGCTGCATTTCATTCTCAATCTGCTCAAACACAGACGGTGAGGGAGTGCTGCTGTTAAGCCACTGTCCAAGGGCATACTTGTAGAAGTCGTCGCCAGGACGTACTGAGTTGTCAATCTCGCTGTCGTAGGGGAATGGCATGTAGTCCGTGACAGGCATAGGGTTATCTTCGATGCTACACGATGTCAGCACCGGCATTGTCATAGCGCAGCAAAGGACGGCTGCGAGCGTCATCAGATTCTTTTTCATTGTTGTCTATTATTTTTTGTGATTGTCTTTCTCCTAAATAGTCGGAATTTCTGACATGTCGTCAAGGGGCAATTTAAAGAAGAACGACGAGGGGCTCCATGCGGGAGGCGCAGCCTGGTTGATGAGCAGCCAGCGGCTCCAGCCTACCAAACGGTCGAAGGTGGTCTGCTGGTAGGTATCGGCAAAGGTGTTGCCCCATGTGCCCTTTTCCAGAAGCTCATAGTGGTCGAGACTGCCATCGCTGCTGTCATCGCCGCTACCACCAACGTATTTGTATTTTTCTTTGGTTCCGTCGGTGTAATATGCAAGTGCTATCGCCAGGTCCTTGTCCCTGCCGTATTCATCTGAAGTGTAATAGTATTCTACATAGTTGCCCTTCACAGCAAGCATCATGCTGTAGTCCACCTGATAGTTGTGGTTGGTCAGATATTTGGCATAGCGCTGATGGGCAATACAGGCGTTGAATGTCGTCTTGGCGCGATTGTAGAAGTCTTGGTCGTAGACTTCAGGCAGCACCGTGAAGAGGCTCTTCATATATTTCGCCATGTCGTAGAAAGGCTCAGTGTTATCCACCTTCACGGCATTCCTGGTACACTCGTCGATGGCTGCGCGCTGCTCGGCTGTGCCGTTCTGATAGGTGTTGACCAGACGGTCGGTGAACTCTTTCAGTACTGGTGCCAAGTCGTCGAGATTCTTAGTCTCAGTCAGCGTCAGGTCATAATAATGGGGATCTTCAGGATTTTCGGGATTGTAGAATGCAGCATCCCAGCTGTCCACTGTGGCGTCGACGAAGTTGGAGAGTGTTGTCTTGGTATCCTTACCTTCAGCCAAGTTGTCGACAAGGCTTCCAAAGGCACCACCGGCAGCCCACATGATATAGGTGGAGCTGGCAATATAGTCGGTCACGTCCTTGACGTCATACATGAACTCCATGTTGTTCATCAGACAGAGGTAGAGCACAATGCCGTCCATGCGTACATTGGCACTCCTGACACCACGTGCGAAACTCTTGGCAGAGAAACACTTGTCTTGGCCATTGACCTTATAGCCGTCATCGAAAATCAGTCCGCGGTGTTGAGGACTGCTGGCTGCTTCGGCCACATCGGCATCGGGCAGATAGCCGCCGCCGTGGTCGGCCATGATGAGTATGTACCTCTTGGCGGGATAGTTCTTGGCTGCCCAGTTGATGAAGTTGGTCAGCGAGTCGGGATTGGTGCAGTCGGCATTCGGCTGACCATAAGGCTCCATCTCATGGAATTGCTTGTACAGGGGCTTCTGGGGATCAAGCGCGAAGCGATAGCTGGCACCGGCCTGAGGATGGCATAGGAAGAAGTAATATGCCCCATTATATTCCTCTAACTGCTTTTCGGTCTTATTCTTAATCTCGTTCTCTGCCCATTTAACAGAATTTTCATAGCTGTAGTTTTTATAAGCCGTCGGGTCGTACGATGTTTTGTACTGGGCCACGACGTTTACACGGTCGTAGTTCTTGGCTTGTGCCTGGTAGAAGGTGCGGAAATTCTGCAGGATGGCAGCATCTACATTGTGGCCACCACAACCATACCACATGATAGTGGCCTCGGCCAAATCTTCCTGTACTGGATTCGATGCGGGATTGTCTTCGATAGAGCACGATGTCAGCACCGGCATTGTCAAAGCGCAGCAAAGGACGGCTGCGAGCGTCATAAGGATCTTTTTCATACTTTATTGTTTAGAGTGTTAATGTGTTAATGTTTGCGAATCATGAAGTAGTCAGGCTCGATAGAGACGGTAGGCAGGTCAGCAGCCGCACGTCTGCGGGCATTGGTTGTAGCATTCTCGTAATTGACGTAACGGGCCAGGAAGTCCATGATCTGCTGCTTGTCGTCCTGGCTGAAGTGCTCAGGATTGTTAAGGTCCTGGTTATGGACACCGAGCTCGCCGATGAGCATCATCGTATTGCTTTCATTGATCTTGTCGGGACGTGCACCCGTCCAGGGGTCGCCCTGTGCATAGTAGAACATGATGGGTCTGTCGGTCGTGGGTAGGAAGTTCTCGCGGATGTCCTTGATTTTCGAATTGTCGTAGGTGTCATAGAGCCATAAGTCTTGTTCGAAGAGTACGGACGGATTAGGAATTTGCCCCACCTTACCAATCAGACTTTCGTAGCGTGAGAAGTCATGACAGTATTGTCCCAACTGCTTAGCGGTTTGAATGGAGTAGGGATAGTAAGAGTCGGCCATCCAGTAGTAGTCCTCTTCCTCAGCAGCCGGGGCTAATGGTGAGTCATACTTCCAAAGACCGTTTTGTGTCAGAATATCACGGAAATAGATGTAGTCAAGAATCACTTCCGCTTCAGCATCAGCCGATGGGATGTTCAGAGCACGCTCCTTGGCCGTATGATAGGAGAACTGGCCAAAGAAGAACTCAGGCAGAAGTCCTATATAGTGGCCCAAACTGCTGTTAAACCAGGGGTCTGTATGCTCTGGGTGGAGTGCCTGTAGCTGGGCATTGTATTCCTCGCACTTCTGGACGTAAGTGTTGTAGAACGTGTTCTCGTTGGCCAACACACCGTCCAGCAATTTGAAGTAAATGGCGTGCATGTTCTCGCGCTCGGCATCGCTGCCTGACTCCTCTTGCATGTAGGTGCCTACTGGCATATAGTAGAGCGAAGTCATAAAGGGTGAGCAAAACACGGTGGTCACTGTCATGTCGTTGGGATAGAAGTAGCGGTAGAAGAGCGATGTCATGCCGTCCTTGCTGGTACCGGTGCTGATCCACTCCTTAGGCAGCAGGGGCTTCAGAGCCTGAAAGATGGCGTGATGGTCGGCAGCAGCCTGCTCAATGGTGAGATAGTCCCAACGGGTGTCGCTCAAGTTCTTTGAGTCACCAAAGTAGCGGTGCTCGACGATGATAAGGTTGGCATCCATATTGGCCGCAATGTCGAGATGGGTATAGTTTTTCCAATTGTCAGGAAGGTCGTATCCACAGGTGTACATCACGGTAGGGCGGTCAAAGCCCTTGAAGAAGATAAGGGCCTTCTGCTTTATTGTGCCTGCCGAGGGATTGTTGTGGTCAACGGGCTGACTGAAAAACACCTCGTAGAACTCGGTGAAGCCGACTTTATTTTGATTTGGTGTGAAAGCTTCGATGCTGGTAATGTTATCCACACCTTTGAGCAGGTCGCCAAAAGGAGTCTCAGATATGACCGGTATCGGTGCGGGGTTGTCTTCGATGCTGCACGATGTCAGTATCGGCATTGTTATTATGCAGCACAGGACGGCTGCGAGCGTCATCAGAATCTTTTTCATACGCTTTTAATTTTAATCGTTATTCGTTATTTCAATTTTCTGTCATTTCGCTTTTATTGTTCTTTTCGACTGCAAATATACTATAACTTATATAAATAATAGTCTCATGGTAGGAAAAAAAAGTCTCATTTCGGGAAAAATCGTATATCTTCTTTCTCACAAAAAACCACGATTTGTCGATGAAATGGAAGTTTTTGCGATTTTCTTTGGAGTTATGCTTGGTTATTCGTATCTTTGCAACGATTATCTAACGATTCATGCCTAATATGAAACAATTTCTATCCTTTATCGTTGTCAGTATGGCTCTATTGTCCTTCGGGGGCTGTGGTGGAGGCAACAAGTCTGTGAGGCAGGTGCCGCATCTGGGCAATACGCCTTACCAGGAGGACACCATTTTGGTGACATACGCAAACAATCCTGAGCGTGCACTTAGATTACTCGACTCGGCCTCACTCTTGGGTAATATCAGCGACTATCGCAGTCAGTTCATCCGTGCCAAGATATACAGCAAATCGCTTGCCGAGCAGCGACTCGACTCTGCCATCATCATTTGCACGACCTTGCTCACCCACGACTCGGTGCGCAATGCCCCCACAGAGCAGGAGAATATCCTCGACCTGCTCATTGCAACCAGCCGTGCCAAGCCCGACTACGAGCAATATATGCACTGGGCCACAAAGAAGGCCGAACTCTGTCACCAGCAAGGCCAGGAGACCGAACGATGGCGCACCGAGGCCGACATTGGTCTGGTGATGACGCATCTGGGACAGGAGAACGAAGGACTTGCCAAGCTCGACGAGGCCATCAGCCATCTCGACGTTCCTGGCAGCATCGACCGCATGGATGCCTTCATCGTTGCCGTCAAGCGTAAGATCAATGCGCTCAACGACCTGCGTCGCTTCGACGAGGTCATCCCATTAGGACAGCGCATCCTCAACCGCCTTGACCACTTTGAGAGCCATATCAAGGACTATGCCGAGGACAGCTACCGCCTCTCGTGGAGCGACAATCCCAATGAGCGCGACCGCTATCTCGACTTCAGCCGCGCACAGGCATGGGGCTTTATGGCTATAGCGTATAGCCACACCCAGAACCCTCCGAAGGGCCAGGAGAGCAGTTACCTAAGTCTGGCGAAGAAATACCTCTCCCTCTTTGATAACAGCGGCTATGGCAAGACCTTTTCCGCCCGCCGCATGATTGCCCCCGCGCAGATGGCACTGGGGATGTACGACGAAGCACTGGCGACCTACGATGAACTGGAGCACCGCATGGGGAGCGACACGCTCAACGAGGACTATGCCATCATCCTGCGTTCCCGTGCCATCGCAGCCCGTGACAAGGGAAATTTTGCCAAGGCTCTCGACTATCAAACCCGCTATGCCAATCTTTCGAAGGTGGTCAGCGACAGCTTGCACCGCAGCGAGGCCCACGACTATGCCGCCCGCTACCATGCGCAGGAACAGCAGTTGGAGATTCAGGAGAAGGAGGCTGAGGCCGAACGTTCCCACATTATCAGCCTTGCCGTTGCCGTGCTTGCCCTGTTGGCCATCGCCTTCGCCGTCTATTTCTTTCGCCAGAAACGCATCGTTACTGAGAAAAACCGTGCGTTGGTCCGTATCATTGACGAACAATACAAGCCTAAGGCTCAGCAAAATCTCAATTCTCATTGCAACGCCACACTCTCAAAGAGTGAATTCTCAATTTTCAATTCTATTGATTCTGCCATCCGCAGCGAACGTCTCTATAACAATATTGGTCTGCAGCGTCAGGACATCTGCGACCGCTTCGGCATCAATCGTCATACTCTCAACGATCTGCTGGCCGAGCATGCCGAAGGACAGTCCTTCCCACAATATATCAACAATATTCGGTTGGAGGAAACACTCCGCATGCTCCGTGATGAATCCTCGAAGACCGTATCGGCTATTGCCACCGATGTAGGGTTTACGCCTGCTAACCTTCGCGAACAGTTCAAGCGAAAATATGGTATCACACCTGCCGAATATCGCAGAATTAGTAAAGAAAATGACGCCTGACAACTAACAAAAATAACAAAATTCTCTGAATATTTACAAAAAACACCATTTTTTATGCACGCATTTGGGCCATGTACCAAATGCGTGCATACATTTTTATCCGAGTCCAATTTTTTTTATTTAATTTTGCGGACAAATGCATAACCGCAATGGACAAGGAACTCTTTAAAACCATCGACAACATCATTCGCAATGAACACCTCTACGCAAAAGTTGATTTATTGCGTGAGGATATCATGCAGCGTTTCAACATTGGTCGCCATAATCTGAACGACCAGCTCAACACCTTTGCCGATGGTATGTCCTTTCCTCAGTATATCAACTCAATTCGTATGGAGGTGGCCTACGACTTGCTGACCAATCATCCCGAGATGAGGCTTTATGACATAGCTCGCGAGGTAGGGTTTACGCCTGCCAACCTTCGCGAACAGTTCAAGCGCTGCTATGGCGTCACCCCTGCCGAGTATCGCGCCACCCTTGTTTCCGACGATGATGACGAAGACAGCTGATTCGGTAGCAAATTATTCACTCTTTACTATTCACTATTACCTTATATATAATGTACGCGCAACAGAGTCTCCAAGATACCCTCTTCATCATGCTTTATGGCGGTGTAGCCTTATTAGCATTGGTGACAGGACTCATTCTGTGGCTGAGGCGTGGCAATGGTTTACTCCCTGACGTCACTCCACCGAAGGCGTTGCGCTGTTGGACGGCAGCATTCTTCATCATGGCATCGCTGAGTCACGTTTGGTGGTATGTGCTGGGCGTCTATTGGCTGACGGACGACCGCCTGGTGCGCAACATCACGGCTGTTACCCTCGACCATATCTTGCTTGTGCCGTTGGTCATGGCTATATTGCTGCGCATGTTACAGGACCGCCAGCACGCACTCTGGCCGTGGTTCTTGGCTCAAGTGCCTATCCTCGTATTTGCTGTTGTGGGCATTGCCACGCGCAGCGAATTCTACGGTTTCGACCTTACGACCTACTGGCAGCTGGCTGTCATGACCGTCTTTGTGTTGTATTACATCTACGTGCTGATCAAGTATAGCCGCTGGTTGCGCGAAAACTATGCCGACCTCGAGCACAAGGAGCTGTGGAAGAGTCTGTTCTTCGCCACCGTTCTTTTCGTGGTCTATGAAGTCTATTTTACCAATCCTGGCGAGATGGTCAGGGAGTATCTGGCACAGTTCGAGACGCTCGCCATCATCGCTTTCCTGATTTGGCGCGTCGAGTCGTTAGAGACGCTTGATGCCAAAGAGACCGTCATGCCTGAGGATATTCCTGTCGTCGAGGAGACCGACGAGTCCTCTACCAATTTCTTGTCATTGGTAGTTCCCGATAATATTCAGGAGTTGCTCGACAAGCATTGTGAAGCCAGTCATCTTTATCTACAACACGACCTCACACTGCAGCAGCTTGCTACGGCTATCGGTACCAACCGCACCTATCTGAGCGCCTATTTTGCCCAGCAGGGCATCACGTATAACGCTTATATCAATCGCCTGCGAGTGGACCATTTTATGCGACTCTATCGCGAAAGCGTTAAAGCCAATCGTCCTGCCACTGCCGTACAACTCTCCCAAAAGAGTGGTTTTCGCAGTTACAGCACCTTCGCTACGGCTTTCAAGTTCTTCAATGGTTTGACGGTTGCAGCATGGACAAAGAGCCCTGATTAGGCGTTTTCAAAAGCTAAATGATGACTAAAGTATGGATGAAAAAGTAATTAAGGTTGTGAACGAAGCGCGATGGACTGACGGCCTGAATGTTAGAAACAGGCTCGACGACATCACTTATAACCCGATGCGGAGTCAGGAAGATTTCGTCATGAGGTTGGTGCGCGAGAATGCGAAGACGGAATACGGTCGGGCGAATGGTTTTAAGGGCATTCGCAATATCAGCGATTTCAAACGCTGTCTGCCGCTGACCACCTATAGTGACTATACGCCTTACATCGAGCGCATAGCCAATGGTGAGCGCAACGTCCTGACAGCTTATCTCACCGAACATATCTCGATTTGGGACGGCTTCAAGGGGCTGCCTCAGTCCCGTTGGAGCGTGCAGGCCAGCTATGACTATAGTTTCTGCACCGGGTTCTATGTTGCAGCCCATCATGGCTATCTGACGGACGGTATGACGTTGAATCTTGTGGACGACAGCGTCGATCGCCTGTCATCGGGTATCACCGTAGGCAACTTGCTGGGCCGTCTGTTAGAGAAGCGCGACTTCGACACCAAACAGGTCTATGCCATACCGGTTGCTGTTGTCAACTCGTCGGACGAAACATACAAACCCTACCTCGAGGCACTCTTTGCCCTAAAGCAGCGTGACATCAGCTTGGCCATCTGCGACCACTACGACAACATGGTGGAGTTGCTGCGCTATATAGAAAAGCACTGGCCCACACTGGCCGACGACATCGAACGTGGCAACACTCACATCGCTTCCGATGCGACAAGGGCTCAGGAAATACGTGAAATCATGGAGTCGCACCATATTGGCACGCAGATTGTCGAACAGCTGTGGCCCGGCCTGCGTTGCATCATGGTGCATGACGTCGACTGTCTGAGCGCCAGCTTCGAACTGTTGCGCACCTATTGCGGCAACAACATTCATTTCGTGTTCACAGGCATCAGTTCACCCGAGGGCACCTTCTCAACGACGCTGAATCTGGACGACCCGCAGACCGTTCTGATACCCGACAGCGTGTTCTACGAATTCAAGCCCAAGGAAGCAGAGAGCTATAACACCCTGCTGACTATGGACCAGCTGGAGATAGGCCGCAGCTATGAACTGGTGGTCTCGACGCTGTCAGGCCTGTACCGTTATAAGACGCTGAAGACCTTCACCGTCGTCGGTCGCTACCACGACACACCGACCGTCATTATTGATAAAGGATAAAATGATAAATAGATAATATGAATCAAGGTAAAAAGACTATTCAACCACCCTACTTGAAAGCAGGCGACAAGGTGGCCCTCGTTTCGCCTGCTTACTGGGTGCCACAAGAGGCTATTCTCCAAGCCGCAGAAACAATTATCAGTTGGGGACTTCAACCGGTATTAGGACCCCACACCAACAATCTGAATGTTAACGCCTATGCAGGAACAGCCGACGAACGCGCTGCCGACTTGATATGGGCCCTGGAAGACGACTCGATCAAGGCGATAGTCTGTTCGCGTGGCGGCTATGGTACTATTCACCTGTTAAACCGCATCCCCATCGAATACTACCAGCAACATCCCAAATGGATCATCGGTCATGGCGACATCAGCATTCTGCTCTATGCCGTAGCCGGTGCCGGTGTCATGTGTCTGCATGGCCCTATGGCTTTCCAGATTGCCAGCCAGCAGGAGCCCGCCACCACCATTACCCGCAACATCCTTTTCGGCACGCTGCCACAATACAAGATTCCCGGCAACCCGTACAACCGTATCGGCCATGCGGAAGGCATCCTCATTGGAGGCAACCTCTCCAGCTATTGCTCGGTGTCCGGCACGAAATACCATTTCCCTGCCAAGCATGACATCATCCTCTTTATAGAAGAGGTAGAGGAGTCGTTGCACGACATCGACCGCCTGTTCTACATGCTGCGTCTGCAACAGGATTTCGAACGCGTCAAAGCCATTATCTTCGGCACATTCAGCTCCATCAAATACGACCTCCAGTACGGTAGTGTCGAGCAGATGCTGATAGCCCACCTCAAAGATTACGAAATCCCCATCTGCTGCGGCTTCCCCGTCGGCAGCAACAGTTGCATCCCACTCATCGAGGGAGCCCCCTGCTCACTGGATGTGACTGCCGACCATGCCCTGTTGACTTACAACATGAAGGGTAACGTCGAGCCCTGCGAAGTCCATATTGCCAATTCCAAACTCATGAAGGAAAGGCATTTGTAACTGCTGAAAAAAGAGAAACGGCCTCTCGCTACCAGAGAAACGGCCTTTCTCTGGTCGAGAAACGGCCTCTCGCTATCTGGCACATCTTGTCCGTCTCGGCCAGATTTTCTTATTTCTTACTTCTTACTTTCTTACTTTTTGCTATTTCTGAAAAGAACGGAAAGAATCTATATTATATATATAATATATATATTATATATATAATATAATATATAATTGTAATATTTACAATTTTCTTCCTTCTTCTTTCGTCTTCCTATTAAAAATCGGGAAAAAGTAAGAAAGTAAGAAGTAAGAAAGTAAGATTTAGAATTCTCTGATGTCAGGGGATAGACCCCTGATATCTTGTCTGTCTCGGAGCGAAAGGCCGTTTCTCTGGTAGCGAAAGGCCGTTTCTCTGGTAGCAACTGTTGACTGTAACGCTGAAACGCAATTTACACAGCGGATTGCGAAGCCACACTTCGTACCTTCAGGTCGAAGAACCGACCCTATTGTGTAATAAAGTCCCGGAATTTACAAAAATAGTCTCAGAATTTACAAAATTTGAGGTTGCGGGTCATCCTGCTATTGTAGGTCTGAGAAAATAATGCTAACTTTACAACCAAGTTACAAAGGTCAATCTTGTGATGTGATGTCACGAGCGATTAATTGTAAAAATGACATAAAACTATAATAAAAAACAATCGAATTATGAGTAAAGAAAATGATTTTGCCAGTGTGTGGCAGACGATGAGTCCGCCTATCCGGTTCCAAACCCGGGGTCGTGCGTTCATACGCGCGTTATTATTAATAATGTGTATGCTGTTCTCGGCACAGAGTACCTGGGCCGATGATTATTTGCAAAACACGATGTATTTCACTGCTATTCCGCAGGGAATTGACAAAATTCGTTTTACGTTGCCTACCCAATATGATGGCAATCAGAACGAGGGTATTAGAAAGGGCTATATTTATTACACCGTCGATGGTGGTACTCAAATGGTAAAGTTACTGGAATGGGGACTTGGCAATAAATACAACAATTTGACGAGCGATGATGAGAGTGGCCCTGTTGACATACAAGTATATGAATCTGGTACATGGCAGCTTGTAGGTAAAACCAAAGGAGGCTACCAGTATTTTACTGTTAATACGTGTATTACGTTAGGACCTGACGATAGCAACGACGATCATTTTACGACGGTAGTCGACTGGACAGTTGCTCTGGATATGCGCGGCCATAAATACACGTTCTATCTGTGGTGCCAAAGTGAAGATATTGGCCATACCTGGTATATTCCATCTAACGTTAAAAGTGCAAACGTCGACAATACTAATGACTGGTACAAGATGGCTGAATGGGATTGCCCCGAAGCTTCGAAGGTAAGTTTATCGCTCAACGATCCTATGCTGTCGTACAGTACCGATCACCCCGGTACTATCATGATTCCATACACCGTGGAAGCCAAAAGCGTTACGAGTGCAACTGCTTACTACACCGACGCGATTACTGGTACTACCTATAGCCAGAAACTGACTGATAAGATATTAGACTATATCTATATACCTGCCGACCGCCCGTGGAAGGACATCTATGTGAATGCAAAAGTAAAAGACTTTGAGAATTATAATAGAAATGTAAATTCTGTTAAGGTTGCAACTAACATGTTGCACTTTCCCGTAAATCTGGAGGCTCAAGTACTGTCAAGCGGTAAGGTCTCGCTAACGTGGAAAGTGAACAGGGCCGACCTGGATGACTTTGACGACAGCGATAACTTTGAGTTACAGCGCAATGTGAATGGTAGTGTCGACCCGAAAGATAATGGATGGACCACCATCTCGATGGAAGATGCGTTTGAGAAGAATAAGGATACCTATAGCTATACCGACACCACGTTGCTCGACCGTTATAAGAATAAACCTGTAGCCTATCGTGTGCGCCGTAGTGTGGCGGGCATTTGGAACTGGAAATCTGGGTCGGGTGTATCGATGGATGTTGTGCCGGCTGTGTTAGCGCTGCCAGGATTTACCGAAGCAACCGTTCAGCGCACCGACACGTGGAACGACGAGGAGCACATTGTGAAGTTTAACTACAAGTCGGGTCCTAAGTACGACAATGAAGGCCGATTCATTGTGCACAACGACAATGAGTGGACCGAGCTTCAGGAGATGGTCGTAAGAGGCGAAACGACCTATGACAAGGCTGTGATGGTGCTTCTCAATCAGGATGACTGGAAGAACTTTGTAGCACGTACAAATAATTATAATCAACGTTCCTTGAATGCTGTCATGCTGGATGATATAGATATCTCCGACTGTCAGGATATGGTGGGAACCGTTAATTGGTATAATGGAACTTTCGACGGCTTCGGCCATACGCTTACCGTGAACTATAGTGGCAACCAGCAATTTATTGCGCCATTCTCGGAGGTATATAATGCTACAATCCGCGATTTGACCATAGCCGGTACGATTACAAGTTCAAAGAAATTTACTGGCGGATTGGTTGGTACTATTCATTCAGGAGGAGATGTTACCATTGAACGTTGTGTGGTGATGGCCGACATAATGTGCCAGGTTGAAGGCGACGCCAGCAGTGGCGGTGTGATTGGTTGGATGGACGCATCGTCTGTAAACATTACCAACACTTCATTTATCGGTACTATTCAGGGTGATAAGTGTAACAATAACGGCGGCTTCGTAGGTGTAGCCGGGCCGAACTGCGGTATCACGATGACCAACTGTCTGTTCTCGCCTGCTTTCGTACCGGCCGATATGACCGGATGTAGCACCTTTGCCCGTAAGGACAAAGCTGCCACGTTGACGCTCAACAACTGTTACTACACCATGAGCTATTGTGATTACGAAACCGACGGACAGTCGTATTTTATCGTTGGAGATGAAGACGGCTGGATGCGCTTGCAGAAAATAGTAAACGATGCAGAAAAGGGTACTAAGATCAATGCTATTCTGGTTTCCGATATCACTATTACCGATATGCTGGGAAGCGATGATAAGCCTTACTGTGGTATCTTCGACGGTAACGGCCACACGATAACCGCCAATATCAATACCGCCCAATGGGCCGCAGCTCCCTTCAGAATCGTAGGCGATGTAACGATCAAGAATCTGCACGTGGCAGGTAGTGTTACTGGTGGTCGTCATGCCGCAGGTCTCATTGGTGCCAGAGACGGCACCCCAGACATTCACGTTGAGAAAGTTTGGGTTTCGGCTAACGTTACCACAACAGATCGCTATCTCGGCGGTATTATAGGTCATGTCGGTGGTGCCAATGCATATATCAGCGACACCCGTTACGATGGTAAGCTTACAGCCCCTGCAGACAGTTATGGCGCACAGAATTCGTATGGCGGTGCCATCATCGGATGGGGTGGCGAAGGCGGCTGGTTCTTCCATCGCGTCTATGATCACAGCACCAGAGAGAATGTCTATTGGTATTTCTACTGTATAGATTCTTCGAACAATCTGGCGAATAGGAGCTGGGGAGGTAATTCTAAGAGCACCAACACTGTAACTTGGAATAGCTGGACTAACAAAGAACTTAAACACAATATAGAAGACCAGAACGAAGTGCTTGCGCTGATGAACACAGAGAAAGCCGACTCGTGGCAGCTGACAGATGGCATGGCTGTGCCTGTTACAACTACTGTCACTGTGAATAGGCAAGGCACGTCGGCCGAAAAGATGACGCTGGCCGAACTGAAGACAGCCCTTGGTGATGACCAGTGGTATGAAACCGACGGCTTGCTGCGACCACTGGCAGATGTAACTAACCAGAACAATTACTACGTCACATTATGGGATTCGCGCGCTAAATTTATGCTCTACTCAAAGATGAAGGGCGAGAATGGTGTTACTACCAATATGATTGATTTCTCGGGTAACGAAGATGCCGTCAAGAAGCACGAGTTTACCTACAACCTGACACGCAAATGTGTGGAGTACGACTTCGACTTGGTGGTAAAGCGTGGCACATCGTCGCTCATGATTTCCGGCACCGAGGCCGACACATTGGCTTTCAATGTAACGAAGAAGGAGGGCGCCGATGCCTCGTACAAGTTTGTTAATCTGAACGAGATAACGAGCGTTACCCCCGAGAAGAAACAGAGCAGTGTAGGATTGACATGGGAGACAACAGGCGGCGAAAGCGACTACTATCGTGTGTTGCGACGCCTGCATGCTACTGACGAAAATGCCGCATGGACCGATACCATTGCTACCAATCTGGTACAGCAGTTCTACGAAGATAATACGGTGCTGATACAGCAGGTGTACGACTACCGTGTAGAGAGCATTCTGCAGTGTGAGGGCATGCATATAAAGTATGCCGTTGCCACAGGTGCCCAGTGCGAACCTACTGGTAGAATCAGTGGCTATCTGCGCATGGCCGACGGTACTGCCATGGCCGGCGACACAGTGATATGTAAACCCGTTGGCGAGATTATCGGTGCCAGCGCTCAGTATGTCACCGTAACCGATGAGGTTGGTTTCTATGAGTTCACCGGTCTGCCTTATCAGGGCACTGGTACCTATCAGATATATGTAAAAGGTGGCGGCTTTACCGGTCCTAATGCCGATGGCACTGTCACCTTCAGCCAGAACTCTAACTGGTCGCAGGGCTTCAACTACTACATGGATAACTATTACATCTATTCGGGTAATGTGTTCTATCGCGACACCTCGATTCCCGTGCCGGGCGTATCGTTCAAGCTCGATGGCATCCTGATGCGCGATGCCAACAAGAAAGAGATTATTACCGACACCCAGGGTGCCTTCTCGTTGAGTATTCCTGCCGGAAGTCACTCGGTACAGGCTGTAAAGGAGGGACACTTCTTTGCCAACGACGGTTTCTTGATCAACAAGGATGCGGTTGCAGGCATGGAGACCATGTATAACTTCAATACAAACGTATCGAGCGTTTATCTTTGGGACTCTACAACTGTGGTGCTGCGTGGCCGCGTAATTGGTGGCGATGATCAAGGTAGTCTGCCGCTGGGCGAGTCGCTGTCGGTGAACAATCTGGGCGATTCTATCAAGATAGTGATGCAGCTGGAGGGCGACAACGCCTCTTACCTCATCCGCATACAGGGCGACGAGACCGTTAAGAGTGCCGACTATCAGTACACCTACGGATTGGACAACCGCGATACCACACGTGTAAACGTAACGCGCCACACCATTACCGTGCATCCTGAGACTGCGACGGGCGAATACCAATTGACTCTGCATCCTGCCAAATATAAGGTCATCGAGGTATCGGCACAGGGCTATACCACCCTGTTCCAGGAAGGTAAGGTAGGCGAGACGCTCGACCTGTCGTTCAACGTGCAAGGCGATACCTGCGAGTATAACCGCATATACCACGCCATACCTACGGTAGACCTGAAGCAGTTTAATGTAGGCGATGAGCCTTACTTCGGTGTGAAGAAGGTGACGGCTGCCGATAACATCGGTAATAAGGCCGTTATCAATACCTGGTATTGGAAGAAGACCGGGGAGAAAGACAGCATAGGTGTGTACTCATTCAATTATCCTGTGTTTATGTGTAACTCGCCTTACGGCTGGATGCTGCAGGCCTGCGAGAAGTACTATTATAATAACAATGGCAGCAACGAACCCGACATCGTGAAGCTGAAGGGTGGAAAGGTGACCATTAAGAACGGTATGATAAGCGGTACCGACACTCAGGAACTGACGCTCGACGAAAACGGCGGTGCGTCGTACATCTTTACCCCGAAGAATACAACCGCTCTGCAGACAGACGAGTCGGCACTGATGAATGTTAGTATCACGCTGGAGTACGACAACTCATTCTTTGATATCAAACCAATGAATGGCGATATATTCAAGGCTTACGTGATGGCTACTAAAGCCAAGGCCGAGGGCCGCAAGTCGGTGGCCAGCAGTATTCCGCAGCTCATCGATATTCTGCGCGACCCGCCAGGCGGTAACAGTTCGGCTTATCTGGAGGCAGGATCGAAACTGAGCTACACCTATAATGCCGACATGAACGGATCGGCCGGTGTCACGTTCTCGTACGGACAGGGCGAGAATGCCAGTATCTATAAAGGTCAGGTGGTTATTCCAGCGATGGGCGGAACAGCTACAGAGGCCGGTACGTTTACCGATTCGAAAAAGAAGAATATCATGAGTGTTGACCTCATTACCTATTACAGCCTGGGTTGGAACTTCAGTTACAACTTCGACGTGACCGAACGTATACAGACGTTGACCAGCAAGAAGTGGATTGGCGACAAGGCCGACCTGTTTATAGGTATGACCACCGAGGTGATGGTAGAGGATGCCATTGCCCTGCGTGTTGTCCCCGACAGCATGTATCAGATATACAAGACCCACGAGGGTGGAACCTTCAAGGCAACCGACAGTTTAGGCAACACAGCCAAGTTCAAGGTGCTGACCGGTACTGCCAAGGTGCTGGTTAAGGGTGTAGACGATACAGGTCAGCCCATCTACCTGATACGTGATGAGGTGATGGCCTTAGGCCCGAAACTGAATTCTACATTTGTACACTCACAGCACTATATCGAGAACGAACTGATACCAGAGCTCCTCAAGGTGCGTAATGCGCTGATTCTGCCTATGGGCACTTCGGCTGAATATGCACAGGCACTGGCCGACAAGAACAGACGTACTACTTATGTAAGTAAGGTGGCCGAGAACGATGTAACATTCGGCTATACCAACAGCTACCAATGCTATTATCCTGAAGAGGGTATAGATGGCGACAGTATCAGGAGCCTGAACCAGACTGTTGAGGCCTGGCTCTATATACTGGCACAGAACGAGCGCCAGAAGATTGAGGTATCTGAGAGCGATCTTGTGAAACGATACGATTTTGATGGTGCTGCAAACATCCAATATAGCGAGAGCTTCTCGGCCACACAGACCAATAGCCGCAGTCTGCGTTATCCCGGTATCAACGATCTGGGGCAGGTAACGACAGGTATCCTGAGTGTGATACAGACATTTATCAAGGCTTTCGAGAAAACCGGTGTTAATGCCCAAAACAAACCACAGGAACAAATAGTACAAGGTGAGAATGACACCCAAAAGGTTGAAGTAAGCTCGGGTGGAAAGTATTTTATCCTATCGTTCCAGCCGGTATTTGCGCTGAACTTTACCGACAAGAGCGGCATGTCGCAGAGCATGTCGAAGAAGGTAGGCTTTACATTGTCAGCTTCGAGCAAGTCGAGCATGACGGTCGATGTTTATCGCACGGCCAACGAACAGACGATGACCAGAGACGGTGATGGCAGTTTCGCCAATATGACCCTCGATGTGCTGGATATGCTGCGCTATGGTAAACTTGGCTCTAACCCTACGGACTATCTGAGCGACAGCGAGAGGGTATACTCAAGCTTTGTTTTCCGCACCCGTGGCGGTGTTACCTGTGAGCCTTACGAGAAGGAGCGCACCACGAAGTGGTATCAGCCCGGCACCGTGATGGACGTGGCTACCGTGCCTGCCGATAAACCCAAAATTTGGATAGAGGAACCCGTAGTAAGCAACGTACCGTTCGACGAGCCTGCCCGCTTCACGCTACACATGGCCAACGAGAGCGACTATCCGGAGCGCGCCTCACTGGTATTCAACTACTTCCTGCTGTCGAGCAGCAATCCTGATGGTGCCAAGATCTTTGTGGATGGTAACCCAGTGACTTCAGCAGGTACGAATATCACGCTGTACCCCTGTCGTGACAATAACAACGAGGTAGTGGTATTTACCAAGCAGATTGAGGTTTACCCAGGCAAGGAATTCGATTATAACGACCTGACACTCTGCCTGTACGATCCCGAAGACGCCAATCGCGTGTTCAGCTGCAAGTTCTCGGCACACTTCGTGCCTACAGCAGGTAAGGTTAACGTTACCTCGCCGGGCAGCAACTGGATTGTGAATACCGAGAGCCCGTACGACGGAAAGCGCCAGGCATGGTATCTGCCTGTAACGATCGACGGCTTTGACACGAACTACCGTGGGTTCGACCATATTGAGTTGCAATATAAGCTGTCGACACAGGGCGACAAGGACTGGGTGAACGTCTGCTCATATTACGCCGATAGGAATCTGATGGCTAAGGCCAGCGGTGTCACCGACACTATTCCTTCGAACGGTATAATCGTGGCTTCGTTCTATGGTGAGGTAGACCCGATAGAGCAGTACTACGACATACGTGCGGTGAACTACTGCCGCCACGGTAATGGGTTCCTGACACGCTCGTCGGATATACTGTCGGGTATCAAAGACACCCGTCGTCCAGTGGCCTTCGGCACACCGGAGCCAACCGACGGTATCCTGGATATCGGCGACGACATTATCATTAAGTTCTCGGAGCCTATTGCCGGTAACTACCTGCGTAAGATCAATAACTTTGAGATGCTGGGAACCAAGAACAGTAACGACATCACAACGTCGACATCGCTGACATTCACCGGCACAAGTATCGCTTATACACAGGGCACCCGCAATCTGGCCGGCAAGAACTTCACCATCGATGTGATGCTCGATCCTGCCGACGAGAAGATTCCAATGACCATATTCTCGCATGGTGGCGATGAGAGCGGACTGCGCTTCGGACTGAGTGCCGACCGCAAGCTTACTGCTACGATCAACGGCCAGAGCGTTGAGTCGGATCAGACCATACCATTCAACCATGCACTGCGCGAGGTGGCATACGCCGTTGACCAGACTGGGGATAACATGACCGTGAGCTTCTACGACCAGAGCGACTTGATTGGTAAGAAGACGCTGACAGGTAAGTATGAAGAGTCGTCGCAGCTGAGGGTCGGTTTCCATGGTATAGTTGAGGATGCATACCAGGGCGACATGCTGGAGATGCGCCTGTGGAACCGTGCCATGACAAGCAACGATCTCGACACCTACGGCCGCAAGACACTGAACGGCTATGAGACAGGACTGCTCGACTACTATCCGATGAACGAGGGCGAGGGCACTGTGGCTTACGACAAAGCACCAGGCAGTATGGATCTGAGCATGTGGGGTACAACATGGAAGCGCCCAAGTGGTCTTTCGGTTGGCTTCAAGGGCGACAAGGGACTGGTGCTGAATCCTACTCCGTTCGACCGCAGCAAGATGCACGACTATACGCTGATGTTCTGGTTCAGGGAGAGCGAACAGAACGTTACACTGTTCTCGAACGGTAAGGCAGAGCGCGGCGACGACAACAAGATTAACATCGGTATGAAGGATGCTAACCTTTATGTTCGCTCGGCTGGATTCGAGAGAATGACGAATACTGCCGTGAACGAAGGCAAGTGGCACCACTTTGCCATGACCGTATCGCGTTCGCAGAATGTGGCTAACGTTTACATCGACAAACGATTGATCGACACGTTCGCTGCCGACAGTCTTAGCGGTATCAGTGGCGATAGCATTGCACTGGGTGCAACCTATGCCGACCGTGCTGCAAAAACGAACGTGATGACTGGTAACATAGACGAGGTGGGTATGTTTGCAAGCGTGCTGCCACTGAACCTCATCAAGGAGTATGCGAACCACACGCCACTTGGCACTACAAGTCCGCTGATGGCTTACCTGAGCTTCGAGCAGTCAGTGAACTCTGACGACAACACCCAGATGCTGGTTGCTTCGGGTGAGAGCTTGAAACGTTATGTTGACAGTCAGGCCAAGATACAGGACCGTCGAGACATATTGGTTGCCGAAGAGGTAGTGAAGACCTTTGCCGACAAGGACTACTACGCACCAATGGTGAGCAGCGCCAAGCTGGAGAACATCAACTACAACTTCGTAGCCAACGATAACGAACTGTACATCAGTGTGAACGAGCCCGACTATATGGTAGAGAAGACCAATCTTTACGTAACCGTGAAGGAGGTTCCCGACCTGCAGGGCAATCTGATGGCATCGCCCATCACGCTGAATCTTTACGTATATCGTAACCCGCTGCGCTGGGATGTGAAACGCATTGATCAGGATATTAACTACGGCGAGGGTATGACGTTCGAGGTCACAGTGAAGAACCTGAGCGGTGTGACGCAGAACTACCGTCTGGAGGATCTGCCGGTATGGATTACGGCATCGCAGACTGCCGGTACCATCGCTGCACTCGACGAACAGGTCATCACGTTTACTGTGTCTCCTTATATTAATATAGGTACGTATAACGAGCAGGTATCGCTTATCGGCGACAACAAGATGACCGAACCGCTGCCTATCACACTGCGCGTACGTGGTTGCGAACCCGAATGGGCCGTCAGCGACCGCCTGAAGCAGATGAACCAGACGATGATGATGGTGGCTCGCGTGAAGATCGACGGTGTAGTGTCTAACTCAGAGGAGGACATCCTGGCTGTATTCGATGAGAACCAGCAGACGCTGGGCGTGGCTCATATCGAATTGAACGAAACGGCTAATGCCAACGAAGCACTCGCCTATCTTACTATCTACGGCTATATCAATCCCGACGGCTCGATGCCTAAGCTTGACTTCCGTTTCTTCAAAGCCCAGAAGGGATCTGTTTACAAACTGATTCCAGAAGATGGTAAGACCTATACCTTTGAAAAGGATGCCTTGTTAGGTTCGTCGACTAATCCTGTTGTCTTAAAGGATGATCCAATAAACAATGTATGGTGGCTTGACCTGAAGAAGGGATGGAACTGGGTAACCATACCTGTCGTACCACTGAACAAGACCGTAGGTCAGTTCCTGAACGACATGACAATATGGGAGGCCGGCGACATGATCACGACCGTGGACGGCTCTGACGTGCAGCAATATACCTGCAATGAAGACAAGAATGCCGCTCGTGGCTACCGATGGAGCAATGAGGACCAGCCTATCACCATCAAGGGCACTCAGATGTACAGCATCTACTCGATGAGCGACAAGACCGTATATCTGGAGGGCTTAATGATGGCATTAGGTTACGTCAAGGTACATAAGGACTGGAACCGTATTGGCTACTTGTCGCCTATCAACCTGCCAATATCTCAGGCATTGTCTGACTACGCAGAGAAGGCTCAGGAGGGCGATGTGATTAAGTCGCAAGACGCCTTTGCCGTTGCCTGCAGTTCGCCTAATGGTCTGATATGGAAGGGATCGCTGCAGTACATGGAGGCCGGTAAGGGCTACATGCTGAAACGAGTGGCCAACAGCGATGCAGAGTTCTACTACCCACAATACTTCTCAGAAAACCGTTATAGCGGCAACAGTACGAGCCAGGCTCCACGCCAGGTTAGCACTGCAACGACGATGAATATTGTGGCTGCCGTAGAGGGCTTTGAGACTGAGGTCGGCGACCGTCTGGTAGTATTCAGTGGTGCCGAACGTATGGCCGAGGCTACTGCCGACGATGAGCAGAACTACTATCTGAACATCGGCAGTGATGCCAAGTACAATGAGCCGCTGACCTTCGTGATTGAGCGTGACGGCGAGACGGTGGCCATGACTGGCAGCCGCATCAGCTACGCACCCAACAAGGTGCTCGGTACGCCCAGCAGTCCTACCGCCATCAGCTTCACGGCACTTGACCAGATGCCGCACGACGGCAAGTGGTACAACGTGGCCGGCGTCCTGATTGGCAAGAAGCCGACACAGAGCGGTGTGTACATCTACAACGGCAAGGCCGTGGTTGTGAAGTGAAAAGTGAAAATTGTAAAGTGATAAACGATAAGTGATCATGAAAATGAAAAAGAGTATATTAGCATTAGCAGCCCTCGCCTTCTTGGCGTGGGGCTGCGCTTCGGACAGTGATTCGACATCAGAGCCACAACCGCCGACACCACCTGCACCGACAGAAATCGAAGCAGGTACGGATGTGCGCCCTTCGTGGACAGCCCCCAATTACAATCTGTTTGAACAGACCATGACCGTCGAGGTGCAGCTACAGGAAAGGTTGTTGCCTTATGCCTCGGCCAACGACCTGATGACAGCCATCGTTGGCAGTGAGGTACGTGGCATATCGACACCCCAGCAGGTAAACGACCAATGGGTGTTCCCCATCACCGTGGCCTCTAATGCTGCTGGCGAACAGCTATCGCTGTCGTACTACTGCGACAAGTTGCACCGCATCTTTACCATCAACTGGACCCAGTTCGATGCCACAGTGGCACCAACGGGGCAGGGTGGCATCTATCTTCCGAAGTTTGTTGAATAAAGTATTATAGCGATGATAAGGAGGACATAACAAATAATTTTTAACCAAAAGTATTATTTAAATCATGCAAATTATGAAAAAGTATAATGATTCATTATTCGTTACCATCAGACTGATGGTAGTTGCCATCGTATTAGGTAGTGTGACAGTCCTGACATCGTGTTCAAGCATTGATGACAACCCAACCCGGGAGGAACTGTTTGAACAAGAGATGACAGCGGCACTGGCCGACGCACAGAAATACGGTCCGCATACCGATGCTTTTGCCAGAGAGGTGGCCGAGAAATTTAACGGTTGTGTGACCGACATCAACTACAAGACGCGTGAAAGTGCCACACGAAAGTGCAAGACCGACAACTGCTGGCCCTACGACCTGAAAGACCTGGCACGCACCACCATCGTTGCCGGATGGGACAGCACAGAAATCAAACCAGTCATCGACTATCTGGTGTCGACAGCAACAGAGCGTAGCTTCTTCGGACGCTATAAGCACCAAACCAGCGACTACGGCTACTGGGGCGATATCGTCAACCTGCAGTACGATAAGCTGATGACTGAGATTCAGGTAAAGACCTACGGCATGTTCTATGCAGTACACAACGAGACAGAGACGCGCGAAGTCATAGGCGACAGCCTCTATACAGTCATTCGCACCAAGTCGGGCGTTGAGCCTGGGATGTCTCATTACTACTATGAGATTATGCGTGCCGATACCTCCAGCGCTGCCACTGTAGAGAAGTACAGGCAACTGTCCATACAGTATTTCGAACATTTCGAGCATTTAAAAGACTGATGCGTACCTTATTATACTAAGAGTTTATATACGGGTCAGGTAGGTACTATCGCTGACATCGCCGAGAAATACGACTATGCCACTACAGCTCACGTTGCATAACTTGACGACAACCACATCATGGCTTCTTTATCGGTAACGTTCGAGAATCAGCAGGCCATCGTGAAGTTTACGCTTATAGACAAGGCTGATGGAACGACAAAGCTCAGCCCGACAGCGTTGAACATTAATTATGGTTTAGGAAAGATGACTAAACAATGATGAAAATAGAAAGACTTTGGGTGATGGCCGCAGCCCTCGTTTGCGGCCTGAGTGCGCTGACAGCGTGCGACAACGAAGATATACCTGTAGTGCCCCCCGAAGAGCCGGTGGTGCTTAATTGCGAGAAGCCCAACTATCTGAAGGCAGGCGATAAAGTGGCGCTGATATCGCCGTCGTACTTCACGCCGATGGAGAACGTGGAGAAGACAGCCGACGTGCTGCGCTCGTGGGGCTTGGAACCCGTCATCGGGCCCAATGTGGGCAAGAAGACTGACGGACAGTATGCCGGCACGGTGACTGAGCGCATCAGCGACATCCGCTGGGCACTCAGTGACTCCACGATCAAGGCCATCATCTGCAATCGCGGCGGCTATGGCACTATCCAATTGATTGACCAGTTGACGCTGGCCGAGCTGAAGGCCTCGCCGAAATGGCTGGTGGGCTTCAGCGACATCTCGACGCTGCACGGTCTGCTGACACGCGCCGGCGTGATGAGCATCCACGGCACCATGAGCTCGTTCCTGGCCAAGGGCGGCACCGACGCCACCAGCACGCTGATGCGCGACCTGTTGTTAGGAAAAGTGCCCCGCTACGAAGTGCCTGCCCACAAGCAGAACATCACGGGCAAGGCAAGCGGCATACTAGTGGGTGGTAACCTCTGCACCTTCGCTCCTAACCTCGGCACACAGGCCGATGCCACAATGGGTAAGGACCTCATCCTCTTCGTTGAGGAGGTGGAGGAGTCGATGCACAACATCGACCGCCAGATGCGCATCCTTGAGATGAACGGCGTGCTCGATCGCTGCAAGGGCATCATCCTCGGTGAGTTTACTGACTGCGGCAAGGAGTTTACCTATGAGAGCGTAGAGGCGATGCTTCACGAGCAGTTGAAAGCGTATAACATTCCCGTGCTCTGTGGCTTCCCCAGCGGTCATGGCGACGTGAACCTGCCGCTGGTGATGGGTTCCTATGTCACTATCAACGTACGTGCAGACGGAGCCTCCCTGCAGTTCAACATCGATGGCAAACAGCAGCAGGTGAACACGGCCGACATCACTGCTCCCACCACATCCGCTGCCGTCCGCATGCGACTGGCAGGAAAGATAGAATAAATATATATAGCGACGGCACGACAGGAAAAGAATAAACAATTGTAAGCAATGAAGGCAAAAACATTATTCGTATTGGCCATTCTTTTGGCGTATGTGCTAGGAGTTGAGGCGCAAGGTGTGATGACCACCGACGCGATGATTCGCGTGGCGGAGCAGAAAAACAAGGTTGAGCGTATGGCGATGGACGGGAAGAGACTGTCGCCCGCACAGCAGCCCGTGATGACGCTCGTCGTCAAAGTGGCCGACGAAAAGGCTGCTGACACCTACGCCCGTCTGAGAGAACAGGGCGTGACTATCAGGGGACGCATCGGACAGCAGGCCATCGTGCAGGTACCGCTCGACAAGGTAGAGGCCATCGCCCAGATGGACGGCATACTCCGCATGGATGTAGGCCATCAGGGACATCTGACGACCGACGTGTCTCGAGAGGTGACGGGTGTCAACCTCATCAACGGCAGTAACTCCACGGTGCCTTCCCCCTTCACAGGCAAAGGCGTGACAGTATGCGTGATGGATATGGGTATAGACTTCAACCACCCTGCCTTCAAGGATGCCCAGGGCCGTTCACGTATCAAGTGCGTCTATAACGCCCAGTCCGATAAAGGTCGCAAGTTCGTGTTCGACGACCCCGTGGCAGGCCCTATAGAATTTCCGGGTAGCGTGTTCGATACGCCCGAGCTCATCGCCAAGCTTGCCTATGACACCAAATTATCGC
>Ga0265298_10001119_pt1 | contig 39353 bp, 78 predicted proteins | sample AusTroGonzalo_MG_3_FD_193486 | JGI IMG/M metagenome (GOLD analysis project Ga0265298, IMG submission 193486) | Bovine rumen microbial communities from tropical cattle in Woodstock, Queensland, Australia - Gonzalo_01 | ecosystem: Host-associated > Mammals > Digestive system > Stomach > Rumen ... | reverse complement strand
TTTAACTCCATTGGAACGATGTGTTGTTGAAGAAGTTAAATCAAAAATCATTTTACCATCTTCTGCCTTTATAGAGGTTTTAATTTGTATTCGATTAAGTTTTCCATTAAAATCAGCAATTAAATCTGCTCGTTCATTATCTCCGAAAGGAAGATATATAGGAATATTTAACTATACAAATTTACATAAGACTTTTGCCTAGCCTATATTACCTATCCCTTTAGTATCCATTATATTACTCCTTGCTCGGCATTGACATAGATTAAATCCTTAGCTTCTACCGAATTAGCGAAATTTTTCACTTACAAGTTTCCCTGTAAGGCTGCTAACATTTTACAGCCACCCGCTCTACCAACTGAGCTATGAACCCAAACATATAATAACTTCAATCCATTTTATGAGATACCGCCTACACTCTATATCTCTATTTTAGCTAGGTCATGACTCCTAACGCGGCAGGGATTATAGTCTCGCACTACTTCCGACTTCCTTTTTCGTAGGTGGATTTCTTCAAAGCAAGAGCACGTGATCACTTTGATTGAGCCAATTGTTATTATGTGTAACGACCTAGCGGAGAATTGAACCCCGATTTCCAGAGCGACAATCTGGTGTAATGTCCATTATACTACAAGGCCAAATATGTTCGTTGCCAGGTTACTTTGCCTTCTTTTATACCGTTTGCCACTAATTGCCACATATCTCTGCGCTATTTATTAGCCCTGTGAGCCGGTGGTAGTTTACCTGACTAATCCATGTTAACGGTGAGTCACTCCTGGGGGATTTGAACCCTCCATCATCAACTTGAGAGGCTGACATCCTTACCTATTAGACGAAGGAGCGATTTTTAATTCGTTTCTTTCATTCAACATAAATATTATATCAAAAATTTTTTTAAAATGCAAATATTTTTGAAAGCCCCCATTCGGGTATGATCCGAAATTTCCAGGTTACAAATCTGGAGTTCTCTCCGTTTGAACTATAAGGGCATATATTATCGGGTGTGCAGTTTCAATCACACGCATCTGAGATAGATTTCACTCCCTTGTTTTACTCCCATTCTGGTATGTATTCGTCCGGACGAAGAAGGAAGGTGGGCCTCCCTGTGTTCTATCTTTATCAGCTGTATTCTCTTCATGGCTTTTAATACTTGCCTACCGATAATTGTATGGTAAGTGTTTGTCAAGCTTCTCGGCATCTTACCACTACCGTATTAGTTTTTCGTACTAATATCGACGATGGATTCTTCCCACTTCCATAAGACCCGTTTCTTCTCGGAAAACAATAACCGGAAAGTTTCTTACTGCCCAAACTTACAAAGGGTTAAAGCTTAACCTTATCACTCAACTATAGGAATTTGTATTGACAAAGGAACAAATTTAATCCCAGTGGACCACCAGGGATTCGAACCCTGATTTGACAGATTAAGAGTCTGCTGTAATAACCATTATACGAGTAATCCAAGATATGGCTGTCACGATTGCTTCACCCATTATACATACGGCTAAAACCTAGGGATTATTACATAGCTATTTTGGGCTATTCGCTACAATTTAAAGGCTCGTCTCAGCTACCTGCCTGACCATAACGTGCATCCGATGGGAATCGAACCCACGTTACCTTGATTAAAAGTCAAGTGCTTAAGCCGCTAAGCTACGGATGCAAAAGTATTCAGTTTTTATTTTGCCCGTAGGCTTACGTTTTCGCTTCATATCTTTTTACCACCTTATATATATATTATAATAAAAATTTTAATAAATTTCAAATAAAATATTTAAACTAGAATATACGCGCGCTATCTAGAATACTTTAGGCGTATCAGTCCTCAACTCAATTTTACCACCATAGTTGCCCTGGCGACTTCGATTTTAGCTACCGTCAGTTTTCGGCCGCGTGTTAACCTTCACGCAGGGATATCAACCCGATAACGGGAATCGAACCCGTGTTTGAACCTTGGCAAGGTCCCGTATTAACCACTATACGACATCGAGAAAAACTAGGATATATGTACACTACCTAGAAACCTACATTACGTCGGTCACCCGTCTTTCTTTTTGTAGAAAAAGAAGAAAAAACTGCATCGCCGCCTGATGCTAGCGACCTTCTAGGATAGGTCTAAACCTCTTTCTTCTCTTAGGACAAAGAAAGAAAAACCCCTCTCTACATGCTAACACTAGGTAGAGAACAGCGACAGTTTTCTCGCAGACTGCAAGCGCCAATTTATTTTCGATATAAATTGATAAAGACGCTTAGGTGATTAGCGCCCAAGAAAAAGCCCCATGTGGGAATCGAACCCACCTAAAAATTAAATCTTCTACCACTATTGAGCAGTAAAATTTTTAATATCCTGTTTTCTATAAGGCAAATTCTCTTGAATACACCATTTAGTGATAGCTTTATCGCTCACACCATATTTTTTACCCAATTCAACAAAAGAAAAATTTTTTATTTCATATTTTAAAGTTTCTCTATCAGGTCGCTAAATTTTTCTATTAGAAATAGAATAACATTTATGACACATTCCAGTTACACCATCTTTTGAAATTTGAGTTCCACAACAAGAACAAAATCTAGGAATTACTCTATTTTTTTGTCCGCCTTTTAAAATATTATATCCATTTGGAGTTAAACTATTATAAAATTGAATATAATATTTCTATTTTTCATCAATCTAATCGACAGAACACTATTCTACCACTTCCCATGTAAAATTCTATTTTCCATATTTTCTTATTGCATTATGCAACGCAGAATGATAAGAAACGTCTTTCTAACACTAAGATTTCCAAAAATGCTAATTAATTCTTTTCTAAATATTAATACTTTGACCTATATAAACTTTCTAATTAATAGTATTAATAATTTTATATATTCCTATCATTGTCTTTTTTCCTTTCAAAGGGGTTAACGGGACTCGAACCCGCAAACTTCTGGATGGAAGCCAGATATGTAACCAATTACACTACAACCCCAGAATGCGGATCCCCTTGGCCTTCGGGTACCCTATTCTTTCTTTCTTGTTTCGCCTGTGGAAACCTATTAATAGCAGGCAATGAGGTGATAACCCGCTCATCCCGGGGAACACGTGTTTTTTGTATGGGAAACCGCTTCAAGAAAACCCCCTTTTTTATTCTATAAATATTATATCAAAAATTTTTTAAAACGTCAAATATTTTTTAAGCAATCGCAGGTTTATTGAATCTATTATAAACAAATAGACCAACAATCATTGTACCTGCATCAAGCAGGAATGCTACAAAGTTCTTAACAATTTTTACTGCAAAAGGAATATTAAACAATGCACACTCAATAAGAGTTTTAGCAAGAAGAATTCCAAGTGCTACAAAAATAATAATTGCAAGAATCTTTTTCCATGTTGCACTAATCTTTCTGAATACATATCCGCATCCAAGACCTACAATAAAGTTACCTACAAACCAGCTTAAACTAAAACCGTAGGGAGAAAACAGGATACTCTCGACCCCACATCCTACGGCACCGACCGCCGCACCCCATTCATAGTATCTTAAACATCCTACTACCAATGCTAAATATCCCAAATCAAGAGAAATAGCACCAATAATGGGAATGTTAATCATTGCTCCTAAAATAGCATAAAGAGCAATCAGTACAGCGATTCCACAAAGTTTCTTTGTTGTCAGTTCATTCTTCATAATACATACCTCCATTCGATGAACTAACCAAAAACACTAGATATATATTATGAATTAGTATTTTTGGTTGACAGTTTTACGACATAATTTGCGACAAATACAAACAACTTGGTCGTTTATTAAATTAAAAAACTCTTTTTATTTCTTATGATATTATTATATAAAAAATTTTATAAAAAATCAAAAAAGTTTTGTCCTCATTTCTTCATACAAGTTCTCCAATGTCTGTAAAAAGATTTAAGAGTAGGATAACGTTTTCTATCGAAAATACTATCCTCTTCTTCCCATTCTCTTTTAGCTTCCGCCCAGGGCCAACGATAAGCAAAATCATGAATATCCCATGATTCATTAGCCTTTTTATACGCCTTCCCGCTAGGAAGATTACTCATATGACGAACTTTTTTATTTGCTTTTCTCTTAGCCCATTTCGGACCAGGAGTACGTCCATCTTTAACAATAGGTGTTTTTCTATAAGAGCGTGACATAATGTATCCTCCGATAAATAGAATAAGTAGGGGATCGGAGATTCGAACTCCGCTTTACCTTGCTAGGGCTTACGGTTTATAAGACCGTGGCTCTTACCGACTGAGCTAATCCCCCATATTTATTTGATCTCGCTCAAATCATTCAACACCTTCCCGCAATACTTACATTTCCATCTTTTTTGAGTAGTCACATCCATAGTAACATCTATTTTAGTCACTCCATCTTGAATAATGGGTTTTGATTTTGTGTCTATCTTTTGAGTCCAATAAGGTTCAACATTACGATGTTTACAAAAAAATTGTTTTATTTTCATGTGATTATCTCCTTCTTAAAAACAGAAAGGTAGGGATTCGAACCCTAATCTACGGTTTTGGAGACCGTTGCTCTACCATTGAACTACCAATCTATATAATTCGGGTGAGGATTTGAATTTCTGTCACCTCACATAATAGTTTGACTAGGCTCTGTTCGGAACACACTATCAATCCATCCTCGTTTTTACGATTCCCTCGCTATGTCAAGCATAGTTACTACCTACGCCATTGTGTCTACCTATTCCACCACCGAACTATTGATGCTTTATTCAATTAATATTTGCCGTGCCTCGAAAAGGGCTGTTAAGAATCTAGTTTCGATATTTGGACGGCATTTATTAAATCACTTTTTTATTTTTCCTCATTCATTGGAACATAACCGCTTTTAAAGAAAGGATTAGAAGCATTTGCATACAAAAATCCTCTCCACCATTCATCAGATTGTGCATCCATTTCCTCTCTTGTCATTTTTTCATCAAGAGTCATTTGATAAGAGACCCATCCCGCTATCCATTCAGATGATTTTGCCTCAAACTCTGCGTCAGATAATCTACGAACGGGACCCTGTTCTTCTAAAAGTTTTTGCATTTTTTCTCTTGTCATAGTAAAACGGTCCGAATAAGTATTATAATTAATACAATAAGAGCAACTATTAATACTACTACTGAAAGAACTATTGCTATATCAAGTAATAAAAGTATTAAACTATTCATATTATAAACTTCCTTTTAACTGCTTCTTGATTTATAAACTTTGTGAATCTATTGCAATCTGAATATTTTTTCCAATAAAAATGAAGAACATTTCCTTGCTTAAGATATTTAATAGAATCCACATGAAATTCATTTATCAATAGCAAAGCATAATCTGCGGGTGCTATACCCAGCATACGAGCTGGATACCACCAATAATTCGAGCCATGCGCCAAATCGGTGGTATCCCCAGTATGCCATCCATATGGAGTTTCCCATTCTTTATACTTAAGCAAGTGTGACATTTTTAAAATCCTAATGAAGCAAGTGCTTTATTTACTGCGTCCTTTTCCTCTTGAGTCATTTCCACAACTGGCTTGGCGGCATTTGCGGAAACAGCGGTTGCCGCAAATGCACTAGGGGTCTCGCCACTTCCGAGGATATTCTTTGCCGCAGTTAGAGTTACCTTAATTTCTACTATATTTCCATTTTCATTCATAGGAATTCTAAGAATTTTGCCCTCGTCCTCCCAAAATGACTCTGGATAAACTTCTTTTAACTTATCAAAAATAATACCTTTTGATTCTGTTCCTTTAGCTGCCATAATGTTCTCCTACTCTTACATAATCTCTCCAGTTTTCAGCAAAATAACTGGGATTTCTAGTTGAAGTAATATTACCATTACGATCGCGCAGAGAAGTGTATGAATGTTTATTATATCTTGTAATATCCTTCTCTTCCATATTTCTTTTAGCGATATAACGTGCCTGTCTGCGCGTTACAATATAATCAGTTGCTGTTCTTTTGTCTTTCATTTTTCACCTTTTATTTATTATAACAAAAATTTTTAATTTTGTAAAACAATTGCTGTTTGAGCTGTTTTTAACGTCTTTGAAATAGAACCTAAATTATTACAAATATGACATTTGTCAATTCCACAAATGTGTCCACAGTTTAATCTATTATTAGCAAAAACTGGGGGTAGATATAAAGAATCCTATTCTCCCATGTAATTTGTAATAAGCTCTTTTAATGGACCTGCCCACTTTTTATCATAATTATAAATATCGTACCAAATACTATATTTTGTTTTTTGGTCATATTTTTTATCATAATAAAATTCAACAACATCAATATATTTTTCATATAAATCCATATCTTCTGGACGTATAAAAAATGTTTGAATTGATTCTGTCAAAAGCCAAGAAGTTTGACATACATTGCAATAAGTTCTAATTCTTTTTCCATTTGATTTTGCTTTTACTTGATCTAGAGAAAAACAAAGATCCTCTACTACAAATATGTCTGTAGCGGAGGTTTTAGCCAAGCCATTGAAAGTATCCCAAGAGCTAGCAAATATATGATAGTAATGCGGAATCCGCGCTTCTTCCAGAGTTACCTCGAGAACCTCAGAAAAATGCGGCATCCGCACCACTATTTCAGACAGTGGAAACTTTTCTATCAATCCCTGGATAATCGGGATGTCTCTTCCTGTGTCAAATACCTTCTATTCAAAAAGCAAGTCTATTCTTTTGTTTGACCCATATTTTTCTATAAAATCAACTAACTATGTCACCTTGGGCTTATAGTTAATCATGATTTCTACATTAGAATTCTACCATTCTGCAAATTGTTTAGTAAAAGGAATTGCAAATTTCATATAGACTCCTCCTCTTATTATTTTTTATATTATAACATAAATTTTTTGAGAAGGCAAGTTACTCCTACTAATGTAAATCTAACTATTCCCAGTAAGAAGAATAGTCTATTAATACTGGTAAACCATTACAGAACCCAAGATTGTCACTTGAAAAGTCGTCTGCCCAATCATTAACTTCTAAAAATCTACAAAAAGCTTTAAGAGTTTTTAATCCATAATTATCGATAAAACAATTTAACCAATTGATATTATCAATAGGTAAACAACCTTTATACCATTTTCTAAAAAATTCAAAATTCTTTTTAGAACAAGTCTTTTTTTCACAATTATAACACGTTTCACACTTGGGTTGAGTGTAAATACGAATATCATTTTTAGTGATATAAACTAATGTAGTTTTTGCTACAAACTTTTCAAAATTATGCACTTTTGCATCTTCATATCTTAACTGTTCTACTTCACAGTAATCCCAGCAAGAAGGTGCGGGAGCCCCACAAAACGGAACGATAGTTCGTTCACCATAGCAATAATCTTCCGTACTATTAAAAGGAATTTTGATAACAAAATTTTCATCGTCAAAGACAATAACCATTTTGGTGGCACCATAAAAACAATGCCATTTCTGTTGCTGGCATTCAGGACTTATGGCGTACATATAATTAATGAAAAGGTCTGCATTTTCATAATTGAAAAACTCACCAAAATCATATCCTTCAATATATTTAACAGCCTTTACAAAATTAAAACTGCACATAAAACCCCCTTATTTTAAAGAGAGAGGGTCAACCCTCTCTCTTTACCACACAACGGTTCAGCTGAGTCTGTTTAATTCCGTTGTACTCCTCATGCTTCTTAACTGTACCAGTAAGAAGAACTTCTTCACCTTCTTCAATATCGGGGTCAATGCCTTTGCCGGAACAGAACCAAACAATAACATTATCACCCATCTTGAAAGTATACAGAATGGAAATTCCAAACTGAGTTTCGATAGAACGAGCGCTGATATATGTCACCTTGAGGTCGCGGAGACGCTCTTTCACTTCTCCTACAAACTCAGAGTTGGACTTAGGCATAGCAGCCTTTTTAGCGGCGTCCGCGACTTCCTTAGCATCCTCTTTCAGAACAGCCTTCTTGTAGTAGCAGTTCCAGTCAAAGAGCTCATCAAAAGGAACAGAAACAGTTAGACAGCCTTCCGGAACCTCGATAGGATGAGAGATATACCAGTTGAGTTCTGCGCGGTATTTGCAACCCATCTCTTTCAGGGTGTCCTTAGCTGCGAAGGTCTTTTCGCCAAAGACAAGCCATACGCGGGGGTCTTCAACATCATAGCCATTCTCGGCAAGGAAAGCAGCTTTGGTAGCTTCAGCCTGTGCTTCAGCGGCAGCCCGCTCCGCAGCTTTCTGTTCTGCTTTTCTTTCTCTTGTTTTTTCCTGAGTTGCGAGATACTTCTCATACTCATCAGGAGTATATGCTTTTACTCTCTTGCGAATTTTACCAGCTCCATTGCAAGCAAAACAAGGTCCGAAAGGATGGTAAAAACCAGTGCCGCCGCACTTCCAACATTTCTCTTCGACAATCGCTTTCTTTGCATCTTTATCAACAGAAACAATAGTCATGTGTGCGTAACTGGGGGCTACTTTCCATTCCATATTCATCATTTATATCACCTCTTTCTTTTCTTTCTTTATCTTACTATTATATTATATAATAAATTTTTTATTTTTTCAAATTAATATACTCATGTATCATCGTTTTTCATCTTCTCAAACAGAGCGGCAACCTCAGAAAAGTGGCGACCTGTCTTATGAAACCCAACTTTACTCCACCATTCGGGTTTACCATTTACATTTTTCTCTTGTTTTTTCAAACGTAACAACAAGTTTATCTATATGACTTGAAGGGCAACAATCATCAAATTCTATATTGGTTATTTCCCATCCTTGATTTAAATCAATATCTAAAATTTGCGTTCCTGCTATTTTAATTTGATTAATAGGACGTTTTTTTTCTGATTTAATAATTTTCATATATATTCCTTTATATTATATACATATTTATTCAAAGTGCAAGCTGTACACGTCTAGAAATTTCATGGTGCTCTTCAGGAGTCAGGGTTTCAAGGTCATACTTTTTAGCAAGATAATTCTGAACTTCCATATCATTAATATCAACGCCTCTATTAGCAAGTTTTATGAAGTCTTTAATAATTGCATTTACACGAGTTTCTCTCGTATCGACCATATCAGTCATTCCTTCGCATTCGGCCATATAAAGTATGTAAGGTATATTCATCATTTTTATTAACCCTCTTTTTTAATATTTTCTATATCTTCTAAACCTAAATTAAATGATAATTCACATTTTACTGAACCATCAGTAAGAATAGTTCCCTTACTCCAAAAATTAATTGAATTATTCCCAATAGTAAAGTCACGATAATCTAATTTTTGAGTAGTTGAATTTACTCTACCAATATATACATGCTCAAATACATATCGTGATAAGATTTTTTGTATTTCATCTTCAGAAAAAGTACACGTCACTTTCATTTTTTATTCCTTTCATTTCTTTATTATATTATAACAAAAATTTTTAAAAAAATAAAGAGCAAGATTTCTCTTGCTCTTTATCATTATTCATTCGTTTTATAATCTATTCTTATTTCTTTTCTGCTTTCTTAGCTTCTTCTTCGGCCATTCTGTACTGATAGATTGCGCTAATAGCATCACCGCTTACGATTGAAGTAGTTCCTTCTCCCTGAATAACTGCTTCATGACCATCCCACTTACTGATATAGGCCGCATCATTTTCTGCGCGCATCATTTCAATAAGTTCGGGGGTAAGAGATGCTGCAAGTTCCTTATTAGCTTCCGCCTCAGCCTTTGCCTCGATAAGTTTCACGTCAGCCTTGCTCTGTGCATTGATACGAGCGGTCTCCGCCTTAATTCTTGCTTGCTCTTGTGCAGCTTCCAACTGAATCTTGGTTTTCTGAGCTTCACCTTCCGCCTTTTTGTTAGCTTCCTGGTTCAAATATTCCTGCTTTTCAGCATTAACCTTAGCCAAAGCCCTTTCATCCATAGCCTCTTCATATTCTGGCTTAAATCCAATCTGACCAAGAGTGATAGAATGGATAATAAGAACTGACGTACCGTACTTTTCATCGAAGGCCGCCTGTACTTCCTTCTTTGCAACAGGACAAATAAGGTTTCGTTTTGTAACATCCTGGTCATTAAATTGGACTGTTGCCGCTTTAATTCCCATTTCAACAGTTCTTTGTTTCAAAAGCTGAGTATCATACTCTTCTACATTTTGCCAAATCCATACAGCATATTCAGGATTAATTGAGTAATCTACAACAACTCCACTTACATAAACAATTTGTCTTTCTGAGCTTTCACATTCAAATGTGGTTGTTCCCAAGTCTTTTTCTTGCTGTTTACAGTTAATCAAATCAATTTGATTTGTAAATGGGAACTGCCAATACTGATTAGGCTTGAGGGGTTCTCCCTGAATTTGTTGGTATTTACTATTGATACCAAGGTATCCTGTAGGAACAATCCTAATACAGAATACACTAAACAAACAGATAATACCAAGAGGAACCATAAGCCAGGCGGCAAGCGGTTTATCTAGCTGGAGCCAGACTAGGAGCCCTGCCGCAATTAACACAATACCAAGAATTACCAAAAATAATCTCATTCTTTTATCTCCTTTATTAAATTATTTATTTATTTATTTCTATTTATTACATCAAAGTGACAATGCTCCAACATATCTAGAGCTTTTTCATGCATCTCTGGAGTAGACCCGGCACAGCATTCCGCGTCAATAGTAATAGGAACATTCGGAAAAGCAGCTTTTAAACCAAAGGCGTTTGCCATAACACAAAAATCTGTGTCTAATCCAACAACCTCAATAGACTTAAGATTAGAGCCACTACCCCAGTCTATGTCTATCTTTCTTTCGACTATTGTTCTCCAGTCATTTACTCCAAAAGTTTCTTTTTCAACTATTAATGCTCTTCCAGTTTGAGACTTTTTATATAACTCAGGAACAAAACACCAACCAGGAGTATTCTTAAAACAGTGAGCTACAGGAAGATGTGCTCCTTCAACGGTGCCAAAGTAAGAATCTACACTATGTGTATCTCTTGTGAAGATAAATACAGGATGTTTGTAATTACAATTTCTCATATCTTCGCTATAAAAGTCTATTTTTTCAGCTATTTTTTTAACAGCTTCTTTAGCTTCCTCAGAACCAAGAGAGCCCGTTACAAAATCAATCTGAGGGTCAACGATAACTACAAGATGAAGATTATAATCCATTTTATTTCTCCTTTATTCTTCTATTTTTCTTTCTGGAAGATTCAATATGGTTGAAATAGGGGCGCTTTGCCAACAGGTTTCTCGAAAACTCTCACAAGCGTAGGATGCTCCATCTGGTTCTATTTCTTTTACTCTTTCAGGTCGCCAATCAATAGGACAATAATGACAAAGATGGTTTGCCCAATCATCAGCCTGTATCTGTTGATAAGCGTATTCGCATAAGAAACAGAAAGATTTAACGTCACTAGGTGAGTCTGGGCCTAGGCCTAGATTTAATCTTAACCACTCCTGTTTTAAACCTCGTCTGCCAGAACAATTATTTCCATATTTTTTTTGCATACCGCTCCACATAGCTTTATGGAGGTTAAGGGCTTCCTCTTTACTTATTGAATACAATATATTCACCTCTTTTCGTAAAATTATTCAACATATGGATCATGCGGAAGGTTAATCTTTAAAAAACGCTTATAGATCGGCGCGTCGGTTGTATCGGGTCCGGTTAAGTGAACAAACGACCGCATTCTCATCTCTATAATTTTTAGTAATAATTTAATTCTTACCTTTTGTTAGGGGTGTCATTTTTTAATAAATCTCTCAAATATTAAAATATGATACTATTTTCAAAAGCAATCTCAGAAAGCGTGTTTGCGCTGCGCTTTTTCGCTTTATTCAAATATTTTATTCCAAGCATCAATTGCGGCATCCTCTGACTCAAATGTATTTTTTAAATCTGAACCATAAAAAATGCAGTCTGGAGTATGTTTCCCACGAAGCCCGTAGAACTTAAGGTTATGTCCTTCTGTTGTTAAATCAATATAGGGGCCCATAGGATTTATATAAGTTTCCATTTTACAACCACATGAGCATTTGTGTATAGTTTTAGCCATGATTTTTTCTTCCTTTATTTCTTCATTTTAATTATTATAAAATAAATTTTTTAAGTTGTCAATTTGACAATTAAAAGATTTTTTGATATAATATATAATGAAGGGATAATATAGGCATATTATTAACAAAAAGACGAAGGCATAGAATAATGACAGTAGTATGTAAAGTATTAAATTGTGAATATAGAAGTCAAAACGGTTTTTGCAAAAGAAAAGTAGTTCCTATAAATGCGGGTGGTGTTTGTGAATATTTACATAAAAGAAATATAGGTATTCTTGAGTATCCTATTTATTGGGATGTATATCAGCCAGGTATTGGAGAAGAGCGGCATGCGCTTTACGCTAGATTAACCGAGATTTTAGCGTCGGCCGCACAAGAGGTAAGTAATAATGAATAAAAAGGAAGTTTGTATTGTTATTTTAGTTATTTTGCTATTGATTAATCTTGTATGTGCTGTACTTCATATTAGAGAAGAAAAGAAGCATGAACAAGAAAGAGTATATCATAAGAATCATTATACGGTAATAAAGCGATAGCTGCCGCCCTCGCGTCGCTTCGCTCGCTCGGTTGCCTCTGAGCACTCTCCTCGCTACGGCCTGCGGCCTCCGCTAGAGAGCTGCTCAGTTAAAAATAAAAATCAAGTAAGAGGTAGATAGAATGGTAATTGGAGTGACAGGGCATCGCCCGCAACGATTAAAGAAATTTGCTGAGATTGCAGAAGTAACAGATTGGTTAGATTTACAGTTTCAGCAATATGATGAATTTAGATTAATTAGTGGTATGGCTCAAGGAGTAGATCAGATTGCTGCTCTTGAGGGCTTACATTTTGGGGGGAGGTTATGGTGTTATTTTCCCTATAAACGTAAACTTAGTGAATATGAAGATTATTTAACGACAAAAGCGGATAAGATAGTATACGAACAGAAGGATTATAGTCCCGATTGTTATCTTAAACGAGACCGCCGCATTGTAGATGATTGTGATATATTACTTGCCGTTTGGGATGGAAAGAAAAATGGGGGTACATATCAGACTATTGAGTATGCGAAGAAACAAGGTAAACAGATTGTATATTTTGAAAAGAAAGGGAAGAGATAATGGAAAAGAAATTTTATTCAGTAATTTTAACTGTACGTACTGAGTGTTCGCATGAACTTCATAGTATTTTAGTGCGTGCAACTGATGAAGAGAGTGCCTGTGCTAAAGCAAAATCTTGTTATTATGAGAAAATGGCTAGCGAAGGAGATTTTGTAGAAAATGTTTTTGCATTTTCTCGTTTTGAAGAAGATGATGAAAATTATCTTATTATTTATTAAATGGGGGGGTATGATGTGAAATATTTGATATTAGTTAGAATCTATCTGTGTATTGGGTATTTTTGGACAATTCGAGATATGATGAAAGATGAGAATTATTTTGGTAAGACTCCTAAAGAAATGGATGAAATGCCCTTTTTTAAAATGGTGATTAAACCCTTTATAGATATGTTATTATGGCCCTATTTTATGTATGAATATTATAAAAAATCGGGGGGTAGGTAATTGAAACTGCGGTCATAGCTTAAAAAATCGGGGTATCTAGTTTTTGCTTCGGAAGAGCGACGGCCGCAGGGAGAACCTTTTTGCATTTTTTCCTCGGCAAATCTTTCATCCATTAAATAAAGTTTTTACTTTTTATTCACTGCTATATATAGGCTCAGTAGTGAATAAAAAGTAAAAACTTTATCTACTTAATAAAGTATTAACTTTAGGACAAAGTTTTGACATTTATTAGGTTTGCTTTTGAGGTTTATTATAAATAAGAAAGGAGAATAGTTATGTCAAAATAGCTAGAGTTAAGAATTTATAGTAATAAGGAGCTTGCTGAGTGGTTTGGTATTACTCCAGCTTCATTTAGTAAGTATAAAGAAAAGAAGTTGGAATAGTTGAAAGCATTTGCTGATTTTGAATAGGTTGGTAATGTACAAAAGAAGATAAAAATAACTCGCATTTATTAGCCTATTTATTGTAAACAGGGTAGTGCTACTTTTAATAAGATCAAGAGTCAAGTAGATGAAGTCTGGGATCCAGATGGGTTAGATACTTGTAAGCGTGTTTCGTAGAAAATATTAGAAAAGAACCAATATGCTTTGGCGATCGCGGATAGTACTGCATATAACTATACTTTGCGAAGCCGAAATGATCTATATGGACGACCTTTTGATGAAGCGGGAGGCAGTCTTGGACATTGTCGATATATGTGGTGTAAGGAAGATGATCAAGGTAATTTATCAGTTTTGACACCAGAGGAAGAGTAGATAAAACAAAAGCTGATGAAGAAATATTTTGGTGATGCTACTGAGAAGCAGATATTGGTGCAAGGGATGGTTGAAGCTGGTGAAATAAAGAAAGAAGAAGCATGGGATATATTAACTCAAATGACGAATATGAGGGGAGTTAATTTTTATACTTTCTTGAAGGAGCTTCAGGAGACATTAGGATGTAAGGTGATCAAGGGAACTATGGTTAATAGGATTGAGAAGAGGAGTGCTTTTTGATGCTGAGTGGATATAGGATTAGAGAAGTGGATGGGACTGTGAGAGAGCTGGAAAAAGAAGAGTGGGATGTGTTGTTTAAAATCCCTGGGTTGATGTTTTGGAATCGTAGAGAAAATATAGAGACTTTGTTGGATTGTGCGCTATTGATAGAGAATTATAAGCAAGGGAAATGTAATGAGGATACTTTGGTCCATTATTTATTTAAGTGGGATAGTATGGATGTGTATGGTATGGTACAGAATGAATTTAAGAAATATACGGGAAAGGATTTGGTAATTGGATGATGATAGTGAAGATTTTGGCGGCAATTGGGATGGTAACGATTATAAGAACTGTGGCGAAGCAGAAGAGAGAGTGGGATGAGCACAGGATTGAAGAGCGGCAGAGAAAGTTGAAGGAAGAGCTGAGTTGGGATTAAGGGCTCGGTTTGGAAGGGAAGAGCATATGGGATGAAGGTTGGGAGAATGAGAGATGAGGAAATGATGGGTGTGAAAATTACGAGAAATTGCGAGAGTGTCGTGGCCCTAGCCCTACCTCAACTGTCATAAGCTATTACCGTAATCACATGTAAAATCAGATGATTTGCAGATATGAATGGTAATTGCATATACTCTCGGTCTGGAGAGCAGGGCCATAATAAAGGAAAAAAGGAAGGGGACCGAAAGGTCCCCTTTAGTGCGTTGAAGTGTTACACTTCAACGCGTTGAAGCGCAACGCTTCACAGTATTAAAGTGGACTGGCGGAGTCAGTCCAGCACTTTGCACAAAAATTTCGGGAAAATCTGCGAAATTTTTGTGTATTTTTTTTTGAAAAAAAATTTGACATTGGGTGAAATTTGTGGTAAAATTCGGCGCCCTACGCCCGCCCCCGAGCCGGCGTAAATGCTTAACTTTATTATACCATAGCGGCGCCCGCGTGTCAAGAGTATTTTTCAATATAATTATAATCAAAGTCGTTATCGTAGATTTCTTTTACCCAACTCTGAACAAGAGGAGAATCATAGTTTTCAAAAAACCATGTTTCAAAATCTTCTAAGTTAGCAATGTTGTCGGGGATGTCATAAGTTGCTCTGAATCTTGTAGTATAATCAATTTCTACTAATGCCATATTTAATACCCCTTTATAAATTTTTTATCTTCCCATTCTAAATCCCATCCTCTGCTATTTGCGTACATTTCAGAAGCAAACATAGCAAGTTCATAGGCATAATAGGGAAAGTTCAACATACTTGCGCACCAGTACAACCACGGAGCAATCTGCACCTGAGGTTCAAACCAGTCGCACAACTTAAAATCACTAAAGTAAAAAATAGAATCGGGATGTTTAGTGCTTGCTCCCCAAAGCTCAAGAACAGTTTCATGGTCAGAAAGTCTGGAATAAAGTTTAGGCATTTGTTTTCTCCTTTGTTTTGATAAGACTATTATATATTAGATTTTAGTTTCTGTCAAGGCTTTTTTTAAAATCGGCCAGGATTAATAATGATATGATATTCATCAAAATCAACTTCTTTTTCTTTAACAGTTTCGTAATAGTCATACCAACTGTCATTACATTCATAGTTGATTACAACAGAAGCATTTTCATATCCAAATTCAACTGCCAATTCATAAAGTTCTTTAATAGTCATTATTATTTCTCCTCATCTAACTGGAAACTGTGCATGATAGCCATTCTCGCCTTCCCACATTTTATGAAGAATCTCATACGGAATAAGATTTGCTTCTTGGGCGAACATTAAAGCACCGAATGCCATTGCTCTAAGATTATAGCACATAAGTTTATTTTCTTTATTAGTTTTAGCACTATCAAGCCTAGCTTCGATATATTTTCTTAAAATTTTTTCATAATCCATTGTTTTTTCTCCTTTTCCTTTGTTAAATATACTATATCACAATTATGGGAAGCTGTCAAAGGGTAAAATGAAGAAAAATTGCACAAAAATCTTTGTATAACGTGTATAAATTGTTAAAAGCGGCGCGTTTCGCCAGGAACGCGCCGCAAATAAAAAGAAAGTGGCGGATTACTCCGCCACCTCTTCAACCTCGACCTCAGCATCCTCGGCAGGAGCGTTCTCCACCGCAAGGTAGAGAACCTTCTTGCCCTTAGTCTGCTTCACAGCCTTACCCTCTGCGACCAGTTTGGTCAGCTGAGGAGTGGCCTTTTGCACACCGAGATGGAGTGCGTTGGCAACCTCAGTGGGAGCCATGCCCTCGGGTTCACCCACGAGCATCTCAAGGATGTGTGCCTTGAGAACCTCGTTCTCCTTCTGTGCCTTGGTGGGCTTGCGCTCACCAGTGGAAGCGTTGCGCTTTGCAAGCTGTCCCTTCAGAGCCTCAAGACGCTCCTTTACTTCGCCCTCGGTAAGCCCGATAGCAATTTCCAGTGCCTGTGCGTAAGTCATAACCTTCGCCATAACGTAACACCAACCTTTCTTTTTGGATTTGTTTGTTGTTTCTTAACTATATTTATTGTACCATATTCAGTTTTTAATGTCAAGAGAAATTTTAAAGTTTTTACGGCTTAACCAACCTTTTTTTTATAAAGCCCACGCTTAGTGCTAGTTGAATCTTACTCAACGTTGGTACTGTTGTTTATCCCCAAGATGAAGCACACATCTGTACAGGGAGCTGTTTTTTCTCAGCTACTTTATTTTTCTCTTTCATCTTATGTATTTATTATAGCATAAGATTTTTTATTTGTCAATAGTTTTTTTATTTTTTTCAGTCGTTAGGCTCGCTCGGATAACTCATTATTGAAACGATTTCATTTACATTCATATAATGAGGATAACCGTACTTATTAAGTATTTGTGAGAACTGAATGGTTGCAAGTTCTCCAGTGAGACTGTTCCGCTTTATGATAATAGAATCACAATAGACAGTCACCATAGAACCATTCTTAAAACCGATTACTACTCTTTTCATTTTTATATCCCTTTCCTTTTCTTTAATATAAGTATATCAAAAATTTTATTATTTGTAAAGTATAAAAAACGGGCAAAAATTAATTAAAATTTGTGTAAAATTACCATTGACAAAAATAGCTGACGTGTGGTATAATTAAAATTTCGGCGCCGAGCGGGGTCGGCGCCCCAATCAATACTCGTCTTTAACCTCTCTATCATCTACATAATTGATATTAATTTCCCCATAACGTTTATCGCAAACAACTCTAGCTTCACCTTCTGCGATAGCGTCAAGAATATATCCGACATCATCAATGAGTCTATTTTCATCCAAGAAAGTATAAAAGTCCTGGATTATTTTTTCAAAACTACGAGGAACAGAAACAGTAGTTACTCTTTTAACACTAAAATTATCCATTTTAACCTCCAAATGTAATCATGATAATTGAATCAGCTTCAAAGAACTCTTCCATTGCGGCCGCGTCATCACACTCTTCTCTAGGGTCTCCGTCACCATCGTCCGCCATGCTACAAGTACCATCTTTTCTCCAGTAGGGGCAATCCCAACCATTTACAGGGCAGTAGAATTTATCCATTTGCTTTCTCCTTTCTCTTGATGATTTAATTATATCAGATTATGGGAGGATTGCAACTGTCAAATGTACCAAAATTTGGATTAAAAATTTGTGCATTATTCCGGTATTGACAAAAAGCGGCCTGGGTCGCCAGGCGCAGGCCGCACAAAAAAATAGGGGGTAGTAATACCCCCTACTGGTCATTTCTTGGGGGGACGGTGCTTGACCAGTTTCACCGTGTACTTATTCGCCCCCAGTGTGAACGAGAACTCCGCTTCGTTCTTGACCTCAGTGATGACACCCCCTGCCCCCTCGATAGGGACTCTACAAAGATTCAGCAGTCGCTTCTTTTCTTCGTCCACCTTGCGCTCTTTGACGGTCTTGGCTCTAGGCTTATCGGACTTTTCGTACCGCTTGACCTCTTTGGCTTTGGCGGTCATCGCTTCCGCTTCCTCGTTTGTGGTGTAGTCGTTGTCATCGAGCCACATCTCGATTGCTTCTTCTTTGGTGATACCCAAAGTTTTCATGTTGCTTTCCAGTTCTGCATCGGGAATTTTCAGAACTTTTCCGTTAAAGTTGTAGTTCATTTCATCACCTCTTTTCTATACTCTTATTATAAAGGGTATAGGGGAAAATGTCAAGCGGTTTTTTTCTCAAAAACCGCTTTTTCCATTTTCTTATGCTGACGGAAACAATACACAAGGATTTCAGTTTCAATCAGTACATCTTCAAGTCCTGTGTGGCTTTCCTCAAAATTCACATTCCCTGTAATGTAGCGGTACAAGATTTCAGCGGTAAGTCTAGCACGAGGCGGTCGATGTTTTGTCATAAATTCGTAATATTCGCACCATGCCTTGTAACGCTTCTGACTTGCGATTACTTGTCGTGCCATTTTCAGTGTACACCAAATTTCAGCATTATAAGGGAAAAAGTACCGCTTTTTTGATTTGTAAACCCATCTGATTGTGTTATTCAGCGCACGAACGTCAAATGTAGCATTGTGGGCGAAAAAAGTATCAATGCCGTATTCTTTTACATCTTCCCAAAACGCATTATACATGGTCTGGAATCGTACAAGTCTACGCTGACCGCTCTGAATCTGTTCCCAATACATAGGGATTTTTTCAGCGTAGTAAGCAGTAGCCATTACATCACGCATCTGCACGAAAATTTCATAGATGATGAAAGAACGCTTTTTGTAAATCCTTCCACACTTGTCTGTAATGACCCATCCAATGTCATACACAAGAGACTGTGAAAGGTCAAGTTTTTCATCCTCAAGAACAATGCCGTTACAAGTTTCGGTATCAAGTCCCATAAGATAGTGAATACGTCTGTCAATTTTTGCCATTCATTTTACTCCTTTGCTTTTGATAAGTCTATTATAATGGATTAGGCAGGAATTGTCAAGCCATTTCTATACAAATTTGTAAGAAAATCCATTACATTTCCATTAGCGTCAAAAGTGGAGCCTAAATGCCATCCATCTCTGACTTTCTTATTATCATCAATGAGAATTTGAAAACCGCCATGCTTTCTAGTGCTATCAGCTTTAGTTGCCCCATAGCGCACAGCGTGAAATTCATCATAAGGGAAGTCTACTGCATCAAGCCATGCCTTTTTTATTTTGGCTGTTTCCCTTTTATATGTTTTGGGAGCATCCTTAGAAAGCCATGTCGTTACAATGATAGTCCATCCATTATTTTTGAGTTCCATAAGGCGGATGCGCATAGCGTTCATGTCATACATGGGTCTAGCGTCCCTATATGGTCTGACGTTTTCCGCCCTCAAATCATCGAGCCATCCCTCAACCCCATAGAGGTCGGCAATTGTTCCATCCATATCGAATACAAGTGCTTTAAACATATCTTTTTTCTCCTTTCTGTACCTTACAATAGTAAGTATAAAGGAAAATAGAATAAAAGTCAAGCGAAAAGATCACTAAAATTATGGGAAAATATTTGTGCAACTTTTTTTTGAAAAACCCTTGACAAAAAGGTGTCGGGTGTGGTATAATTAAATTTTCGGCGCCCACCGCGGTGGGCGCCCCGAGCAATTTCGGGGCCCCATAAGAGGAGAGGAGATCTGAGGGGGATTACTCCCCCTCTTCCGCATCGACAGCTTCGACCATAGCAACCTCGATAGCCTTGTAGACCATCTTCTTGCCGTTCTTCTCCTTGACCGCACGTCCTGCTTTGACGAGCGCACCGAGCAGGGCAGTTGCCTTCTGGACGTTTTCGCCAATGGCGACACCGACTTCGGTAGGAGTCATACCCTCTGCCGAACCGAGAATCAGTTCGTAGACCCTCTCCGCCTTTTCAGCGTTGTCCCTCTGTGCCTTAGTAGGCTTGCCGTTTCCGCTTGCATTGCGCTTGTCAAGCTGACCGATGAGAGCGTTCAGCCTCTCGACCGCCTCTGCATACTCTGCATTGTCACCCATGATTTCGAGGGCGACGTTGATTGCTTCCTTGTAAGTCATTTTGTTTGCCATAGTGTGACACCTCTTTCTTTGAATTTTTTGTTTTCTTTATCTTATGTATTTATTATACTATAAGATTTTTTGTTTGTCAATATGTAATTTTTATTTTTTTAAATCAGTTAAGAGAGTTGAGGAAACTATCGGGACGACTACTTGTTCCTCTTTTTTTCACCGTCCACCATGAGGGTCTTTAACGCATTACCTTGCGACCTCTCTTAACTGTATTTATCATATCATATTTACGTTACTAAGTCAAGCCTTTTTTAAAATATTTTTACTCGAGTAGGCATATAAATTTGGGATGTGCTAACCGCCTTGACATTCGGCTTCTCTTTCCCTTTCCTTTTGTAATTATATTATATAAAAAATTTTCAAAAAACACAATATCGGAAAATTGCACAAGATTTTGGGAGAAATAGGAGCGATCTTTGTTGATATTTTCTCTTGACAAAAAGTGCTTGGGTGTGGTATAATGGAATTTTCGCGCCGGCCCGCGGTCGGCGCGCCAAAAAGAACAGGGGATTAGTTTCCCCTGTTCTTCCAGTTGTCGAGGATGTGACGCTCATACTTTTTTCTAAAGTCGTTAGCAGACGCATCTTTCACCGTATAGTTGTTGGTGGTAAGGTACTGACGGATATAACCACTTTCGGGAGAGATTTCGCAAGTGATATAAGATTTGTTCGGATTGTCGTTCTTGCGAATGAAAACCACCAAAGTTTCCTTTCTCGTCACGGGTTCAAAGTAATAGCTATATACACAGTTGTTCTGTGCGTTAGCTTCGCTGATGAAATCCTCACGGGTCTGCGGAATGACGACCGTATAGTTATCATCTTTGAACTGGAGCATCGGAAAACGGTCATACCACTCTTTCAGAGCCTTTGCATCGAAAACTTTTCTGTTGGTCATGTAAGTCCGCCTAAGGTTGACATACAGCTGAAGCATATTTTCCTTTTCGGGCTTCACGTCCATTTCCTTGCAAAGATGAAGATAATCACGGATTTTAGCAAACATATTATCCCATGAAGCACCATAACCGTGTCCGCCATAACGAGAAGTAAGAGCAACATCTTCGATGTTATAGAAGTCCATTAAACCGTGGGACGCATAGTAAACGACATAATCAATGTCAGCATCTTCAAACCTATAACGGTTATCCCAGACTTTCTTTATGAGGGTTTCTGTTACTCCGTGGTTATTGGGGGCAAGACGATGTTTAGCAATCCATTCATCATACTCCCTTTCCGCTAAGAAGTGACTAAAAGTTTTATCGCTGTTGCTCTTAAACCATTTAGCAAAAGGCTTGAAATACTCAGAAACCTTTTTCAGAGTGTCTAAAGAGAAATCGTTATAGTAATGTCTTGTATATCCGATGCTTTCCAGTCTGTCTGCAATTTTGAAATAGTCGGCAAACTGTGCAAACTCATTCATTTTAGGCGTATGGCGGATTCCATAACGACCAGGATTCTTCCGAATGAGAGAAAGCAGATATAAAACATTAAGAGTGCAACGGGATGACTCGAGATAGGTAGTCAATCCTGCGAAAGCACTTCCTGTTAAGGGCTTGCCTTTCAGACCGTACCAAATGCCAGTATTAACATCGAAGCTATATGCACGAGCATCATCCACACGGAACAGAACAAGGTTTTTTTCTTTAACTACTGTCGTAAATGCCATTTTTTTATTCTCCTCTTTTCTTTTGATTTGTTATTCTTTCCTCTTGACAATTATTATTATACTCTCTTTAAATGAAAAGTCAACACATTTTGGGAAAAAATTAAAAAAAATATTGCACAAAAACTCGATCTGAAAATTGTGCAACATTCCGGTATTGACAATTTTTCGCGGCGGCCGGTCGACCGCCGCGCAATCAAAAAGGAAAAGGCACTGACATTTCTGCCAGTGCCTAAGAAAGGAGGAAAACAAATATCGAATAATAGATATAGAGTGGAAAATTACGGAATCGAACCGTCTCGCTACCAAGTTTTCAGAGTAGTCTAGTCTACTCTTTAGTGGAATCGAACCACTTTTCAGCCTCGTGCGCACGCTGAGGCTCAGCACCTTTACTGAATTTTCCATATTTGGCGAGGATTGCGCTAGCAACAATCCTCTAACCTTTATGCTTTCTCGAAAAGCAAGAGCAGGCTATCTCTCAACGGTTGCCAGTTTGTTGTTCTTTATCGGTAAAAGTTGGGTCGTAGCAACATAGACCTGAAAACCAATTGCCCTATCTTATCACTCTTTTAAACAAGGGAATCTAGGAAAGTTTAAAAGAAATTTTTTAATGAGGTTTTATCCTCTCGATCACGGCACTTGGGCAGGAGCCGTTTTTCCCATGTTCTCATCCTGTTCCCACATTTGGGTATCTAGCCCTCGCTCTTGTTTATGTCATTGCGCTGAGCGTCTGCGCTTATCTTAACAGTCTCATTGTATAATACCTTTAAACTATTGACTGGTTAAATTTAAAATAATTTTGGGCAATCTCTCGGGATTTTTTATGTCGTAGCGTCCTATGCCCCTCGGACGCTTTAAAAAATCGTTTTAAGCAGTTCGACTCGATTTGTCATATCTTGACTCCCTTCCGCCTTGTATTTCCTTGTGTGGATAGGCTTAATTTGATTATTTTTTTAATTTAAAATTTAATTAAGTCTAAGTTTATTTCGGTGGGTCTCTCATGTCGTTCACTCCTTTCCCTTACCTTATGTATTTATTATATCATAGATTGTTGGAGTTGTCAACTACTTTTTTAAGATTTTTTGGAAGTTTTCCGAAGATTTTTGACCGTGCCTTTAGGTATCAGCCTTATCCTGTACTTTTCTTCCTTTATCTTATGTATTTATTATATCAAATATTTTTTATTTTGTCAATACCTTTTTTTACTTTTTTAACAAAATAATCGGTAATATCTTTAGGAACTCGATAGGCGATTATGTTTGCGTATTCATCATGCGCGCCTTTCTCTTTCACATGATAATACTTGATAGGCTCAAGACGGAATATTTTTGTGCTACAATTTCCCTCAAACAATCCAAATTCATAAGGGTCATTTGTTTTTACTCCAAGTATAACAACTCGACCTAAAATAATCCAACTATCAATGGTTTTATATTTGAGTAAAACGTGGTTTTCATCTTGGGCTTCAAACGTTTCTAAACCATTAATAATCATAATCTTTCACCATCCTCCCATTCTCTCCCACAAGATACAAAGGTTTAACAATTTCTTTAACAGTGGGTACTGCATAAAGAGAATCTTTATAAACCCGTTTCATAACCCTGTTTGCTTCATCTTCTGTATCAAACAGAACAATCTGCTCATTCTCTTTATAGTATCCGTCAGGGTCAGGCCGGAAGTGCGGGTCAGGAGCGATATGCGTAATATAAATATAATATTTGACTTCGCATACCGCTTTTCTAGGAACTCTGATAGTTCTAATTTCTTTCATTGCTCATCGCTCCTTTCGATAAAAGAAATGTAACAGTTCTTTTTCAGATGCCTCATCCGCAACTTTTATATCTTTATTGAAGCTATCTTCGGGATAGTATTTTGTGTTAGACATCCTTGCTCTTAAATCGCAATATTCTTGGGGTGTCATATCATAGACTTTCTTGACGGAGATGTCATAACTAATTTCTACTTTCATTTTTTTTCTCCTTTGATGTTTTCCTCATTTCTTAATAAAATTATAACAGATTATCTAAAATAATCAAGTATAATGTTGAACAAATTTTGGGATCCTGGGCGATTTTTATTTGTGCAAATTTCCTATTGACAAAATGTTGAGGGTATGGTATAATGGATTTTTCGCCGCGGCCGGGTGTCCGCGGCGCACCCAAAATTATTTCCACAAATCGGAATAATCATGTTTTTTATGCCATTTTTCAACACCTCTTGCCAAATTGAGAAAAGTATCAAAGACAACAGCAAGAAGCAGAAGTCCCACAACACACCAAACAGGAGTAAATACTGCCCACCATGACCAGGTAATAGTTTCGGTTATTTTTAAGACAATAAAAACAATCTGTAAAATAATAATAATATCACTCATTTTTTTCCTCTTTTATTTTTCTTAAACTGATTTTCAATTAACAGTAGCAAATACCATCTTTTATAATGACAAAGAACTCTAAAAATACAAGGACCGATTCTAATGTACTTGTCTTCAGTTTCTTCCGGAAGTTGTGTAAATACAGGATATTTCATATTTATTTCCTTTTATTTAATATTGCGTCCATCCTACCAGCCTAGGGGTTCCAGACGCTCCCCGTATGTTGCCTCACACTTATATACCGCAAAGTAGGACTTCGGCTTGCGGTGGTATACCAACATTCCTGTTGGAGGGTCTTACCTTAGCAACTATGCGCTTTCCCTTTCCTTTTGGGTTGCCCTTAATTCACCTTATGTATTTATTATAATAGGGATTGAGGATTTTGTCAATCCCTTTTTAAAATTTTGTATAATGTGGAAGATGTACACCACAACATTATCAAACCTCTTACAACAGTCCAGTTGAAAACGATTGTCGCTCCACACAGAGTCAATGTTTTCACAACCATCCATACAAGACCGCCAACGATACCAAACAGCACAAGGACGCCGACACAGCAACCTATTAGCAACCAAAAAATGTCATAAAGAATGCAGTCCGTAGCCTGTCTGTCCATAAAGCTTTTAATAAAAACAAAAGTCATATAGATAGCCATGAACCACGGAAAGACAGTATTAATAGTGTAAGCAATACCCATTTTTATCTCCTTTCTATGCGGGAGCGCTTACTTGCGCTCCCTAGCCTCGATGATGGCTCTCCGGCGAGCCTGTCTTGCATCCCTGTCCGCATCCCATTTTGCCTTTGCTTCGACCTCATCGGGAGGGGTAATCTTGTCAAGTCTGACCACTGCATCACCGAACTTATTGACCTTAAGAACTGTAAGTTTTCTCATTTCGTTTTCTCCTTTTGTGCTTTTGTTTGTTCCTTATGATATTATTATAAGTGATAGAGGTTTATTTGTCAACCCTATTCTTCAAATTTTTTATTTGTTCGTTTACTTGTGAAATGGTCATGTGACCGCTACAAAACCAACAACTCATGTCTTCATCGTGGCAAATGTCACAGTCTGCACCAGGGCAGGGCTTAGGAGTATTGACACAATACTTAGGATTGAAAACACAGTCAGCGCATTCGCAATTACAAGGCATTTTTCTCTCCTTACATTACTGAAAAGATTTCGGGGAAAGCGTTAATTCCGATAAGGAATAAAATTATACCCCCAATTAAACAATACACTACTTGTTCATCACTATCGTAAATAAGGGCGCGGATGGCGATGAAAGCAAGAACAAAACATGCGGCCATGTAAATATTAAACATTGTTTACCTCTCTCTCGGTCTAGTTAATAGTTTCGTATGGGGTCACCGCTGGTTCATGTAGGCGGCAGATACCAAGACCCCATACTAAAGAGGGAAGCCACTGGTTCATGTAGGTGGCGGATACCCTGTTCCCCCTGACAAGTATTATATTATCACACCCCTAGCACAAATGCAAGTAGCAAAATTAACAAATTTTGGGAGTGATCTTTGTGCAATTTTTTTGCAAATTTCGCTTGACAAAAGGGGTGCTCATGTGGTATAATGGAATTTCGGGCGCCGGCGCAAAGGAACGCGCGCCGGCGCCCCGATCATTTTTAGGGGAGATTTCTCTCCCCCAGCGGTTCACATGATGATGATGCCAACACCCTCACAACCAGGAATCTGCATTGCCTGCTTCACGAGGTCCATAATGGAGTCAGCAAGGTTTCCGCCCATATCCTCATCTTCTTCCTCGTCCTCTTCGTCCTCTTCGTAGTCCTCATCATCCTCATAGGCGTCGTCATAGCACACGGGGCAGATGTAGTCCTCGAGTTCCTCAGGGTCGCACTCATCTTCATAAATAAGCGCACCGCAGAGAGGACACTCATAGTAACGCTCCTTCCAGTTGACAACACCGTTGTCCGCCTCGACTGCCTTTGCGTTCTCTACCCACTGGTTGATGTACTTTCCGTTCTCGTTTTTCTTCATTTTCTTTTCTCCTTTTGTTTTTGTTTTTTGTTTTCTTTTGATGATTATATTATAACAAAAAATAAATTTTTTGTCAATACCTTTTTTTAATAGCCCCCAACAATTTCAAGCCAATCTGCAACTACTGCGATAAGGTCATCAGAAAGAGTGCTGTCATCATTGGCAAGGGTTTCCGCCACATATTTCCATTCTTCAAAGAATTTATTACGGAGCGCAGGGTCTTTAAAACACGCTTCATAGATAAATGCAATATTTGTCTTTCTGATAAATGCAATATTTGTCTTTCTTTGTTCTTCTGCTTATTCTTTTACTTTCATTGTTTTTCTCCCTAGGCGGTCATGTCTCTGACCGCCCTTTTTGCGCTTCGCCTGTCGTATTTTGTCTTGTCTTTGTGAGAGCGAGTTCCTGTATTGAACTGGACGAGAACTCTCTGCTCTCTTTCTTTGGCTCTTTTAGCTTTCTTGTTCGGGTTCTTACTAAGCATTTTTCTTTCTCCTCTCTCTTGATAATTTTATTATATCAAAAGAGTTAAAATTTGTCAACTCTTAAATAAAAATTTTTTTAGATTTATGAAGGATTGCTAAGCCTGTAACTTCCCAATCATCATCGCCTGTTTCAGAGCAGATAACTACCTCATAATCTTCAGCGTTTTCTTCTTTTGCAAGTTCATAGAGTTCTTTAATGGTCATTGGTTTATTCCCTCACTTTCGTATTGTAAACCACAGTACCGCCAATTTCAGATGCAACTTCAAAAGCCTTGCTATTTTTCTCAAAAGCTCCCCAGAACCAAAATTCTCCGTCACAAATTCTGACCACGATGAAGGGATATTCGTAAGCGTAATCGGGAAGGTTATTGATGTGTTCCATTGTTTTTTCTCCTCTCTTTTGATGTCTTTATTATATCAAAGGGGTTGAGGTTTGTCAACCCCTTTTTTATAATTCGTTCCACCCGTTTCTAGCGTGCTGTCTTGCAAGATTGAGAACTTCTGTCGGAACAACTTCGTTTTGTCCGAAGTACCTTGTAATCTGTGCAGGTCTTGCGATGAGTTTCGTAACAAGGATTCCAGTTCTTTCATTGTAGACCAGTACCAATGCGGTGCTTGTAATCTTATGGATTTCGGGTCCATTGCGATGTCCTCGGTCTACTCTGACGGACTTTATAACCATTCCCATTCCGATCTGTTCAATGACGGCTTCCCTTGCCTGTCTGTCTCTACGGTAGTGCTTGCTGTTCATCTTGAGGTCCTCCTTTCCTCTTTCTGATTATAGTATAGCATACCCGCCGCAGATTGCAATAGGCAAAATAGACAAATATTTTGGGAAAAATTTGTGCAGATTTTTATGCAGATTTTCCTTGACAAAATAGGGCTGCGTGTGGTATAATTGAATTTTCGCCGGCGCACGAGCCCTTGGCGTCGTGCGCCGGCCGCCAAAAACAAACAAAAGAGGCATCTCTCCAGATGCCTCTTACCAGGGTGAGCGACCAAAAATCTGTTTCCTTGACTTACTTCTGTTGCCTATCACCCGTCTAGGCGAAGTCTCCGCAAATTCTTGGGTTCTTGTCCTGCCGTATGACCCCCTTTTCAAGGACTGAGGAAGTGTGTCGTGCATCCTCGGGTTGCCCACTTAAGGGCTTGGTTCACATTTATATACCGCATCCATACGGCTCCGTGCGGTGGTGGGACTTTATCATCAAGGTTTCTTACACGCCCAACTTGCGGACTATCCTCAGTTCTGCCTTGCTTCCCTCACCTTATGTATTTATTATAACAGGGGTTGTGGGATTTGTCAACCCCTATTTATAATTTTTTTTTAACAGTCGAAACTGTAGTCTCCCATGTAGGGGTCAAACCCGACCTCGAGGTCTGTGGGCTCATCGAAGGGGTCCTCATCGGGGAACTCGCAGATAGGGCAGAGTTCAAAGACGAGGTCCTCATCCGACCAATCACACTCATACACAGGCTCTCCACACTCGGGACACTCGTAGAAGCGCTCTTCCCAATCCACATAACCGCCAAAAACATCCTCGACCTTGTGTGCGTTGATTTCCCAATTAGTCATAGCTTTTATCTCCTTTTGTGCTTTCCTCTTGACAATTATAGTATAGCATACTCTCAAATAAAAACAATAGGCAAAATATACAAATTTCGGGATCTTTTTAGGTATAATCTTTGTGCAAATTTCCTATTGACAAATGTGCTGCGGATGTGATATAATGATTTTTCGGCGCGGGACTGGCAAAGACAGCCGCCCGCGCCGCAAGCAAAAAAGAGGACTTTTCAGTCCTCTTCATCTGCCACAGGCTCCATGTCTGCAAGCATCTCCAGGGTTTCATCCGAGACGGTCTTGTCTTCGACCAGTCTTGCGAATGTGATGGTGGCTTCATGCTCGAAACCAAATCTGCGGATGACCTTGTCAAGCTGTGCTTCTCTAAACTTCATATCCATTTTTTTGATCTCCTTTCCTTTTCTGATTATAGTATATCAGATGGGGTTGAAATTGTCAACCCCCTTTTTAAATTTTTATCCCTCAAGTTTTTTCAACAGGGCTTTCTTTCTTGCCAGTTCAGTTTCAAGAGCGGTGATTTCTTCGGTAAGGGTCTTAATGGCTTTCTGACGCCTTTTCTTCGCTCTGTATTCCTCAACAGTCATGCCTGCTTCGGAAGCTCTTCTCCGCTCATTCGCTTCACGGCGAGCTTTCTGCTGTGCCTTTTTAGCGTCCTCTTTTGCTTTCCACTCCTCGAATGTATCAGTGTGGGGAGGAAGTTCTTCCACAGATGCGTGAACATTGGAGTTAAAAACCCAAATCTGTTTTACTGCGAACGCTTCAGCTTCGGCCTTATCAGAGAAAGCATACACGTTATTGGTGGTGTTGGGCATTCCGCTCCACGGGTCTGTGCCACTGGAGATAGCGTAGTCACCATCGACCAAGTATCTATATCCCTGTGCATAGAGTTCGTTCTTTTCTTCAGGTCCGATGGACATTTTATTAATTTTCAGCTTCATTTTTTTGTTCTCCTCTCTTGTTGTTAATATTATAGTATCACAAGAGGTTTAGATTGTCAATAGCTTTTTTAAAAACTGCTATATTTTTTATTTACGATTCTATCGTCCCTAATATCTTCTGTTCCACAGTCATACATGGTAACAACTACAGTGTCTCCAATTTCCCAATCTTCCACACCATAAAAACTCCATTCAAAACCGACTGCATCTGTAAAAGTGACAGAATCATCTTTTTCATTAATTTCTGTAACAGTTCCTACATTTGGATAAGTGTGCCTAGCTAAATATTCTTTTTCTACTGAGCCTCCAGTCATAAAACCGCCTATCCAAACAAGAAGTATTCCACCAATAAGAAGTAAAATATTGATTAATTTATTCATATTTTTATCTCCTTTTTTTATTAAGTTAAGTATATAACAGGGGTTGAGGTTTGTCAACCCCTTTTTTAAAAGATTTTCAGCTTTCTATCTTCATAAAATCTGCTGTGAAGGAAACAGCCACCCTTTGCATAAAATTCTGTATAAGTTTCTTCCGTTCTGCTATCAAAAACTTCACGGAAAATTCCTGTATGCAGTTCAGTGGCAATTTTCTTTGCCTGTTTCCATCCCTCGCCCCATGCTTCATTATCTGCAAACGCATATGTGCCAACTACGTAAGTGAACTTTTCCATTGATTTGATCTCCTTTCCTTTTCTGATTATAGTATAGCACAACCACAGATAATTGCAATGTACAAATTGCACAAAGTTATCAAAAAAAGTTTGTGCAATTTGTACAGTGTAGAAATTTTGCTGAATTTCGGGCTAAAATTTGTGCAACTTTTTCTCGATTTTTCGCTTGACAAATGTGCTGCGGTATGGTATAATGGAACTTCGGGCCGCGGCGTTGGGAAGCGGACGCGCGCGGCCCAACCAAAATAAGAAGCCGGTCATGCGACCAGCTTCTCCCATGCGACATCCCTCGCCTTCTCATACTTGGCGATGACCTCAGCAGGCTTTCCCTGCTTGACCATGTAGCGGAGATTCGTCTCCGCCGTGCGGTACTTCTCGTACAGCTTTGCGGTCTTGTCGGTGAAGATGAATGCGACTCCATTAATCATGACTGTTTTCATTTTGTTTTCTCCTTTTCTTTGAGGTGGTGAGAGAGGTCGTCCTGTATTCTTGCCCTTGCTTCTTGCGTGGCGACTGTTTCCGCGTTACCTCTCTCTTTTGTTCTTTTCTATGATTTTATTATATATTATTTTATTTATTTTGTCAACAGTTTTTTTTATTTTTTTTTGAGTAATCCCAACGGGAGTCGAACCCGTCCTTTTGCCTTGAAAGGGCAACGTCTTAACCGCTTGACCCTGGAATCTTATTTGCTTATCGGTTAAGGCTTGAGTCGCTAAGTACTTAGACGTCGTTTTCTTTATCGGCTCAAACCTTAGAACCTTTAAGTGAAGAGTGGATTTATGACCTCTATCAAACGTATGTTTTACATCCTCGCACGCCCGCTTTGGGGTTTTATTCAGATGTTTTCCTCTCTTCTATGATCTTATTATATCAAAAGGGGTTGGAATTGTCAACCCCTTTTATAAAATAATTTCTTCTGCGGGACAGTCAATTTCAATATTTTCTTGCAGGCACAGGTCCTTTCCGCTATAATAGCCACCGCCATCTCGCCACTGGATCTGAATTTCATAATCTTCAATCCCCTTTGCCTTTGCCCATTCGTATAAATCCTTGATAGTCATTTTTCTACTCTCCTCTCTCTTGATGATTTAAGTATATCAAAGGGCTTGGCTTTTGTCAAGCCCTTTTTTTATTTTTTTTACCAAATACTCCACGGATCTGCCACGAACTTGTAACTACCTTCGTAGATATTAGCAAGGATTCTTGCCTGTTCTTCGTTTTCTGCTCCGCAAACTTCTTCACCGAACTGATTGTATACCATCCACATTTTGTTATCTCCTCTTTTGATCAGGTGTTTTGTTTTTTTCTATGATTTAAGTATAGCACAAGGGGTTGAGGTTGTCAACCCCTTTTTTCAGCAGTATGCAAGATTTTTTCTCTGCCATCCAAAAACGGAAATCTGATTGTGTTCTCTGCCGATTGCGATTGCTTCATGCTTTGTGTTTACTCTGAAGCTGAAGTCTACATAGTAGATACCATCTGCAAACCACACACCGCAATCACCTTTGAACTGTTTAACAGCTTCGATTGCTTCTCTTGCTGTCTTGACCTCAACGCCATGTGTGGCGACCTGCCATCCGCTCTTATAGGTAACGATCTTGCCCTTTTTAAGAGTAAGTCCATCGTTGTTTGCGAGCTTCTTAATTGATCGAATGTTAATCATTTTTTTGTTCTCCTCTCTCTTGATGATTTAAGTATATCAGAAGAGCCGTTATTTGTCAATAGTTTTTTTAAATTTTTTTGGGAAACTTTTCAGTTTCCCAAAGCCTCATCGATTTCCTCATCTGTCAGACCTGCTTCCTTAAGAAGCTCTTCCATCGTTGCGCCCATCTCTGCCATTTCCATAAGAACATCTGCTAACATCTTGTTTTCTCCTTTCGATCAGTTGTTTTATTTCCTTTCTGTAATTATAATATAACACATTACCTTTTATCTGTCAAGCCATTTTAGGAAAAAAATTGCACAAATAAATTTGTGCAATTTTGCTATTGACAACTGCATCGCCTGTGTGGTATAATTTTTCGGACTGTAGCGCTGTAGTGCGCTAAAGTGCGTGGTTGCAATAAAAAAAGAGACTTTCAAATGAAAGTCTCTTCGATGTGGAAGAATCCGTTTTCATCGACCTTGAGGTCAATTTCTGTTGCGATGATGTCCTCGAGTGTAGGCTCTTCGTTGATATGGTAGAATCCGTTTTCGATCGTCAGTGTGAACATTGCTTTGCTCCTTTCTTGGTGCTTTGTTATTTCCTTTCTGTAATTATAATATAACACATTGCTCTCTCATTGTCAACACCTTTTGCAAAAAAATTTAAAAAAATTTTTTGCTTTAGTTTGTTAAAGTGTGTTAGATCTTTAACATACTTTATCACTTTGATGTTTTATCGCTTTATCACTTGATCGCTTTAGCGTGTTAAAGAGTGTTAGATCTTTAACACACTCTGGCGCTTCACCGCACTAAAGTGTGTTAAATCCTTAACAGGATCGTTTGTTAATTAACTAACACACTTTGGCGCTGGATCACTTCACCGTGTTGAAGTATGTTAAAAGTTTAACAATAGCGCGCGTTGTTCTATTCACTGTTTTTGCAACAAACGTGTGTTAAGTATTTAACACACTCTGGCGCTTTAGTGCGATGAAGTGTGTTATTTTTTTAACATACTACATCGCTTCACCGTGCTAAAGTGTGTTAAAAAAATAACACACTTTAGCACTTTAACGTGGTGAAGTGTGTTAAATTTGTGACATACTATATCGCTTTAGCGTGTGAAAGTGCGTTAAAAAAATAACGAACTCACGTTCTGATCCCAAAATCGGCGCGCACCGACCCGCGCGCGCCAAACAAAAACATACAAAAGCTTGTGTGGGCTAGGCATAAAAAAGACCGGTTTTTGTTGGGAGAGTACTACGCAGCGTTTGCTCAAAAATTTTTGGCTCTCTACGCAACGTACCAAAAAACTTTTGGGGGGGATAGTATTTCGGGAAAATCTGTAACGAAAATCGAAAATTGGTTTGCCCTCGGCATCCCCGACACCCCAAATTTTAAAAAAATCGAAAAACAAATAACACTCCCGACACCCCAAATTTTTTAAGTTTTCCCCAACACCCCAAATTTTCAAAGAATCGAAAAACAAATATCACCCCTCCCGCTCTTCAATGGTTGCCTGCAAGTCTTTCTGCGCATCTTCCAAAAAGATATGCTCCTTCTCTAATCTCTTTTCCTTTTCTATTCTCTTGTTTCTTCCCCAGTACCAAAACTGATACCTATAATAATCATAAAAAGTTTTAAAACCAATCTTCTGAGTATTATGACCCGTAGGCATATAAAGAAGATAATGCTCCATATCAAGAAGTTGCCATTTACTTGGATTTACGTTATCATATAAAAGAATAAATTGTTTAAAAGTAATTCTTGCCGTAGTTAATCCCGAATCATATTTAAAAGCAATATAATCAATTATAATAGCAAGGATAAATAAAATTGCAGCAATAATTAAAATCCATTTTAAAGCCCAAAGAAGAAAATCTAATACAACTAATAAAAATTCCATTATTTAGTCTCCTTTTCTGCTAACTTTTGAAGGTCATCTTGTATATCTTTAACAACCTTTTCTGTATAACGTGCTCTTGTCCCCTCTATACTTTGTTTCTCTTTCTTTTTATACCATTTTTTGTATTTACGAAAATCACGAAAGGTTGCCCATTCAAGAGGTATAGGATTTTGCCAGTCTTCTGATGTTGTATATGTTACATAGCTTTCCTGAAGATCCCATTTAACAGGTTTTATAGCATAGCAAGATTGAAATTCTTTAAAAGTAAAACGTGGCAACTCTGGACGAGTATCAGCTTTCCATTCATTTCGAGCTATTACATAAAAAACAGAGCTAATTATAAAAATACCTACTATAATACCATAAAGTAAATTCATGCGGGCGCCCCCTCTTTATCACTTTTATCTAGGGCGGACGAGCGTTCAGCCGCCGCCCGCACTCTCCTAAGAAATGGATTCTCTACCTCTTGATAAATAATCATTCCTGCTTTTGTGTCTATTACACCTATTTTTACATTTTTAGCTAGTAATCGTTTTAAATAAAGTTCCGGATTAATGTGTTCCATATTTGCTCTCCTTTACACTAAGCATTATAACTGCCATTTAAACTTTTCACCATCTAATTTCATTACTTGCTCTTGTTGAAAATACTTCAGTTAATGGTTCTGCAAGTTCAATCATATTTGTTGACCATCCCCACATATCAGGAGTATTCCATCTATTAGCATCTCCTTGAGATTTATCATCAAAATTTAACTTTACAGTAAAAGCACCATCACTCCATGGCCCTTCTTTTATGCGAATCTCTTTAAGGGTTGCCATTCTGCCACAAAAACAACCCATGCTTTCTGTAAAACCGTGACCCTCACTTTGTTTTTCTTTTGATTTAACGCGAACTCTGTCTCCAGGTCTAAATTCACAATGCATAAAGGTACCTCCTTACCAACTAATTTCCTTTGGATTAAAAATATAAAGAGGTTCAATCATAGCAGTAGTAAAGCCCCAAGCAGTATCCCCAGATTTATCATCAAAATCAAGTGAAATAGATGGATAATCAGACTTTTCTGTTGAACCTATTCCAGTAATAGTGGCTGTTCTACCACATAAGTGCTTCATACATCTAGCAAAAGAACCTGGACAATTCCAAGGAACGCCATATTCTTCTGTTAAGTCTTCCCAGGTACGAACCTTTACTCTATCTCCAACATTAAATCTACCTTTCATTTCTTTTAACTCCTCACCAAACAATTTCATAACTGGAACAACAAATAGGTTCAATCATTGCAGAAGAATAGGCCCAATAGCTCACTGGTTTGTTATCAAATTCTAAAAAAATCCTATTTATTGATGAAACATCTTTTACTATTGCGGTTTTACCACAAAGATATTTCATATCTTTTACAAAAGTTGCCGGACAGTTAATATCCCCAGATTCATCTAACCCAAATTCTTTTTCCATGTCGTCCCAGTCGCGGATTCTTACTTTTTGACCTATATAAACGTCTTCTTTTTTCATGCGGAAGCCCCCTTAATCTTCTTTTTTCGAGCTCAATCCTAAACCTTCCAAGAAATGATTTATAGAAGAGTCAGGCTCTTCAGGAGTATTTTGCCAAATCATAGAAATAGCATACCGAAGAGCCTCTCCCTCTTTAGAATTAAAAGGAATATTAAGAGTTGTCCCCATTTGCTTTAAGGTTTCAATTGTCTCTAAATTTTTCGTTCTATATTCTTGCAACGTCATTGTTCTATGCCCATTTAAAAATTTCAGTTAAATTTGCATCGCGTCCCAATGCAGCGTAGGCAACCTCAAACGCCTCTAGCGTCTACATCACATTAGGGTAGCCCACCGCATTGATTATCTATTTTGCCTTTTGTTCTGTCATTAAAAATCATCCCCTTTAAACTCATGAGCATTGAGATATTCATCAATAACAAAACCTATAATCATACCTAGTATAAACATTCCCATTTTATCACCTCATAGAGTTACCAACCCCAGTCGTCACTGTCATCATCATAAACGGTTGCAAAAATTACACATATAAAAATAATTAAAATAAATGCTGCTTCTGCGCTCATTGTTTAATACCTTATTGCCTCTTCTTTTGTCATAAAGAAATGAATTCCACCTGCACATTCTATCCATGTACAAGGTTCAAAATAATCTGCATAAACCATTTCTCCAGGTCTATAGATAACTTTCTTATCAAAAAATCTACTTATAGCTCCATTGACTTCTTTTCCATCCAATGTTTCAATTTTAAGAACTTTAGCCTTATCGCATCTACATTTTCCAGAAAGAAAATTTTGAAGTCTTTTAGCATCTTCTGGAATTTCTAAGGTTACAATACAAATTTTTAAAATATTTCGATAGAGAGGACTATCAGCTTTTAAAAACATTCCTACTGCATTACATTTTTTATATCCAATAAAAGAGCCTTCTTTGGGACAAGTTTTTTCCCAAACAGGGTCTTTTGTTAAAACAGGAATTGTAGATAAAAAACTTTGATATTTATCATAGTCACTTACAGCCATTTTTTAACCCCTTCTCTTACTTTACTATAAGAATAATATTGTTGCATATCATCAAAAATTCCAATAAAAGCTGGATGTTCATTGCAATGGGTGAACATCACAGAAGGAAAATATGTTCTTCTTGCAAGGCGAGTCCTATTAAAATCTCTTTGGATTCTTTCTTTTAATAAACCGCCATTTAAAATACCATATCTAAGAGCTCCTTGATTTTCATTTGTAAAATTTGTTCCATCAATAGCAACTCTATCAACTTTTTCTCTTGGACATTCATTATCTAGCGGTCCATCTCCATGTCTGGTAAGATAAGTTCTAGAAACATAACAAACTTCAATATCTCTCCAAGGGAAAAAATTCTTTTCAATAATATCTAATGCGGGACCCACTCCTGTATCAGAAGGAGTACAAAAATCCCAGTTTGCCTCTCCATTTGTTTTCTGGTTGCCGATTAAAAGTCCCTGTCCACTTTCAAAAATTACGTTCTGATAATTAAGAAGAACTCCATAATCTGCGCAGATAGTGTGATTAAAGAGGAACATTAAATCTTCTTTAAAGTGACCTGCTAAACCAGCAAAATCGATATCTAAAGTAGCATTTTTAAGAATATCTTTATGATAATCTTTTGCGGCACCTAAGATGTTATTTAGAGTTCTATCTTGAGCGTCAAAATAAAATCTTGGAACCTGATTTCCGTCTTTAAAAGGAGTTCCATAATCAAGTAGACTACGAAGCTCTTTTAGCGTGCATGCAGAGATTCCTTTTCTATATCGCTCAACTGTTTTCCAAAAACCAAGACCGCAAGTGTCATGAACCCCTCTTTTCCGTCTTTCAAGAAGGTTGGCTAACATATCATAAGGAGTTGCAACCTTGCAATTCGGATGAACATAAACAACAGGAACGATATTAAATTTATTTACCAATTCTTCATATTCTTGCACGAAGACGATAGGATTTACAATAAATTCCTCTCCAATGTAAGTAGTTGCACCCTGGAAAGTACCAGAGCTAAAATGATGAAATACATGGGTGCGGCCGTCGCTTAATGTAACGGTATGACCGCGCTGTGCAGTTCCATTTGTAAGGACTCCTACATTAGATTGGCCTGGCTGACAGAAATAATCTACAGCCAGGCCCTTTCCTTCGTCCCCGTAGTTAGCGCCAATGACAACTTTTACGGTTTGCATTTAAATTCCCTTTCTTTTACCAAGCGACTGCCGCCCCGCCAAATAGAGGGACAGTCGTTTCAGTTTTCACTTCTTCTACTCTTGTTACTTTTGCTTCTTCTCCTACCGAATTAGCAATGCAGCTTACAATAATCTGAGGAAGTTCTTTTAAAGTAGCTTCCTTATAGTGGTCACCAAGTAGCTGACCCCAAGAATTTCTAATTTTTGTTTTATAGTAATCGAAACAGTCTTCCCTATCATCAACTGCGATATGATAGACATCAAACTTTTCTTTTACCTGAGGATAAAGGTCTGTAGTTTCAACCGGTGCCTGGAAATTCGTTCCAAGAACCTTATTAAGTTCATATGCGGGCAGATGAGGATTTAACGGCTCATCACCAAGAGTGATAATAATTCCTTTCTTTCCTCTCTTCCAGCAATCAAGCTTAGTGTTGTTTACACCAACAAGCCACGCTGCCGTATAAGACTCGTAGGCGTTACCTCCACCACCATGTTCCATATAAATTTTATCAAGATGTTCTGCGATACGAACATCAGATTCATATTGAGAGACCTGGATAGGTGCATCATCATATGCCAAGTCTCCAATACCCATGACCATAAATTCAATATCTTTGAATTGATCATAAAGGTCAGTCATAATCTTATTTAGTTGTTGAGCAGTCTTAAGACAAGCACCGCCCATACTTCCTGTAACATCAAGTGCAAGAATAACAGGAATTGTATTAGGATGCTCTTCAGTATCGCAACATTCTCTTACAACCTTATAAGGATTAAGGTCTTTATGAAGTCTATGCTGTGCATAGAAATCCTGAAGACGAGATGCTAATACAACACCGTCTACACTTGTGCTTCTACCTCTAGAAGTAGAATAGCTAGTAAACGATTTTTCACTCCATGCTCCAGATCCCATAGTATTTCTCCTTTTTTAATTTAGAGGAGTTAGAAAACTAACTCCTCTAGCTTTTGTTTATAATTACAGTATTATTCTTTCGCAGGCTCCGGAACGATTGTAATAACCTCCGGATCAACAGGTTTTTCAGCCTCAGTAGGTCTATTTTCCGTAGGATTCTTGCCAGGGAAAATATTGTTAAAGTTGAACATATCGCCAAAGCCCATGCTCTGATTGTTCATCATGCTCATTAGCATCATTGTGCTAAGGATATTACCACTATCAAAACCAGCGCTCTTACCATTAGTACCAGCCATAAGATCAGTCATCATCTTGAACTTAAGGATGTTTTCAACACCTACACCTTTACCATTTGCGCCAGAGAAGTTCAACAGAGATACAATTTTACCATAGAAGTAAGTGTTACCCATGAAAATGTGTCTCTCAGGAAGAACGTTTTCAACAGTAGAATCTTCAAAGTTAATTACAGTGATGCAAGTCTTGCCTACATCAACGACACATCTAGGAAGTCTTTTACCTCTTTTGCTATCCATAAGAAGGATAATATCACCAGGCTTAACCTCATTTGTAGGAATTACAAAGAAGAACTCTTCACCAACATCAAATACAAATTTGTCGCAGTTGATTAGAATACCATTCTCAAGATCGTAAGTCTTGTAAATAGGGGCAGAATCTGGGCCTGTTTTTACAGCAAGATTGCCATTCATGTCAAGTCTGACCATGCCAGCACCTAGCTTACCAAACAAACTACCAAAAAAATCACCAGTATTAATCATGTTACTTTTCTCCTTTTTTTCTTTTAATTCTTGTATTTCTTTTTTTAACTATTTAATTGTATCCTATAACTATCCAATTTTTTCACTTAAATCAGTGACCTATCCTTGAATAGGCATCCAAACTGTTGATTGCTATACTTTTGG
>Ga0265298_10001118_pt1 | contig 39362 bp, 33 predicted proteins | sample AusTroGonzalo_MG_3_FD_193486 | JGI IMG/M metagenome (GOLD analysis project Ga0265298, IMG submission 193486) | Bovine rumen microbial communities from tropical cattle in Woodstock, Queensland, Australia - Gonzalo_01 | ecosystem: Host-associated > Mammals > Digestive system > Stomach > Rumen ... | reverse complement strand
TCTTCCCATTCCGAACAGAGAAGTTAAGCCCGACCGCGCCGATGGTACTGCCTTACCGGTGGGAGAGTAGGTCGTCGCCCAATACCACAGCCCTGTCATCCGACAGGGCTTTTTTGTTTTAAATCCCCCGCCCACCGGCCGCCCAACCCCAGACCCGCAAGCGCCCAAACCAACTACAAGCGCACATACAAAAAAAATGCGGACATTTCTGCCCGCATTCTATGCTATTTCAAACTATTTTCTATTATTCCGCTTTCCCCTTTTTCTTCATCCATATATACATTCCCCAATAAGCGATCGTCACGCCTAACGTGATGCCTAAAACCATCGGAAACCGCTGTTTCAGGCTTGAAAAAGTGATCGGGATAAGCAGGGCTGCCAACAGGACAAAGTAGCGTAAAACGGCCTTCATAACGCTTTATTTCAGTTTGGAGAGTTGTTCCTTGATGATGCGTATTTTCTCCTCCGCATCCGCCTTTTTCTTGCGCTCAACATCCACCACCTGTTGCGGGGCGTTGTTCACAAAACGCTCGTTGGAGAGCTTCTTCATCACAGTCTGCAGGAAACCTTCCGCATACTGCAGGTCGGCCTCCAGCTTTTTGATCTCCTCGGCGGCATCCACCAAGCCCGTCAACGGGATGGAATACTTGACGTTATTCTCAATGAAGGTGGCACCATCAACCTCTTCGCCGGCCACGTAATCAATGCTTTCCAAATTACAGAGCTTGGCAATAACGGCATCTGTGGCAGGATTGGCGATGTCCGGTTGGGCATACACTCTCAGTTTCAAAGTGTTCTTTTGGGCGATGTTCTTCTCCGTACGGATGCGGCGTACCTGCTCAATCACCTTGCGGGCAGCGGCAAAGTCGTCCAGCACCTTCTGATCCATCTCCTTGCTCACTTCCGGCATGGCGGTCATCATGATAGACTCGTCTGCGCCTCTTTCACGCATGGTTTGCCACAATTCTTCCGTGATAAACGGCATGAATGGATGCAAAATTTGCATCAAAACTTCGAAAATGTCAATGATTTCGCGATAGGTTTTGCCATCGACCGGTTGTTGGAAGCCGGGTTTCACCACTTCGAGGAAGCAGGAGCAGAAATCGTCCCACACAAGCTTGTAGATTTCCATCAAAGCCTCGGAGATGCGGTAACGCTTGACGTTCCATTGCACACCGTGCATTACCTCCGTCATGCGTTCACGGATCCATTTCACGGCCGTTTCCGTGTGCAGCGGCTGCGGGAGTTTGTCGTCCACCTCCCAGCCTCTGACCAAGCGGAAAGCGTTCCAAAGCTTATTGCTGAAGTTACGGCCCTGCTCGCACAACGACTCGTCAAACAACAGGTCGTTGCCGGCAGGCGAACTGAGCAACATGCCGAAACGCACGCCGTCGGCACCGTATTTTTCCATCAACAGGATGGGGTCGGGGGAGTTACCGAGCTGTTTCGACATCTTGCGGTGCAGTTTGTCGCGCACGGTTCCCGTGAAATAGACATCTTTGAAAGGCACTTTGCCGTTCCATTCCAGACCGGCCATGATCATACGGGCCACCCAGAAGAAGATGATGTCGGGGGCGGTGATCAGCACGGCAGTGGGGTAGTAGTATTTCACCTCCGGATTGTCAGGATGACGGATGCCATCGAACACAGACAACGGCCACAACCATGACGAGAACCAAGTGTCCATCACATCCTCGTCTTGCTTCAAGTCGTTGATAGTCAGATTCAATTCAGGGAATTTCTGGCGGGCGATGTTCAGGGCTTCATCGGCATTGTGCGCCACCACAAACTCGTGGTTCGGCAGATAATAGGCAGGGATACGATGTCCCCACCAAAGCTGGCGGCTGATACACCAGTCTTTGATATTTTCCATCCAGTGGGCGTATGTGTTCTTGAACTTCTCCGGATGGAAAGTGATTTCACCGTTCATGACGGCGTCCAAGGCGGGTTTAGCCAGTTCGTCCATCTTGCAGAACCACTGCATAGAGAGCTTCGGCTCGATTACCTCATTGGTACGTTCGGAATAACCCACTTTGTTGACGTAATCCTCGATTTTCACCAGGCTGCCGGCCTCTTCCAGCATCGGGATGATAGCTTCACGGGCTTTGAAACGGTCCATGCCCACCAAGAACTGCGCACTTTCGTTGAGGGTGCCGTTGTCGTTGAAGATGTTGATGGTTTCCAGATGGTGTTTGATACCGAGGTTATAGTCGTTGACGTCGTGGGCAGGGGTGATCTTCAACGCACCTGTACCGAACTCGCGTTCCACATATTCGTCATAAATCAATGGCACAGAACGGTTTACGATAGGAACGATGACACGTTTGCCTTTGTATTTGGCATACCGTTCATCGTCGGGATGCATACAGACAGCCGTATCGCCGAGAATGGTCTCCGGACGGGTGGTGGCGATAGTAACGTACTCATTCTCTTCTCCTTCCACCTTGTAGCGCACGTAGTAGAGCTTGGACTGCACCTCTTTGTAAACCACCTCCTCGTCAGAGACGGCGGTGAGGGCTTTGGGATCCCAGTTCACCATGCGCACGCCGCGGTAGATCTTGCCTTTGTTGTAGAGATCGACGAAAACTTGCGTCACGGCCTCCGACATTTCAGGATCCATCGTGAATTTAGTGCGGTCCCAGTCGCAGGAGGCTCCCAGTTTGCGGAGCTGTTTCAGAATGATGCCGCCATATTTCTCCTTCCACTGCCAGGCGTGTTCGAGGAACTCCTCGCGGGTCAGGTTTTTCTTGTCGATGCCCTGTTCTTTGAGGTAGTTCACCACTTTGGCTTCCGTGGCGATGGAGGCGTGGTCGGTGCCGGGCACCCAAACGGCATTGAAGCCTTTCATGCGGGCGCGGCGAATCATCACGTCTTGAATGGTATTGTTCAGCATGTGCCCCATGTGCAACACTCCGGTGACGTTCGGCGGCGGAATGACGATGGAGTATGCCGGCCTGCTGTCAGGCTCGGAATGGAAGAATTTGTGGTCCATCCAAAACTGATACCATTTGTCTTCAACCGCAATCGGGTCGTACTTGGTGTTGATTTCTGTAGCCATATTCAAGATAATCTATTATATATTAAAAACTTACGCGAAAATAATTCCCTTTTTAAAACGAAGTGCAAAGATACATTTTTTTGTGAACAAATCGTGCTGTTTTCCATGGACGGATACCCTAAAAAATGTATCTTTGCCGCTCAAAATTTTGATATAAAAAACAGATATAAAATATATTCAGTATGGAAAGAATTTCAAAGAGAGTGCTGGGAATGCCGGCTTCAGAAACATTAGCCATGACCGCTTTGGCTCGTGAATTAAAGGATAAAGGTCAGGATGTGATCAGTTTGAGCATCGGAGAACCCGATTTCAACACACCTGAAACGGTTAAGGAATATGCCAAAAAGGCCATTGATGACAACTTCACCCATTATCCGCCCGTTCCCGGCTATGCCGATCTTTTGAAAGCCATCAGTAATAAATTCAAAAGAGATAACAATCTGGATTACACCACACAGCAGATTGTGGTGTCAACAGGTGGCAAACAGTCTATTTATCAGGCTGTTATGGCATTGGTGAATCCTGGCGACGAAGTGATTATCCCCACTCCTTACTGGGTTTCTTACCGCGCCATCGCACAAATGGCCGAAGCCGAAATCAAGTATGTCCCCTGCAAGATTGAGAACGACTTCAAAATCACGCCCGCACAACTGGAAGCTGCCATCACCCCGAAAACCAAACTGATGATGTTCAGCAGCCCCTCCAATCCTACGGGTATGATTTACTCTAAGGAAGAGCTTCGCGCCATCGCGGAAGTGGTCGCCAAACACCCGCAGATGATGATTCTCTCGGATGAAATTTACGAACACATCAACTTTGTGGGCGGTCACGAAAGCATTGCCCAATTTGATTTCATTAAAGACCAAGTGGTTACGGTAAACGGTGTGGCAAAAGGTTTTGCCATGACGGGTTGGCGTATTGGTTTCATCGGCGCTCCTGTCGATGTGGCTAAGGCCTGCAACAAACTGCAAGGACAGATCACGTCTGCCACCGGTTCCATTTCACAACGTGCCGCACTGAGAGCCATGGAGATGGATCCCAAAACCTCCGAAGACATCCTCACCATGCGCGACACCTTCCTGAAACGCCGCGATTTGGTATATGGTATGCTTAAGGAAATCCCTGGTTTTGAAGTGACTTTGCCGCAAGGCGCTTTCTACTTCTTCCCGAAGGTGAGCAGTCTCTTTGGCAAAAACGTCCCTGCAGATTCCAAATTTGCAGCGGAATACAAGAAAACGGTCATTGAAAACTCCACCGATCTTGCTTTCTATTTCTTGTTGGACGCCAGCGTTTCCACCGTGCAAGGCACCGCCTTCGGTGACGACGACTGTATCCGCCTCTCTTACGCTACCTCTGAAGAACGCCTCATCGAAGCCTGCAAGCGCATCAAAGCTGCTGTTGAAAATCTTAAATAATTATACTTTTGTTCTTTAAGCAGTCCCGAAGGGACAACATCTTAATAACCCCACACAAGGCGATAGCCGCAGTGTGGGGGTCAAACTAAAAAAATATGAAAAAACTCACTACATTCATCGTCATCGCCTTGGGCATCTTAGCCACCCAAGCCCAGAATATCAACTTCACGCTGCTGAGTTCCAACCAGAATGAAGCGGTGGTACGTGTGGATTTCGGTTCCTACCAGACGGAAACAGTCTCCGTGAATGGGGTGGAAATGCAGAAACTGCACATGGCAGATGCTTATCCTGTGTTGAATGCGGGCAGTCCCGAACTCTTGCAGACGGCCTTCTCCCTCGTTATCCCCGAAGGAAGCAGTCCTGAAGCGGAAATTGTGGATGCCCAATACACGGTTGTAGAGCACTTTGCGCTTGCTCCCTCCAAGGGAAAGCTCTATCGCAACGTGAATCCGGAAAGTGTGGCCTACACCACCAACCAGGATTATCAAAGCAACAGATATTTGCTTGGGAATAACGTTGTTCCCGGTGAACCGTATCAGTTGCGCGACTTCCACGGCATGAACTTCAAGGTTTATCCCTTCGACTACAATCCCGCGGCGCAAAAGCTGAAAATCTACTCTTCGGTGACGGTGAAGGTGACGTTTAATGGAACGAGAGGTTTTTCCACCCCGAAAAAGAACAACCGCACTTTTGATGCAGTGTATGCCAACCAATTCTTGAACTACCGGGGATTGCGCGGCACGCCTGTCACAGAAGAGGGTGATATCCTCGTCATCGCCCCTGAGGGTTTTATGGCAGCCATGCAGCCATACGCCGATTGGAAAACGCGGAATGGTTTCAACACGGAACTAGTGGTGCTGTCCAATGCCGGTTCCACTGCAGCGGAAATAAAGAGCTATATCTTAAACTATTATAACGAGCATAATCTGGCGTTCGTCATCATTGTAGGTGACAATGCGCAATTCCCCACTCCGAACATTTCCGGTAATAAGGTTGATAACTATTTCACCGAGCTGGTGGGCGGCGACTCCTACCCTGACATCATTTTGGGTAAGATTTCCGCCGAAAACGTGCAGCAGGTGGAAACGCAGGTGCAACGTTTCATCCAATATGAGCAGAATCCTTCAGAAACAAGTCATTTTCCCGTTTTCATGGGCATTGCTTCCGATCAGGGTCCTGGTGACAATAACGAATACGATTACCAACATATCCGCAATATTAATAACAAACTGCAGAATTATACCTATACATCTGGTTATGAGATGTTTGAGGGTAGTCAAGGAGGCTTGGATGCAGGTGGAGACCCGACAGCGGCGATGGTGGCTAATGCCGTAAACAGTGGTGTGGGTATTATTACCTACTGCGGACACGGTAGTGAGCAAATGTGGGTCACCTCTGGTTTTAACAATAGCAATGTCAATGCTTTGTCCAATGTAGGCAAGCTGCCGTTTATCTTTTCTGTGGCTTGCGTGAACGGTGAATACCATACTGGTACTTGTTTTGCGGAGGCTTGGTTGCGTGCCACGTTCCATGGTGAGCCTATCGGCGCTGTCGGTTTTACAGGTTCCACCATCAACCAGCCTTGGAACTCCCCGATGTGCGCCCAGGATGCCATGATTGACCATCTGGTTGGCACCGAACAAGGAAACCAGAAATTCACCTACGGTGGTATTTTCTTTAATGGTATGATCCACATGCTGGATGTTTATCACGATGTGGAGGTCTTCCGTACGTGGGTTCTCTTTGGTGATCCCACCCTGATGGTACGCACGGCTGTTCCCCAGCAGCTTGATCTTTCCTACAACGATATTCTCCCTGTAGGTATTCCTTCTGTGGCTTTCTCTTCAGCTGTTGAAAACGCGAAAGTGTCGATTACCCATAACAATGAAGTTGTAGCGACAGGAGATGTTGTAAATGGTCAGTATCTCCTTGAATTCAACCAGATATATCTTCCTACGGATACGTTGCAGATTTTGGCTACGGCTCCCAATTATTTGCCGTTTGCCGGTATGCTTATGTTCATTCCCAATGAGGGGCCGTATGTGATTACTGGCGATCTCGATTTGGCCGATGAGCATTTATGGTCGGTGAACAACAGACAGAACAACTTGCCAGAATTCTCAAAAGTGATGAAGGCATCCCCGCAAATCATCAATATTGGAAGTGATCTCGCTACAAATGTTAAGATTATTATTTCTACAGATGATGACTATATTTCGTTGATAGGGAGCACAGGTACAGTCAATAGTCTCTCCATGACCATTCCTGCAATCGCTGCAAAAGACACTCTGCTCAATCCGCCCTATTTCTTCTTTAAGGTGAACGACACGGTTCCGGCTAACCACAATTCCGTCATCAAGATGGAGATTGTCTTCAATGGCGACACGGTACGACAGAATAAAATAGTCAAATTATATGCACCTTTGTTGAAAATCACCACGTTGACGATTGACGATGTGGAATCGGGTAATGGTAACCATCGGATTGATTACCAAGAGACGGTTACTTGCCATGTTACCATCACCAATGCAGGTAATATGCCAATTATGGGGGTAATCTCTATCTGGAGAATCCAGCCCAAGAGCTTCTTTTGCATTCAGATTCCATTCATTTCGACAACATTGAAACGAATGGATCCGTAACGGTTTCTTTCCAAGTGACAGCCTCTGATTCCGTTGATGAGCCTATCACCACGTTCCTAAAAGCTGCTTATTGGGTGAACTTCTATCATGATATTACCGTTTTCCCCATTAAAATCGGAGATATTGTGGAAGATTGGGCGACAGGCGATTTCACCAATTTGAATTGGCAGAACACTTCGTCAATTCCATGGCAGATTACTACGCAAGCGCCTTATTCCGGCGCCTATTGTGTCAAATCAGGTCAAATTGGCCACAGTGCCTCTACTGTGCTGAAAGTATCCATTGAGTCCACTGTAAATGATAGCATTTCATTCTATTACAAGGTTTCCAGTGAGAAAGATTACGATAAGTTGTCTTTTAGAATTGACGGAAGCAGCAAGGGGGCATGGAGTGGAAACATTCCTTGGACCTATATCTCCTTCCCTGTGGGGCCGGGAACGCACACCTATACATGGACTTACACCAAGGATTCATATGGAACGAGTGGTAGCGATTGCGCCTATTTAGACGAAATTTCTTTCCCTTGCGGTGACATCCAGCATCCTGTTAGTATTGACGATTATGTCCAGCATACTAACATCATGCAGGTTTGGCCCAATCCGGCAGCGGACGTATTTCACATTCAGATGAATGATGAAGGTCAGGAGTACACCTATCAATTGTACAATTTGGCGGGTCAGTTGTTGCGTGGCGGTCGTTTGGAAGCGGGCTTTGCAGACATTGATGTTCGGGGTTATGCTTCGGGTACTTATATTCTCAAGGTTGAGAATCGTGGACATGAAGTACAAACCGCCAAGGTGGTGAAGAGATAAAACGATGAGTGAGAGAAAACCTTTGATATTAGTGGTCAACGATGACGGTTACGAAGCCAGGGGCCTTGAGGCGATGGTTTCGATTGCCAAGCCGTTGGGAGAAGTGGTGGTGGTGGTGCCCGACCGGACACGTTCGGCCATGGGACATGCCATCACGATGGGCGAGCCTTTGCGTATTTCCCATTACAAGAGCGAAGATGGGGTTGAATATTACAAGACCAATGGCACGCCCGTGGATTGCGTGAAATTAGGCGAAAAGGCGCTGCTGCGTGACCGTAAGATCGACCTGGTGTTGTCGGGCATCAACCACGGTTCCAACTCTTCGGTCAGCGTAATCTATTCCGGCACGATGGCCGCCGCCATCGAAGCTGCATTCGACAATATCCCTGCCGTGGGTCTCTCGCTGCAGGACTACAGTTCCAAGGCCGATTTCACCGCCGCCGTGCACTATGGCCGGATCATTATAAAGCAGGTGTTAGAAAAAGGTCTTCCACCCTATATCTGTTTGAATGTCAATGTTCCGAAGTTGCCGCTCGAAGAGATCAAAGGGATCCGGGTCACGCGCCAATGTCTTGCCACTTGGCATGAGGATTTGGAGGAGCATACCGATCCTTACGGTCGGACGTACTATTGGCTGACGGGTTATCTGGAACGCCGGGAAGATGACGAAAGCACCTGTGAAGGGGCGTTGCGTCGAAACTATGTCTCTGTGCAGCCCGTTCAGTTCGACCTGACCGCGCACCAGTACATATCATCTTTAAAATATCTGGAATTATGATGGAAAAATTAAGAAGAGATTCTTACGGAGTAGGCATTGCTTTGGGCATATTGGTCCCTGCCGTGCTTTTCGGAGTCATTTACGGCATTTACGCTCTGATTTTGCACGCCAACCCGCAGATGATAGTGAACAACGCCGATCTCACCAAAACCCTGATTCCGAAGTTCATTCTCATCGCGTTGATTCCGAACTTGTTCATTTTGCGCTATTATCTGCTGAAGCTCAAGTTTGACAAAACCGGACGCGGCATTTTGGGTACCTCCTTCGGTTGGGCGATTGTCTTCCTTGCCGCACAGTTCCTCCTATAACCCTATTGCCTGTTGCCTGTTGCCTATTGCCTAAAAACCAAAAAAGGCTCGGAAGATTCCGGGCCTCTTTTTTTTTGTGGGTTAGACAAAAGGTTTGTACTACTCCAGGCTGATAGCCTCGCACGGACAAACGTCAGCGCAAGCTCCGCATTCGATGCAGAGATCGGGGTTGATGGAGTAAGCTGCGCCTTCAGAGATAGCCTCTTGAGGGCATTCGCCGATGCAAGTTCCGCAAGCGGCACAAAGATCTGCACTAATTTTGTAAGCCATAATAATTTTTAATTGTTGTTGATTGAGCGGCAAAAATACACTTTTTATGAATTGCCGCGCACTTGGTGAAAAATTTTATGAAAAGGTTTCCGTTCATTATTTCGGAGCGTTAGATGATTGTCGTCGGGGAAGGTTTAATGAAGATTCCCGTTCTTTGTAGAGACGGTGCATGCACCGTCTCTACAAAGAACGGACGTAATCCATAAAACATAAAAAAACCCGGCATTTCTGTCGGGTTTTTTATTATTGGAAAAACAATGACGATTATTCTTCGTCTTTGTGCTCTTCTTCGTATTTCTTGATGATTTCGCTTTGGACATCAGCGGAAACTTGCTGATATTCGGCGAATTTCATGCTGTAAGAAGCACGACCGGAGGTGATGGAACTCAGCGTGGTGGAGTATTTGTTCATCTCGGCCAACGGAATCTTGGCGTGAATCATCTGGAAGGCACCTTCGCTGTCCATACCCATCATGATACCGCGACGACCCTGCATGTCGGTCATCACATCACCCATACGGTCGGCGGGCACGAAAATGTCCACGTCATAGATGGGCTCCAGAATCTTCGGACCGGCGTTCTTGAAGGCTTCCTTGAAGGCGTTACGGCCAGCCAACTTGAATGCCAACTCGTTGGAGTCAACCGGGTGCATTTTACCGTCGTAGATATTCACCACGATGTCGCGGGCGTAAGAACCGGTGAGGGGACCTTCTTCCATCTTCTCCATGATACCCTTCAGGATGGCGGGCATGAAGCGGGCATCGATGGCACCACCGACGATACAGTTGTTGAAGATCAGCTTACCACCCCAAGGCAGGTCGTATGTCTCCGTGGCACGGATCGGGTATTTAGTCTGGGTGGGCATGCCTTCGTAGTAGGATTCGATAAGCATGTGCACTTCACCGAATTGACCGGAACCACCGGATTGCTTTTTGTGACGATACATGGCCTCAGCAGATTTCGTGATGGTCTCACGATACGGGATCTTCGGGGCATAGTATTCAATATCGATCTTGTTGAGCTTCTCAATCATCCATTTCACGATGTTGAGGTGTTGCTCGCCCTGACCGGAAATAATGAGCTGTTTCAGTTCCTTGGACTGTTCCATCTGGAAGGTCGGATCCGTCTTGCGGATTTCGTTGAGAGCGGCACCCAACTTCTCATCATCGGCGCTGTTAATCGCTCTGACAGCCGTACGGAACTTAGGATCCGGATAAACGGTGGGTTCGATCACATCGTCACCCTTGGCCACCAGCGTGGTGCCCGTAGGAGAGGATTTCAGCTTGATGGTAGCCACAATATCACCGGCGACAGCCTTTTCCACTTCCACGCGGTTCTTGCCGGCGAAAGCGAGCAGCTGGGAAATACGCTCTTTGGTATTGGTGGTGGTGTTCAACACATCGTCAGCCTTCTTGATTTCACCGTCGGCGACTTTGATGAAAGCGACTTCACCAAGGTGTTGTTCGATACCGATTTTGAAGATGAAGCCTGCGAAAGGTTCTGCGGCGTTGTATTTGTGCTCATTGCCGTTGGTGGCCTTCATCGTGCGGCCTTCGTCGGGAGTCGGGCAGTTCTTGATGATGAGGTCCATCATGCGGTCAACGCCTTGGTCGGTTTTGGCAGCCACGCAAATCACCGGGAAGGTGCCGCGGTTGGCGATACCGAGTTTCAGACCCTTGATCATCTCGTCTTCTGAGAGGGTACCCTCTTCGAAGAATTTATCCATGAGAGCTTCGTCGTTCTCAGCAGCAGCTTCGATAAGGGCGCTGTGCATCTCCTCAGCCTTGGCCATTTGGTCGGCGGGGATGTCTTCCACCACCATCTTACCACCGTTGGCAGGGAATTTGAGCATCTTCATTTGCAGAAGGTCGATGACGGCGTCGAAACCGATACCGGCGTTCACCGGATATTGGAAAGCCATGACGCTGCCGCCGAAGTATTCTTTCAGCTGATGCAGAGTTTCGTCGAAGTTAGCTTTTTCGTGGTCAAGTTGGTTGACGGCGAAGATGACCGGAATATGGGCGGCCTTGGTGTGACGCCATTGGATTTCGGCACCCACATCGACACCGTTCTGGGAGTTGATCACCATCAGGGCGGTGTCCATCACGCGCAACGCTGAAACAGTCTCACCAATGAAGTCGTCGAAGCCGGGGCAGTCCACCATGTTGATTTTGGTGCCGTTGAATTCCGCATACAACACTGAGCTTTGAATAGATTGTTGTCTTTCGAGTTCCACCTCACGGTAGTCTGAAAGGGTGTTCTTGTCTTCTACAGTACCTCTTCTACTGATGACGCCGCCGTGAAAAGCCATAGCCTCAGACAGCGTGGTTTTACCCGTGCGGTTACCGCCAATAATGGCAATATTTCTGATTTCTTTCGTTTGATAAACTTTCATTGGTGTATAATTAATTGATTTATAATATTTTAGATTATTTCTTAAGTGAGTCGCAAAATTACAAAAAATTTTGACATACAGCGCATTTAAAATGAAGAGGCGGAAATCACCTCGCCAATGAGGCAATCATGGGGTTCGGCAGGCACTTCCGGAAGGAGTTGGAAGTCGAAACAGATGCCGATGGTGGGCACGTTCGGGTGGTGTGCCAGAAACCGGTCGTAGTAGCCTTTTCCGCGCCCCAGTCGGTGACCGGCGGCATCGAAGGCCATCCCAGGCACGACAATCAGGTCGAAGTCGCCCGTATAGGGATGGTTCTGGGGTTCGGGAATGTGGAAGTCGCCTTCTGCAAAGGTCACATTTTCAGCCAATTCCACGGGAATAATATCATCGCCGACCACAGTGGGCAGGATGATGGTCTTGCGGTTCCGCCACGTCTCGATAAAATCCAGGGTCTGCACCTCATCAGGCAGGGAAGCATAAAGCATCACCCGCTCCGCTTCCAGAAACCGTGGATGTTGAGCCAACTTTTTCAAAATCACCTCCGACTGCAACCGCAACTCTTCTGGTGTGCGCTGCTTTTTGGAAGCCCGTATTTCTTGCCGTAACTTCTTCTTATTCATTATTTTTCATCGTTTTTATTCATCGCTAATTCATCGTTATATTCATCGCTAATTCATCGTTATATTCATCGCTCATTCATCGATTATTTTCATCGCTCTTCATCGCCTCATTCTCCTTCTTCAGCACCACAATCTCGAAAATGGCATACAGAAAATAGATCACCAGAAAGGCGATGGCGAAGCGGATGGCATCGTCGGGCTTCAGCAGCATGTAGAGCAGCAAAAAGAGCAGACAGGAGAGGATTTTCACCGTACGCGAGAGCATGTAAGCGGAGACGAACTTTTTGCCATTGTTCCCGTCCTCATTGCGCAGCACAATGTACATCGTAAAAAGTGTGATGACAAAGAAAAAGAGCACGATGAACGGCATTGCAGGGGTGGCGTACTGTGGCAGCAGCCATTGGAACAGTGTCGCCAATCCGGCAATGATGACGGAAAAGACGATGATGCGGAACGAAAACTTCCTAATGGGTATCTTTTTTTGACTCATGTTTGAGGTTTTTTTGCGATTTCAGGGATGAGCGGATGATGAGGTATAAGGAAACAGCAATGCCCGTCAGTGAACAGATGATGGTCATCAACGGGCTGGTGTTCAGTAATTTGTCAAGCTTTATTCCTCCGAAAACGCCCAATGCTATGACGGCTCCCATCTCGAATGCCATGTTGGAATATTTGGCGTATTGATGGATGGGAGAGGGCTTTTGGCTGGAGGTTGGTTCGGCCATGTTATTTCCGTTCCGGTTGAGGCGCGGCCTGCGGGGCGGCGGTCGGACGGCTATTACGCATCTTGCAGTTACCGGAGAATTCGGCACCCGGCTCAATGGCGATTTTGCCCGTTTCGATGTTGCCGATCATGTTGGCGGTGGATTTCAACGAAATCATCTCTGTGACCAACAGGGATTCCACCTTGACGGTGCCTTCAATCTCAATGCTGGTGCATTTGATGTTGCCTTCCACAACACCGCTGCGGCCCACGATGATTTTGGATTTGGATTCGATATTGCCCCGCAAGATGCCGTCAATGCGACAGTCGGATGCAGTGACCATATTGCCTTGCAGTTGAGTACCTTGTGCGATGACGTTAACGGCTCCGCCGTTGAATTCCCGAGTATCAGTTTCTTTCATAAGCTTCTGTATTATTGTTTATTATTGATATAATTGCTGTTGAAAAAGGCGGGATACTTGGCACGTTCGTCCCGCTTGTTGTAAAAGGTGGTGTAGTTGTTCGCGCTCATGACATACACTTCGATGACCTTTCTGTCAATATCCGCTTTGAAGGTCTCATCCTTGATCAAAATGTTGTAGTAGTCCATGGCGTCACTACTGTTGCTGAATTTGGATATGGTGATCATCTGATATTGATTATCAATAAGGAAACTACTGACAATCAATTTTTTCAGACTAAAAAAGGACTTATTGAACGTATTGATGTTCTGTTTGACGGTTTGCAGGGGCAGCTCAGAGGTTTTCACCAGCAGAACGGTGTAGTGATTATCTTCGGGTGTATAGGTGAAGACACTCGTTTTTTCCGGTTCAGTGGGTTGCACCAATTGTTGTACCGTTTCGCTCTCAGGTGCCGTCTCTTCAATACCAAGACTTTTCTGAATTTGTTCTTTTGAGAAGTTGGAGAGATAGATGCGGGCCAATTCCGCCACGGGCTCTTGCGGGAACTGGGTCACCACTTGCGTCAGTCCCACAATCAACGAATCCTGATTATAGACCTGTCCAGCGGCCACAGCGCGAAGGTAAGTATATTGGGACTGCAGGGTTGTTTCGGTGCAGTTGGGGATGGCGGCATCAGCGGCGGAAACCACTTTGGCCCAACGTTTGTTGGTGAAATCCTCATACACTTGGGCGTATTGGGTTTCCAGCGTTTTTTCTTTGGCTACCAGTTTGCTGGCATATTCGGGATCTTGGATCAGTTTGGCGTAGTCGGTGTTCGGGTATTTGGTCAAGATAAGGTTTTTGTAGTCTTCGGCCCTGGGGTCTTTGGCATTCTTGTAGAGGGTATATAGCATAAAGACGGAAGGGAGGGCGAATTCGCTTTGGGGGTAACGTTGCAGAAGACTTTCGAAGGAGGCGCAGGCGCGCTTGGTGTCGCTCAGCAGATCCTGATACATGAACCCCGTTTCGTATAAGTCTTTGGCAATAATAGCGTTAGCCGTGTCTTTGGCCCCTTGGGTTAAGGGAAGGTCTTGTAAGTAGTAGGCCTCCTTTTTGGGGTCGGTTTCGCGTTTGGGGATGGGGTTGCCATCTTCGTCATAGTCTACCGTGTCATTGGCGAGAGAGGGGTCGTTCATCAAAGCCATGTCATCGAACGAGATCTGTGTCTTATTGCTAATGAACCAGTTATCTTCCAACTTGCGGTTGCCAAAACGGCGGTAGAAATCTTGCTTACCGGCTGTCACGAGGGATTGGTTGTAGAAGTACCATTTACCGTTGGAGGAGGTGGTGTTGATGTTGGTATAGGAGGCGGCGTTCTGCATGGCGAGCATCCGTTCGGCCTCTTCTTCGGCAGCTTTACGTTCAGCTTCGGTGTAGTCGGCAATCATTTTCCTCACCCACGCATTCCGTTGGCCTTCAGGCAGGTTTGCGATACGTAAAAGGCTGTCCTGCAGGTCAATCTCATCCAGTTTGTCAACCAAATCTTTGAGAACGCTGGATTTTTTTTGCAGTTGTTCGTAGTTGGGATAGTTTTTGGGGATGGACATCATGGCGGTGTCGTAGTAATGCTGTGCCTCACGGTATTCGTTTTCTTCGAAGTAAAGGTCGGCAAGAGTGATGCTGGAGAAGGTCTTCTGGTAATTGTTTTCAGTGGAGGAGGCCACGGATTTGGCCAGGTATTCCATGCGGAGGTCTTGGTCTTCATCGATGCGGGCTATCTCGGAGAAAGCATAGTAGATCTGATCGTGATAGTTCTCGTTTTTCTTGTCATTCAGCATCTTATTGAGCTGTTTGGTGATGGCGTTCCGGTTGGATTCGGTGCCATCATAGTTGGCGGCCATGTGCATTTGGGCGCAGAAGGTCATCTCATAGTTGTTGGACTTTTGGATGACGGTCTTGAAGTTCTTTTGGGCTTCCGCTTGTTGTCCCAAACTTTCGTACAGTTGTCCAAGGATGAGTTGCAGACGGGTGCGGAATTCGCGTTGCGGCTTGTTAGCCAATGCGTTACCGATATAGTCGATAGCTTCCTGCACGTCACCATCAGGAGCGGTGAGGTGATATTCCGCCTTGGCTGCGTTGAAGAGGACGTTGAAATTCTTCTTGTTCTTGCTTTCGTTCATATATCGGATGGTTTCCAGCAGCTCATCCGCGCTGGAGTAGTAGCCTTGACGCATCTGGGTGCGGGCCAGCAGCACTTGGGCCTCACTGAAAACATTCGATTTCGGATAAGTGTGCACGATATAGTTGAGCACGCGCTGCGCTTGGACGTAATCCTGTTTGTAGAAATAGGATTTGGCCATCAGGAAGTAGGCATCGTCGATGGTTTTCACATACTCTTTGCCCTTGAACATCATGGAGTGTTTATGAATGGCCTTGGATGATTTTTGGATGGTGCGGTCCAGATGGGAGAGGCAAGGACCCAGTTCGGTTTTGTCCGGATAGTTGTATATCGGCAGGATAGTGGTATAGTTGTCTTTGGAGAGTTTGGCATACTCCCTCTCGGCATCTTTCATTGCTTGATTGCCATTCCAATAGACGTTGTATCTGCAAGTTACATTATGATAGGCACGGTTCGGAAAGGTGTTCTTAGAGGTAGAGCAAGCTGTCAGCGCTGCTATGACGAGCAGGCTGATGCCGATTTTGGTGAATATTTTTGTTTTCTTTTTCAAAAGATCTCGATTTTTAGTGAAACGTGATGAACGAAGATTTGTATGATTTATTTTGTTTGGTTGGCAAAATATTCGTCTAAAAGTCGTTGGACGTATTTTCCGAAGACATCGAACTCGATATTAACCACTGAACCGGGTTTGATATTGTGGAAGTTCGTCACCTTGTAGGTAAAGGGGATGATGGCCACGGAAAAATGCCCCTTTTCGGAGTCCACCACGGTGAGACTGACACCGTTGACGGAGATAGAGCCTTTGGGTACGGTAAAGTTGTTCTTTTCGGGGTCATAAGTGAAATAGAAGCGCCAACTGCCGTTTTCGTCGACAACTTTCTCGCACACAGCAGTTTGATCAACATGCCCTTGCACGATGTGACCATCGAAGCGGCCGTCCATGCGCATACTGCGTTCGAGGTTCACTTCGTCGCCTACTTTCCAAGTGCCGAGGTTGGTTTTCAGCATCGTCTCTTCCATGGCGGTGACGACATACTGCTTGCGTTCCTTGTCCAGTTTCACGACGGTGAGGCAGCAGCCGTCGTGTGCCATGCTTTGGTCGATGTTGAGTTCGTCTGCGAAATCCACCTCCAATGTGAAATCGAAGTTGGTTCTATCTTGTTCAATCTTAACGATTTTCCCGGTTTTCTCTATAATTCCAGTAAACATTCTTATCCAAAATTAAAACCTGCAAAGATACAAAAATTTCGGAAGTGCCGGAATTTTGGATTTGGAAAAATGGGTGCTGATGTGGGCTCACTTTTTTTTGCCAGTCAGCAGTTGCTGGATTTCGTTGAGCTTCATGAGTGCTTCTACGGGTGTGAGGCTGTTGATGTCGAGACCGACGATGGTTTCTTTGACATCCAACAACAGGGGATCGTCCAAATTGATGAAACTCAGCTGGTAACCATCGTTTTGGGGTCTCTCAATATGCACTTCTTCGTGATTCTGTTCTCGTTGGGCGCGGGATTCTTCGAGCTGTTTGAGGATCTCTTCGGCGCGGCGCAGCACGGCGGGGGGCATTCCGGCCATGCGGGCCACGTGGATACCGAAACTGTGTTCGCTGCCGCCCTCTTCCAGTTTACGCAGGAAGTAGACCTTGTTGTCGAGTTCCTTCACGGAAACGTGGAAGTTTTTGATGCGGGGGAACTGTCCGGCCATGTCGTTGAGCTCGTGATAGTGCGTGGCGAACAGCACTTTGGCATGGTGACAAGGGTTCTCGTGCAAGTATTCGGCGATGGACCATGCAATGGAAATGCCATCGTAAGTGCTTGTGCCTCTGCCGATTTCGTCAAGCAGCACCAGACTTCGGTTGGTGACGTTGTTGAGGATGTTGGCGGTTTCGTTCATCTCTACCATAAAGGTGGACTCGCCAGTGGAGATATTGTCGGAGGCACCCACGCGGGTGAAGATTTTATCGACAATGCCGATGGTGCACTCGCGGGCGGGCACGTAGCAGCCCATCTGCGCCATCAGCGTGATGAGCGCGGTTTGCCGCAGCAACGCCGACTTACCGGACATGTTCGGGCCGGTGATGATGATGATCTGCTGCTTGTCCGTATCCAAATAGATGTCGTTGGCGATATAGGGTTCTTCGGGAGGCAACTGTCGTTCGATGACAGGATGGCGGCCTTCTTTGATGTTGATACTCTGGAAGTTGCTGATAGTCGGTTTGGTGTATTGGTAGTTGACGGCGCAGTAGGCGAAGGCGTTGAGCACGTCCAGACGCGCTGCGAGGCGGGCGTTGTTTTGGATGATGGGGATGTAGTCGGCCAAGCTGACAACGAGTTCGTTGTAGAGTCGCACCTCGATTTCGAGAATTTTCTCTTGTGCCGTCAAAATCTTGGTTTCCAGTTCTTTAAGTTCTTCGGTGATATAGCGCTCGCTGCCCGTGAGGGTTTGCTTGCGGGTCCACTCCGTCGGCACTTTCGACTTGTAGGTGTTGGTGACCTCCAGATAGTAGCCGAAGACGTTGTTGAATCCGATCTTCAGGGAACTGATGCCGGTTTTTTCAGCCTCGCGCTGCTGGATGTCGGCCAAAATGCCGCGACTGTTTTTGGCCAAGTCGGTGAGTTCGTCGAGTTCGGCGTTGACACCGCGTTGGAAGATGCCGCCTTTGCTCGGCACCACTGGCGGATCCTCGCAAATCTCCTTTTCAATGCGTTTGCAGACGTTTATGCAAGGGTTGAGTTTTTCAGCAAGATCTTGAATGATAGGTGATTGTGCTTTTTCGCAGAGGGCTTTCAACTGTTCGGTGGCGCGCAGGGAGGTTGCCAGTTGCAATGCTTCTCGCGGGTTGATTTTTCCTGTCGCGATTTTGGAAACCATGCGCTCCATGTCACCCATCGGTTTGAAAATGTCCGTCAACTGGCATGTAAAATCTTGATTGTTAATAAGATATTCAACTACAGAAAGACGTTCATCAATGAGTACCTTTTCTTTCAGGGGCATGAGGATCCATTTGCGCAGCATACGGGAGCCCATGGGGGTTTGCGTCTCGTCCAGCACGTCCAGCAGGGTGACGGCGTTTTCGTTTGGGGAGTGGATGAGTTCCAGATTGCGGATGGTGAACTTGTCAAGCCAGACATACAAATCTTCCTGTATGCGGCTTATCTTAGTGATATGCTGAATTTTATGATTTTGCGTCTCATACAAATAGTGCAGGGCGGCACCGGCAGCGATGATGCCGAGCGGCAAGTCTTCCACGCCGAAGCCTTTCAACGATTTGGTATGGAAATGTTTGGTCAGCAGATTGCGCGTATAGTCGGGTTTGAAAACCCAGTCGTCGAGCTGGGTGAGCAGCATTTTCTCTCCGAACAGTTGCTTGAAGCTTTGGGTTTTGCCCTTTTGGATGACCAATTCCATGGGCTTGAAGTTCTGGAAGAGTTTGTCAAGGTACTCAACATTGCCTTCTGCGACATAAAACTCGCCAGTGGAAATGTCAAGGAAGGCGATACCGCTTTGTTTATCTGTAAGATGGATGGCAGCCAGAAAGTTGTTTTCGCGTTGTTCGAGAACTTTGTCGTTGATGGAGACACCAGGTGTAACTAACTCAATGATACCTCGTTTCACGAGTGTTTTGGTGAGTTTGGGGTCTTCGAGTTGTTCGCAGATGGCCACCCGGTAGCCGGCACGCACGAGCCGCGGCAGGTACGTGTCGAGCGCATGGTGGGGAAATCCCGCCAGCTCGGTCTGCGTTGCGCCTTTCCCGTGACGGGTCAGCGTGATACCTAAAATCTTGGAGGTCTTCACGGCATCTTCACCGTAAGTCTCGTAAAAATCTCCCACTCTGAACAGCAGTATGGCATCGGGATGTTGCGCCTTGAAGTGGTTGTACTGCTTCATCAAAGGGGTCTCAGCACTCTTTTCCATCTTGCATTTTTTAAGATGGCAAAAGTACGATTTTTCTCTGAAATTTTACATCATTCGTGATCTTTTTCCCCACATTATCGCATTATTATGTTTTGTTAACACATTCTATGCATTTAACGAGCGATAATATGCAATATCAACCAACCTGCCATTACTTTTGCCTATTCCCTGTTCCCTATTGCCTATTCCCTATTGCCTAAAACAACTCACTCAATTTCCTTGTCGCGTTGGTCCAATCGTAACGTTCGTGCACGAAGTCGTGGCCGTGTTGTGCAAGTTTTTGATAATAAGCGGAATCCGTGAGCAGTTTGTCAAGGGTTTCAACATATTGGAGGGTAGTGTTGCAGGTAGCGATGGCTCCCTCTTCCGCGGCGGGCGACAGCGGTTTGCCGGCAAGCGGGGAGGTGACGCAAGGCAGGCGCATGGACATTGCCTCTAACAGTTTGTTTTGCAGACCCGTACCTAATCGCATCGGGGCAATGAAAATACGGGACTGGGCGTAACAGTCGGTCATGGTGGGCACCCAGCCGGTGACGGTGACTTGATCGTTTTGGAGGGCGCGGACCTTTTTAGCGGGGTCGGCACCGGCCAGCATCAGGCGTACTTTGGGATGGCGTTTCTGCAGTTCGGGTAAAATCTCCTTGACGAGATAGACGGCGGCATCCACGTTGGGGGGATAGTTCATGTTGCCTGAAAAGATGAGGTCGTGGGTTTTCGGTACCTCATTTTGACTGAATTTGGCGAAATCCACGCCGTTGGGAATTACTACAATTTCCTCACGCATAGGATGTTGTATGCAATCACGGTCTAAGGCGGTAATCATGGTTTTCTGTTCGAAATCATCAAAGATGTCGGTTTCGTAGCGGGCGATGCGGCGGGCCTCCGTGCGCATGATGGGGCGCAGCAGGGGGAAAGCTTTTTGGGCGCGTCGTTCCATTCCGGTGGAAAAGGCATCTTGGTAATCCAACACTTTGGGAATCCGGTAGTCCCGCACATATTCCGCCATTCGGAAAAGTTGGCAGTAGATGCGGTCGGGTTGCACGGTGCGGATGATTTCGTCGATTTTTTTGTGGTTGCGGTGACTGTAAAAATAACCGCACTGTACAGGCAGACCCACGAGGAAGGAGCCCGCCATGTTCAGGATGCTGCGCATGGGGTGCTGTCTCAGGAAATGCACCTCGCGACAAAAAGGGGTCAATTCCCGCATCGCCTCTGCCGGAACGGTATGGCTGTAGAGTGCCACCAGATAGAGGTCGTGCCATTTCGACAGCTCCTTCATCTGGTAGTAAGCTCTCAGCTTGTCGCCCTTCTCAAGAGGGAAGGGGATGCGGGAAAGGACCACTAGTATTTTCATAGACGTGTGACGTGTGACGTATGACGTGTGACGTCTTACGTCAATTATCCGATGACCTTTTCAGTTTTCTTCATCAAATTCCGTTCGATTCTATCAGCCTTGACCACGTAGTCGTGCGCCTTGTTGATCATCATCTCGGCCCATTCCTTGTCTTTCAGGGAAGAGGCGTTGATTTTGACGTTGAGGTAAGCACCGTGGACGGCTGCGCGGGCGCAGAGCACACCGACACCGGCATCGGAAACGCTGGCAGGGTTGCCCTTCTTGATCATGGCCTCGCAGATTTCGAACACCTTGAAAGAGGTTTCAATGGTGCGCATCGGCACTTCGGTAGCGTATTTCGTAGCGTCTTGGATGGCCTGTGAACGTGCTTCTTTTTCCTCCGGCGTGCCCTTGGGCATTCCGAAAGCGTTCATAATCACGTTGAAAGCGTTGGTATCTTCATCCACGAGCGCGAGGAGTTGGTCTTTCAGCAGTTGACCCTTTTCTGCCCATTGGGAGAAATAAGCCCACTGATCGTCCCAACCGGGTTTGTGGGAGGAGAGGTTGGCGACCATCGTGCCGAGGGCGGCGCCGAGAGAACCCATGTAAGCGGAGATGGAGCCGCCGCCAGGAGCCGGACTTTCGGAAGCGGTTTCGTTGGCGAAACCGGTGCAAGTCATGTTGACCAACTTCGGGGTAGTATCCTCTTTTTCAAGGAGATATTCGATGACTTTTTCTTCAGGATTGAACGGCTTGAGGTCGTCCAGACCCATGGATTTCACGGCAATCTTCACCATCTCTTTTTCATCGATACCGAGGGAGCGTTTCTGTTTGGCGAGATAGTATTTGCCAGCTTGGATGAGCACTTTCTTGGGGATGAGGCCCACGATTTCAGCGCCGGTGACGCGGATGCCGCGCTTAGCGGCCTTGGCGGTCACTTCGTCGAATGCGACATGGAGCGGGGTGGCGTTGATATCGGTGATATTCATGGAGACCTGTGCGATACCGTATTCCTCAATGTACCAGCCAATAGCCTTGGTACCCTTCAGCGTACCGGGCAGCATCACCACATTGCCGTTCTCATCCAGCACTTTTTTGCCGGTGATCTTGTTGCCTTCACGTTTTGGACGGCCCTTTTCGCGCACGTCGAAGGCGATGGCGTTGGCGCGGCGCGTGGAGGTGGTGTTGAGATTGTAGTTTACAGCGATGAGGAAATCGCGGGCACCCACAGCCGTGGCACCGCTCTTGGCGACACTCTCCGGGAACTTGTTGGGACCGAAATCGGGTTTCCACTCCTTGGAGGTGATGCGCTCCTTCAGAGCTTCGTACTCGCCTGCACGGCAGTTGGCCAGATTGCGGCGTTCCGGTTTGAATGCGGCGTTTTCGTAGCAGAAAACGGGAATGTTCAGCTCTTTACCGACTCTTTCAGCCAGTTTGCGGGCATATTCCACGGTCTCTTCCATGGTGATGTTGGCGATAGGCACTAACGGGCAGACATCTGTCGCGCCGAAACGCGGGTGGTCACCGTGATGATTGCGCATGTCGATCAATTCTTGGCATTTGGCAATCAGTTTTACCGCGGCATCGACCACATAGTCGGGTTCGCCCACGAAGGTGACGACTGTGCGGTTGGTCGTGGCACCCGGGTCTACATCCAGCAATGTCACGCCTTCTGCTTGACGGATGACGTCCGTAACTTGCTTGATAATGTTGCTGTCTCTGCCTTCACTAAAATTAGGAACACATTCAATTAACTGTTTCATTTCTATAAATTATTGATTATTAATACTTTTGATTATTCAAAATAAGTTTGCAAATGTACATAAATTACGAATATACACGCAAATGATATTTTCCAGTGTCGAGATGCGGTGTGACACGTCTTTACAAAAAAGGCGGTCCATGATAGACCGCCTTTAGGAGTATTATTGTATATATATATTATTGAACAATAAATTTCTGGACATGGCTGCCATTGGTATTTTCCAAGTGGAGGAAGTAGATACCTTTAGCAAGGTTGTTCACCGGAATCTTGTAGGATTCGGTACCACCATTGTGTCCGAATTGGTCAGAATAGACAGTCTTACCCATCATATCCACCACGCTGGCGTTGAAAGTTTGAGCGTCTTCAGCGGCAACTTCCACATTGATATAGGAAGAAGCGGGGTTAGGATAGATGTTGACATCGACATTGTCGTATTGGTCGATAGAGGTGGTCAATGCGTAGTAAGAGAGTTCGAAGCCTGTACCTTGGTGCATGTTGTCAGAAGCAAAACGGATGATGAATCTGGAGCTCTTAGTACCAGCCAAGGTGAAAAGGGGAACGTCAACGGTGAACACCTCACCGATAGTGGGTTGGTTCTTGAAATCGTAGTGAGCGATCAATTTGGTCGTGGAGGTATTCTCTTGGTTGTAGATGTCGACGAATTCACCTTCCTTCAGATCGTATTTGTCGAAAACATAAACCAAACGGTCAGCAAATTTCAAATTGAGGGTATAATCGCAAACATTGGAAGCGCGATAGGGTTCGTCGCTGATTTCGTTATTGGGTTTGTCGGTCAGCACCAAGTGTTGGTCGGTGAAAGTTTTGTCTGTACAAGCAGTTCTGCTATAGCTATTCACGGAATAGTCAAGCACGAAACCATAATCGGTTGAATTGTCGTCATTGGAGGTGAAGACCACGAGCACGCTGTCAGCGGTTACGGTAAGGGCATCGGGCAGAGGAGTGCCGGTGAAATCACCGTGTTCGCAGTTTTCAATGGGTGTATAGTCATTACAAGCATCCATCAGGTAGTCGCCTGAGTATTGTCTTTTGATGCCGGAAGCTTCGGTGCCGCCGTTATAGATGATGACTTTGTCACCCTCGCTCACTTTTAATTTGGAGAATTGGAATTTGTAAGAGGTGGCATCAGGACATGCGAAAACCCATCTGCGATTGGAATTCGGGGCATATTTCATATTGCCAGCGCCGTCGCTGATAGTACCAAAGCTAGAAACCACACGTTTGAAGCTCTCAGCGGGTTTTGCGATGGCTGCGCTGTCGGGCATCAAGGAAATCATCATAGAGTTGGAACCTTCTTCATTGAAGATACCGGCACTTTGAGAGGATTGTTTGTTGATGAGGTAGTAACCATTGCTGTTGCCTGCCCATCCCCAGTTAACATGGAAGTAGGTGGCGTTGTTGATAGTGGTGTAACCATCCACAATCCAGGCGTGACCGCCAGCAGCAGCACTACGGCCGGAGAAGAAGAGCGGACGATGTTGGTCAAGCTCGTTCTTTGCCATTTCAACCCACAGGTAGAGGAGGCTAGTGTCGGTGCCCATAACATCACTAATGCTTTTGAATTGACCCTCTTCCACAAAGAAGAAGTGGTCCTGAAGAGCTGCCAGAGCATATTCGGATTGGGAACCGGAACCATCCCAACCGTAGCTCATGCGCACGGACACACCGCAATCGTAAATAAGATTAGCGAGTTGACCGTCGTAAGCCGTCAAACGGTTGGCCATAGCATCATAGTCGTAATGTTCTTGACTATAGTTGACATATTGCATCGGGTAAGTGTAAGTCAGATTACCTTCGTCATCATATTCGCGGGGAATGTAATAAACCGAACCGGTACCATGTTCCGGATAACGATAGTAGAAAAGGATATTGGACATCGTCAGTGCGACACAACCCACGGGGGTGTGAGCATCTTCAGCAATCGTGTTTTTAGGGTTGTTGGGGCACATGGTGTTGTAGTATCTCTCCTGTGTCCAACGAGTGGTGACCAGCGGCTCCACACACGGATTGCCTTTGACAGCGGTGTAAGGAGTGAAATTTGCGGTCAAATAGTGGTTCCAGTCGTTGCGTTGGGCAATGGCGGAGGAAGGATTGGTCATCAGCATGGACATATCCTTTTTGTATTGCTCCATATAGATGTCAGCGCCCGTGCCTTCTTGGAAGTTGCTCTCCAAGGAGAAAGCGAGGACCGGATTAGCTATATCCGTGGCGGAGGTGATGATGAAACCATGGTCTCCAACACTGAAACGATAGGTCACCGGAGTGCCTTCGTCGGAATACTCCGTATTCACCAAAACCAGTTCCATTTGGCTGGCTTTGGTCGCGCCAACACGCTCGGAAAGGAAGTTCTTAGATGCTCTCATTGCATCTTCCACGGGAATGACATTCGCCGCGTAACTCATTGTAATCAACATCAATATTGATGCTAACAGGGTAAATCTTTTCATACTTTATAGAATTTTATTTATAATTATTCCTTTTAAGAAGATTGGCGCAAAAATACAAAAAAAATTAATTCGTCATTTATGTTGTTTCAGTTTTTAAATTTTATTCCAATTTGGGGAGTTTTTTGTATTTTTGCGGTTCCGTTTGAATGTGACGGTTTTAAGTGAAAAAACAATAGTTATTGAGAATAATATGAATACATCAAGACAGATTTCAAGTGATTTGTGGTATGTCGGCGCTTCTGACCGGCGACTGGCCCTTTTTGAGAACATGATGCCTATTCCGAGCGGCACCTCTTACAACTCATACGTGTTGCTGGATGAAAAAACCGTGCTTTTGGATTCTGTGGATCAGGCCGTGAGTGCGCAGTTTGTCGAGAATTTGACTGCCGTGTTGGCTGGCCGGACTTTAGATTATGTGGTTGTCCACCATGTGGAACCCGACCATCTGGCTTCCCTTCAGGAGGTGCTCGTGCGCTGGCCCAATGCTGTCATCGTGTGTAGTCTGCAAGCTTCACGCATGATGCAACAGTTTATGAATATTTCAGAATCTGTTCAATTCCAAGTGGTTAAAGAGGGTGATGTTTTGAATACAGGCAAACATACCTTGAGTTTCGTAGGTGCTCAGATGGTCCACTGGCCAGAAGTACTGGTCTCCTACGATACCACCGACAAGGTGCTCTTTTCCGCCGATGCTTTTGGAACTTTCGGCGCTTTGAATGGCAATCTCTACGCGGACGAGGTCAATTTTGATCGCGAATGGATGTACGAAGCAAGACGTTATTATACCAATATTGTTGGAAAATATGGTATGCAGGTGCAGAATCTGCTGAAGAAGGCTGCCACACTTGACATTGCCATGATTTGTCCGCTGCATGGCCCGATTTGGCGCAAAGATTTCGGCAAATTCATCGAAAAATACGATAAATGGAGTCGTTACGAACCCGAAGACAAGGAAGTGCTCGTCGTTTACGGTTCCATGTACGGACATACGGAATCCGTTGCCACGGTTCTGGCCGGTATGCTGGCTGACAAAGGCTGCCGCAACGTGCGCATGTACGATGTCGCTGCTACGCACGTATCTTACTTGGTGTCAGAGTCTTTCCGTTGCAGTCACATTGTAGTTGTCGCTCCGACTTACAACGGCGGACTTTATCCTCCGATGGAGAATTATCTGCTTGACATCAAGGCACATCTGTTGCAGAATCGTACCTTCACCGTGATTGAAAACGGCACGTGGGCACCCGTTTCCGGCAACGCCGTCAAAGCCATCCTCGGCGAGATGAAGAACACCACCGTTCTCGAACCCGCCATCACCTTCAAGTCGGCAATGAAAGAGACGCAACGTGCGGAATTGGAGGCGTTGGCAGACGCGATCGTTGGGTCTCTCAAATAGTTAGTAGTTAGCAGTTAGTAGTTAGCAGTTTAGCCAACAGCCAAAAATATGTATAAAATCGTCAAAAAAGAAGAATTAGGTCAGGATACCTACCTGATGGAAGTGGAAGCGCCGAAGATTGCGCAATCTGTACTTCCGGGACAATTTGTCATCGTGAAGGCGAACGAAACCGCCGAGCGTATTCCGTTAACCGTTAGCGACACGTTTTTGCCTGACGGAACTATCACTTTGGTTATCAAAGCAATAGGAATTTCAACACGAAAAATTGTCTCCTATCCGGTTGGCGGTTTTTTCCATGATGTGGTGGGACCGTTGGGCAATCCTTCGGCCTTCATTCACCGCCCGATCGGCATGTTGCGCCGGTCGCGGTACTGTTTCATAGCGGGAGGTGTTGGCATCGCGCCAGTCTTTCCATTGGTAAAGTGGATGTCACAACACGGATTGGAATGCGATGTCATCATCGGGGCCCGCAATGCGTCGCTGCTTTTCTACATTGAGCAGTTCCGCAAGATAACCAACAACTTATACATAGCCACGGACGATGGTTCCATGGGATTCAAGGGTAACGTGAACGACATGCTGGATTACCTTGTACATGAGGAAGGTCGCCGCTACGATGAGATCACGGCTATCGGCCCGATGATCATGATGAAGTTCGTATCACTGAAAGCCAAGGAGTTAGGCATCCCATGCGTGGTGAGCCTCAACTCATTGATGGTGGATGGTACGGGCATGTGCGGCGCTTGTCGTGTGCAAATCGGTGGACAGACTAAGTTCACCTGCGTGGATGGTCCCGAATTTGACGCTTCTCTCATCAATTTCGATGAGTGCATGCACCGCCAGGCTATGTATGATCATGTGGAAGGTCGTAAGTTGTTGGAAGAAGAGGAGTTAAGAGAAAATCACCAATGTCATATCGGCGGTATCGCACATGAGGCCCTTCCACCGAAATCACGTGTACCCGTGCGCGAGCAGGCGCCCGAGGTGCGTCGTTCAAACTTTAGGGAGGTTTGTTTTGGCTACAATGCCGAAGAGGCGGTGGAAGAGGCTCGCCGATGCTTGACCTGCAAAAATCCGCAGTGTGTGAACGGCTGTCCGGTGCATATCCGGATTCCAGAATTCATCTCGCTGATCAAAGACGGCCAATTCGACAAAGCGGCTACATTGATTCGTGAAGACACCGCCCTTCCGTCGGTGTGCGGTCGCGTTTGTCCGCAGGAGAGCCAGTGCGAAGGCAAGTGCATTTTGGGTCGCAAGGGAGATCCCGTGGCTATCGGAAAGTTGGAGCGCTTCATTGGTGACTGGTCGATGAAAAACCATAACGTTGTACAGAAACCCATGGTGCGAAAAGGCCAGAAAGTGGCCGTGGTGGGCAGTGGTCCTGCCGGTTTGACTTGCGCCAAGGAGCTTCGCTGCATGGGTTACGATGTAACAGTGTATGAGGCACTTCACGAGTTTGGTGGTGTGCTCGTCTATGGCATTCCGGAGTTCCGTCTGCCGAAGAAGGACATCGTAAAGCCCGAAATTGATACCATCAAGAATCTTGGTGTGCGTTTCGAGAGCGATGTAGTGATCGGTCGCACTATGTCTGTGGATGACTTGATGAACAAATGGTGTTATGATGCCGTTTTCATCGCTTCGGGTGCCGGTTTCCCCAATTTTATGAATATTGAGGGTGAAAATTTGTGCGGTGTCGTTTCTGCCAACGAATTTTTGACGAGAAACAACCTGTTGTTCTCCTACAAAGAGCATTACGAAACCCCGAACTTTGTCGGCAAGAAAGTGACGGTAATAGGCGGCGGTAATGTGGCTATGGATGCGGCCCGCACGGCTATCCGGTTGGGCGCCGAGGTGCATATCGTCTATCGCCGTTCCGAAGAGGAACTGCCTGCCCGTCGCGAAGAGGTTCACCATGCTAAGGAAGAAGGTATTGATTTTCAATTGCTTACCAATCCAGTACGCATCCTCGGTGATGACAAAGGCTGGGTGTGTGGCATGGAGTGCGTGCGCATGGAGCTTTCCGAACCGGATGAGTCTGGACGCCGTCGTCCGGTGAAGATTCCAGGCTCCGAGTTTGTTTTGGACACGGATATGGTCATTATGTCCATCGGCACTTCACCTAACCCACTGATTTACACCACGACGCAAGGTTTGGATGTCAACAATCACGGCTGCATTGTGGCGGACGAAGTAGGAGCTACCTCCCGTGAGGGAGTCTTTGCCGGCGGTGACATTGTTTCCGGCGCGGCCACGGTGATCCTTGCCATGGGTGCGGGAAAGAGTGCTGCGAAGGCGATTGACGAGTACTTGAGAAATAGAGGATAAGATGATGAGAGAATAAGAGAATAAGATGATAAGTAGAGCCGTCACATTGTGGCGGCTCTACTTTTTCATCACGTTATTATAATTCCACCGCGGGCCAACCGAAATCCTGATAGTATTTGACGTTGAGGTTGTGTTTTTTCACATATTCGCGCAGTTGCTCCTGACGGACAGCTTCGCGGACTTTCTCATTGGAGTGGATGTTCTGGTAGATATCGAAATAGCTGCCGAAGATGCGTTTGGCGCTGGCCTCGTTGCCGGCACCGTCCTCGGTCTGCTCGAATGAGGTCACCTTATACTGGTCGTCTTCCTTGCTCAGGGTCATCAAACCCGCGTGATTGCCGCCGGAGACGCATTTGAGCGTGTCGCCGACTTGGTCATACCAAAGCACCCAAAAGTCGCCCATAAAAAGTTCGTCCTCCTCGTGTATCATGATCATCATGGGGATGCAGATTTCGCCTTTCAGGTAATGTTCGCCGATTTCCTTCACTAAGTAGTCGCTGATGGCGTTGCGCACGGTCTGTTCCTTTTTGTTGATGGCGATATGGCGGATGCAGTCCTGCTTGTGCCCGTCGAAATCGGACATCAGCCATTGACCGCCCACCTTCTCCATATAGAGCTTATGTTCCTCAATGTCAGTGTTTTCGTCAAACGAGCCATCCTCCCATTTCTGGCGCACCTTGATAGTCGCAACCGCATGGGTTTTGTCGGTCTTCTCCACGCTGACCACCTCGTAATCCGCGATGGTTCCGCCGTTGCCGGTCACGAAATAGTAGAGCCATTCGTGGTCCATCGCCTCGAACTCCGGCAGTTGGTTGAACATCGTGTCCAAAACGGCGTAAAAGTCTGCCGTCATATAATCTTTTGATTTTTCCAGCAGCTCATGATCGGGGATATACTTGCACAGCTCCGCCGCACGCTCTTTTAGCTGTTTTTCAGAATCACTACACGCCGCCAATAACAGAGCGGCAAATGCAAAAATGAGGATTTTTTTCATAATATTGGGGTTTTAATTATTCGCTAAAAACGGAGCGCAAAAATACAAAATCTGCAGCGAGTTGCTCTACCTAAAGGTTTAGTCCATACTCTTCCGGATCCTCCGCCGCCATCGGAAGGTTCTCTTCTTCGATATGAATGTAGGATTTCGACCGATGGTTAAAGGTGGCGAGGTAGTAATCATGCAATTGAATCTCCACCTGTAACATCGTCTGTTCCAGTTTCTTGGGCTTCAGTTGGCACTCCCACAGCACAATCACCTGCCAACCATTCTCGGAGAGAATCTCATAATTTTTCTGATCGCGCTCCTGGTTGTGTCGTATCTTTGCGACCCAAAAATCCCGATTTGTCTTGGGAATTTTACAACATTTGGAATCAATGATGGATTGTAGAGACGCGATTAATCGCGTCTCTACAGAAGACAATGCCACATCGTGACCATGCCAAAAACACCCATTCACAAAAATCGCCGTCCGATACTTCCGCATTACAATGTCGGGTTTCCCTGGTACGCCCTTCACGCAGAGGCGGTAGCGGTAGCCGTGTTGCCACAACCACTGTCGCACGCGCTTCTCGGGCGTGGTGTCCTTACTGCGGATCCGCGACATGCAGTAGTGGCGTTGCTGGGGTGTCATCGTGTCGGGCATGGATGATCCGTTTTATTGTACAGATATCAGGATTGTGTAATCCCTTTTTTCAGCTTTTCAATAATATCCTCATCTGCCGGCAGCCACTGCACGCTGTCCAGTTCGTCACGCGAGAGCCAGCGAGCCGCCTCGTGCTCTTTCAGGGTCAGTTCGCCGCTTTCCACACGGCACCAGAAGCAGTGCATCGTAAGGTGAAACTTCGGGTAGTCCCACTCCACAGTAGTCACCAGCTGTTCGATGGCGATACGTGTCTCCAATTCTTCCCAAATCTCGCGCTTGAGAGCCTCTTCGGGAGTCTCCCCAGGTTCGATTTTGCCACCCGGAAACTCCCACCAATCCTTCCAGTCGCCGCTCCCCCGTTGGGTGGCGAAGATGCGGCCTTGATGGTCGTGGATGATGGCGGCGGAAACGTGTTTGTGGTCCATAATGAGGTTTAATAAATTTCGATGGTATAGGTAAAGGTGTATGTTTCGCTGGGAGCGAGACGGTGGATATATTGCCGTTTGGAGACATCGTCGGTGAAACCTTTGGAGTCGCAGATACCGCACCAGGGTTCCAGACAAACGAACGGGCAGTCTTTCTTGTGAGGTGCCCAAATGCCGAATGCATCCGCTTGTGGGCAATCCACATTCAGGACGGGGTTGCAGTGTCTATCCCACAGCTCGACCTTCGTCACCTGACCCTCTTCGATAATCAGGGCATCATGACTGAAAGTGTCCGGCATGAGGGGCGTTTCCTGGAGCAGCATCACTTTTGAGTTGCGCGGAACACGGCATCCACCGTCGAGACCTGAGGTGAGGGTGGGGGCGACAAGCTTACCCTCTTTGTTATAGAGGCGGACGTATCCATTCACCATCCTTTCGGGGTCATAATCGGGCAGCAGGAATCCCGGGTGAGCGCCGATCTGGAAGTAGGCTTCCTTGTCGTCAAGGTTTTCCACCGTCCAGACCACCTCCACAATGCTGCCTTCCAGACGATAGCATACCTCCAGTCCCAATCGATAGGGGTAGTTGCGAGAGGACTCGTTCTCCTGCATTCGAAGGCGCAAGGAGTTTTCCTTGTCGGAAGGAATCACTGCAAACTCGCTATCACGCGCAAATCCGTGTTGATGCAACGGATAGGCGACGCCGTCCACGTGAATTTCGTTGTTATAGGGCTTACCCACTGCGGGGAAGAGGATAGGTGCGTGTCGATTCCAAAACCGAGCATCCCCAGTCCACAGGTACTCGCGACCATCTTTGCAAAGGCTTGTCATTTCAGCCCCATGTTCCGCCACCTCAATGGTGATGATATTGTTGGTGAGTTTCATATCAAATAGGTATTATAAATCTAAACTGTATTATTTACACCACTTTTGCCTGTTGCCTATTATGCTACCAGATGTAAGGAAAAACTTTGTACTTCACCCGTTGTTTGTACTCGCGGTATCCCTTGAGGCCTTGTTCCAAAACGGCTTCCTCGTTGCGTATGCGCTTGGCGATGAGGGGGATATAGAGCAGCATGATCAGAAAGGAGATGGGCGAAGCTAGTATCAACGGCATGGAGAGGAAGAGGATGATCGTGGCTGTGTACATCGGATGGCGGACGATGCCGTAGAGTCCCGTGTCGATGACCTTTTGGTCTTCCTGCACCTCGACGGTCCGTGAGAGGTAGGTGTTCTCGCGCAGAACCACCCCATACAGCGAATATCCCAATAGGTAGAACGCAGCGGCAAGCCATACGGCCCATTCGGGCAGCACTATCCATTGGAAGCGCCAGTTGAGTCCTGCCACCACGAATGCGGCCACGAATATCACCGTGCTCAGCGCCACTACCCATTTTTGTTCTTTTTGCTCCTCTTTGGCGTTCAGTCGTTTACGGAGCAGTTCGGGGTTGTTGAGCATCATAGAGAGTCCTGCAAAAATCATCGGTATAAACAGGACATACATCATCAGCCACCCTTGCCAATACTGGAACGAGCCGGCGGGCAGGAAGATGAGCAGTCCGAAGATGACGGCTCCGAGGAGGAATTTTATTAAGGCTTGAAAAAAGAGTTTGATATCCATAATGTGATGATTTTGTCAGTTTTTATTCAGGATGACCAGTGCGCCGATAACGCCCGGCACCCACCCGCAAAGGGTGAGCAGGAACACAATGAGCACCGACCCGCACCCGCGGTCAATAACGGCCAGCGGCGGGAAGAAAATGGCGAGGAGGACGCGGAGGAGGGACATAGAGGTTATTTTTTAAGGGTTTCTAATGCCCGACAAAGCTGATCAGGGCAGGAGGTGGGCTTACCTCCACAGCGGATACCGTTGAGTTTTGGGATGACGTCGTCAATTTTCTGGCCGGTGACCAGACGGCAGATGCCCTGCAGGTTGCCGTCGCATCCGCCTATGAAGAATACCTGCTGGATAACACCGTCGTCATCGACCGTCACATCGATGAACTGCGAGCAGGTGCCTTGGGTTTTGTAGAGGGTGTGTTTCATAAAAAATAAGAAAAACTATTACAAATCTAAAACTGTCATCATCAATCAAAAATACATCAATAGTTCACATCAGGACAACACTACAATCCATCTATGGCAGGTGAGGGTGAAGTCGATAAAATAGATCCACACCCGCGGTCGTATAAGGCGAGCGGCGGGAAAAAGATGGCGAGGAGGATGCGGAGGAGGGGCATAAGGGATATATGCTAAATAATACTTATAAATTTACTCAATCCATTTAAAATCTCCCATTAAATCATCGGGAAGAGGTTTGTCCATGTGAATGTCATATAGGATTGAACCATTTGTTGTAGCATTTTTTCGTGGATTATGTAGTTGGCCGGTTCCTACAAAGGTAAAGGGTAAAGTAATACCATTTTCCGACTCAACCTTACGAACAAAAACATATACTATTTTACTTTCTTTTTGCAGCTTTTCTTCTTTAGCAGAAATATTGGCAATGCTTTCCCATTGGAAAGTATTGCTATCTAGGAACTTATCCTTATAGTTAAGGTGTTCCTGCACAGAATCATCTTTTTTCAATCCAGCAAAGGTGTACATATTTCCATTTTTGTAGTAAGTGCCCAACTGATTGTGTTTCGGATTTTCAAGAATCTTTAGAAGAGCTTGGTCCTGTCTATAGTCATGATACAATAAGAAATCGTCATCATCTTTGTATTTGACAACGTATTGAGACAAACCATATTCAAGCAGATCGGAAGTAAAATCCTTAAACTCAGGGTCAACAGAACAACGGAATCGAATATTATCATCTGACAGTTCAACAACTCCTCCTTCTTTCATGAAACGAAGAGCATGATAGAATTGCTCGTCAGTAAATTTAATTATTTCTTTTGACAACAACTGTCGTATTTGTTTTTCGGAAGTAATGCCATCAAGCAAATACTTAACTATAAGGAACTCGTGCCTACGGACCAAGGGTAATAGACTTGAAATATAATTAATAGCCGCAATTTGTTCTTCTGTAAATAAAGGGATATCCTCGCCAATACCTTTTAAAAAACCATAATATGAGTTAGTCTTCTTTCCTTCAATTTTAATCTTCATAAACTTCAATAGATTAGGCGCATAGTCGCTATTCACATAGTCCATGTGCTTTGGAAAAAAGGGCGTCTTCAGATAACTTTTGAAGTTTTGATAATCCTTTTTCAGATATCGAATTTGATTAAAGTTTTCGTTGTCAATATGATGAAGAATTTCCTCTTTCGACAGATCATCAATACTTATTTTAACTCCATAATCTTCCAATCCAAGAATGCGAAAATCCTCTCGCACCATTGTTTTAAGCAGTTTTTTCTCAAGAATGTAACCCTTAGATAAACTACCTAATGCAAGAGCGATATGAACGCTCCGTTTGTAGCTATTACCAATAAAATCAAGAATGGTAACGTAATTTTTGTTCGGAAATTTACGGAGTCCACGCCCTAATTGCTGGATGAAGATGGTGCTTGATTCCGTTGGACGAAGGAATAATACCATATTCACGCCGGGAATATCCACACCTTCGTTCAGTATATCAACGGCAAAGAGGACCTCAAGATCCCTACTGTCGTTTTGTAAATCATTATATGCCCGAATACGTTCACCTGTCTTGTTCTTGCCACTTAAAAATGCGGTGTGATAATGCTCACTCAGATTCTCTGCCATCATACGAGCATGCTGGATGTTACGACAGAAAGCCAATGCTTTTAGTTTCTGTCCTTGGAGTCGGTGAGCTTCTATTTGCTGGTAAATGAATTCGCAGTTATCTTCGTTTGAAATTTGAGCAATAAGACGACGCTCTTCAGAATCAGTCAATCCATAATCGACCAATTCATCACGTATACCGTAATAGTGAAATGGAACGATCAGATCGTTGATAATAGCATCTCTCAAACGTAACTCGTAAGGGATGTTGTTGCCAAAGATTTCAACAACATCCTTGTTGTCCATACGGTTCTCTGTGGCCGTCAAACCTAGCAGAAACTCAGGTTCGAAATAATCAATGATTTGACGATAAGTCTCTGCAACTGCATGGTGACATTCATCAATAATGATATAATCGAACTCTTTCTTGTCGAAAAAACTCAGCGAACGACACATGGAGACATTGGTCGAAAAGATAAAATCGGCTTCAAGTTCCTTGGATTCTCCAGTATACATTCCACAGGTTTTCAACCCTCCAAAAACCTCTTGAAAAGTTTCAAGTGATTTGCGTAAGATAGATCCCTCGTGAACAACATATAACAACCTGTTAGGAGCAAAGTTGAGCGCATCAAAAGCAGCTAGATAAGTCTTTCCTGAACCCGTTGCGGATATCACAAGAGATTTGTCGATGCCGATAGCCCTATTCCTATTTAGTTCCTTCAGGGCTTTTCGCTGCATATAGTTGGGTTTTATCGCTTGCTCGGCAAGGTCGTAATCCATATCCCAGCGTTCGATAGCAAAGTTTATCTTCTGCGCATAGATGTCAATACGCTCTTGAGAAAGTTCGTACGTTTTATTCCACAAGTTATCAAATTCTAAACAAGCACCTTGATAGGCTTCGTCCTGTTTTTGACCATCCATAACAAGGTCCCATTCGATATTTTTGAGGAGAGCGTAACGAGTAATATTAGAGGATCCAACTATAAGCTCGCACCTCTCGTCAAACTCGAATAAATATCCCTTGGTATGAAAACCATTTGTGGAGTAATTTTTTTCATCATAAAAACATTCGTCGTCGAGGTGACACTCGAAATGTTCAAAAGAAAGGGCAAGTTTTAAAAAGAAACTTAAAGACTCAACATCTGTAAAATTCTGATAGGTAGAAGTAATTAGTTTGCCTCGTGCACCACGCTCCAATGCCGATCTGATATCATTTGCTAAAAGTATTAATCCGGCTTTCTTGATAAAACTCACCGAAAAGCGAAACTCCGTACACATACGAAGGTTCGCTTGTATTGTTGCCAGAAAGGAGGCTTCTGTATAATTTGTTAAAAATCTGGATTTCATTATCGAATAATTAACTTGAAATCATCTAAGTTGATTTCTAAATGTTACTGAATCTTCATACCACGTGGTCCAGTACGTGTCTCCATCCCCATTGTCATAGAGTTTTTTGTATTCTTCATCGGTAAGGTGTTTATGCAAGCACTCTTCAGAACAATACGTATCACTTCCATCGACCACATAACCTACTATCATTGGCTTTCTACATTCGTCACAAATACGAAAACAGTCTAATTTCTCGTTTAAATATTCCCAAAACAAAGGATTTGTTGAATGAGAAAGAATTCCTTCTCCAAACTCTTTCCAAAGGATTTCACTTTGATGGCATTCTTTTGCAAGAAAGTCGTAAACTTCACTATTTGTGTATTCATTTACCATATTTCTATAAGCTAATGTGCTTTATACTCGATTTTAAGTTGTATAATTGAGTCTTCAATTGTGAAAATACTACAGTTTATCAGTCTCTACTAATTACAAAGTATGTCATATTCTATAATTCACTTCCGTCCTCTTTGTATGGGTGCGTTAGTAGAGGAAGGATACCTATTCGAAGTTTACCTTTTTTGGTATCGATGAACAAGTCTATGACTGTATATTGTTTAATCGTGAATATAGCATTTAATCAGTTGCATAAAATCGGATTTGAATTTGTCAACTTCTTCTTGAATTGTAGCGGAAAATGAATTAAATACTTTTGTGCCACCTCTTCCCCAATACTGAAGTTGAAGATTAAACCATTTTTTTGCATCTTGTCTACCAGACTCCCCAGCAGCAAAAATTTGATCATAAGATATTTCTCTAAAGCACACTTGTTTGGTATATCCTGTTGAAATCTTTTTCCATAATGGGTCTGTATCTGAAAGGTTATAAAGATATTTTGCAATTAATCGTTCTGGTGATTCTTCGCCTGGCAATAATAATACGTTTCGAGCTTTTGATAGTTTCTTAGTGTTGTTTTTATCTTTTCGTACATCGCCATCCAAAAAAATGATAGAATAGGGGTAAGAAAAGGCTGGTACTTTTTTGTTTACCAATTCAATCAACATAGAACAAGGAAGTGTAACATCTGTAAACTCAAGGCAATTACATAGTTTTTGTTTAAGAATAGCCTTTACAAACAGCTCTGTTTCTCTATCCTCAACATATACTGTAATTTTGTTTTTTCGTTTCATGGGAGCTTCGGCAATAACATTCAAATCTAAGAGAATTCCACTGAAATTAACATCGTTCTTAATCAATATGTGGTTGTCTGAACGCTTGAGGTAGATTATTCTGACTTGGTTAGAAGTTTCGGGACGACATTTGATCTCTTGACATAACTCATCCATAGATTTTAGTAAAGAAAGAGAATGTGTGGTAAAGAAAATCTGAAGTTTCAAATCTGAAGCATATTTGCGTAGTACTTTCAATAATTCAACCTGTGATGCTGGATACATTGTCGCATCTAATTCATCAATAGCTAAAATACCTCCTTGATAAGAAGATCCATACTTATCTTTCAATCGTTGGAATGAAAATAAAGCTAATATGATTTTAGCTATATTATCTTGACCCATAGAGTTTTGATTCCAATCATAAAAAGCGGTGTTAACACCTAATGATTGTTTGTTCGTTGAGGTAATACCTGTAGCTGATGTGATCGGAGTTGTTGAAATAAGTATTTTGTTATGTAATTCTTTGAATCTAATAATCTCATCATCATTTAACAGAGCATCATTGGTTTTTATAATCTTTTCTTCTGCAGCAGGAACTAATCTCTTTAAGCTAAGAAAAATGGTAGGAAATTGTATATATCCATCTCCTTTTTCTCTATTTCCTTTTTGCCAAAATCGAATCCCTGAATCATCAGAACGTTTGATACTCTCTATTTGAAAGGATTCCCTATTGTCAAAGAATAATGTCCATTCATGCTCTTTGGGCTTATCAAATGTTGGTGAAAATCGAAACTTGTCTTTAAATGCTGATCTATAGGTTCCACCACACAAAGGTCTTTCACCTGACATGGGATTATCTTTGGAAATGGTAAATGTTTGTGTAATAATGCCCAAAAGAGTAGATTTTTGTGTTCCATTTTGACCTGCAATCGCTGTCAATTGAGATCCGACTTCGAACTCTTGTTTGTAAAATCCCCGAAACTTGTTAATATTGACTTTTGTTATTTTCATGATGTTAATTAAGAGATTTTTTCAATATTAATATTATCACTTTGCGTCCTTCTTATTTCAGGAACTATTGGAAAGCGTAAATCATCAGAATGAGTAAGTAACTCGTAACCTATCTGTTTGTTGCGCACTGTGTATTTCAAAGGAAATCGATACAGTTCGGAATCTTTGTATATTTCTCTAATTTGAGAAACGTCATCATAGGATAATACCCAACTAAAGTGAGCTTCGTTTTGAAGGAATTGAGCCAAATTTTTGTGGTCATTATCAGTGTAATGATTCATATATAAACATTTTCCTTTTACATAATAAGGAGGATCCAAATAAACAAACACATTGTTATCTAATTGTTTCAGAAATGCCAATGCATCAAGATTGTACACTTTTATGTGATTGTTATAGGTAGCAATTTTAACCAATCGTTGAATAAGTTCTTTCTTATTAAAACGACAATCTATTTTGTACTTTGCTTTCTGCTGTAACTCTTCCGTTGTTCCACCAATCGGCCCACCACTAATTACCCCAGATCGGTTTGTTCTTGACATATAAAAAGTAGCAACACCAAGTTCAAAAGAAGGTTCCTTAGCTTGCTTAATAATCTCTCTTTGCTTGCCCCACTCTGATAATGTTACCGGAATATCATGTACTATTTGAATAAAGCGATCAGAATCACTTATAAGAGCTTTCCAAAAAGAAAAAACTCCAATATTAGCATCGTTTATAATAATGTCATTAACATAATTACCAAGAAGAAGATTGATTGCAGCACCGGCACCACCAGCATAAGGCTCAGCATATACAACGGATTGTAACCCATTTGTACGAAATAGATCGATAAAGAAATTAGTCATTAGAGACTTGCCGCCGGGATATCTTAATGGGGTGCTATTCATGTCGTTAAATTAAGTTTATGTGATTCCACAACAATTCATCAATCCCTGCCTGTCGCAAGCCACACGTCATTCCGTCTCCTCCGCAGAAGAAGTCAATGGCTTTAAATCCCTTATTTTCAAGTTTTTCCATTTTTCTGCACAATATAACAAACCAACCTGCAAGTATAATCATTTTCTTTTAATTATGCAAGCATTATTTTTGTTATAAAATTGACAGTAAAATCAAAAACTAATAACAATTAGTTACTTCTTTTTCTCGCACTCTTGTCTTGTTAACCCCGATCGTTCTTTCTTCTCCTCCCCGTTACCAACCTCCCAATCCTATTTCTCCCGTTCAGCTCCGCAATGAAGAGGATGCCGAAGGCGATGGCTACGGTGACTTTCAGGGCGATGAGGCCGGAGTGCATGGCGGCGGGGATTTGCTCGGAGACGA
>Ga0265298_10001117_pt1 | contig 39372 bp, 29 predicted proteins | sample AusTroGonzalo_MG_3_FD_193486 | JGI IMG/M metagenome (GOLD analysis project Ga0265298, IMG submission 193486) | Bovine rumen microbial communities from tropical cattle in Woodstock, Queensland, Australia - Gonzalo_01 | ecosystem: Host-associated > Mammals > Digestive system > Stomach > Rumen ... | reverse complement strand
CAGGATTGTCGCTCTTGAGCCAGCTCAAGGTTTCGGTACCGCGGTAGCTCCAAGCGAATATGTTGTCTATGCCTGCGTTTCGGCTTTCGGCAACGGCGATGGCCAGGTCGTTTTCCCGTCCCGCCTCTATCTGGTAGGCCTTTATCCACATCTGCACGGCCTTGCCGTACTTGCTTGCGACCTCGGTCAGCTTGCGGGCGGTTTCGGCGTATTTTTCTCGGACCCATTCTTCGGTGGCTCCTTTTTCCCAGTAGGGGTCGCTGGCCACTTCGTCCACGCTATCCAAGGAGGCCACGCGGCTCCAGTCGTCCAGCCCGGCGGGGAACCAAGGGGGCAGCATGCACACGCAGTTGCGTTTGCCACGGGCATGTACTTCTTCGGTCATTTCCTTCAGGAAACTGATAAGGCTGTCCTCGCGGAAATTTTTCACGTCGTCGGTGAGTTCAGCGGGCATCTCGTAACCGAAGCGCTTGCGGAACAGTTCGCGGCATTTTTCGCAGCGGCAACTCCAGTTGCTAAGTCCGCCCTTCTCGAAATAGAAATGGGGTTCGTCCCAGAAAATCGTGTTTACCTTGGTGGCGCAGACGCTTTCTATCCAACGGTGCATGTAGGCCCGGAATTCCGGGTGGTTGGGACAGGCGGCCACCTTGGGCTTGCCGTCCAGCGCTACCTGGCACAGGTCGTGGTTTCGTGCAGTCAGTTCTGAATAGGCCTCTCCGCCAAACACCCGGCCAACGCCCCAGGGGTTCACGTACACGGTCAGACCGAGGTCTGCGGACCGGTCCACGATTTCCTTCATGGTGTCGTAGTAGTACTGCTGGTCTTCTTCGCTCCAGGTGTGGAGCACCGCGTTAAAACCGGCGACCTTGATGTCTTGCATGTCGGCAAGCACATGCCGCGGAGAGCGCACGCCAAAATAGCTGACGCCCTTGATTTTCACTGCTGCTGTCATAAATTTCCTGCGGTCGGAATTAGTTGTCCGCGTCGGCCCACTGGGGAGTGGGGGTCTTCCGCAATACCTGGTCCAGGGTCTCCCGCCATTCGTCTTCGGTGAGTGGCCGGCGTATCCAGTATAGGCTGCTCTGGTCTCTTTGTAGGGGCATGGAGTCCGGCACGATTTCCACGATCCAGGATTCGGGGATGCTGTTGTGGAGCTTCTTGCTGAAGGCGATGTTCATGTCGGTGGGCCTGTCGGCGTGGTCAAAGATGATAAGCGCCGGGGAATCTCCCGTGATGAGCGCCGTTTCCAGAATGTTCACCGCTTCCTCGATGGTGTTGCAGGTGTACATGGTGGAATCTTCGGCCATATCGTTTTCCAAAAGCCAGCGGAGTGTCCATTGGCTCAGGCGGTCCAGGCTGCCCGGTGAAGACGGGGCTATAAAGAATATGTGTCCCACGGGCTAAAGTATAGAAACATTAAAGTCCCAAAAAACAGCTAAAAAAGGGGACTTTTGTTATTTTTATGGATAGGAAAAGTCTATCAAACATTAATCAACAGTTAACGCACATGTTTCCCGACCTCGGTGAATTTAGACTGGTGAACAAGCTCCTGGAAAATGCCAAGGAACCTTCCAAGGAGGGCCCCCTCTTTAGGGACTGGCTGGGTGTGGGGGATGATGCCGCGGAGTTCGATGGTTGGCTTGCCACGAAGGACCTTTCCGTAGAGAACGTTCATTTCCGCTTGGACTGGGCCACTCCGGAGCAGGCGGTGGAGAAGCATATCGTCTCCAACGTGTCCGACATTTCCGCCATGGGGGGCCGTCCCCGGTTCGCCTTGTTTGGGCTCTGCGTGGGTAAAGGCTGGAGTGAAGAGACGGTACATCGTGTGGCGAGAGCCGTGTCCAAGGGCTTTGCCAAAAGGAACATCGCCTTGATTGGGGGCGACACGGTTTCGGGGGAGGTGGGGATGTTTTCTACCACCCTCATCGGGGAGCAGGTGGCGCCCCGCCGCCTACTGCGGAGTGGGGCTCGGGCAGGGGACCGCCTCTTCGTGTCGGGAACCCTAGGTCGCTCCGCTGCGGGGTTATGGCTTCTGGAAAACCGCCCTGCGGGCTGGGAAAAATACCGTGATTTGGTGGAATACCACTTGAATCCGTCCATCCGGGAAGATTTCGGCGCACAACTCGCTACCGCAGGCGTTTGCGGCGGGGCACTGGACATAAGTGATGGGCTCTCTTCGGAACTGAACCACCTGGCATTGTCTTCGGGGGTGTCTCTGGAGGTTTTCGGGGACAAAATTCCCGTAGATGGCCGTGTTCTGGACATGTGTAGCCAATATGGCCTGAATCCTATGGATTTTGCAATGGATGGTGGGGAAGAATATGTGCTGTTATTTACCGTTTCTTCCAAAAATGATATATTTTCATTAAAAGGCTCCCCTTGGGAAGCGTATGAAATTGGTTCTGTTAAGGATGGAACTGGCGTCTATATGCTGGAAAAAGGGGAAAAGAGGATTGTTAAAGCACAGGCTTGGTCGCATTTATGATTAACAATGGCAAAATGAACTTGGGTCAGCTGCTGATTCGCCAGGGAGTCCTGGACGAAGACCAGCTCGCTCACGCCACCTCGGAACACAAGCGCACGGGCATTCCCCTTGCAAAGATTTTGATCCGCTTGGGCATGGTCAGTGAAGATACCCTGACCAGCATTCTGGGTGTGCAGATGCAGTCTACTACCAAGATGCGTATTGGTGAGATGCTCTTGGCGCAAAAGTACATTACCCAAGAGCAGTTGGACAAGGCTCTGGAAGAGCAGAAAAAGACTGGCAAACGTTTGGGCCGCACTCTGGTAGACTTGAAGTTCATGCCGGAAGAACGCTTGGTGGAAATCCTTTCCAAGCAGTTTGAAGTGCCTTACGTAAGGCTGGAAAACTTTGCTTTGGATCCTGATGCTTACACCTACTTGCCCGAAGACCTGTGTAAGGCCTACAAGGTGGTCCCTCTGTTCCTTTCCAAGGGTGAGGATGACCGCAGGGTGCAGCGTGAAGCCCTGACTATCGCCATGACCGATCCCACCAACATGCGTGTGATCAACATCGTGAAGTTTAAGGTGAAGATGGAAGTGGACATCGTCATGGCCTCTGATGCTGACGTGGTCAAGACCATCGAACGCGTGTTCTCGGGTCATAGTGCTTCTAACGAAGAGTCCCTGGCAGAACTTATTGGCGAATCCAAGGATGGCGAAGAACTGGAGACGGTGGAACGGGGCCAGGGCGGCAGTGATGAACCTGAACTGACCGACGAAGAAGGGCGTGCGGTGGTGAAGATTGTGACCACCCTGATTCACGAAGCCATCGCCCGCCATGCTTCCGATATTCACCTGGAACCGCAGGAGACCTTCCTGAAACTGCGTTACCGTATTGACGGTGACCTGCAGGTCATGTCCCCGATTCCTGCCCGTTTGATGCCCCAGATCCTTTCGCGTATTAAGCTCCTTTCCAAGATGGACATTGCTGAAAAGCGTAAACCTTTGGATGGACGTTTTACGGTGCGTTACAAAGGTTCCGAAGTGGACCTTCGTGTGAGCTCTTTCCCCATTTCGCTGCGTAAGCGTGGCGTTTGCGAAAAGATCGTTATGCGTATTTTGGACCCGAATTCGGGTCAATTCCCGCTTCGCGAAATGGGCTTTGATGCCCGGGTGCTCAAGCAGTTCCTAGATGCCATTAACTTGCCCAACGGCATTATCCTGGTGACCGGTCCTACGGGTTCCGGTAAGTCTACCACGCTTTACGCTTCTATTCGAGAAATTTTGGATTCCACAATCAACATCTCTACGATGGAAGACCCTGTGGAACTTAATATTGACGGTGTGAACCAGGGTCAAATCAACAACGCGGCAGGCTTTACCTTTGCCGCGGGCATTCGCGCCCTGCTGCGTCAGGACCCGGATGTGATTATGATCGGTGAAATGCGTGACCAAGAAACCTCTTCCATGGCTATCGAAGCAGCCTTGACGGGTCACTTGGTCTTTAGTACGCTCCATACCAACGATGCCGCTGGCGCATTCCCTCGTCTTTTGGAAATGGGTCTGGAACCCTTCCTGGTGTCTACTGCCATCAAGGGCGTGTTGGCCCAGCGTCTGGTGCGCCGCATCTGTAAGTACTGTAAGGAACCGGTGGAAATTTCCCCGTCTTTGCGTGAAGAATTGCACTTGTCTCCGGACATGCAGTTCTACCACGGCAAGGGTTGTGAAAAGTGTGATGGTTCGGGTTACAAGGGCCGTTGCGGTATCTACGAGTTCCTGGTGCCCAACGAGACGGTGCGTAACCTGATTATCAAGCGCTCCTCCGGCGACGTGATCAAGCGTGCCGCTATGCAGGAATGCGACATGATTACCTTGCGTATGGATGGCATCCAGAAGGCTCTGGATGGACACACTACGCTGGAACAGGCTATTAGCGCCTCCGCAGCCGACGACTAGCTAAAAAATTACGGACAGCAGAAGCAGCAACCACTGAATTGGCTCTTGCTGCATTGTGACACGTCTTTATCTTTTCCGCTGTTTCCGCGGTTGCACTTGTCGTCGTTTGAACACGGCGTTCCATTGCTGCAGACGTCATTTTGCGAAGCTGAGGATGCTTCAGGTTCATCATTTTGTGAAGCTGAGGATGTAATTTGTTCTTCGGGTTCTGAGGAGTCGGGGGTGCTTGGCGTTTCGGGTTCGTTATTTGCCTGTTGCTGGGTGCCTTCGCATTCCTCGCTGATGCTTGCTATGGCCCAATTGACGGTAAGGTTTCCGCAATCCTCTAAATTTACCATATTGGCGTAATTCAGGGTGCGTTCGGCCACGGCAGAAACTTGAACGGCCCAGGTGCCTTGGTGACCGCCACAAAGGTTGAGACTGTTTCGGTTGGTGGCTTTCCAGCCAATGACGGTTAATTCCTCGCCGGTGAAGGGAATGTCGTCTTCTAGACAACCGCTGTATTGGAACTCCTTGGATATCCCGTTGATACCCGGAGCCGAATAGCCAATGTTTTTCCAACTGCCGATGATAGTCTTTTCACTTTGGTAAGCTTCCTGGAGCCTAACATAGGTGCCCGCTGCTGTGGGAACCTCGCTTGCCTTTGCCTTGGCTATTTGACCAAAGAGCTTCGGCACCCCTATGGCTGCCAAAACACCCATGATGACAATGACAACCATGATTTCGACGAGTGTGAATCCTTTTCTCACGGATTTCCTCCCTCCAGAAAGAAACTTAAAATGAATATAGTTTATTTGTATTAGTTTGTTTTTGATTTTATACTAATTTGTTTTTAATTGTATCTCAGTTTGTTTTAATTTGATAAAAAAGGAAAAATGAGCAGACGACCCCGTCAGGTTGCCTTTTTCTTGAAATCTGGGGCATTTTTAGACCTTCTGGTACCAATGTCATGCACCTTTTCTATATTGTACATTTGAGCAAAGGATTTTAGAATGGCGAACTTGGTAGATGAATCTGTACTGGACCGGGAATTGAACCCGGAACAGGCTGCTGCGGCAAAGAAAATTGACGGTCCCATGCTTATTTTGGCGGGGGCGGGCTCGGGAAAGACCCGTGCCATTACCTACAAGATTGCTCACCTGGTCTCTAGCCATGGTGTGGAGTCCGACCGTATTTTGGCGGTGACCTTCACCAACAAGGCGGCTCGTGAAATGAAGGACCGCATCCAGAAGCTCTTGGATGTAAGGCTTGCCTTCAGCTGGATGGGAACCTTCCATTCGGTGTGTCTAAGAATGCTCAGGATGTGCCTTGCCAAGGAATTCGTGGTCCGTGTCATGGGGAACACTTGGTACGACAGTAATTTTTCCATTTACGACGATGACGACCAGAAGCGCATCTTAAAGGAAATCCTCAAGGAAGAACTGGGAGATGGTTACGATGCAGCCGAGGTAAAGAAACTGCATGGAGCCATTTCCCGTTACAAGAATACCATCTTGTACTCGAATGGCGAGGCCGTTTTGCAAACCCCCGAAGTGGCCATGATGCGTGCCGAGTTTGCAGACCAGGAACGGAACGCCCGCCTTTACGGCGAGTACCAGAAGCGCCTTCTGGAATCCAATGCCATGGACTTTGACGACCTGCTTTTCAATACGGTGCTCATGCTCCAGAAGGTTCCTACCTTGGCGGACCAACTGGCAGAGCGTTTCCGTTATGTGGTGGTGGACGAATACCAGGATACCAACGATGTCCAGTACGAACTGCTGAAACTTCTGATAAACGAACAGCGGAACGTGACGGTGGTGGGCGACGACGACCAGAGTATTTACGGCTGGCGTGGAGCCAACATCAAGATTATTCGCAACTTCCACAGGGACTTCGCTCCGGTGACCATCGTGAAGCTGGAACGTAATTACCGCTCCACCTCCAACATCGTGAAGGGAGCGGGTTCCGTGATTGCCCACAACGTGCGTCCTCTGGAAATGCAGAAGGTGGTGTATTCTAAGCAGGAACCCGGGGACCCTATTCGGGTGCGGCACATGTTCGACGACCGTTCCGAGGCCAAGCAGATTGCGGACCTCATTGCGGTGGCGGGGGAGGAAAACTTCTCCAAGACCGCCATATTCTACCGCACCAATGCCCAGTCCCGAGTGATTGAAAAGGCTTTGAACGACAACCGCATTCCTTCGGTAATCTATGGCGGCACACGGTTCTGGGACCGCAAGGAGGTCCGCGACATTCTGGCTTACCTGCGCCTGCTTTCTAACGAAAAAGACGATGCGGCCCACCTGCGAGTTATCAATACGCCGCCTCGGGCCATAGGCAAGACTACGGTAGAGACGGTGCTTGCTCGCGTTCGTAACGGCGAGGGTCCCTTTTGGCAGGTGCTCTTGGCCGAGGCGGCAGGGGACTCCAGGGCTGCGGCCAAGCTGAAACCCTTTGTGGAGCTGGTCCAGAGCTGGAAGGCCCTTGTAGTGGCCGGGGAGACCCCGCTCCCGCTTTTGGCGGAACGGATTGTGCAGGACACGGGCTACAAGGAATTCTTGCGCAAGGAGGACGAACTGACCGCTGACGAGCGCATTGGCAACATCGACGAAATGATCAACGCCATTCGCGAATTTGACGAAGAGCATCCCGGTGCTACACTGGATGCCTTCTTGCAGGACATTTCCCTGCTGACGGATGCGGACAAGAAGGTAGACGAGTCCAAGGGCTTCGTGACCCTTATGACCATCCACATGGCCAAGGGGCTGGAATTCCACACGGTCCACATCGCGGGTTGCGACGATGGCATATTCCCCCTGATTCGGGAAAGTTCCATGTTGTCGGTGAAAGAGGCCAATGACCAGTTGGAAGAGGAACGTCGCCTGTTTTACGTGGGCTGCACCCGTGCCGAGAAAAAGCTTTACCTGTATCACGCGGAACGCAGGTTCTTCCAAGGTTCCATCCGCCCCTTTGCCCAGTCCCGTTTTCTGAAGGAACTGGACTCTTCCGTGGTGGAGTTTACGCCCTGTACCGAGGAACGTTCCGGTTTTCCTGGCTGGACGCCGGAGGCTCCCGGCGAACCCCTCAAGTATAACCGTGCCCCTTCCTTTGTCCGCAACAGCAGTTTCTCCGGTTCCAGCGGATTTGGCGGTTCTAGGAGCGGTGGCTTTAGTGGCTCCAGGGGATCCGTTCCCGCCAGCGTCAAAAAGAACGATCAGCGTATCGTGTACCGTAGCCCCATCAAGGTGGCAACCCCATCGAAACCCACCGAACCTTCGGGACCCCGTATCGTCTACGACGAGTACAGCGAGAACCCCTTCCATCCGGGAGCCAGGGTGCGTCACATCAAGTTCGGTGTGGGTACCGTTTCCCACTGTTATGGCGAGGGGGACAACGCTCGCGTGGACGTGCGCTTTGGCGATGGCACCACCCGGACCATCATCTTGAAGTACGCCGCTTTGCAAGTAATCGGGTAAATTCCTTCGTCATGCAGAGCACCCTGTAGGAGTGCGAAGCATCTAGGCCGAAGTTTTTTGCTATATTGTTTGGCAGGAATAGGAATCGTTATGCTAGAAAGCGAAGAAATACAGAAGTTGGCCAAGCTGTCCCGCCTGAGTGTTTCCGAAGAGGAAATTCCCGCCTACAAGGGACACCTGGACAAGATGCTCAACCACCTGGATGCCCTGAAGGCACTGGATCTTTCCCAGGTGGAACCCATGACCGCCGTAGAGAACGGCGAGACGGTCCTCCGCGAGGACGTCCCTGTGCAGGGATTTACCCTGGAACAGGCTTTTGCAAATGCCCCGGCGGTGGAAAACGACCACTTCGCCATTCCCAAGGTTATTGGCGGCTAGTCCGCCATTAACGGGACCATGACACCTGTATCTTGTATCGTGCCTGCACGCATGGGGTCTTCCCGCTTTCCGGGAAAGCCCCTTTTCAAGTTGTGCGGCAAGGAGATGATAGTCCGCACTCTGGAGCGTGCCGCCTTGGCGGATTGCTTTGACCGTATCGTCTGCGCCACCGACAGCGAGGCCATTGCAGACGTGGTTTCCCGTGCGGGCTTTGAATTTTTGCTGACGGGGGAGGCGGCCACGGGTTCGGACCGTGTGGCCCTTGCCGCCAGCGCCCTGGACTTGGACCTGGTGGTGAACCTGCAGGGGGACGAACCTTTGGTGGAGCCCTCCCTCTTGTGTACGGTGGCGCAGACTTTGGCGGAACACCCTGACGGTTGGGTGACGGTGGCCTGCCCCCTTTTGCCCCAGGATATTCCGCTGAAAACCGTGGTGAAGGTTTTGGTCCGCGACGGTTTAGCCGTGGACTTTAACCGCAAGATTCCTGTCGACGAGGCTCCCCTGTGGCGGCAGCACCAAGGAATCTACGCCTACTCCCGCAAGTGCCGCGACGAATTTTCCTCTTTGCCCCAAAGTCCCTTGGAACTGGAACGTTCCCTGGAGCAGATGCGAATTTTGGGCAAGACGCCCATACGGATTGTCCACAGCCCCTATGCCAGCGTGTCTGTGGACGTGCCTTCTGACGCCAGTAACGTGGAAGCCTTGATAAATGAAAAAAAGAATCGAGGCTTCTACCATGAACGAGCCTGAACGAAAAATCCTCTACTTGGCCCTTGCCCTTTTTGCCCTGGGGCTCCTGTACCGCTACCTGCCCTGGGAGGCTCCGGCCATTTCCCAGCGGGATTCTTATTCCGAATTGGAATATAGCGGGGGCCGGCCAACCGACTCTAAGAAGTTGGCACCTGCCTATCCCGATATTACAGACAAAGTAACAAATGTGGAGCGGAATTCCAAAAAGCGAAAAAAGTCAAAAAATGCGGAAAAACGCCCGAATAAGCCGATTTTTCCCATACACGTGAACCGAGCGGGGGTGGAAGAAATGTGCTCCTTGAAGGGGGTAGGGCCAAAGCTGGCGGAGAAAATAATCGACTTTAGGACCAAAAATGGGCCTTTTTCGGGTCCTGGCGACCTAGAAAAAGTGCCAGGAATAGGCAAGAAAAAACTGGAGGGGCTCCTACAGGGGGTAATTTTTGATTAGTTTTAGGGGGTACATTTTTCATAAGTCATTGAGTATATGAGTGATACGAAGATTTATCTAGGTATTGAGGTCGGGGATGCTTCTCTGAAAGTGGCCCTAGTAGACTCCGCTGAAAGGCGTGTCCTCCGGACCGCCATCTTGCAGACGGGCACCAGCCCTCTGGATGATGTGTATACCTTCGAGTCGGTCCTCCAGGGTTGGTTGGACTCCATCCAGCAGGAAACCCTGGAAGCGGTATCTGTGGCGATTCCTGCCTTCCGCTCCATTATCCGGCAGGTTTACGTGCCCGCCGAGGCTTGCGCTAACCGCGACGACTACCTGGAGTGGTACCTAAGTCTCATTACCAATGCCGAAAAGGGTTCCTATATCATGGATACCCAGGTCCTTTGCGGAGACAACACCGTGGGGGAGACCGTGCTTTTGATTGCCGTGCGCCGTGAATGGGTGGACGGCTTGCGTAAAGGCTTCCGTAGCAAGATGTTAGCTCCCAAGTCCATGGAAGTGGACGTGCTTTCCCTTATGAATTTGATGGATTCCGCCGAACGTATTGACGGCTTGGAATGTGTCATCAAGGCAGACTTTGCCGGCGTGACCCTTATGTGGGTTTCCAAGGACAGGCTCCAGGACCTGCGTTGCGTGTCCACCCTTTCTCTGGTGGACAAGTCTGCCGAAGAAGCTTATGCGTTCCTGGCCAAGGAAATCCGTCAGCAGATTGACCTTGCCAAGGAAGACAATGTGTCTTTCGATGTCCGCCAGATTCACCTGTGCGGTGAACTTGCCACGGATCCGCTGTTTATGCGGAACCTGCAGGAAGTGGTTCCCGACTACCAGATTGCCCTGATGGACTCCTTCTCCAACCTTAGACTTCCGGTGGAGGAAGAAGATTCCGCCGCCGTCCTCAGTTGCTCCGCCGCTATTGGTGCTGCCCTGAACCTGATGGAGGAAGCATGATTCGTTTGAACCTTATTGAAGCCGCCGAGCGTTCCTCCTTGATGGAGAATGTGAACCCGGTTCATGTTACCGACGTTCGTGCCGCCCAAGGCAAGTCCAAGTCCAAGCTCTTGACTATTGGTCTTGCGGCTGCGTTTGTGGTGGTGGCGTTTAGCTGTGCCCTTAGCGTGTTTGGGGTGCCTGCGCCTTTGCAGGGCGTGTTGCCCGCTCCCTATCTGGATTTGATTGGCGCCGAGGATCCTAGTCAGAGTGCTTTGGCCCGTGGTGCGGGGCAGACTACCACTGCCGGTGGAGTCTTGGAAGCGGAGGCCGCTGCCGAACGTGCCGTGATGAAGATGCGTGAATCCATGACGGTGAAGCAGGTGGTTCAGGAAATCAACCCCCAGGCCCTGTACAACAACAGCAGGTCAAATTATGAATCCTACCTGCCGCTGGAAAAGATTTCTTACCAGCGTATGGCTGCCGCACAGTTCTTGACCTTCCTCACTACGGCGACCCCCGACGACGTGGGATTCTCCGATTGCATCTTCCAGTCTCCCAACTACTTCTACATCCGCGGTGTGGCGGCGAAGCCCACATCTCAGCGTAGCTTCTTGGAAAGGGTAAAGGCGGTAAGTTCCGACTTCAGGACTCCGCCTCTGCCGGAGAATGCTCCTGCCACCGATATTACCGCCTTCGGTATGTTCAACGTGTCCAATCCGAATCTCGGTGCCATTTCCAACTTTGTGAAGTCTGCGGAAGTGGCAGAAGAAGTCAAGGCGCTTAAGGCTCTTGCTACCAACAGCAAGATGGACGTGAAAGGTTTGGACAAGCCCACTGTGGAAGACTTTGGCGTTTACAAACGCTACACCTACACGGCGGTTGCCAACTCGGATTTCCCGGAACTGCAGCGTTTTGCTACGGCCCTTATGGAATCCCCGGTGCGTATCGGTATCCAGAAGATGGAACTGGTGCTTGCCAAGCGGGACCTCCAGAGCTCCTTGCAGTTCGTGATGTTCGTGGTTCCCTAGCATGATCCGCATTACCGGGGGAGCATTACGTGGAAGGAATGTTCCCTCGCCCCCCACAATGAAAACACGGCCTACGGGTTCTAGAACCCGCGAGGCGTTGTTCAATATTTTGCAAAGCGTAGATGGCTTTCGGATGCTGGACCTGTTCGCCGGTTCGGGCATCATGGGCATCGAAGCCTTGAGCCGTGGTGCAGCAAGCGTGACCGCTGTAGAGTTGGTGCACTCCCAGGCGAGATTGATTGTGCAGGCATACAAGGCCTTGTCCCTAGAAAGTAAACTTACTTTGTTAGAAAAGAACGCTTTGACTCTAGAAAAAGAATTATTTTGTTTGCAATCTGGTTTTGACCTTATTTATGCGGATCCTCCTTTCAAGGATATGGATTACCCCGACTTGCGTTGCTTCTGGGAATGGTTAAATCCGGGCGGAGTGGCGGTGTTCGAGGCCCCTAGCCGCAAGCTGCCCCCTTGGGCTCAAGAAGAATCTGATGCGGGGCGGCTGCAAATCCGCCGTTACGGAGAATCCTCTTTGTTGGTGTACAAGTCTATTTTGCTATAATGTTGGTCATGAGTCAAATCAAGACCATCGTGATTGCAGGGGGAACCCACGGCAACGAACGGACCGGTGTCCGCTTGGTGCAGAAGTGGATGGCCAGCCCTGAATGTGTGACGGACTTGTGTCCCAGTGCCAAGGTGGATTTGGTGCTTTCCAACCCTGAGGCCATGCGGCTGAATAGAAGGTATCGTGACCACGATTTGAATCGTGCTTTTTCACAAGTTTGTCTGGATGCAACGGAGTCTTCGTTGCAGTACGAATTCCGTAGGGCACGGGAATTGAACGCCCAGTATGGTCCCAAGGGTAAAAACACCAAAACGGATTTGCTTTTGGATGTGCACAACACGGGTTCCAACATGGGGCTCTGCCTAATCCTTTCGACACGGGATCCATTTACCATGAAGGCCTCTGCCGTGCTGTGCCAGGAATTCAAGGATGCACGGATTTACTACCAGCCCGAGGAACGGAGCATGTCTCCCTACTTTGGCACCGTGGCCAAGGCGGACGTGTGCATTGAAATCGGTCCCCAGCAACATGGAACCTTGGACGCTCGCCTGTTTGAGGAAACGGAGAATTTGGTAAAACGTTATCTGGAACTGGCCGAAGAGTGGAATCGTGGTGAACTGCAAAAACGAGCCCCGATTCAGGTAGAAGTCTTTACCCAGCTGCGGGACTTGGGTTACCCCAAGGAATCGCCCGTGGCGCCCATCAGTGCCATGATCCACCCCGATTTACTGGGTAGGGATTTTTGCGAACTGAAGAAGGGCGACAAGGTTTTCCGCACCTTTGACGGCAAGGATATTTTATATGAGGGGGAGGACGATGGCAGAACCTCCGTGTACCCCATCTTTATCAATGAACCCGCCTATTACGAGAAGGACATCGCCATGAGCCTGACGGTGAGAAGCGTGGAGGAATGGTGACTAAGATGTGTGATGTGGAATGTGAAGTGTGTGATGTGGAGGGATGAGGCGATGAGTGAATTTGAAGAAAAAGATGTGCCCAGTGCGGAGCTTTCCATGGTTCCTGGCGAAGAACGGTTGAAGAACTTTATGGAACTGGTCCAGAAGGAAAAGGAAATTCCCTGGCAGTCCCGCTTGTTCGACATTCTGGATTCCTTCGAGGACTTTTTGACCCTGCGTCCGGACCCGCCCCAGTCCTGGCTGGACAACTATGCCGCCAGCGGCAAGAAGTTCGATTACCACCAGGTGGTGCTGCCGGAAGATTTCCAAGATCCCTATGAGGACGATCTGGGGAACATCCGCAGGCTTCGTGGAGAATTTGAACGGGTGCCCAGCACCATGGCACTAGAGCACGAACTTATCAGCAGGAACTACTTTATCTTTGAGAACGGTCATGCGGAACCCATCGAGGCACCGCGGCCCATGCTCATGTTGGAAAGTAAGGATCGGGACGACGACCAGGAAGAAGAGGAAGGGGACATTACTTGGGATTGCTGTATTTCCATTTTCCCCGATGGAAGTTATGTGTCCTATAACCTGGAACACGACGATGAAGAGGTTCTGGGGGAAGATTTTAAGGCGGTTTTTGAAAAAAACATCGAAACACTGTCTAAAATGCAACTAGTGATTCCCGTGGAAGGCCGGGATTATGGTATATTGAGGAGTGATGCGTAGGCCTTTGTGGACAATATTCCTTTTGGTGTCCCTTTTAGCGGGGGCGGCCTTTGGGGATTTTATCCAGAGCCCCATACCTCCTGGAACGCAGCAGAATTTTTTGAGGGACTCCGATGGCGATGGCCATATGGACCAACTGGAAATACGTTTTTTGGGAGGCTTAACCAAGGAATATGTTTCCTCCATGTTGGACAGCTTGACCTTCGAGTGGATTGATTCTTCGGGAGCGTCCAAGCACTACAGCGTGGCTGCCGAAAAATTTCAGTTGAATTCTTCGAACAGGCGTAACTTGGTGGTGGACTTGAAAGCCGTGCAGAAGGGCTTCCGCCTGTTGACGGCTCTTTCTACCATGGAATTCTCCTCTTCGGTTTATGGTTCGGCCTTGCTTTACCAAAAGGACGGTTCCGTTTACCCCATTGTTTTGAAAGATGCCATGGCCCCTGCCATTATGGGAGCCCATCTGAAAAACATGCGGGGCAAGTCCAAGGACTCCCTGACGGTGTTGTTTTCGGAACGGGTGCAGGTTGCTTTGGGCTGTGGCTCCATTCTGGAGTACAAGAGTGCAAAGGACGGAAAAGTCCGTAAGTTAAAAACGGACGATGTCCGCTGGAATCCCTGGATGAATTCCGCGGTCTTGGTATTGAACCAAAAGTCCGCTTCCGATGCTCTTTCTTACAGGGATTCGCTGCGACTGGTGAACGGCTGTGTAGAAGATACCAGTGGAAACGTTTCGTCCCAGGTTTCGAAGTTTTTCCCCATGACGGGCTATTCTCCCTTTGACGTGTTTGTTCCTTCCATGGCGGTGGACTCCGTGTCTGCCGACAAGGCGGGCCTCCCGATTTTCCAGTTGAGTTTCCAGCCGTTACCCTTGGAATCTAAGCAGGACACGACCTGGGGCGTTTATATGGATGTGCTGGGGGATGAATTTGAGAACGCCTTGCGAGAAGCCTTGGATATGGACGAGAAGGCTCCCGTGGTACTTTCCAAATTGAAAATCAGTTTCGATATCCGCATCTACACGAACCTGGGTTCCTATGTGGTGGGGACCCGAGCCGATATCAAGGGCGATGACTCCAGGTTTGCGGGCAAGCCTGCTCAACTGTCCCTCCGTTGGAACTACATGGACAACCGTGGCCGCCGCGTGGCAACGGGAGTCTATTTGGCCAACGTGACGGTGGTGGTGGAATATGACGGCAAGGCGGTTTACCGTAATGGTTCCGATACGGCGCACACCTTTGCTTTTGGTGTGACTCGCCGCTAGGCTATAGGCTATGGACCAGGAAGAAACGCGGATTTATAAAACTTACCGGAGTTTTATCGAACAGTGTTTTGGAAAAAACGCTGCGGCAGGGGCGTGCCGTGGTGTTGAAGTAACCGTAGAACCGCCTGTCGTTACCTTGTCTGAAATTCTGGACTGCTATGACGCCTTCTGTTTTGATGGCTACGGTACGCTATACAACCGTGGGGATTTTGTTTACCCGGGGGCCATGGAGTGGTACCGCAGCTTGCGGGCGGCGGGTAAGCATTTGAGGCTGGTGACCAATGCTGCCTCCAATACCGACGGATTTTTGGCGGTAGATGCGGCGGTCCGTGGGTTTGACTTTACGGAAACAGAAACCATATCTTCGGGAAGCCTGCTTGCGGAATTGACTGCGGGAAAATCCGTGGGTGTGTTTGACCGCGGTCCTGATGAGAATGGAGCAGTCAATTGCAGGTGCCTGGACCGCGAAATCCATCAGGCCTATTACATTGGGCGGGACACGGGCGTGAACGTGCTCGCCCGGGCGGAAATCGCAGCGGTGGAGGAACCTTGTGACCCCGTGGTGGCGGTGTCGTCCTATACGGCTACCGCTGAAATGTTTGAACACGCGGTGGAAATCCTGCGCCGCCCGGGCGGACTGTTGCTGGTGCTGAATCCCGACGCTTGGGCCCCGAAAATTGACGGTAGCCGCAGTGCGGTTTCGGGCACTTTGGCGGAGCGCCTGCGGGTGACTTCCGGATGCAGGACTTGTTACTTGGGAAAACCGTTCCCTGCCATCTGGGACAAAGTCCGGGAGTCGCTACCCGAAGGGGCGAGGGTCCTGATGATTGGCGATACCTTGGGGACCGATGTCTATGGTGCCCAGCTGGCGGGTTTTGACAGTGCTTTAGTGGTAGGGCGGAACGTTCCTGCGGAATCTTTGCAGGAAGACGAGGCTGCGTTGAATGTGCGGCCTGACTACTACTTGGTTCCAGGTTGAGGCGCTTGGCTGCTGTCGGCAGGCACTTGCACTGAATCCGTAGCTTGCTCGGCGGGACTCGTAGGTGCTGCAGCGGCCTTGTCTGCCACGATAACGTAGAGGGTGTCGTGGACAACCACGGTGTCTCGCACAAAGACGGTATCTGTTTTGCAGGTCGTTGCGGTGCTACTTTGGGTGACGTTGTGAGAGGAGTTTTGCGTGGCCGCGGCACTGGAATTCGGTTGCTCTGCGTGTTGTGATGCACTTGAAATAGCGCTTGAGCTCTGCGGTGGGTTCTTCTTGATTTGTTCCGCCAGTGCTTCCCGTTCTTTTTTTAGCTTGTCGATTTCTTTGCGGATGTTGGCCTTGTTGTTTGGGCGGCGTTCCCGGGAATACTTGCCTTCCAGGGTATTTATCTTTTTATCCAGTTCCCTGAGCTTGTCGTATTCGGGACCGTCCCCTTCCACGGTAGGGGTGGGGGAGAAAAAGTCCTTGAACTTTTGCCAAAGGGATTTTTCTTCGGCATGGGCCAAAGTGGCAAGCCCGAGGGCAAGCAGGGTCGTAGGTAGGAACGCACGAGTAAAGCGGGAAAAAACCATACCTCAATGATAGAAAAAATATCTTTGGCGGAGCGAATCCCTTTACAGGGGGCGTTTTTTTATTAAATTTGGAAAGCTTTCGCGGGAGTAGCTCAGTTGGTAGAGCGCGACCTTCCCAAGGTCGATGTCGAGGGTTCGAACCCCTTTTCCCGCTCGAAAATAAAAGGCCCCTTTTTTGGGGGCCTTTTATTTTTAGGCGGGTGTTAGAGGGGGTCGAACCCGAGAAGAGGGTTTGCTTCCCTTACACATTAAACAAGAAGTACATGATGTCGCCGTCCTGCACCAGGTAGTCCTTACCTTCGGTGCGGACCAGGCCCGCTTCCTTGGCGGCGTTCCAGCTGCCGTGCTTCAAAAAGTCAGCGTAGCTCAGTGTTTCGGCGCGGATGAAACCACGTTCAAAGTCGGTGTGGATGACGCCCGCACACTGCGGAGCCTTGTAACCTGCGTGGAACGTCCAGGCGCGGCATTCCTTTTCGCCGGCGGTAAAGAAGGTGCGGAGCCCCAGGATTTCGTAGCCCTTGCGCACCACGGCGTCCAGACCTGATTCCTTCATGCCCAGTTCCTTCAGGAACTCCGCCTTGTCGGCAGGTTCCATGGCGGAAAGTTCCTCTTCGATCTTTCCGCTGATCATAATGACTTCGTGGCCGTTCTTGGAAGCGTATTCCTTCAGCTGGTCCACGTAGGCGTTACCCGTAAGGATGTCATCTTCCTTCACGTTGGCGCAGTAGAACAGCGGCTTGGCGGTAAGCAGGGCTAGGTCCTTCACGATACCTTCCATCTCTTCGCTGTCGTGCATCACGGTGCGGGCTGCCTTGCCCTCCTGGAAGGCGGCGCGGAGTTTTTCGCAGGCGGCCAGGCGGGCCTTGGCTTCGGCGTTGCCGGTACGGGCGCCCTTGGCTTCGGTGGCCAGGCGTTTTTCCACGGAGTCCAGGTCCTTCAAAATCAGTTCGGTCTCGATGACTTCCACGTCGCGGACCGGGTCCACGGAACCGCTCACGTGTACGATGTTCTCGTCATCGAAGCAGCGGATGACTTCCATGATAGCTTCGCATTCGCGGATGTGGGTCAGGAACTGGTTGCCCAGGCCTTCGCCCTGGGCGGCGCCCTTTACAAGTCCTGCGATGTCTACAAATTCCGTAACTGCGGGGACAATGGACTTGGGATTGTAGACCTTCACCAGTTCGTCCAGGCGGCTGTCCGGCACGCTCACCATGCCCACGTTGGGTTCGATGGTGCAGAAGGGGTAGTTGGCGGCTTCGGCGCCGGCGTTGGTGATAGCGTTAAAGATGGTGGACTTGCCCACGTTGGGGAGGCCTACGATACCGCATTTAAAACCCATGATAATCTCCGTAATTTATTTTCGTGCCGAAAAATAGTTATTTTGCCTCCGTTGGGTATAGCCTATGTCGCAGTCCAAGTCGCCAATTCCTGTTTTTTTAGCCCTGTTTGTGGGGGTTGTTGCCTTGGGCTACGGAATTCATGCCTATAAGGGTTTTTCCGAGCGGCAAAAGGATATCGAAGAGACGAATCGCCTGGTGGATGAGTTCAACGAATGCCAGGAGTCGGCAGACTGGCTCTGTTCCGAAAGGAGCGTCCGCGCCCTCTTGAAAAAATCGCCCCAGGACCAGAACCTGCATTTGCATTTGGCGGGAATCCTTTTTGAACAAGAGCGTTATGAAGATTGCCTAAAATACGTCGCCTCCTTGGGTTATCGCAATGCCGACTTGGATTTTTTGGAGCAAAAGTCCAAGGCCTTGATGAAGGAGATGGAAGAGCTGGGTATTGCCAGGTCCATGCATTTCCGTGTGGAATTCGAGGGAAACCCTAACAGGAACGACGTGCTGGAAGCCCTGTCCGTGCTGGAGGTGGCCTACGACTCTTTATGCACCCTGTTTGATGTCCACCCTGAAAACAAGATGCATGTGGTTCTTTACCAATCTAGCGAATATCAGGGTGTGGGTCCCCGCCCCGAATGGGTGGGTGCCATTTTTGACGGGAAACTCCGCATTCCTCTGGGCATGATGCAGTACCGAGAACTTTACCGGCCCGTGATTTTCCATGAACTGACCCATGCCTTTGTCCGTGCCATGACCCGTGCCAAGGTCCCCCTGTGGCTAAACGAGGGGATCGCTCAGCTGGTGGATGGAACCCGCAACGATAAGGAACGCCCGGCAGGGGCAGTCCCTTCCTTGGATGCTCTTGAGACTCCTTTTGTGGGGGAATCCCGGACCAGCGAGGCACTGAAACTTTACTGGTATTCCTTGGAGATGGTCAAGAAACTTCTACAAGCGGAATACGGACAAGCTCCTAGGGAGCAGTTTCTCAAGTTTAGGGACTGCATCCGGGATTTTTACCACCAGGACGTGGACCAGGCCCTGCAGGCTCATTTTGGAACCACTTCCAAGGAACTCTGGAAAGATTTGTAAAAAAAGCGTTTTCCTAAAAACGTCAGGCCATTTTTCCTTGAAAAAAGAGTCTAATAAAGAGGACCTTTTTTTACAAGGAGAAATCATGAAAGAAAACGAGCTTTTGCCCCGTGAAAAAATGCAGTTGAAGGGGGTGAATTCCTTGAACAACGAGGAACTCTTGGCACTAGTGCTGGGCAGCGGGAGCCCCGATTGCGACGTGTTCGAGCTGTCTAGGAAACTGTCGGATTACCTGTCTGCTGTTCCCAACATTCCCAGCGTGAAGGACCTGATGAAGGTGAGGGGACTGGGACGTGCCAAGGCGTCCAAGGTCTTGGCGTGCCTGGAGTTGTCCTCCCGCTACATGCTGGGAGCCAAGGCTATCGCCGTCCGTGAACCCAAGGACTTGGAGCCCAGGCTTTCGTACTTAAAGTATGAGGACCAGGAGCACATGGTGGTGGTGACTCTGAATTCTTCCAATGTGGTAATCGATACCCATGAACTTACCATGGGTATTGCCAATCAGACTTTGGTACACCCCAGGGAAGCTTTTGTACATGCCATTACGGATAGGGCGGTGTCGGTTATCTTTGTGCATAACCATCCTTCGGGAAATCCGGAACCCAGTGACGAGGACTTGGGGATTACCAGGGTCCTGTGCTCTGCGGGGAAAATTATCCAAATCCCGGTCATTGACCACCTGATTATAAGTAGGTGCGGCATGGTCAGCATGTGCCAGAAGAATCCGGATCTGTTCGAAAGTTTTATGTAATTTTTTATCAACAAAGCGACATTTCATCCGTAAAAGTGTGCTTTTTATCTCATTTTCAATAGTCCAAAATGGAATATTTGGCCAAAAAAACTATATTTGGGCAAGAAATGTTGGGATACTCTCATTAAGGAGACTCTATGAAACGAGTAATTGCGGGTTTGGCTTTGGCCCTTGCGGTTGGAGCTTTTGCCCATCCTCAAACTTTGAACAAGGAAGGCATGGTCGGTGTGAACAAGACCCAGTCCGGCCAGTCTCTTGGTCACTCCAAGTTGGCGTTCTTCGCCCTCTTGGATTACGCCGATGGTTACAACAACCTGAATGGTGCCGTGGTCAAGGAAACCTCTACGGCGGAACGGCAGAGCGAAATCGCCAAGTTCATGGGCTTGAGCGCCAATGTGGGTTTTGCCTTGGGTATTTGGCATTACTTCGATGTTGGTGCCGCCATTCCGGTCTACTACGATAATTTCACTTTGCCCATGCAGAGCAATCCGGACGGTTCCTGGAACGAGGATAGCCGTAAGGCCGGTGGTATCGGTAACGCCAAGGTGGACTTGAAGGCCCGCTTCCCGCTGCCCGAAGACCAGCCCATGGACATTGCCGTTTTTGCTGGCGTAGCTATCCCTACGGCGGACCAGAACAAGCAGGGCCTCTGGGTTCGTGAACTGGAATACATCAATAAGGCAAATGGTGAAGGTTCTGCTTTCGGTACCAAGTCCACCACTATGAAGTTCGGACTTGCCGCTACGGCGGACTTTAGCAAGCTGGACGGCGGTGAAGGTCTTCCCTTCTTGATCCACGTGAACGGTGGTTACCGTTACACCAGCAGTGAAGACGATGTCTACATGGGAGTTCCCTTTGTGAGTGCCGCTGCGGAATTCTATTTCGTGGATTTCCTCTCGGTGTTTGCTGAATACTTCATGGACATCGAAATGGATAAGTTTGACTATACCGGTGTCGAAGAGAATTTGGAATTGCAACAGTTGACGGGTGCCTTGGTGTTCCACACTCGCGTTGGCTTGGATATTCACCTGGGTGCCTCTTATTACTTGGGTGGTGACAACAAGCTCACCGGCGTGAAGGTGTGGCAGGCCGAAAACCGCCCCGAAGGCGTGACCGTGTCCCAGTCCCGTGTGAACCCCGAGTACACTGTTTATGGCGGTGTGACTTGGAGTGGCTTCCTGCTGGCTCAGGATAGGGATAAAGATGGTGTGACTGACGACGAAGACAAGTGCCCCGACGACTATGGCCATCGTTTGAACCAGGGTTGCCCGTTGGGCAATCCCGATGCTGACGAAGACGGCATTTGCGACTCCTGGGTTGCAGAAAAGGGATTTGAAGATGAATTTGCCGACATTTGCGAAGGCGTAGACGAATGCCCCAACGAAGCCGGCGATGATGACAATGGCTGCCCGATGGAAGAACCGGATCCGGATAAGGATGGCGTGTGCGATCCTTGGGTGAGCAAGAAGAAGAAGAGCAAGAAGTTTGCTGACATCTGCGAAGGCGTTGATAGCTGCCCGGGCCAGGCTGGTCCTGCCTCCAACATGGGTTGCCCCGAAGACAACCCCGACGTGGATAGCGACGGACTTTGCGACCCGTGGGTGTCCCAGAAGAACAAGCTGGCCCAGTTCGCTAGCCAGTGTAAGGGTTACGACAACTGCCCGGGTGAAGCTGGTCCTAAGGCCAACAAGGGTTGCCCGTGGGATGATCCTGACTCTGACGGTGACGGACTTTGCGACGAATGGGTGACCCTGAAGAAGATGGGCTACTACTTCGAAAAGGCCGGTACGGACGAGAAGATCGCTAAGGAATGGTTTATTGATAAGACCTGTAAGGGTATTGACAAGTGCCCGACGGAATCTGGCCCTGCCAGCAACGAAGGTTGCCCGTTGGGTGAACCCGATACCGACGGCGACGGACTTTGCGACGCCTGGGTTGCCGAAAAGAAGATGCAGGATCAGTTCGACGACATTTGTAAGGGCGTAGACCAGTGCCCGACGGAAGCCGGTCCTGATTGGGCTAAGGGTTGCCCCATGGATAACCCGGATGCTGACGGTGACTCCCTCTGCGCCTCTTGGGTCTTTGAAAAGTCCATGCACGCTCAGTTCAAGGAAATTTGCCCGACTAAGACTCCTGACAACTGTCCGGTGGAAGCTGGTCCTGCATGGAATAAGGGTTGCCCCTTCGATGATGATCCTGACCCGGATGGCGACAAGGTCTGTTCTGAATGGGTGGCTACCAAGAAGCTCCAGAAGCAGTTTGCCGAAGTTTGTACCGGCATTGACCGCTGCCCGGATGAACCCGGTGCCGATGGACATGGCTGCCCGGTCCAGGCTCCTGAAAAGCTGACGGGCGTGACCTTCAAGAGCGGCAAGGCTACTCTGGAATCCAACGCCAAGACCGTGCTGAAGGGCGTGGCCAAGAAGCTGACTACTGAAGACCGCTACAAGGATCTGAACATCGTTATCCAGGGTCACACCGATAACGTGGGTAAGTCCGCCAAGAACCAGAAGCTGTCTCTTGAACGTGCCAAGGCCGTGATGAACCTCCTCATCAAGTCTGGCGTGGCCAAGAAGCGTGTCAAGGCCGTGGGTTGCGGCGATAGCGCTCCGGTGGCCGACAACAAGACGGCTGACGGTCGTGAAGAGAACCGCCGTATCGAAATGCACTACGTGACGCCGGATGACGACGGAACCAAGTGCGTGCCCACCTTCATGGAATAAGGCTTCTCCGCTACAGACTCTGCGGAAACTTTGAAAAGTCCCAGGCGCTTAAGCCTGGGGCTTTTTCTATTTTCTCACTATGACGAAAATTGATGAAATCCTTACGGCTGGCAATTTTACCAATCACGACGTGGTGGAACAGATGCCGGAAAACTTGAACCACAAGATGGTCCAGAAGGCAAGGCTAGGGAAAAAGCTTGTGCCGCGGCACACCCAGGATTTGCTTACGGAGGCGCTGAACCGCTTGGTGCAACCCGAGACTCGTTTTCGCCGTGAAGAACTTTTTCCTGAAGCGGAGAAGTAATGCCGGCTCTTTTGGAACTAGAAGGCGTTTCATTCCGTTATCCGAAGTCGCAGACTTTGGCACTTGATTCCGTGACGCTGGCGATTCCCCGGGGTTCTTTTTTTGCATTGCTTGGGCCCAATGGAGCTGGCAAGACCACATTGTTACGGTTGGCATGTGGGCGTTTTTCCGATTTCGCGGGGTCGCTGACAGTTGCGGAAGATTGCCGGAACCCGGCCGGATTCCTGGATTCCCGCTGTTACGGAGTGCTCCTGGAAAACCCTGGAGCTTACCCACGTTTGACGGTGGGGGAGTACCTGCATTACTTTGCTGGTTTTTATGGCCTTGAAAAACAGACTGCGGAAAATCGGGGCCGTGAAATTCTGGATAAACTAAACGGTCCTTCTTGGGACGTCAAGCTGTCGACCCTTTCTTTGGGGAACCGTCAAAAGCTCCAAATAGCCCGTGCTTTAATCCACAATCCGAAAGTCTTGATTCTGGACGAGCCTGTGGCGAATCTGGATCCGGAATCCAGGGAAATGGTTTGGCAGTACATAGGTGGCTGGCGTAAAACTACTGGTGGTACCGCTATTGTCTGTTCCCACATTTTGGCGGAAATGGAAGCGGAGGCGACGGATTACGCCATCATTGACAAGGGAAGGATTTTACGGTCCGGAACCCTTGGCAACGCGCTTCCTCAAAGGGAATCAACCCGTTTTGATGTGGAATTTGCCCAACCGGTGGACGAAAGTGTTTTGCGGAAAGTTCTTTCTGCGGCACAGATGGAACCGACAAGGTTGAATCCCCACGGGGCTTCTCTGGCTGATATTTACAAGCAGACGGTTCGGCAGTAGCCTTTGCTAGAATGCCTGGGAGAGGTCGAAGGCGAACCGGCTCCAGGCAAAGTTTTCCCATTGTCCCAGGTTCTTCATCTTCTTGTTGATGGCGTAGTCCAGGCGGAATGTCAGGAATTGCCAGCGGTAACGGATACCTAGACCTACGCTGGCATCGGATTCTTCGATGTAAAGGTCGTCTTCTTCGTCCATGACTTTGGCCCAGTCAAAGAACTGTACGACTTGCCAGTGGTTCCAGGACTTGAAGGGTATGGTCCAGCGGATTTCTTGGTTGAACCGGTAATAGAGCGGGGTTAGACCCGTGTTGATGATGGTCTTGCCGTCTTCCCCTTCGGATTCGTAGCTGGCGTAAATGCTCCTGAAGCGATAACCGCGAACGGAACGGGAACCACCCTGGTAGAACACTCGGGCGTCGTCTTCCAATGCGGAATTGAAGAATTTACCCACGCTTCCGCTGATGGCGCCGTAGAAGGTCCAGAACAGGGGATGGTAAAGGTTGATGGTACCTTCGGAATAGGTGTAGGGGTTACCGATGAGTGTAGGATTGTCCAGGTCGGCAGTCAAGTTAAGGCCCATGCCCACGGTAGGTGCAAGGCGGATACCCTTGGTGGGGTTGAAGTAGTCATCGGTAAAGTCAAAGGTAAGTGCAATTTCTTGTTTCTGCTTGATCAGGGTCATTTCGTTACGGTTCACGTAACGGGAATCAATAGTTCCGCGGAAACGGATGTTCTTGGTAATGCCGAAGGTAAGGTCTGCACGGTTGATGACTTCGTAACGCTCTTCAATGCTGTCGGGGTAGGCGGGCGGGTTGATTTTTTCGTGGTTAAAGCTAAGGCGGTCTTCAAAGCGGATGGCGGTGGGAATAAAGGTGAAGGACGTTCCGAACAGAAGCGGGTTCGCGTAACCTACGGAAATTTCTTGCTTGTGCTGTGCCACCTGGGCACCGGTAGAAAATTCATGGAAGTGCCCGATAAAGTTCTTGTGCTTGGCGTAGGCCTGTGCTCCAAATCCGTAGATTTCTTCGTAGAAGAATCCGTAACGGGCCTCGCCAGGCACGCGTTCGGTAACATCTAGGTACACGTCGGAAAGGCCGTCGGCTCTGAGGGAATCCCGCATTTTGATTTGCGTAAACATTTGGGTGGAGAACAGCTTATTCCTAAAGGAGTTGTATTGCTTACCGTCAATGGTTTCACCTTTCTCGATTTTCCAAAGGGACGAGAGCCATGCAGTGTCTGTGAGGCCCGCTTCTGCAGTGGAGTCGCTTCTTCGGTCGGTGACCTTGGTGGCTGAACTGGCAATGTTTCCCATGATGACCTTGGCACCGGGCTGCACCGTAATTTCCACGTAGATTTTTTTTGCCGCCGTGTCGATTTTTTCCAAATGGTCTAGGTATACATGGAGGTATCCCGCTTTGCGGAAGGTCGTCTGTATGTACTGCAAGTCTTCTGCAATGTCGTCATCTTCAAAAACACGGTCTTGGGATGTCTTCAAGGAGGAGGTGTCGATTTCCACACTGTCGGTTTGGGGCATGTTCAAAATCGTTCCCGCAAAGCGGTAGCGTTCCCCCTCGGTCAGGGTGAACAGGTAGCCGGTTTGAACGCTGTCCGGAGCCAGATATTCGCGCTTGATGTCCATCTGAACATTAAGACTGAAATATCCCTTGGAATAGTACAGGCTCTTGACATTTTCCAAGGACAACCTCATCATGAAGTCTTGCTTGGTGGTGTCAAGCTTTCCGAATTCTTCGGGAATGTCCAATTGTTCTTCCAACTGGAAATTGGAGAACACGTCGTTTCCGTCAAAATTCAAATACCAGGGATGCTTATCCCCTTCTTCGGCCCACAAAATCGAAACGGCGGCAAACAGGAGTATCAAAACTTTTTTCATGGCTTTGCTCCTGTTTTATTAGTGGTGCTATCGCTTGGTGGTTTTATGGTTTCACAATGGCCTAAGCCCAACAGACACGGGTTCCAGAACCTGTAAGTGTAGTTGAAACCAATGTTCTTTTCGATACGGTTTTCGTCGTTGACTTCTGTACCGGTGTTGGCCAAGTACTGCTTTGATATCAATTGCCCGTTTAGGGAAAGGGTGGGGTTAATATGGTTCTTGTGGGAGTATTCCTTTTCGCGGAATACGGGCAGCGTGTAGTTTACGCCGAATTGCAGCGCCTGGTCGTAAGTGGGGTTTTCGCTCTGGTCTTGGGTGTAGCCAAAGATAAGACTCAAGTTCTTGACCCAGCGGTCAAGGGACACGGGAACCTTGAAGTAACTGGAATCCCTATCGTTAGAGGTGTTGCTGTTGAATAGCATAACCTTCATATCGATGTCGCCGATGTACTCGCCTCCCAAGGTCCTGTTTGCAGTTGTGGTCAGGAACTTTCCAATGGCCTTGCCAGCAAGCTTGTTCCAGTCCGTGTTCTCGTCGGTATCGTCTGCAATACATCCCAAGAAAATATTGTAGTAAATTGCTGCAGCGCTGGATTCCCTGCCGCAGTTGGAATTGGGTGTAGCCTGCGGGTTGGTGATGGTTCCCTGGATGTCCAAGTTGATGGGACAAGTTTCTTTCTGGTTGTCTTCGGTTTCGGTACAGTAGGGCAGTTCCTGCGAACTGGAAACATCAAATACGCCCTTTTGCCAGGGAACGTCGGCCCAACTGATACGGAAGTAGTTCAGGTCAAAGTTGTAGACATCTTTGACTCCAATGAAACCTGCATTGGAGTTGGTCACGTCACCTCTTAGTAGAGGTCTGTTGGTGTTGCCCAGAACCCAGACGTCAAAGGTGAAGGGGAATTCCGCAAACGGGGCATAGATGGCGATAGTATCCTTTTGGGTGTCCATGATATGGACAGAAAGGTTGATGGGGCTTGCCGAAGAAATCTTGGCTTCCGGAGCGCTTTCCGTTTTTCTAAGCTTTGTAATGGCGTTGTTCAACACGGCAAGGATCTTGTCCATGGAATTGGGCGTGACTTCGATTTCCAAATCCTTCTTGTAAATCGCCTTGTCGATGGTGACTTCGCCCTCGATGCTGTTGTTCTTGATAAGTCCGTCTATGGAGTGGGGCACAATGAACTTGAAGTTTCCCTGTCCTTGCGCTTCTGCCTCGCCGAAGGTCTCGTGGTTGAACAGGTAGCGGATAGAGGGGATGTTTGCCGATATGACCAACTCGGAACTGTTGTCTTCCATGTGGCTGGTCACGTTCTCGAACACAAGGGTGTGTAGCGAGGTACGGATAGTGTACTTTTCCGATTGCAGGTCTATGGCCTGTAACTGCATCTTGTTCAAATCAAACTGCAGGGTCCCCGAAACGGTTTCGGCGCTATCATTCTGCGTAGAGGCTTCCGTGATGTTGAAGATGCCGTTCTCCAAATGACCTCTGGCCCGCAGGGGGAACTGGTAACTCATCTTGGGTGGCTGGTACATGGTGGAATCCGTCTGTATGTCCGCGGTAATGCCGTTGATTCCTTCCCGGAGGTTTGCAGTCAGGTCAATGTGCAAATCGGTTTTCTTGATTTCGCTGAGGGTGCCTGGAATAAACCAGGAGCCGTTCATGTTGACGCTTCCCGTAAACACTAGCGAGGAGTCTAGGAATCCTTCGGACCACAGGTTTCCTCCGTTGTCCGTACTGTGGGACAGGCTCACGTGCCACTTGTCATTAAAGATGTCGTCAATAATGACCTGTGAAGTTCCCGTCCAGCCTCCGCCACCAATTCCCAGGTAGGCGTTTAGTTCCGCCTTGCTACCCTCGGCAAATAGGTTCATTTGCTTGATGTTGAAAATGTGTGGCGGAATCTTGCTAAACTCAATGTTCGTAAATTCGATGTTCCCCTGCAATCCGACTTTTTCTTCGTAGGCAATATCGCCGTTGATAAAGCCCGAGGTAAAGGTGGAGTCGTTGATGGGTTCCAGCAGCAAAGGTATATTGAATTTTTCAGAAGCGGCCCAGGCATGAACCACCTGGAAGGGCAAGCCCATAGTGGGCTTGAATTCGGGGTTAGAATCGTTGGGCAGAATGAATATGGCTTCGCCCTGGACCCGGTTCTGGTTCTGTATGGCTTCTGCCTTGTCGATGAATATGGTATCCCCGTTCTGCCTAGCTTGAATAAAGCCTTGGATGTTGTAGGGGTCGAAGTATCCATCTAGACTGAGTTCCGCAGACCCCACGTTGGTATCAAAGTTTTGTTTAAAGGTGCCGGAAACTTTGCCGTTCAGGTTCTCGTTGAATTTCAGTTCCGCAAAGGGTATAGTGGAAATTTCCACCTGGTCGGCCGTCACATCAATGGCGGTGGAGTCTATGATGGAAATGTACGCGTGGGCGTGTCCGCCATGGCGTTGCGTCACATCCCAAGAGGTATGGGGTGCAGGCTCGTCCCAGACCACGTCGCCAGTAAAGTCGAAGGTTTCCTTGGGTGTGTAAATGATTCCGTTAGAGAAGTCTATGCCGTGCTTGTCGATGAGCAATACGGTCTGTAACGAATCCGCCTTCATCTGGAAAGCGTAGGCCACGTTGGGAATCTTCACGAATATGCGGGTCTTGCCGTCAAAGACGGTGCCGTAAACCTTGAACCGCTCCTTGAGGACCAGCTGGCCTTTAGACCAGTCCAGTGCCCAGGGTTCAAGGGGAGACATGTCTCCCGTGTAGGTCACGGGAACGTCGCTGTCCAAGTCTATGTTGGCCTCGACCACGGACCCCTGTCGGGTCTCGGCCTTGACCTTGATCTTGTTTCCCTTCTTTTCGGCGGAGTGGATGGTCATGTCCAGAGGCATCATCTGGGGCCCAAACTCGGCACTCATCTTTTCCACCTTACCGGAGGCGGTGCCGTTGAGGTTCATGTCCATGTCTGCCATAAGCCGTATGGTTCCGCCTTCGTCGTTGTTCAGCACGATGTCCGTATGGAAGCGCTTCTGGTTCCCCTTCACGTGGATGTTGGCGTTAAGGGGCATCAATGGCCAGAACTCGCCGATGCGGGTCTTTACCGTAACGTCGTATTCGGGGCTTCCCGTCTTTGGATTCAGACTCGCCTTGGTACGCACGTTTAGGTGCCCGATGGTGGGTGCACCTTCCGGAATTTTGACGGGGAGCCATTCCTCCACCTTCTTCACGTCCAGCGTGACATTGGTAGTTACGGCGGCAAGGTTGTTCCTGGAGGTGTTGGCATCCACCTGCACAGAGTCGCCGCCAGCAACCACCTTGCCCTTCATCTGTATCTGGTCGCTTCCGAAGTCCACCGCCACTGCTACATTGGCGGGGTGCTTTACGTAATCGCCCTGAATACTGTCCGCGCTGAAACGGGCTTTAGTGGAGCCTTCGCTCTTGAGGGATATGTCCTTGGCTTCCCAGTGTTTGCTGGAATCCACGGTTACAGAAATCTTTCCTATGTCCGCGCTTACGGGCACGTAGAATTTTGCGTAATCTGGCAGTGCTGGCGGTGATGAATCCTCCTGCACCTCTTTTTCCTTGGGCGGTCCTGCGGTGGTGATGCTGGCCTGGATTTCCTCGGTCTTCAACTTGATGTTACGGTTCTCTTGGAACAGGGTGATGTCGATGTCGGCATTTCGCAATATGACGGTGTTGCCGTCCTTGGTAATTTCGATGGAATCCCAGTGGTGGGTCAGGTAGCCGTCCTGGGTGTGTCCGGAGGGGGTGATTTCCAGGCTCCCGAACTTGTGGGGGCTGGAAAGGAACACGTCAAGCAAATAGTCGGACAACCAGGTGCATAGAGCTAATACACCCACAATGGCCGTCGTGATTACGGCGGGCCTGATATATGTCGAAGTTGCATTCTTCAACTAGCTAGAATTGTAGAAAAATTGTTTGCGTAACTCGTTGTCCGACAACGACTTACAGCGTTTTGAGGGGTACTTTTGGAGGAACGTTGCGTAGCTGTTGTTTGTAAACAAAAGTTTACCAAACAAACGGATAGAAAACGTGCTAATTCTTTACAATTTCTGCCCTTTTTTGCGCAAAATTAATGTTATTTTTTTGGCGATGCGTTACAACGGGAAAATCAAGGCGATTGGGGTCCGTAGTGGTGCTCTCCTCATCGTTTCGGGACTGGCCCTTAACATAGCCCTCAACACGGTGACAGGGTCCTTTTCTTTGCCCTTGTACTTGGATTGCGTCGGTACAATCCTCTGTGCCATGCTGGGCGGTGTTTTCCCTGCGGTTATCGTGGGTGCTTTCACCAACATCGCCAAGGGCCTTTTGTCCAACACCTTCTCCATTTACTATGGCGTGATTAGCATCTTGTTTGCGCTGATTACGGTGTACTTCTACAACAGACGCTTTTTCTCTAGCATCCCGAAATTCTTTTTAGCGGTCCTGTGCTACGCCGTTTTGGGTGGCGGACTTAGTTCCGTGTTCGACTACTACATTAACCACCAGACTTTTGGAACGGGTGTTTCCGCTCCCTTGGCTCATTCCATTCACGCTGCCACGGACTTTAGTGTTTTTTGTTCCCAGATGAGCGCCGGCATCATTGTGGACCTTTATGACAAGGCGCTGGTGTTGACCATTGCCATTGTGATTTTCCACTTTATTCCCAAGAGGATCAAGAGCCACCTGCGCCATGTATTCTTGTGCGACGAAAGAAAGCGCAACGAGGGAATGGTCCTAAAGCGTTCCCTGCTTCGCAAAGTGGTGATGGTGGTTGTTTTCTCGGAAGTGCTGCTGGCCGTCTTTGTGATGAATATCGGATATTTCCTGTATCACGAACAGGCTATCAATAAGTACACCACCATGGCACAAGGTTTGGTGGATGCTGCCGCAATAGCGGTAGACCCGAACCGGATTCCTGATTTTGTTGCACAAGGCCGGGAGGCCGAGGGCTTTGAGGAAACGGAGAAAAAATTGTATGCCATACGTGAAGGTTTCCCCACAGCCAAATTCCTCTACGTGTACCGTATAGGCAAGGACAGCACCCAAGTGGTGTTCGACTTGGATTACAAGGGCGATGGCGAGGAAGAAGATGTAGAAGGGGTGTCTCCTGGACAGGTGATTCCCCATGACAATGGGATTAGTGCGAGTTTGCCGGCACTGTTAAAGGGTGAACCCGTTGGGCCGGTTGTTACGGTAGATTCCTTGGGTTGGCTGCTGACCGTTTTCAAACCGTTGGAGGATTCTTCGGGGAACCTGGCCGCTTATGTGGCGACGGATTTTTCCATGAGGTCTATCCGCATTGAACAGATTGCCTTCATCATTAAATTCCTGTCTTTGTTCTTTGGCGTTTCCTTGGTCATCATGGTCATCATCATGGAGGTTATCAAGAGGCGTGTGGTGGTCCCTGTGGACCGCATGTCCCATTCCGCCATTTCCTTTGCCTACAATTCCGAAGCGGGCCGCAAGATTGGCTTACGCCGCATACATGCCCTCGATATTGATTCCAAGGACGAAATACAGAACCTGTACAATGCCTTCGCCACCATGGCAGAGGACTTTTTGCAGTACATTGTGCAGTTGCAGAAACAGAACGCCCGCATTACCCGCATGCAGGACGAAATCATTATCAACTTCGCAGAACTGGTGGAAGCCCGCGACGAGGGAACCGGAAACCACATTAAAAAGACTGCGGCGTACGTGGAAGCCATTGCAAGGCAACTCAAGGCGGAAGGCATATACACCGACATCTTGACGGAAGACTACATTACCCGGCTAAAACGTTCTGCACCTCTCCACGATATTGGAAAGATTGCCATTTCGGACTTGATTTTGAACAAGCCTGGGAAACTGACGGACGAAGAATTTGAAATCATGAAGGGACACACTACCGAGGGTTGGAAAATCCTCCAGAAGATTGTGTCCAATACGGGCGATTCCATGGAAGCAGGGTACCTGAAGGAAGCCATCGAGATGGCCCACTTCCACCACGAAAAGTGGGACGGTTCCGGTTACCCCACAAAGATCAGTGGTGACCAGATTCCGCTGTCTGCAAGGATTATGGCGGTGGCCGACGTATTTGACGCCCTGGTGGCAGAACGAGTCTACAAGAAGCCCTTTACCTTCGAAAAGGCTATGACCATTATTACCGAGGGTGCTGGCAAGCACTTTGACCCCAAGGTGGTGGAAGCCTTTAGCCACATTGCAGAAGGCCTGTACGGCGAACGGACTCGCCTGGAAGTTACGCCAGAGGCGTAAACAATGTGTGATGTGAGATGTGTAATGTGAAATTACCCATTACTCATTCCACATTCCACACGACACACTACACATTGCGCCTTCGGCGCTAGAACTGGAAGTAGATGAACGGGCAACTGTCCGCGCTCATGAACTGATAAATCACGAAGATGATGAACGCCGTAGAAAGCACCATCAGAGGGATGGGTTGCGAGGCGAACATAATGCGGTAGCGGCTCTTGAATTTTTTGGGAATCCAGTGGATGAGCATACCCGCGATAAACACCAAGATGATGTTGATGTGTTCCCAGGCGATGGTGCCCAGGGTGTCCCACTTCCAGGCGGTACCCATTTGCTGCACCATGTTCTTTGCGGTATTCCAGGCCACTTCGTTTGCCTCGGCAGGGTCCAGGTTGGAACCGGCGCGGAAGAACAGACGGGTAAAGGTGATGAACACGAAGGTAAGGCTCACGTTCCAGGCCACATAGAGCCAGTGGAAGGTCTTGTCGCTGAATAGGCGGAACACCATGACGGCGTAGATTCCCACAAACAGCACGCCGAACCACACGGAGGTAATGGCAAAGATGGCGATGTGGGTCTGCTTGAATATGATGGCACTGGCGGCAAACAGCAAAAAGGCGGCGACGGCACGGAAGTTGATGCTCCGTTTGCACCAGATTTTGTTGAACACTTGGCCAAATCCGTTAAGGCCGCCCCAAATGATAAAGTTCCAGCTTGCTCCGTGCCACCAGCCGCCTACAATCTGCGTTGCCATGGCGTTCATGTTGGTGGTAATGAACTTGCGGGAATCTGGCTTGATGTAAGCGTAAATGGCGATGTAGAGGAAGAACACCCCCAGGGCGATTCCTACCCAAGCGCTTCCCGAAAGCAAAATGGCCACCAGGCTCAAGAAACCCATCCAGAAGAAAGTTCCCACGGAAGCGTTTCGGTTGCCGCCCAGGGGAATGTACAGGTAGTCACGCCACCAACTGGAAAGGGATATGTGCCAGCGCCGCCAGAATTCCGTGGGGGACAGGGCCTTGTAAGGGCTGTTGAAGTTCTGCGGCAAGCGGAAGCCCATTAGGAGTGCTACGCCAATGGCTATGTCGGTATAGCCCGAGAAGTCGGCGTACACCTGCAGGGAGTAGGCAAACAGGGCAATCAGGTTTTCAAGGCCGGTGAACAGCAGGGGAGTATCGAATACGCGGTCCACAAAGTTGGTGGCCAGGTAGTCGCTCAAGATGATTTTCTTGGCAAGGCCGTTTAGCACCCAGAAAACGGCAATACCGAAGGTGCGGCGGGGGAGGAAATACTTCTTGTAGAGTTGTGGCACGAACTTGTCGGCACGGACAATGGGGCCCGCCACCAGTTGCGGGAAGAAGGACAGGTAAAAGCCGAAGTTCAAGATGTTGGTCACAGGCTTGATTTTGCCCCTGTAAATATCGATACAGTAGCTCATGGCCTGGAAGGTGAAGAAGGATATGCCCACCGGCAGTATGATGGTGTCCACTAGGGAGTGGGTGCCGAACATCTTGTTGCTGGCTGCCGCAAAAAAGTTGTAGACGTGGAGCTCGATGCCGGTAAAGTCCCGCAGGGCGTCCAGGAAGAAGTAAGAATACTTGTAGTAGCAAAGCACCAGCAGGTCGATAATGACCACGATAATCATCAGGAACTTCTTTTTCCAGTGGGCCTGTGCTTTTTCTATCCATTTGCCTATGAAGAAGTTTGCCACCACGCAAAAAGCGAGGATGCACACGTAACTGCCGCTGGTCTTGTAGTAGAAAAACAGGCTGGTGGCAAATAGGAACGCATTGCGGAGCAAAATGCGGTTCTTGATGACGGTAAGGAACGCAAATACGACGGCGAAGAATCCCCAGAAGTAGAACTGCGTAAACAGCAGGGGGCTGTTGGGGTCAAAGGAGAAAGTCCGAGTCAAATATGGAATGATATAATCGAGCATTATTTTTCATTCCTCTGTTGCGCGGGGAGGTTTGCAATGTGTTCTTGGTAAGCCTGGATAAGGGCTTTGTAGAACAGGTCCCCCAGCAGGTTGTAGCCCGAAAGCTTAAAGTGGACCTTGTCCTTTTTGGCCAGGTCTGCCTTTTCCCACTTAGCCATGGAACCTAGGCCGCCCATAATGGAGAATTTGTCCCACACGCCGGCCTTGTGTTTTTCGGCAAGCATAAAGAAGGACTTGCGGGCCACTTCGCCATTGGTGTGCTGCACGTATTTTTTCCTCTTGACCTTGCGGAACATGTCGTTATTGGTCTCGAAGATGATGGCCACATTGGGGTTCACTTTTTTGAACCTGGCAATGAGTTGGTCGTAATCGTCACGGAACTGTTTGTCGTTAAACCGCTGCACGTTGGCGTCGTTGATGCCGATGGCAAATATCACCAGGTCCGGCTTGTAGTAAGACATTTCCTTTTCGAACAGGGGGCAGACCTCTTCGAAGTAGTCATGGACTTTGGCCCCGTTGATTCCCACATTGGTGTAGATGATACCTGGAGCGTCGTTTTCGGCAAGGATGCCTGTCAGGGTAAAGTGGGGGCGGGCGTTCTTCTTGACGGAATCCGGCACGGCGGCAGGTTCCGTGAAGCAATGGTCGTCAGGATTGTTGGTGGGGTCCTGTTCCCCTTCTTCATAATTGATGTTCGCTTTTTTCGCCGCCAGTTCGGCACACCTGTTGTTGACGGTGGTGTCCCTGTTCTTGGCTTCTTCCCGCAGCAGGCAGGCGGTGTCCATTACGTCGCAGTCCCCTTGGAACATGGAGTCTAAAGCGGGTTGGGCGTTTTGCTGCAATTGCAGAACGTTGGCGGGCACTTTCGCCTTTTTGGTGGTGTCTGGCTTGCCTGCCAAAAGTGCGGAATCTTTTTGCAGGGAATCCGCCTTCAACGAGTCCGCCTTGGCGATGGAGTCCTGCAATAGCGAGTCGTTGATGAACTGTGCCACGGTGGCTTGCTTCAAGGAGTCCACCCAGCGGAATTGAATCTGGATGGTGTCGATGGGGCGGGGGCTCTGGAACACGAAACTCTGGCTTGCGGTATCCAATGTGCCGTAGATGTCCATGGAATCCACCCGCAGCACGGGAACCACGTCGCCGTTGTCGCTGTAACCGAACAGGCGGAAGCGGGTCTCGCCCCACATGGGGGTGGAGTTGTACTTGTCCAGCAGTATGGTGATTTCGGCACGGGGGTCGCTGGTGCTGACGGCGATTCCCAAAAGTCCTAGGGGCTTGGTGATTTCACGCTGCACGTTCTTGTTCTTATCCCAGATGCCCTTGTAGTAGCTGGCATAGCTGGAGGGCGTGTTGGTGCGAGCGGCGGAATAGGGGAATATGAACCCGCGACCGGCAGAGGCCCCCGGGTATTCCTTGACAAAGTGTTCCCGAATGCGGCCCGAAATCACGTCGGCCTGCAGGTGGGACCCCCCCACGTGCATGATGCGGACCTGACCCTTGTTCTCGAACACCAGAGTGTCCATCTTGTTGAAGAAGGGCGTGAAGGCCTCGTTCCCCTTGGGGAACTGGATTACGTTGACGGTGGTATCTACAAAGTCGTACTTGGCAAGGTCCAGGCTGTAGCTGCCGGGAGCGGGCATGGGGCCCTTGGCAAAGGCGAATCCTAACGCAAGCGTAATGATGCAAAGCAGACGTGTCATCACTTGGCTACCTCCGTAGTCTGGAGGCTATCGCTGGTCTTGACTTTCACTGAATCGGCGGCCTTGACGTTGGAGCTGTCGCGAGTTTCAACTTGGGTACTGTCGCCGGCTTCGACCTTTGTACTGTCGCCCTCATTCCGCAATTCGTGAATGCCCTTCAGCTTCTCGTCGTTGATTCCGTGGCGGTCGCGGAACTTGAAGTAATCGTAATGCATGCGGAGTGCGGCGCAGAACAGGTCACCCATGTAGGCAGCACCGCGTCTGGTAAAGTGGATGTGGTCGGTAAAGCCCAGGGCGGGCTCCCGGTTCACCCACTTGATCATGGAGCCGTTGCCGCCCATCACACGGTGCATGTCCCAGTAGGCGGCTCCATTTTCCAGGGCCACTTCCCGGAGGGTCTTGACGGTAAGGGCCAGGCCCGGATAAGTTTTCCATTCGCCGTCCACCTGCTTGGCCATGTCGGCAGGCCCGATAAACAAAATGTCGGCATCGGGGTTGGCCTTCTGGATGGCTTGAATCTGGCGTGTAATGAGTTTGCGGGTCCAGTCCACGTTGCCGCTATTGGTGCCGGGCACCAGGTTGCCGCCGTATTCCATGATGATGAGCCGTGCGTTCATGGCCTGGTAAGATTCTGCCAGCAGTTGGGTGTCAATGCGGTGGAATACTGTTCCCGAGGAACCACGCATGGCCACGTTGTCTACCGCCACTCCGTAGTCACCGTCTGCAGATACCGCATAGATTTCGGCACTGCCATCCATATAGATCTTGATGTTGGAGGTGGTGTCCGGCAGTTTCCAGGTATAAACGTTCAGCTTGGTGAGACGTTCCACTTCGGGACCGGGAGCGTTCTCGAAGGCGGTGCGAGTCTTGATCTTGAAGGTGCTGTCTTCGTTGAGGCCCACGGTATCCCTGTAGGTGCGCTGGAACACAAGACGCATCCTCAAGGAACCCCGTTTTCCGGCAAGGACTTTTACTGTGGAGTAGCCGCCCACATGGGCAAAAGCGTTCTTGCGGTCTTCCCGCTTCTTGATGCCAATGACGGCGGAACCTTCCAAGTCGGCGAACTGCGCCAGGGGGCCGTAGCGGTTGTGGTCCGCTTCCTCGTCCTTGGGTCCAAACAGTATGTAGCGCTTCAGGTCGCCTTCGTTCCAGTGACTGGTGGTCTGGGAAGGGATGGTTAGTATGGGAGGCATCATGCCGGGGCCCGCACCGCCGAATTCCTGCTGCAGGTCTTCGCGGATGGTGGCCGAGATACGGTCTTCTTCCAGCTGGGAGTCGCCGTAGTGTACGATGTGGACCACGTTGGTGTCCAGCAGTGCCAACTGCAGGTGCAAAAAGAACCTATCGAACCAGGTGGGGTCATCGTTAGGCAAGTCAAAACGGGTCTTGCCTGTTTTAAAGAAGTCCTCGTAGTACTTGAGGGAGTCGTTGTAGGCGGCAAATTCCTTGCGCTTGGTGGCCTCCATCATTTCGCGGATGGCTTCTTCGGGATCCACCTGCACAGAATCTGCGGTGGAATCCACGCTAGCCTTTTTCTCGAAGATGTCGGTGAGCTTGGGGTAACGCAGGGTGTAGTCGCCCACGTGGATACCGCCATCGGGGTAGACCACCGCCACGACGGCGAGGACCACAAACAGGCTGATGATGGAAAGTAAGGTCTTTAGCGGGGACATTGTTTAGTAGGAAGGAGACGGTAGGAAGAAATGTGTAATGTGAAATGTGAAATGTTACGTTTCTTTTTTGACTTCAATTGTCAACTGTTTGGTAATTGCTTCAACGTTTCCGACGAACATCTCTCCGGTGCGCATGTCCTTGTATTCGAACTCGCCGGCACCTGCCTTGGAACCGTCCACGTATACGACGATTTTGGCTCCTTGGTAGTTGGCCTGGTCCAGCTGCTTGCCCATCTTCATGGAGGTTAACGGGTGGGACACGGTGTTTCCGCCTGCACGGAACACCTGGGCGGTCTCGAAGACCTTCTTCATGTCGTTCCCAAAGCTGGCGATATAGAAGTCTACGCTCTGCTTGGGGCTGGGCAGCAAGTTGTGCTCGGCCAAAAGGTCTGCCAGCACCACGTCGCCCATGCCAAAGCCCACGCCGGGAATCCTTTCGCCACCCAACTTTTCGGTAAGGCTGTCATAGCGGCCGCCGCCGGCGATTGCGCGCATGGATTTGCCTTTGTCAAAGACTTCGAAAACAATGCCAGTGTAGTAGGCGAGACCGCGGACAATACTCAGGTCCAGATTCACGCAATCGCCGTAGCCCGCGGCAGCGAGGGTCTCAAATAAATCTTCAATTTCTTTGAGTGCGGCGGCCGCGTTTTCGCTATGCACGGCACTGCGGACTTCTTCGAGACTCTTGCAGCTCATGAATTCGTCCAGCTTTTTCACCTGTTCTTCGGTAAGGCCAGCGTCGGCAAGGGCTTTGGCGAATGCCTCGGGGCCGATTTTTAGGCGGCGGTCCAGCACCGGGTAAACCAGGGCCGGGTTGGGGGCGCCAATCTCTTCCAAGTAGGTGGCCAACAGCTTGCGGCTGGAAACGCCAATGGCAAATTCATTGTCCTTCAGTCCGAACTTGCGGAGCATGGTGGCAATGGAGGCCAGCAGGTCGGCTTCGGCATAGATGCTCTCGGTGCCGATAATGTCCATGTTCAGCTGGAAAAATTCGCGGAGGCGTCCCTTCTGGGCCTTTTCGTAGCGGAAAAGCCGGGGCATGGAGAACCACTTGAAGGGTTTCTTCAGTTCACGGGCCTTCTGGATCACCAGACGGGCCAGTGTGGGGGTCATTTCGGGGCGCAGAGCGATTTCCCGGTCCCCCTTGTCCTTGAAGTTGTAGAGCTGGCTCACGATTTCTTCGCCGGACTTGCCCGTGTAAAGCTCCAGGTGCTCGAACATGGGGCCTTCGTATTCTTCGTAGGCAAAACTTTCGGCGACACTACGCCAAGTGTCAAAAATGTAGTTCTGGATGCGCTGTGCTTCCGGGTAAAAATCGCGGGTGCCCTTGGGCAACTGAGGTATGGAAATGCTCATAGTGCGCGAAAATTTAGAAATTTTGAGGGGTTCCATGTTTGCATTTGGGCAGACAATGATATATATTAAGGATAACTCTGGGTTATGGGAGGTGTTTATGGGACCCAATTCTGGAAAGGCGGCTCTTGCCGTTTGTATTGCTAGTGCTCTGACTGTATCGGGAGCCTATGCCCGACAGGTAAACGTTTCTACGGTTTCGGATTTAACCAGCGCCACCTTGAACGCCAAGGCGGGCGACACCATCTGGGTGGCCGCAGGCAAGTACGAACTGCCTACCTCCAATTGCAAGAACGATACCTTCGTGAACAGTACGGGCCGGGACTGCGGACTTTTGTGGCTGGGTGCCGACGGTACGGCTGCAAATCCCGTGGTTTTGGCGGGCTCTGACCCTGCGAACCCTCCCGAGATTTACAGTTCCGATGTTGCTCACAACTATGGCATTCACGTGACGGGCAACTATGTCATCTTGAAAAACTTGAAAGTACACACGTTCAGCAAGGGCGTTGTTTTTGACAATTCCATTGGCGCCCTGATGGAAGACTGCGAAGTGTTCCATACCGGAAACGAACTTGTCCATGTGCGGGATTCCAGCCAGCAGGTGACCTTGAACCGCAACTTCATCCATGGCTCCGGCTTTGAAAAATCGCAATATGGCGAAGGAATCTATGTCGGTACCTACAACACGGGTTGGGCGTCTTCCCAGGAATCTGAAAAAAGTTCCTTTTGGGGGACAGCAGCGTCGCAGCACCGTTATAGCGGCTATGACTGGCGCGTCAACGATACGAAAATCACGTGCAATATTGTCAAGGCCACTACGGCAGAAAATATCGACGTGAAGGAAGGGACCATCAGGGGCATTGTCCAAGGAAACATGTTCATAGGGGATAGTTGCAATTTCAATGGCGAAGTAGATTACGATGATGCGAATATCGACATGAAGGGTGCTTCTTGGACCGTTACCGGGAACTATTTTTACAACTCTAAAAAGCAGGGTTTGCCTTATTACAATTCCCATTTCCGCTACTTTGTAGAGGAGGTGGTGATGCCCTCAAACGGAGTGAAGACGGGATCTAATATAGGCAACTATGAGGCTGCGGTCGGATATCCAGTTACTG
>Ga0265298_10001116_pt1 | contig 39415 bp, 18 predicted proteins | sample AusTroGonzalo_MG_3_FD_193486 | JGI IMG/M metagenome (GOLD analysis project Ga0265298, IMG submission 193486) | Bovine rumen microbial communities from tropical cattle in Woodstock, Queensland, Australia - Gonzalo_01 | ecosystem: Host-associated > Mammals > Digestive system > Stomach > Rumen ... | reverse complement strand
GCTTCTGCAGGTTATAATCCGGAAATTGTTGGTATTCCATTTTTAGGAACAAAAGATGCACGACCATTGATTAACGGGAAGAATACTTATGCCCGTATATTTATAAAACGCAAAAAATAATACAGCCATGATGACAATAGATTTACATGAAATTACGATTCGCGACCTCTGCGCGAGTTATGAAGACCTCAGTATTCAAGAGGAAGGAATCACCGGCTACAACGGTCGTTTGAACATCCGCCCCAAGTACCAACGTGAGTTTGTCTATGACGAGAAGAAACGCAACGCCGTCATGGAAACCGTTTGGCAGAATTTTCCGCTGAATGTCATGTATTGGGTGCGCGTCGGTGAGGACCAGTACGAACTTCTTGACGGTCAGCAACGCACGATTTCTATTTGCTCGTTTATCGCAGGCGAATATATGATGGTTTTTGATGGTAACTTGCTCGGTTTCAATAATATGACCGTCGATCAGCAAAATCGTATTTTGGACTACAAACTCCAAGTATATATCTGTGAAGGCTCGGACGAAGAAAAACTCAAATGGTTCCAGACCATCAATATTGCCGGCGAGAAACTGACCGACCAGGAAATCCGCAACGCCATCTATTCCGGCTCGTGGGTAACGCAGGCCAAACGCCGTTTCTCCAAAACAGGCTGCGTGGCATACAAAATCGGTTCGGACTTCATGAGCGGTTCGCCTATTCGTCAGGACTATTTTGAGCGCGCCCTCAAATGGATAGGCGACGAACAAAATCTCTCTATCGAGCAATATATGGCGAAGCATCAGCACGACACCGACGCTGACGAGATTTGGCAGTATTATCAAGATGTTATCCATTGGACGGAAAAACTCTTCGGTCGCAAATATAAAAAGGAAATGAAAGGCGTGGAATGGGGACTTCTCTACAATCAGTACCGCGACACCAAACTGACGGCAACGGCGCTCGGCGAAGAAATAGCGCGCCTTATGCGTGATAGCGATGTGCAGAAAAAGCCTGGCATTTTCCATTATGTCTTTGATCACGACATCCGCCATTTGGGTATTCGTGCTTTCGATGACAACACCAGGCGCGAAGTCTATGAGCGTCAGAATGGCATTTGTCCGCTGTGCGGAAAGCATTTTGAAATAGAGCAGATGGAAGCAGACCATATTACGCCTTGGGTAGAAGGCGGCCGCACAGTTGCAGACAACTGCCAGATGCTCTGCCGCGACTGCAACCGCCGCAAAAGCAGTAAATAATCCCTCCGTCCATTAATAGGGCAATTTGATTGCCCTGAAAAAGAAGAAAGGGAACGGCATGTATGCCGAGAGTTAAACGTTAGCGGCGGCAGAAATGCCGCTGCTGATTGTTGGATAATATCCGACGCAACTAACATAGAAACGGCATAACATGCCGGACAACAAACAAAATAAACGGAGAATGAAAGCCGCACATAAATGAATGGCACATAAACGCTACATACCGCAGGGGCAACGTCCGCATTTATCGAAGTCCGGGCGGGGTGGCACGTTTGGCGATTGATGCCCGCATCCAATGCGGAAGCAATGGACAAAGTGACGGACGGACGAAGATAACCGTCCTCGCGGAAAGAGAAGAACGAAGCGACGGCGTGAGGACGGCGATGGGGTAAACCGCCTATCCCCGAGCACTAAGCAGGAAAAAGACGAAGAAACAGCGGCGAACAAAAGACAGCCAAATGTAAACCTCGCTCACAGAGATCGCAAGCACAGAACAAAAAAAAAGGAAAAAAAATTTGCATATTCCAAATATTTGTTGTACCTTTGCAGCGAATTTGAAATGTAATGGTCATTTCGGAAATGTAGATTACAAATTTTTAAGAATATGCAATTCTTTGATAGAATAAGGGAAACGGAATCCCTAAAACACATTCAGGAACAATCGCAGCAACACGCACAGTTCACGGTATTAACAGGTAGAAGGCGTATCGGAAAAACCTCGCTCGTACTCTATGCGTACAAGGATGTGCCCTACCTCTATTTCTTCGTGAGCAAAAAGGCTGAAAGCGAATTATGCGAGGCATACCAACGTGAAATGGCTGATAAATTAGGCATTCCGATGCTTGGGCGTGTCACGCGCTTTGCAGACATCTTTGAATACCTGATGCAACTCGCCAAGCGACAACCCATTACCCTTTTTATTGATGAGTTTCAAGAGTTTCTTAAGGTCAATCCTTCTGTGTATAGTGATATGCAGAAAATATGGGACATCAACAAAAACGAAGCGCATATCAATCTGATTGTCGGAGGTTCTGTACAATCCATGATTCATAAGATCTTCGAAGACAAAAAAGAACCCTTGTACAACCGGCAGACATCCAAGATTCAACTCAACCGTTTTGCTCCCTCTATACTCAAAGAAATACTTGCAGCACATCATCCCAACTATACTTCTGATGACTTATTGGCGCTATATAGTTTTACCGGAGGTGTTGCGAAATATGTCGAACTACTGATGGACAAAGGCGCTTTTACGCGCCAACAAATGATAGAAACCATCATCCACCCAGATTCTATTTTCCTTTCCGAAGGAAAGAATTTGCTCATCGAAGAGTTTGGCAAAGACTACGGCATCTATTTCTCTATCCTCACTGCGATAGCTACCGGACATAGTCAACGAAGCCAGATAGAAGATATTGTCAGCAAAGAAATAGGCGGCTATCTATCTATGTTGGAGGACACCTACGGCATCATCCGCAAGCATAAACCGATGTTCGCGGCCACAAATAGCAACGTGCGCTATCGGATTGAAGATATTTTCCTTACTTTCTGGTTCCGGTTCATCTTCAAATATAATTACATGCTGGAGATTGATGCCTTCGATTCCTTGCGCTCCATCGTAGAACGAGACTATGAGACCTACTCCGGCAAGATGTTAGAACGCTATTTCAAAGACAAACTGATTGAAGAACAACAATACACGCAGATAGATAATTGGTGGAGCCGGAACGGTGCAGACGAAATAGACCTTATTGCCGTTAATGAGATCACCAAGCAAGCCTCGTTCTTCGAAATAAAACGCAACGAGAAGGAACTCGATTTGCCGCTTTTGGAGCAACGTACTAATACCTTCCTCGTCGCAACACGCCAACTCAAAAAATACACCATCTCTGCAAAGGGATTATCTATGGAGGATATGTAATGAAAGTCAAGTGGACATTATTGGTTGATGATGCGTGCGGGCATGTGGATGCAAGGCACGTAAACATAACAAGCCTATTCAAGGACGGCTGTGCGATTACGTGCGGCATGAGGTAAGCGTGGCGTTGAAAAAGGGTGACGGGTTATCGGTTACGGGTGAGGGGTTGCCGGTTATCGGGTAACAGAATTCTCAGGATTATATAGTGCTTTGGTCAGGGTGATGTCAGGTAGAGCATATATTCAGCATACATTGAGCATATATTGAGCATATATTCAGCATATATTGAAAACATGAGGAAAGCAGCAGGCGAACAGGAAAATCCCCAAAAGTAACCTAAACCGACTATCCCTGAGCGGAAAACGGGAGACAGCGGATGTATATAGAGGCTTTTGACAAGCAAAATATACAATTTTAAGAAAAATTCTTAAAAAAATCGTTCAAGATTTGCACAATTGCAAAAATTGTTGTAATTTTGTAGCCGGTTTAATGCGCTTGCGATAAGACTCGCGCGACTCGCTGCCCCGCAGCTCGATGAGCGCAGACGTCTTTCACCACGCTTTCCCCAAGGATTACAAATCCTCGGGGACCCCAAAATGCCAAAACAAATTATTAAAAATATTAACACAATGAAAGAATTAGATCTTACCAAGTATGGTATCAAGGGCGCAACAGTCATCGCCCACAACCCGTCCTACGAGTATCTGTTCGCAGAGGAGACCAAGCCGGAACTGACCGGTTATGCAAAGGGTCAGAACACCGAACTCAACGCCGTGAACGTAATGACCGGAATCTACACCGGCCGTTCGCCTAAGGACAAATACATCGTGATGGACGCCAACTCGAAGGACACCGTTTGGTGGACCACCGAGGGTTACAAGAACGACAACCACCCGATGTCCGAAGACGTTTGGGCAAAAGTGAAAGAGATGGCAATCAAGGAGCTCAGCGGCAAGAACCTGTACGTAGTTGACGCTTTCTGCGGTGCCAACAAAGACACCCGCATGGCTGTCCGCTTCATCGTGGAGGTAGCATGGCAGGCACACTTCGTAAAGAACATGTTCATCCAGCCGAGCGAGGAAGAACTGGCTAACTTCGAGCCCGATTTCGTAATCTACAACGCATCCCTGGCAAAGGTTGAGAACTACAAAGAGCTCGGCCTGAACAGCGAGACTTGCGTAGCCTTCAACACCACGAGCCGCGAGCAGGTTATCCTCAACACCTGGTATGGCGGTGAGATGAAGAAAGGTATGTTCTCCATGATGAACTACTACCTGCCGCTGAAGGGCATCGCATCCATGCACTGCTCGGCTAACACCGACATGGAGGGCAAGAACACCGCTATCTTCTTCGGTCTGTCCGGTACCGGCAAGACCACTCTGTCCACCGACCCGAAGCGTCTGCTTATCGGTGACGACGAGCACGGATGGGACGACCAGGGCGTGTTCAACTTCGAGGGCGGCTGCTATGCCAAGGTTATCAACCTCGACAAAGAGAGCGAGCCGGACATCTACGCAGCTATCCGTCGTAACGCCCTTCTGGAGAACGTTACCGTTGACGAGAACGGCAAGATCAATTTCGCCGACAAGAGCGTGACCGAGAACACCCGCGTTTCTTATCCTATCAACCATATCGAGAAGATCGTTCGTCCGGTATCCGCAGGTCCGGCTGCCAAGAACGTTATCTTCCTTTCCGCTGACGCCTTCGGCGTACTGCCTCCTGTAAGCATCCTGACTCCGGAGCAGACCAAGTACTACTTCCTGAGCGGTTTCACGGCTAAGCTGGCAGGTACCGAGCGCGGTATTACGGAGCCGACTCCGACCTTCTCCGCTTGCTTCGGCCAGGCCTTCCTGGAGCTGCACCCGACCAAATATGCAGAGGAGCTCGTTAAGCGTATGGAGAAATCTGGCGCGAAGGCTTACCTCGTTAACACCGGTTGGAACGGAACAGGCAAGCGTATCTCGATCCGCGACACTCGTGGTATCATCGACGCTATCCTCGGCGGCGACATCCTGAGCGCTCCGACGAAGAAGATTCCGTACTTCAACTTCGAGGTTCCGACAGCACTGCCGGGCGTAGATCCCGCAATCCTGGATCCGCGTGACACCTACGCTGACGCTGCTCAGTGGGAGGAGAAGGCAAAAGACCTCGCTGCTCGCTTCATCAAGAACTTCGACAAATACACGTCGAACGAAGCAGGCAAGGCCCTCGTTGCTGCAGGTCCGCAACTCTAATAAGGTATCCGCCATGCATGGTGGATAGACAAACGGCACGCCCGAAAGCGTGCCGTTTTGTTATTTTCCCAAGAAAATCCCAACTCTAAAATTTGCATATTTCGCAAAAAAACAGTACCTTTGCGGTGAATTTCAAAATGAATATGAATTATGAAAAAGATTCTTTTATTGTCATCGCTTTTTATGATGCTTGCCGCCTGTGAATACCATGAGCCGGAACTGACAATTAGCCACGAACGGATAGTGATGCGTGTGGGAGAGAGCACACCGCTGAAAGTAGATGTAAAGAAAAATAGCGCAACAACTATTCATGTGAATTATGAGTATAACGATTCGCGCGACAGCGAAAAACCGGTTTTTGAGATATCGGATTTCGAAGGGAAATCGACTACCATTCAAGCACTCAATCCCGGAATAGACACGTTGATGGTCGGTTATATTTATGTGGTGGGCATTAGCGCTCAAGGAAAACCGTTTGAATCAATAGTAGTTGAAGTTTTAGAAAAATAAAAGGTATGCGTACATTATTAGACAAAATGTTACGCGGCGGCATCAAGTTGGTTATGCTGACCGGTGTGGCTTTTACTGTTACTGCGTTATTAGCCGTTAGCTTTTGGCTAATTGCCAAGAGCCAATAGTTAAACAAATCAGGCACCCGATTGAGTGCCTGATTTATTTATTCTGCCGGTTCTTCGTTTTCGTTCCGCTCCATCAGCGTGCGGGCGATGCTCTGCCGGACAAGAACCATCATCTGCAGCACGACGGCAGGCAACAAGGCCATGAAATTGGGATATAGGGTCGTGTAGAAATTATCGGTTATCTCCATCGCGTAATACATCATTAGTATATAGTACGCGCCCGCGCATACTATAGAGATGATACACAGCCACATGCGCCATCTGTCGCTGAAAAAGCACAGCAGGCAGGCGATGCACAGATACAGGAGCACCCGCGCGCAATAATACAAGCCCGCTACCGACATGGTGGACGTCACTTCCGAGGCACCGGTAGCCAACTCCGTCTGGGTGACATAGAAGGTGTGCTGATCCATAGAGAAACTACGCACGTAGATAATTCCCTTGTCGTCCTGAAAATTAAAAACCGGCCGCGTCGGCATCAGCGCTGCAGTCACGATTGCGATTGCCATATACACCCAACGGCGTATCATCGCATAAAGTGCATGTTTGTCAATTTCTTCCATAATCGGCTGCAAAAGTACAAAAAAAAATTCATATACACAACAGAAAATGCAATATTATGCCTGTTTTTTGATAAAAAAGCATTTTATTCTTGCGTATTTCATTTTTTTTTTGTACCTTTGCACGCTTTTTGTGTTGCGTGCACGGATATACACGCGCATATACACACGAGCCTAGAGCGACTAGAATGCTAGAACGACTAGAAAAAACATAAATAATAAAAAACAAAAACTATTATGCAAAACAAAGGACTTGTTAGAATTTTGGCGGTGTGCCTTGCATTGGTATGCGCCTTCTACCTGTCGTTTTCTTTGGTAACGAGTCACTATGACAAGGCTGCCAAAGAGTATGCGGCAGGGGACAATGTGAAAGAGTATCAGTATCTGGACTCTATTGCAGCTAAGAAAGTATGGTTCGGCTACACTCTGAAGGAGTGCCGTGAGAAAGAGATCAATCTCGGTCTGGACCTGAAGGGTGGTATGAACGTGACGATGGAGGTGTCTGTTCCGGACATTCTCGACGCGCTCAGCGGCCACAACGAGACCCCGAACTACAAAGAGGCAATGGCTATTGCCAAGCAGAAACAGAAATCGAGCGGTGCGGATTTCGTAACGCTCTTCATCGAGTCGTACCGTGAAGTGGATCCGGACGGCCAGCTGGCTTCGATCTTCTCCACCTTCGAGCTCAAAGACAAAGTGACCCTCACCTCGACCAATGACGAGGTAGAGAAAGTTATCCGTGAGGAAGTGGATGGTGCTATCCAGAACTCGTTCAACGTACTCCGCACCCGTATCGACCGTTTCGGTGTTGTTCAGCCGAACATCCAGAAGCTGGCTCAGCCGGGTCGTATCCTTATCGAACTTCCGGGTATCAAGGAGCCGGAGCGTGTTCGTAAACTGCTCCAGGGTTCCGCCAACCTTGAGTTCTGGGAGACCTATGAGGCTTCCGAACTGCTGCCCATGCTGGCACAGATCAACCGTGAGTTCGCCGCAACAGAAGTACAAAGCGACGAAGCACAAAGCGCAAAAGAAGAAGTAAAAGCCGAAGAGGCTCCGAAAGCAGAGGGCGACGAGCTGGCAGAGCTTGTTGACAACCTCGGTGCAGACAGCGTTGCCGCAGAGGCAGACCAGGCAGCCCAACTGGCTGAATACAAGAAGAGCAACCCGCTTTTCGCTATCCTCAACCCGTCCATCAACGCAGCCGGTCAGGCTTATCGCGGTCCGGTCATCGGTACCGTACACTATGTGGACACCGCAAAAGTGAACGCTATGCTCAACTCGCAGATTGCCAAGGCAATCCTGCCGCGTGACGTACGCTTCTACTGGACCGTCAAGGCCATCGACGAGGCGAACGCATACTATCAGCTCGTATCCCTCAAGGCACAACGTGACGGCCGCGCATCGCTGGAAGGCGACGTGATCACCGACGCACGTGCGGACTTCTCGCAGATCAGCGCTTATGCAAACGTATCGATGTCGATGAACGCAGAGGGCGCCAAAGTATGGCAGCGTCTGACCAAAGACAACATCGGCAAGTCAGTAGCCATCGTATTGGACGGCTATGTATATTCCTTCCCGACCGTACAGAACGAAATCGCCGGCGGCAACAGCCAGATTACCGGTAACTTCACCGTAGAAGAGGCAAAAGACTTGGCAAACACCTTGAAATCCGGTAAGATGCCGGCTCCCGCCCGCATCATCGAAGAGAGCGTGGTTGGTCCTTCACTGGGTCGCGAGGCTATCCAATCCGGTTTGTGGTCCTTCGCACTGGGCTTCATCCTGATCCTCCTTTACATGATTTTCTACTACGGCTGGATTCCTGGTCTTATCGCCGATGCAGCCCTGGTATGCAACGTATTCCTGCTGGTAGGTATCCTGTCATCGTTCAGCGCCGTACTGACCCTTCCGGGTATCGCCGGTATCGTCCTGACGATGGGTATGGCAGTCGATGCGAACGTGCTTATCTATGAGCGTATCCGCGAGGAGCTGCGCGCCGGCAAGGGTATGCGCAAGGCTATCGAGGACGGTTTCAAGGGTGCCATCAGCGCCATTGTGGACGCTAACGTGACTTCGTTCCTGACAGGTGCCATCCTCGCCATCTTCGGTACAGGTCCCATCAAGGGCTTCGCTGTCACCTACATGATCGGTATCATCTCTTCGTTCCTCACGGCTGTGTTCATCACCCGTCTGTTGCTCGAAGACTATGCAAAACGCGAGAACGCGAAGGAGCTGAGCTTCACCACCAAACTGATGGAGAACTTCCTCCAGAATATCCACTTCGACTTCGTAAGTGCACGCAAGATTGCCTACTGGATCTCCGGTGCACTCATCATCTTCGCCGTGCTCGGTCTGGAGCCGCACTTGTTCGGTAAACTGAACCTCGGTATCGACTTCTCCGGTGGACGTAACTACGTTGTCCGTTTTGACAACAACATCAACACCCAGGATGTACGCGAGAGCCTTGACAACGTGTTCAAAGCAACGCTTGAGGAAGGCGAGACCTTCGGTCTGAATGTCATTACTTTCGGTAACGACGCCAACCAGGTTCGTATCTCCACTAACTACCGTATCCAGGAAGAGACGGCAGAGGCAGACGAGCAGATCGAGGCACTCCTCTATGAGGGCTGCAAGCCGTTCTTGGGCGAGAACATCAGCTTCGACGACTTCCGCTCGACCGACTCAAACGCAGAGGTAGGTATCATGTCAAGCCAGAAAGTGGGTCCGGCGATTGCTGACGACATCAAGACCAGCGCCGTATGGGCTATCTTCGCCGCACTCATCGTGATCTTCCTCTATATCCTGCTCCGCTTCCGTAACTTCGCTTACTCAGTCGGCGCACTCGCAGCATTGGCACACGATACCGTCATCATCCTCGGTCTGTATGCCATCCTGTGGAAGATCATGCCTTTCTCCATGGAGATTGACCAGGCGTTCATCGCTGCTATCCTGACCGTTATCGGTTATTCAATCAACGATACCGTGGTTATCTTCGACCGTGTACGTGAGTACAACAGCCTCTATCCGAAGCGCGAGAAGAAAGTGAACATCAACGACGCATTGAACAATACGCTGAGCCGTACGTTCTCAACCTCTATGAGTACGTTCGTTGTATTGCTGGCTATCTTCATCTTCGGTGGCGAGACCATCCGTGGCTTCGTGTTCGCACTGCTCATGGGTGTGATCGTAGGTACGTACTCGTCTCTGTTCATCGCTTCGCCGATTGCCTATGACATCCAGTTGGCACAAGCCAAGCGCGCAGAGCAGAAAGCGGCCGAGAAAAAGTAAGCCAATAGCTAATAGCTAACAGCCAATAGCTAAAATCATGACTAATGATTTCTTAAAATACGCAACTGCACAAGGCCTTAACTCCATGCATGTGGAGAAGGTCTTGTCGCAGAGTGCGAACACCGTGCTGGCATCAGGCGGATACATCTCACCCACTATTCTTGAGGAGCGTCAGCTGAATGTGACGCAGATGGATGTGTTCAGCCGCCTGATGATGGACCGTGTCATTTTCCTCGGAACCGAGGTGAACGACTACACGGCGAATGTCATCCAGGCGCAGCTGCTCTATCTGGACTCCGTGGACAGCGAGCGTGACATCAACCTGTATCTCAACACACCGGGCGGTTCGGTCTATGCCGGACTGGGTATCTACGACACCATGCAGTTTGTCAAGGCTCGCGTGGCTACCATCTGCACCGGACTCGCCGCCTCGATGGGCGCCGTTCTGCTTGTAGCCGGAGAGAAAGGTATGCGCGCCGCCCTGCCCCACAGCCGCGTCATGATTCACCAGCCGCTCGGAGGCATCCAGGGACAGGCATCTGATATCGAGATAACCGCCAAGGAGATTCTCAAACTCAAAGAGGAACTATATCAGATCATTTCCGACAAATCCGGCAAGCCGATCGAACAGATCCGTCAAGATGCCGACCGTGACCACTGGATGACCTCGCAAGAAGCGCTGGAGTACGGTATGATTGACAAACTGTACACGAAAAAAGAGTGATGGCAAAGAGAAAAGGGAACATATGCAGCTTCTGCGGTCGTGAGATGGATGAGATGTTCTACGGCATGGAGGACGGCGTACTCATCTGCAACGAGTGCATCGAAACCGGTCATAAGATACTGGAATCCCGCCCTAAGAAAGCGAACAGCCAGAAAAGCGGCCTCAGCCTTGACAATCTTCCCACGCCACAGGACATAAAATCATTCCTTGACCAGTACGTCATCGGACAGGATGACGCCAAGCGTTTCCTCTCCGTAGCTGTCTATAACCACTATAAACGGGTGCTACAGGAGATCACCAATGACGATGTGGAGATAGAGAAGAGCAATATCCTGCTTGTCGGTTCCACCGGCACGGGCAAGACACTGCTCGCACGCACGATAGCCAAGATGCTCAAAGTGCCTTTCGCCATCGGCGACGCCACCTCTCTGACACAGGCCGGCTACGTAGGAGAAGACGTAGAGACATTGCTCGTACGCCTGCTCCAGGACGCCGACTACGATGTGCAGAAAGCACAGCGGGGCATCGTATTTATCGATGAGATAGACAAAATCGCACGCAAGGCGGAGAACATGTCCATCACACGCGACGTGAGCGGCGAAGGCGTACAGCAAGGCTTGCTCAAGATGCTGGAAGGCTCCATTGTCAATGTGCCCCCTCAAGGCGGACGCAAACACCCCGACCAGGAGTGCATCCACATGGATACCAAGAATATCCTCTTCATCTGCGGCGGGGCGTTCGACGGCATCGAGAGCAAAATATCCCAGCGGATGAACACGCAGACCGTCGGCTTTGCAGCACAGCAGCAGGCCGCACGCGTGGACAAGAACAACCTGCTGCAATACATCGCGCCGCAGGACCTCAAGTCCTACGGACTCATTCCCGAGATAATCGGACGTCTGCCGGTGCTCACCTATCTGCATCCCCTCAACCGCGAAGCGCTGCGCAACATCCTTACAGAACCCAAAAACGCCCTGACCAAACAGTACAAGAAACTGCTGGCGATGGACAATGTGGCGCTCACTTTCGATGACGATGCACTCGATTATATCGTGGACAAGGCGCTGGAATACAAACTCGGTGCACGCGGACTGCGCGGACTGATGGAAACGGTGATGACCGACCTGATGTTCGACCTGCCGAGCCACAAACAAGCGGACACAACGCAATCATTTACCGTCACCAGAGAATACGTGACACAAGAACTGAAAACCGAAAAACTGGTACAACTAAAAAACGCGAGTTAAGCTCGCGTTTTTTTTATGCCTTTAGTCTTCTTTTGTTTTCTCAGAACCCGCTGTACACCAGCTCGAACTTCATTCCGTTCTTCGCCGAATGGATCTTGGTAGCGGACACGGTCTGCTCCTGCCGGACGGAAGAGACATAGGCGGAAGAGGAAGTAGCACTCCATTCAACCGCCACAGGAACCAGCAGCATGTCCAGGACCTCGTCATTCGTCTCCTTGCGCAGCTGATTCGTCATAAAGCCCGACAAATCGTAGGAATAGTAATAATAGGTATCTCCCACGGAGTCCGTTCCCTGGGTCAGCATTCCCAATAATGCACAGGTGTCGGTCGGCAGCTCGCGTTTCTCAAAGAAACGCTCCATACTGCTCTCGCGTATCAGCAGCATGTATTCCGCCGGAGAAAGCCAGCCGTTACGACCGGACTCGTCCTTATTATCGACTGTAATCATCACCTCCGCCTTGTTCACATACGGCCGCTTTTCCCCCACATTCATCAGTATGGTATCGGCAATCTGCTCCATCGGGAACTGCAGACGCGTGTACACGCCCGCGGGCGCGATAATATAATTATAGGAGTCGGAGTCGTTCTGCAGCGTCTCCACCAGTTCCTTCTTGTCCTGATACAGCAGATGGTTCACCGTGCGGACCTCAGAATTTGCATAGAATGCCTTCATGTCATTCACCACGGTGTCCCGGTCACCCTTCTGATAGGAGAAATGGTAATATACTCCGAGCGCTACATCCGATATGTTGAGCACGGTGGAGGAACCGAAGGATGTTTCAATCAACAAGCCGTTGAACTGCTCGTTAAAACTCTCCTGGCTGTCGAAAGAGCGGATAGCGGCGAAATACTGCATGAAATCATCACTCACACGCATACGGACCATCGGAATATACTGTCCGCTGGCGTCACTGACCGAATCCAGTTTCTCCGACGCCACTACGATGCGGTGGTTCTTCAACACAACATGCTCCCGGGAGCAATAGTCATCTATCTGCAAATCAGTCGGATACGTACCATTATACCGGAAAGTACCCTTATCCATCCTGTACGCGTTAATAGCCAAGGGGGAATTGGCATCGCCAACCCAACTCGAATAATACATGAACAGGCAAACCGAATCCACCGCATAGCCTTCCGGATACGAATAGCCTTCCGGACAAGCAAACTGAGTCATGATGGAGGCACGCAGCAGACCGTACCCGGTCTCTATCTCACCCAACAGGAACGAATCCGCCTGCGAGATGATAGCGCGGCAACTGTCGATAGACGATTCCAGCGAAAACGTGTCCGCCAACACCAGTATGGCATCGTCCTCGTCCAAGACCGACTCGCCCGTTGTAGCCACATCCTCCTTGCATGCCGTCCATAGACATGCAATCACAGCCAATAATCCTATTAACCGAAAAAACTTCACTCCTCTAACTCCTTCACTCCTCTGCCCCTAACAGTTTCTGATAGAAATCCCACTGGCGTTTGCATGCTTCGGTCAGACTCTCCGTCTCCGCGTACGGCAAAATCGGTTTGCCTTTCGTCTCGGCATAATTGACGATACGCTGGTTCACTTTCGGCGTGGCATAAACCACTGCATCCGAGAAATCAACCGCCAGACGCAGCAACTCCTCATAGCCAACCGGGAAACCGGCAATCGGACGGACATCCGTATTCGTGATACCGTCAATGCGTAACTTGTCGGCAAACTTGGTAGAGAACGGCTTCTGATACTCCATATCATCCAGCATCAGCACTATCTTCGATTTGGAGAAGAAGGGCTCGTCATTGAAAGCCCTCTTCAGATAGAGCGGCGCCAGAGCGCTCATCCAACCGGAGCACAAGATAACATCAGGAGTCCAACGCAATTTCTTCACCGTTTCAATCACGCCGCGCGCATAGAAAATCACACGGTCGTCATTGTCTGCATATTCCACACCATGCTCGTCTGCCACACCCTTGCGACGGTGGAACAAATCGTCATTGTCAATGAAATAAATCTGAATACGTGCGGACTGAATCGACGCCACCTTGATGAGCAAGGGATGGTCAGACTCCTCGATGATCAGGTTCATTCCTGACAGACGGATTACTTCGTGCAACTGATTGCGACGCTCATTGATTTCACCAAACTTGGGCATAAACGTTCGCGTCTCATAGCCGTGAGCCTGAAAATACTCGGGCAACTGACGGTTCAAAAGACGGATTGGCGTCTCCTCTGCCAAATAAGGGCTGATCTCCTGAGAGATAAATAAGATACGTTTCGGCTCTTTCATAGGCATATGCACATTTTTTCGCGCTACAAAATTAGTAAAAAAAATTGAGATAACGAAAAAAAAAGGAAAAAAAGTGACGAAAAATTTTATTTTTCGAGGAAATTTGACTATCTTTGCACGTTTTTTTGAAAAATCTATGCAAATTATCACCAAAAAGCAGGATTTGCAACAAGTGGTTGCTGCCTGCAAAATGCAAAACAAAACCATCGGTCTTGTGCCTACTATGGGCGCATTGCACGAAGGACACGCATCGCTCGTCAGAAAAGCGGTGGAACAGAACGATGTCTGCATCGTTTCCGTCTTTGTCAACCCCACTCAGTTCAATAACAAGGAAGATCTTGAGAAATATCCGCGCAATATAGAGCGGGATGCGGAACTGCTCAGCTCCATCGGAGCGCATTTCGTCTTTGCCCCCACCCCCGAAGAGATGTACACGGCCGAAGAGATGAATACAACCTTCTCCTTCGATTTTGCGGGACTGGACAAAGTGATGGAAGGGAAAATGCGTCCCGGACACTTCAACGGTGTCGTGCAAGTGGTCAGCCGGCTCTTCTATCTTGTGCAACCCGACAAGGCCTATTTCGGTGAAAAGGATTTCCAGCAGCTCGCAATCATCCATCATATGGCAGAGCGCAGTTCCATGGCCGGCACATTCGGCAACCTGCAAATCATTGACTGCCCTATTGTGCGCGAAGAATCAGGTCTGGCATTGTCCAGCCGCAACGAACGGCTTTCCGACACCGAAAAACAGACTGCACTCGCTATCAGTCATACTCTGTTTTCCTCGTTGAAATGGGCAAAAGAAGCGAATGCCACCGTCGCCACCGTGCAGCAACGCGTCATTGACACCGTCAACGCCGTACCGGGGCTGGAAGTGGAATACTATGAGATAGTGGACCAGACAACCCTTCTTCCTACGGACACGTTCCAGCACGCCATCGGCTGCATTACCGTCTATTGCGGTCCCGTCCGCCTCATTGACAACATCAAATATAATTGACATTGACCATTGTTTGCGACTTCCATATTCCTTTCCTCGTCGAAGCCGTTCAGAACGAGTGGCGGGATGTGCGTATTTGTCCGTTGAAACCGGAAGAAATAGATGCTGATGCCGTACGTAATGCGGATGTATTGGTAGTCCGCACACGCACCCAGGTAAACGAAGCGCTTCTCGCCGGTTCGTCCGTCCGGCTCGTCTGCACCGCTACCATCGGTTTTGACCATATTGACACAGCCTGGTGTGAGGCGCACGGCGTCCGTTGGATATCCTGCCCCGGCTGCAACGCCCAAGCTGTTTGTGACTACATCGAAGAAGCCCTGAATGAAATTCAAATTTCAAATTTCAAATTTCAGATTTCAAATATGCCGACCATAGGAGTGGTCGGCGTCGGTCATGTCGGTTCCCTTGTAGCCCGAATGGCGGAACGCAAGGGCTATCGCGTTCTCCTTAACGACCCGCCCAGAAATATCGGCGTTTCTCTCGATGAAATCGCGCAAAATTGCGACATCATCACATTCCACGTGCCGCTGACAGGAGCACAGAATCCAGACAGTTTCACTGACAGGACACAGGCAAAATATCCTACCTTCCATTTATGCGATGAAGCATTCCTGGCACAGTGCAAACCCCATGCTCTCATCATCAATGCCGCCCGAGGCGGCGTAGTGGATGAGCAGGCGCTGCTGCATAGCGGACACCCCTATATTCTGGACACATGGGAGAACGAACCCGACATCCGTCCCGATGTCCTGCAACACGCTTTTCTCGCTTCCATGCACATTGCCGGTTACTCGGTTGAAGGCAAGCGCAATGCCTCGCAGATGTGTCTGAACGCCATTGCAGAGCACTTTGCATTACCACACATCGAGATCACGAGATCACGAGATCACGAGATCACAAGTTCTCCCAAAAACAACAGCAGCGAACCGTGGCTCGCTGCTGTATCCGCTTCCCTCAAAGCCAATCCTACGGCTTTTGAGTCTCTCCGCAAATCCTATCCACTGCGCGGAGAATAGGTTCAATAGACGGCGCTTCACCTACCGCTTCAATCATCCACTGCTTCGGAGTCAACCTGCCCAAACGGTAGATTCTTTCGTATTCACCGGCAAATTCCTCTTGTGTCTGGCATTTCGCCAGGTGTTCCTCCAACTGATACTGCACAATATGTCCCAAGGGATAGTTGGGCAGGTACATCGGACAATTGACCATATGGCTGTACACGCCCAGCAAGATGCAGTCGTGCTCGCCCAGAACCGGCTCGTAGTACCGGTTCCATACATCTTTTGCCATCTCCTGTACCGCCTCGCACAACTCTTTTGCCGTGGCCTTCGGATGGGTGTATATCCATTGCCACATCGCCATATCCACCAGACTCACGCCCATGATTTCGTACATGGACCAGAACTGATCAAGCACTTCGTCCGGATTATTGACTCCGTTACCCATTCCTGCCCCAGGCATCAGTTGCAGGTCCCTGTGCTGCCACAGGAAGGCTGAAGCCTCCGTATATGCCGTATTGGGAACACCGGAGAGCATATAGTGGTCGATGAAATACATATCGAGCACTTCTTCCACACAGTGCCCGAATTCGTGCACGGCGATATTATATCCCTTATAGTCCATGCCGGTTGACGCAATGCGCGTGCGCAGACGTGCATCCTCCTTACGCCCCATACAAGGCCATGCGTGCCCGGAACCGCGTGCCGGTTCTACGGCTATGTGGGATGCTATTTCTTTCGATTTCATCGGGGAAAATCCCATCTGTTGCAACAGACGCGGCATATCGGCGGCAAAGGCATCCGCATCAGGATATAGCCTGTTTGTCTGCTCCGTCAGCTCGTCCTCGTCAAGTGAGGCACGCGCCTTGAATCCGTCGTACCAGATATCGTACGGCCGCAGGTCTCTTCCCAAGCGCCTTTGTATAATTGCTGCCACTTGCGCCACCTGTTTCGAACCGACCAAAGACCGGAACAGGCTATCCAACTCCCCGGCAGAGATCTCCACGTCCCCTTCAAAATTGCGGATTATTCCCGATGGCATCGAAGGATTATACCGGTCCTCCTCAAACATAGCGTGCGCTATATCCAGAATTTTCTGATAACGCGTGTATGGTTCGCTTTCCGTGCTCTCGGCTATGGCGTAGGGTTGCCATACATAGTCCGGATTGTTGATAGCCTCCTGCGGAATGGTCTGATTGACGATGCGCTGCATGACCTGATAGATCATCTCCTGCTTCTCATTCAGCTCACCTCTCTCTGCAGACCACTCATAGTAAAGCGCCTTCAGTTCGTCCCGCAGGTTCCAGTGGCTGAGCAACACCTTGCCATCCGGCCATATCTGCCGCCCGTCCTCTGTGCGCAGGTTGTCCATATAGATGTTATAATCGGCAATATAATTCTCCGCGTCAGCCAATGCCTGCGCCATGCGTGCCTTCACTTCTGCCGGCACACGCGTCGTGTACACATCGCCCATGCGCGCATACGCCCATTCCTGTCTTGACCACTGACTGCCTAATGTATTCTTTTCCTCCAAGCTGTAATGCGGGAAATTGATGATGGTGATGAACGCCAGCTTGTTGGCAAACATATCGTCCGAGAAATGCGCCATAGGGCTGTAGCCGGACATGATCCAATCGGGAGTCTGCGGCTCGGAAGCATTAGTCAGCTGGGTGGGACGCAGCAGTTCGACCGTCAGCATGTCCGCCGACTGGTACACATTCTCAAAAATACGGCTGAGCGATTCAAAAAGAGCCACCCGTTCACTGTCCGTCTTGCAGTAATAGTCAGCAACCAACTGTTCGAATTCTTCCCGCGAACCGTCCGCTGGTGTCCATAGTGCCCGCGCCTGCGCTACACCGAGAAGTTCGTTTCCTTCCGATTTTATCGGACTTTTTGAAGTACATGAGGCTAACATAACGAAGCCGAGAATAAGATATTTGACTTTCATACAATTAATTTTTACGCTGCAAAATTAGTAAAAAATTTGCATATATGCAAGAATTTTTGTAATTTTGCACCCGATTTTAATATTTAATGTTTTGCGATGGCAAATTTTCAGAAACTGACTCCTCGTGCAGAGGATTATTCCAAGTGGTACAACGAACTGGTGGTGAAGGCTGACCTGGCAGAGCAGAGCGCCGTTCGCGGATGTATGGTAATCAAACCCTATGGCTATGCCATCTGGGAGACTATTCAGGCGGAGCTGGACCGCCGCTTCAAACAGCAGGGTGTCAAGAACGCCTATTTCCCGCTTCTTATCCCCAAATCGTTCCTCAGCCGCGAGGCGGAGCACGTGGAGGGCTTTGCAAAGGAGTGCGCCGTAGTGACGCATCACCGTCTGATGAACGACCCGAACGGCAAGGGCGTAGTGGTGGACCCGAACGCAAGACTGGAAGAGGAACTCATTATCCGACCGACTTCGGAGACCATCATATGGAGCACGTACAAGAACTGGATCAGCAGTTACCGTGACCTGCCTATCCTCTGCAACCAGTGGTGTAATGTGATGCGCTGGGAGATGCGTACACGCCTGTTCCTCCGCACAGCGGAGTTCCTGTGGCAGGAAGGTCATACGGCGCATGCCACCAAGGAGGAGGCGGAGGACTACGCCCGCCAGATGCTGGATGTTTATGCCGATTTCGCGCAGAATGTGATGGCTATTCCTGTAGTCAAAGGCGTCAAGTCACCCAACGAGCGTTTCGCAGGCGCGCTAAACACTTATTGTATCGAAGCCATGATGCAGGACGGCAAGGCGCTGCAAGCGGGTACAAGTCACTTCCTCGGGCAGAACTTCGCCAAGAGTTTTGATGTGCAGTTCCTTTCCAAAGAGAACAAATATGAATATGTCTGGGCAACCAGTTGGGGTGTATCCACCCGCCTGATGGGTGCGCTCATCATGACCCACTCCGATGACAACGGCCTTGTTCTGCCGCCGCATCTGGCACCGATACAGGTAGTCATCGTACCGATCTTCAAGAAAGAGGAAGACCTCGCCAAACTGCTTGTCAAACTCAACCCGATAGCCGACCAGCTCAAGGCGCTCGGCATCCGTGTCAAAGTGGACACAGACGAGAAGTACACGCCGGGCTACAAGTTCGCCGACTATGAGTTGAAAGGTGTGCCGGTACGACTGGCGATGGGCGGTCGCGATCTGGAGAACAACACGATTGAGATTGCACGCCGTGACACGCAGACGAAAGAGACGATTTCTCTCGATGGAATCGTGGAAAAAATACAGTTGCTGCTGGAGGAGATACAGAAGAACCTGCTGACCAAGGCTCTGAATTTCCGCGTTGCCAACACCCGCGAAGTGAACAGTTACGACGAATTCAAGGAGGAACTGAAGAAAGGCGGTTTCATCCTTGCCCACTGGGACGGTACGCCGGAGACCGAGCAGCGCATCAAAGACGAGACCAAAGCGACTATCCGTTGCATCCCTCTGGCAGACCTCGCCGACGGAACCAACGCGGACATCATCGCACGTGCTTCGGAACCGGGTGTCTGCATGGTGACTGGCAAACCCTCTGCGGGCAGAGTGGTCTTCGCATTGAATTATTAACTTTTTCTGCATAGCGGTCTTTCAGACTGCCTGCAGTGGCCTATCAGCGCAGCGGTCAATGAAACGGTCTATCAGCATAGCGGTCTTTGTATTGGCAGCAGGCATGCACATGCTTGCTGCCAATCAGTATATGGACTCATGCATGATACGCGTGCAGGACGGCGATACACTCTACATGGCATGGCTGCATGAAGTGTGGGTCTATCCTCCGATACAGTTCAAAAACAAACAGCAGGAGAAATTCTATTGGAAAACCGTCCGTGACGTAAAGAAGTGTCTGCCATATGCGAAAATGATTTCCGCCGACATGGCGTACGCGGACACCGAACTGGCGAAACTGCCAGACGCCAAAGCACGGAAGAAATGGTGGCGTTCGTACGAAAAAACACTTTTCAAGAAATACGAAAAGGATTTCCGGGGGATGTACGCCAGCCAGGGCATGATGCTGATGAAACTGATGGACCGCGAAACCGACCGGACAAGCTATGAGCTCATCAAGCAGTACCGGGGCAAAGCGTCCGCCAATTTCTGGCAGTTCGTTGCCAAATTATTCAAGAACGACCTCAAGGAAGAGTACGACGCCAACGACAAGGACCGCATCACCGAGCGTATCATCAACCTCGTTGAAGCAGGTCAGTTATAACTGACTTCCACACCGGCTTATTCCTCCTCCTTTACCTGCTCTATATCTTCGTCTCCTGTGGATAGGATGGTGAACTCTACACGGCGGTTCTTGGCACGTCCTTCTTCGGTAGCGTTATCCGCAATCGGTTCGGTCTCACCCTTACCTTCCGCCTCTATGCGTTCACCGGCGATGTTACGCTTGATCAGTTCATCACGTACGGCGTTGGCACGTCCTTCAGACAGTATCTGGTTTGCCTCATCCGAACCGACATTATCGGTATGACCTGTGATACGGATGGTGAGTGAGGGGTGATTGTTCATGAAAGCAGCCAACTCATTCAAAGCCTGCTCTGACTCGGGCAGAATCTGCGTCTTATTGGTAGCAAAGAACAGATTATGCATAACCACCTTGGTACCCACCTTGATGGGAATCTCGATAATCGGAGTGTCGATAACCACGGGTTTCGGTTTGGGTTGAAGCGCCAGGCGAATCGTATCCATCACACCGTCACCCTGCATAAACGCCTTCTCCGAAGCAGATATGTACTGCTCGTTGGAGGCTGTAAAGGTATAAGCACCGTCCTTCGCACGGTAGCGCACATGTCCGTTACGTGCCTCTTTGACAGTGGTCTTTTTCTTCGCGTGCTCGTAGATGCTGAGACTGGCAGGAATCGGTTTCTTCGTCTGGGCGTCCGCAATAAAGACATCGAAATACGAAGGCAGTGGTTTAGCGGGCGGTTTGGGCATATTGAGTTGGAAGAGCACAGCAAACTTGGCTCCGACGAGCAGCGAATTAGCTGCCACATGCGAAGCATCGAAATAGCCGTTCATCTCAATCGTACGCGGCTCACCTACCTGCGCAATCGTCTTGGTCGCATCACTCGTTTGGGCGCAAGAGAGGAAGCCGTAGTCAGCAAAAAGAGCCACACGATAATAGACGGGCTTCTTGCTGTCTTGGGCAGACCTACCCTTTGCAGATGAGGATTTGCCTTTCCCTTTGCCTTTTCCCTTTCCTTTCTGCGGTTTCTCGAAGAAAGAATTGAGAACCATTCCCACTTCGGCCGATACCTGGGCGTTGACTGTCTTTGCCGGCCAGGAATAGCTGATTCTTTCCGTGGAGGTATAGGCATCATGCACCGGCACGTTCTCCAACTTGCCGATGAGTTGCGGATCCGTCAGATACGTGTGCACCTTCGCTTCTGTGATTGCGGAAGAGACAACCGGCAGACCGACACGGACACCTGCAAGGAAATAATACCGGTCGGAGAAGATACCTCCAATCTGAACAGGAATATTGACCTGCCCCATCATCTGTGTCTCCTTGAACGACTGAAAATCAAAATACTCCACCATTTGCTGTCCTTCAGGCAGACCTATGGTATAAGGTGTCTTGAGTTGGAACGGCGTGACAACCGCCTTGTCATTGACCAAGGAGAACTCTGCACCGGCATGCACGAGCAGATGACGATAACGGAACTCATAACCCAGTTGCAGCTTGCCCCCCACAAAACCTGTGGACGAACCAAGGGGCGATTTGTTGAGGAGCGCCGAATAGCCGATTCCGGGTTCAAGAGACAGAAAATGAAGACCTTCCTGTTTGACATCTGCAAACAGAGAAGACGAAACCAACAAAAATCCGAAGACCAGTGTTGATAATTGACATTTGATATTTGAGATTTGGTATTTCATTCTGTTTTTGTTATTTAATCAATGCGCCCTGGGCATTGTATATCTTGCCGTCATGGAGGATGAACAGGACTCCGTCAATCATATATTTACCGCTTGAGGATTTCCCGTTTTTGACCGGGTCAATGCTGGTTGCATCATCGACAACGGTAATGAAATAGCGGTTATAGGAACAATCATCGCTGTTCTTGACAACAGCCTCGAACGAGCCGACCAATGCTTCCGCAGGAACGGTATAGAACACATCCACCTCATATGGCAGTTCACTCTTCTTTACCGTAACGGGATCCATAGCAACGGTATCAACAGGCGTAACTGCCAGATTGAGCGTTACGATGCTGTCACAGCCGTTAGCGGCCGTGCCATTGCAGGTATATGTTCCCGAGGTATTCAGTTTCTGACCGTCAAACTCATAAAACTCATTCGAGCAAATGGAAGCCTCGATGGCACGTTTCGACACTGCCTTGGTAGTCAGAGTGAGGGTTGTCACACTATCGCAGTCCTCTGCACTCCGTGCGGTATGACTGAACTGCTTGCTTTCGCCAGCAGGTGCCAGTTCATCAGCGGCGATTGAGAAACCATAGCCCACATAATCCGAGCCTGCGCATACATCGGCTTCATACTCTATCGCGATTCCGCAGCGGTTAACTGTTACCTGATAGCGGTTATACGAACAGCCCTCCTTATAGATGACCGTATCGAACGGTGTGCCGACAGCGGCATCAACAGGTACCGTGTAATACTCGTCCACCTCGTACGGCAGTGCATTGTTCAGAATATTTACAGGCACATCAGTCGTATCACTCTCTGTAACCGTGAGGGTCAGCGTAACTATGCTGTCACAGCCGTTAGCGGCCGTGCCATTGCAGGTATATGTTCCCGAGGTATTCAGTTTCTGACCGTCAAACTCATAGTACTCGTAACTACAGATGGAAGCCTCGATGGCACGTTTCGACACTGCCTTGGTGGTCAGGGTGAGGGTTATGATACTATCGCGCTGGTATTTATCAGGATTCGAACGGATGAAATCTTTTGTTGATCCAGGAGCAGGCAGTTCGGATACAGGTATGTCAAATCCATACCCCACATAGCCCGTACCTGCGCATATATTGTCCGAATAGGCCAATTCCAGCGGAGGTTCCGGAGCGACGGTCGCGGTAATCATACCTACATTATATCCGTTCTTATCATAGAATTCCTGCCAGTCTCCATTCATCTCGCGATACCGCATAATGACGGTATAGGTTCCCGGAACCTGCTCAAGAGGCCCGGAGAAAGCGCCTTCAAGCGTTTCATTCGTTCCCACGTGTATGGTTTTTATCTCGCTCTTTCCGCGTGTGAAAGGCTCCTGATAGAAGGACACCTGCAATTCGCCGTCAAACGGTGCACCGGTATTCTTGATGGAATAATAGAGATTGGCATCATTACGCGGCACACTGTCGTTGCGGTCAAAATGAATGGTGTCGGTAAGCGACAGATGGTATTCCGGATCATAGAGTTTGAACGGCAACTCCATATAACTGTCCGGCGTCAGATTCTGCCAGGCCGCCGAAGGACCGGTACGGTAACAAAGCCGCATCTTATACTGGGTGTCCAGCTGAAGATTCGCATCAAATGCCTGCTGCAACGCCGAACTGAGTGTCTGATTGCGACGGATAACCACCGAATCCATAATCTCATACTGGCCTTTGGAGAAATTACCTTTGTAGATACGAGCAGAAATCTCGCCACGGAAAGTGCCACCGGTATTCTTGATAGCAAACGAAAGCGGACATCCTGTCTTGGGCACCGAGTCCAGATTGGTTCCCTCAGGGAAGGCAATGGCTTTGGTGAGCGCCAGTACCGGTTCTGCATCATTGGCGTAGAATGTCGCCTTGGTGGAAGTGATATCAAGCGTACGGTAGTAGTCATCCTCGGTACAAAGCATACGCATCCAGCCGTAGTTGGCGTCCTTATAGACACAGCACAAATGGTAGGTACCATTGGGCACTGTGGTTGTAGAGGTAGGGATAGAAACCGTCATTTCAGCTGCCGTTGTGCGATGATAGCCGGCGCTAAGAGAATAATTGTCCACCTGCTTGAGCACCCGAACCAGTCTGGTTTCGTCCTCATCGTAGAGGGCGACACCGTAACTGCCGCTGAAATTCGTGAGTCCGAAGTTCTCCAGCCGCGCGATAGATACCGTGAAACTGGTTCCGCGGTTGACGGAAGAGGTGCTGACGGAGAAATTGGTTGTCGCCATCTGCGGGATAGCTTTGGGCGTACCGGATTTAGCCGGTTGGAGTCCGATGAAGAACGTAGTACCTTTGTTATAACCTTTGGTCGTTCCGCCAATACCCTGCGAGTTTCCCGGATTAAGCGCCGTGAGTAGATAGTAGCCGTCATTGGAACCGCCCCACCCCCAGTTGATATGGAAATAGCCTTTGGTGTCGCATCCGTCGCATACGAAGGCATGACCGCCCTCGTCGTTATGTCCGCTGACTATCACCGGCCGGTTGGCCTTCAGTTCGGCCGCCACAATGGCATTGAGACTGTCGGCAGGGTACATGACCTTCTGGATGCGCTGATAGTTGGCATCATAACTGAAATAGTCTTTCAGCGCTACAGGCACTTTCTCCGTATAAGCGCCGGAGGACTGACCGAAACTCATATCGACAGATACGCCGCAGTGGTACATAAGCGTTGCCACGGCATTCGACTGCTCCGAGGTATAGCCGGAGCGGTAGTTGTCAATCATATTACTCCACCGGTAGGTGGTAGTACCGAAGTTCGCAGAAAGGGTACCGGACTTGCCAAGCGGTTCAGTGCAGACCCACAGATAGGAATGCGAGCCTGTACCCTGCGCCGGATGCTTGTAGTAATACATCACCTGCGCCATGGCAGTTGCCACGCAACCCGTAACACACTTGCCTCCATTGTCATTATACGCGGGCGCGAGATCATTATAAGGAGAACCCTGATTCCATTTGGAGGAACAGAGAGGGGTAATCGCTGACAGAGTGCGTAAGCCGTTATTCCTTTTTACCGTCAGACCGGATTCGCCTGCCTGAGCGCTTTGCTGCCGGATTGCTTCCAATTCCTCGGCGTAGCATTCCATCCAATAGCGGAATGCAGGCGAAGTGTTGTCTGCATCAAACGTTCCGTTGTCGCTATAGCCGAGGACCTCTGGCAGGCAGTCGTCCGCCCCTACAAGCACATAGCCGGAGGCGGTGTTGACGGCGAGGTACAAGGCTGTGGAATCCGCTATCGTCATTGCGCTTTGCTGCCGGACCGCTCCGCTATTAAGACGCTTCACGGCCGGACCGCTGACGCTGGCAGACGCAAATTCACCCGCTATGCGGAGAGCATCCGCAGACGTACGGAGGGCGGAATTGCCTCCCATTGCAAACAATAGAATCCCTATAAATGATACTACGCGTTTCATGTTTTTAAAATTAGGCAGATAGCCCGAACCCAATCGGGCTATCCGAATAAAGTCACATTATCTCAGAGTAACCTTGCGGTTAACCACTTGACCACTCTTCATAATGGTATGGAGCATATAAACACCTATCGGCAGCTGCATGTACTCATCGCCCTGACGGAGCGTCTGAATCTTATGACCGAGGATGTCATATACTTCGATACGATCAATAGCATCCGTTATCTCAATCAGACCGGTACCGTCGTCCTTGACGAGGATGAAGTAGCGGTTGTACGAGCAGTTATCGTCACCGGCCTTGGCGATTGCCTCGAACTGGCTTCCGATTTGTGCATCCTGAGGAACGGTGTAGAACATATCCACATCATACGGCAGTTGCGATGCTTTGACCGTAATCAGTGATCTGTTAACAGTATCATTCTTGACAACCGTCAACGAGAGCGTGATTACACTGTCACAACCCTGTACTGTAGTCTCATGACGCATGAAGAGCTTGGTCTCCTTCGGAGCGGGCAGTTCTTCAGCCTTGATGTCAAATCCATCAACGTTATAACCGTCTGCACCTGCGCAGATATTGTCTTCAAGCTTCATCGTATCCGTAGTACACTGCTTGATAGTAATGAAATAGCGGTTGTACTTGCAGTTATCCAGACCTATCACAACAGGCTCCTGCTCGCCGATAGCGGCATTCTCCGGAACGGTGTAGTATGCATCAACTACATACGGGAGTTCGTTGTTATAGATCTCATTCGCGAAGTCAGTTGTATCGTTAGCGAGTACATTCAGTGTGAATGTGATGATGCTGTCGCAACCGAACTCATCCATTGCATTACGATTATACTGCTTGCTCGAACCAGCCGCCGGCAGGTTAGCCTTCACAATACTGAATCCGTAGCCGGCATAGCTGTCCGCATCCTCGCAGATTACATCTGCAAAGCTGTAAGCCTTGGTAGCCTGCTCAATCGTTACGTGATAACGGTTGAACTGACAATCACCAACTTCCACTTTCTCATAGAAGTCTGCACCTACTGCCGTATTTGCAGGAACAGTGTAGTATGCATCAACCTCATACGGCAGTTGCGTATTCAGGATTGCCACAGGTATTTCCCTAATATAAGCGTTCCGTACATACAGACGCAGCGTAGTGGTACTATCGCAATCCTGTGCGGTACGATCCGTATGACTGTACTCCTTGTATGAACCCGGTGCAGGCAGGTCGGATGCCAAGATGTTGAAGTTATACTCATTGAAGGATGTAGCATCTTCGCAGATATATTCAACTATCTTTTCTTCCTTATCCTTGATGCAGCGACTTACTGTTACATGATAACGGTTGTACTTGCAGTTATCACCAAGTTTCACAATCTCGTAGTAGTCAGCACCTACTTCCGTATTCTCTGGTACGGTATAGTATGCATCCACTATGTACGGCAGTTCTGCATTCGTGATAGCTACCGGTACGTCTACCGTATCAGCCTTATTCACGTACAGAACCAATGTGATAGTGTTACATGTTGCTCCGTTATCCTCCAGACGATAATACTGTTTGGAAGTCTCGGGTTTCGGCAGGTCAGCCGCAGCAATATCGAAACCGTGTCCTGAGTATTCAGTAGCATCCGAACAGATAAATTCATAATAGGTATCGGCACCACTACAAGCTGTTACCATAACGATGTAACGGTTGTAGCTGCATGCACCTGTCTGCATAACCTCTTCGAACTGGCTACCTATTTCCGCATTTGCAGGAATCGTGTAGTACTCATCTACTGTATACGGCAGATCAATCTGGCGTTTGGTAACATGAATGTCAGCGGTGTCATTGTGTGCCGTCAGCGTGAGCGTGATGACACTGTCACAACCGAACTCATTCATTGCGTGACGCATGTATTGCTTCGAAGCGAGCGGAGCAGGCATGTCAGCCTTGACAATGTTGAAACCATAGCCATCATATGCATCCGCATCCTCGCAGACAGTTACTGAATAATTGTACGGTTCTTCACACTGTGCCACCGTTACGTGGTAGCGGTTGAACTGGCAATCACCAACTTTCTTTGTCTCATAGAAGTCAGCATTTACAGCCGTATTCTCAGGTACGTTGTAATATGCATCAACCTGATACGGCAGTTGTGTATTCAGGATAGCCACTTGTACCTCAACTGTATCAGCCTTCGTTACATACAGACGCAGGATAGTGGTACTATCGCAATCCTGTGCGGTGCGGACAGTATTACTATACTCCTTGTATGAACCGGGCTTCGGCAGGTCGGATGCCAAGATATTGAAGCCTTCAGATACATAGCTTGTCTCATCTTCGCAGATGATAGCTTCAATACGCTCTTCCTTATTCTTGATGCAGCGACTTACTGTTACATGGTAACGGTTGTACAGACAATCACCGGCTTTTACAGTCTCATAGAAATCAGCACCTACTTCCGTATTCTCAGATACAGTGTAGTATGCATCCACTATGTACGGAAGTTCTGCATTTGTGACTGCTACCTCAATATCCATTGTGTCTGCCTTGTGAACCGTAATCGTAAGAATCGTAGTACTATCACAGCCCTCTGCAGTACGAACTGTATAAGGCAGTGTGTATGATTTACTCTTACCCGGAGCAGGCAGGTCATTCTTTGCAATATTGAAGCCATAACCGGCATAACCGTCTTCATCCTCGCAGATATCTGCTGAATAATTTCCCGAAACGAAGCAACGATTAACCGTCACTTTGTAGCGGTTGTACGAACAGCCATTGTCGCCGATCTTCACCACTTCTTCGAACTGCGTTCCGATAATTGTTTCTTCATCAGGTACAGTATAGTAATCATCCACTGTGTACGGCAGTTGCGTATTCAGTATTTGAACAGGGATGTTCGTGGTGTCATTCGGAATTCTGTACAGGGTGAGCATCGTAGTACTGTCACACTCATCTGCTGTACGAACAATATTCTTATAAACTCCGAAACCTCCGACAATCGGCAACTGGTCGTTTGCAAGGTTGAATCCGTAGTCTGCATAACTCGTCTCATCCTCGCAGATGCTTGCCGAATATTCAGCTTCACGCGTGCAACGCTTAACCGTTACATTATAGCGTATGTACTTACATTCATTCTCACTCAGAGCGATGATTACAGGCTCCTGTACTCCGACATTTACATCCGCAGGAATGGTGTAGTGCTCATCCACTACGAACGGAAGCTCGTTATTGAATACCGTAGTATCAATCGTCAGCGTATCATTCAGAATCACCTTCAATGTGAATGTGATGAGACTGTCACAACGCTGCTCGTCCATATTCGAGCGGATGTAATTCTTGCTTTCACCAGCCTGCGGCATTTCTGCCTCGGCAATTGTAAATCCATAGCCCGCATATCCGTTACCCATGTCGCTTGCGCAGATTGAGTCATTGTATGCATACTCGTTGGTACACTGCTCAACCGTAACAGTATAGTGGTAGAATTGACAGTTATCACCCTTCACGTACTGCTCGAATGTGCCAACAGGAGCATCCGCAGGAACGGTGTAGTAAGCATCCACCGGTTTCGGAAGATCACTCGTGGAAACCTTCACAGCAGACATTTCAGTTGTATCAGCCTCGGTCACCGTCAGGTAGAGATAGATGGTACTATCGCAACCATACTGAGTCTGACCGGAGATATAATACGGCTGGCCTTGCGGGCTCGGTTTGGTCAAATTCTGTCCACCAAACTCATATACCTCACCTTCGCAAATAGAAGCATAAATCGTATCGATTTGCGGTTTCTGACGTGTGGTCAGCGTAAGAGCGATAGTGCTGTCACAACCGCCGTTTTCGTTGGCTGCAAAGCGATAGTAGATGCTATCCTTGCCTGCCAGCGGCAGTTCCTCCGCCTTGATGAAGAAGCCGTTATCCTCGTAGTCGTAGCCCTCACATGCATTGTCTGTCATCGGATACTCATCCGAGCAGTTCATACGCACGTTGTCGATGAGCGTGAACAAGCCGCTACCCTTCGTTCTGGTCTCGCCGCCAAGGTTCTCCATATAGAAGGCTACACGGATATTCTGGCCGGCATACTTGTCGAGCGAAACAGACTTGGTGGTGTAAACCGAGTCGATACCGGTTATCTCGGTAGCGTCTGCTTTCTTCCAGGTCGCTCCGTTGTCAGTACTGATAGCCACGAAGAAACGTCCTTCGGGTTTCGCCATCATATTCTTGTTGTCTTGATGACATACATCGAAGCTCAACGAAGCATTACCTTCAATAGTGTACTGCGGCGTGATCATCCAGCGGTATTTCGGTCCGCTGTTGAGCAGCGTGCTACCGAAGAACAACAACTGGTGGTCATCACCGAACTGCGACAGATAGTTCGCAATCCACATGTAGGTGTAATATACACTGGATGCAGGCTCATACGGACTAACGGTACCGTCGAATACTTTCTCTATCGGCTGATCCGTAGCCATATTGCTCCAGCAAGTCATGGTAGCACGACTGTTGGATGCTGTCAGGCTACTGAAGTCCTCAAACATCGGCAGTGCGTTCACTCCACAACTGGTTTGGAAGGTGGACGCCAATGACCATTCGCTCGTATGCTCAGCATCGCAGAGAGCGCGAACAGCTACCGTGTATGTAGTACCTTGCTCCAGACCCTCGATGCGGTACGGGTTGGTAGTCACGTTCTCTATGATCGAGTCATTGATATGGATCTCCCAAGCCTCTTCTGCACCGGCAATCCAGTTCACGGTAACGGCGTTCTCAGTCATGAAAGTCAGCTCAACTTGCTGCGGTTTGACGCAGTCAGGTAGCTCAGTGAGTTTGACATACTTGACGCCGATAGCATAAGCTGCGGCATTCTTGATAGCCAATACCTTACCGGTACCCTTGTAGAGGTTGAGCATCTTGTTGAACACCTCGAGCTGTGTCGGTGTGTAGGTTCCTGTGCTTCCCGGCTTGGTCTGGGTCTGGAAGAATGCCAATTCCTTGTACGAATCCAAATCCCAAGTATTGTCCATTACGCCGAGCGAAACAGCACCGTAGTTAGTGGTGGTGTTGAACAAACCTATCTCCACCTCTACATTCTTGAGGTCAACAGCCAACTCAGGCAGAATAGCATAACCGCTGGTTGCATTGAGCAACAGGCGTGCCCACTTCTCATTCGAAGCAGAGCTACCTACCTGCGTCGTTCCGACAGCAGCACCACTGAGAATCCAGCACTCCGGTGTCTCGAAGAAGCCTTCGGTGTACGGCAATTCATACAACTCACACGGTGTATTAAAGTCATATTCCACCCAGTCGGTCAAGCCGTCCTGACAAATCGTGCGAACATAGAAGCTGTAGTTGGTTTGCGGTGCGAGGTTCGAGATGGTTACTTGCGGACCTTCGGTCAATGTACCGTAAGCCACCTTATCCTCTGCATCGATGAGGGCAGGATTACCCAGGTTCGCATAGCGGGAGAGTACATACTCGAAGTTCTTGCACTTACCGCCGAACCACTGGAAGGTCACCTCATTAGCGCCACGCTTTGCAAACTCAATATTCTTCGGCGTGGTGCAGAGGTATTCCTCTACGATGACGCTATCGATAGCCGCCGGAGTAGCATAAGGTTCACCGGCAGACGGGTTATACCAGTAGAGAGCCAAGGTATAAATACCCGGTTCTTCAATATCCAGCGACTGCTTGAACCAAGTCCAGTCTGCCACTTCATTCTGCTTGCCCATTACAGCGTAGCATCCATTAGCATTCGTTGTAGCCGAACCGGAACGCGTTGCACCGGAAAGCAAGGTAGCATTACCTGCCTTATAGGTCGCTCCGGCAGGAATCAACTGTGCATACAAACCGTCCGAAGAATAGCATTTCGGCACTTTGTACTTGAAGCTGAACTTATACGTACCGGCTGCATCTACCTTAATATTACGCGTAGCCCATACATACGAAGTAGCTACAATATTCGATCCTTGGTATGCATACTTGATCGGATCCATATTGTGTCCGTCATTCTTGTCGAATGCTTTGTATGAAGAACTATCATTCGTGATAAACAATGCGTTGTAACCAGTACCGGCGCAGCTATCCGCCTTACCTACAATCCAGAAGTTAGGATAGGTATGGATGCCATCTCCATACAGGTTGTACATATTCCACATTGCATTGTCAGCCTCATCCTCAAAGCCGGTAATCAACGGCAGCGGAGCCGGAGCCTGAATCGTAGTAGCCGTCAACGGACCTACCCATTCACTTCCTTCTGCATTGCCGCGAACATAGATATCATAACTTGCGTTGGCAGCCAGATTTTCAAGCGTGTACTCGGTCTCGTCAATAGTCTTAATCGTTGCATCCGCGATGTCGCCACCGGCAGCTACGTAAGCCACTTGCCACTGATTGATACCCGGAGTATACTCAACGAACGAGAACTTAATACTATTCTCGGTCAGCATCAGCAGTTTAAGATTCTCTACCGGCAATACCACATTCAGGTCGTTGGTGATAACGAGGTTATCAATATAAATACCCGAAGCGGTAGTAGTCGAGAAGCGCAGACGCTTGTAAGGCTGAACAGAAGTGTAGTAGTCACCCAGTTTGATATATGCCTTCGACCAGTCAGCAGTGATATCGTTGATGGTCGTGATGTAGATAGCATCAGCACTAACTGTCTCATCCGAAACAGCTTCAATCTTCAAACCTGCATTGACAGATCCGCTGCGTTTTACATCGAAGTAAATGAGCAGGTCTTTCAAGTTCTCTACATCCAGCACAGGCGTGATAGCAGCCGAACGATGGGTACCTACGCAAGAACCACCTGCTTGCGACGGAACTTCCGTGTACTGCAGATACAGACCGCGCGTACCGTCTTTCTTTGCAGAAGTGGACATCTTGGAGTTATAATCCGTCGTACAGCCCGCAGGTCCTTGGATCATGAAGCTTGCCCAGCAGTAGTCTGCTGCAGGTTCGGTATCGCCATCGAAGTTCTCCTCATACGGGATAGCGCGAACTTCCGGACACTCGGTGATGAATGCCCATGCACTACTCCACTTGCTCATATCGTTAGCAGCACACTCTTTGCGTACATATGCATAGTACTTGGTATGTGCTTGCAGACCTTCGATAATCACTTTATTCGTGTCACTAACGACAGACTCAGCTACCCAACCTTCGTTGTTCGGCTTGATAGAAGGATCCACGAAGATACGTACACGGTGCGGAACAGTCTTGTCATCGGTCAGCCAGCTGAACTTGGCACCATAGATGCCAATCGAATCGGTCTTCAAATCCGTTGCAGCAGGACAGGTTTCGATAAAGTCGATATATACATTGTCCACATATACATAACCAGCAGAAGTACTTCCATTAGCAGAAGTATACTCCATAGCCTTCAGTGCGATGAATGTTCCGAAGTTCTCTCCGGACTCGTCACCTGCATAATTCTCGAAGGTATAAGAACGGTCATACGCTGTAGATGAACCCATCACAGTATCTTTGTGAGTTGCCACAAACGTACTCGGGTCATTCGGATCGGTCATGATACCTACTTCGAAGGCATACTTCGTAGTAGCCGTGGTACCTCCCGAATATACCTGCATCGAGAGTTGCAGACGCTTCACCGAATCTACTGCCAAAGCCGGGAATACAAAGTAGTTGTGATTACCCTTCGTTGCTTGACGCAGGTAGAGCATCTTAGTACTATTCTTGGTCGTTACGTACGAGTGGTTTGCATCAGGACCACAAATCGTGTTACAGCCAAGGTCTTTACCGGAACTTGTCTCGTACGACTCGAAGTCCTCCTCATACGGGAAGGTTTGCTTCTTACAGGTCGTCTTGAAGGTCTTTGCATTGCTCCATTGACCTTCGCAAGCGAGATCTTCATCTACCGATTGAACATAAACATAATAGGTAGTGTTGCCTTCGAGACCACTGATAGCCTTGGTCTGCTCGGTTACCTTCGCATCAAAGACATCCGCGGTAGCAGTTGCCGGATCCTCTAATTCAGTCGTACTGATCTTGAGGTTCCAAGCGTTCTCGGTTTTACCCTTTGCCCAACTGATGGTAGCACTAACGGAATCAATCTCTGCTACGTCAATCGATGTGATACGTCCGCAGAGCGGAATTTGCTCAATAACAACATTATCGAAGCAGATATGAGTGGTCTTCGAATTCTGGTAAATCGAACGGATAGCGATACGACCACCTTCTCCTTCATACGTACCGAAGTTCACGAAACACTCATCCCATGCCTTCACATCGGAGATGTTGAAGCGATACTCAGCTATCTTAACAAAGGTATGTTCGCCATCCAAATCACCTTCCAATACACCAATCTCCGTGTACGAAGCATCACCTACATACGAAGATGTGTATGGGCTGGCAGCCATCGTTAATTGCAGCGTCTTGATAGGCTTATCCAAAGCCGGGAAGACAACCATCGGCTCTTTGTTGGTCGATGTTGCATTAAACTTGATAACCTGTCCTGTCTTCACCGTTGCATTCGGCGAACCGGAACCTGCTACTTGCGCGCCATTGGTCTGCTCATAGCAGGTTTCTGCCAACGAGCCGGCACTTGCTGCATAACCTTCCCAATCCTCGGTAAACGGAACAGCCGATACGCCGCACTCGGTACGGAAACTCGTACTTCCCCATGCGCCAACTTCTTGTCCTTGTACTGAACGTACATACGCATAGTACTTGGTAGAAGGTTTCAAGGAGTTGATTATGTCCTCAGCCGTTGTCTCAACGTACTCAGCGAATACCGGATTTCCTTCGACAGGATCATCCTGCGGTTCGTCAAATACGCGTACCTCCCACTTGGTAGCCTGACCATTCTCCGTCCAAGTCAGTTTGGCAGTGGTCTGGGTCATCTCAGAAGCAGTTACATCCGTAACCTTCTGCGGAGCAGAAGCCAAGGTGATAGAGAGGTTGTCAATACCGAAATAGTTATACTTTGCGGTATCCGAATAGAAGACAATATACTTACCGTTACCTGTGTAGCTTGACATATCCACTACAAACGGTTGAACAGTTTGTCCCTTCGCACAACGAACAGTAGCAACATGCGTTACCTTGGTAAATACATTGGCCTTATTGATGTCGCTCGGGCTATTTACTACACCGATATGGAGTTGTCCGAACGGACCACCAGCTTTAGCAGCATAGTTAGCCGTAGTGGTGGTGCTGTTATAGTAACCGTAGAAGGAAACCTTCAGATCTTTTACATCTGCATTCAACAATTCCGGCATGATTGCATACGGGAATTGAGAAGAAGCTGATGTTCCTCCTGTATAGATATACAGATACGGTTTAGTAGCATCAGCAGGAGGATTGTTCGCTGCTGCATATGCCGTATTATATATATACGGCCAGTTAGTGGATGTTGCACCCGGAGAATCTGTGTAGGTATAACCTAATTTCCAGTTCTTCGGACCACGATTCGCATTAGCACCCGTTGTTTCGTCGGTAAAGTCATTATAGTACGGAACTTGGAGACCTACCAAGGTCGTAACAGTCGTGCTTACCCATGCGTCGCCGCAAGTCGGGCTGACATAGATATAATAGGTCTGACCCATGGACAGACCGGTGATGTCATACGATTTCGCATTCACGGTCTGAGCCGCTACGATGTCGCCATTAGCACTGCTCGGGTCGATCTCCGTCGAGCTGACTTTAATTACCCATGAGGTAGATGACGAAGCGTCAGTCCATTCAGCTGTAGCCTTATCAATACCGGTAGCCGTAGCGCTCAGCGTCGAAACAGCATTGCAATCCGGCGCATCGTCAACGACGATATCATCAATGTAAACATTCGGTGTAGAGGTACCGGGTTTCATATAGAGCGCAATATAGCGACCCTCTCCGGTATAACTTGTCAGCAGTACTTTATATTGCTTCCACTCATCTTTGATGATAGTAGCTTCGCCTACCTCGATGATGTTTGCGCCTAACTGCTGACCTTGCGGCAGATCATTTGTCTGGGTGTTAGCCACACCTACTTTCAGAGTCTGGTTGCCATTGGCAGCTTTCGCCCAGAAAGTAACCATCATCGTATTCACTGCCTTCGGCATAGCCGGAAGCATAGCGATGGAGGTATAGTTGGTAGAAGTAGCCGAAGTTCCGGAAGCACCACGCAGGAACAACGAAGCATTTACATAAGCTGTCTGCTCATGGTTCTGCGCTGTCGTTACGTACGGACGATAAGTATCACTGGTGTACTGCTTGTCATAATAACTTGCATAGCTCGGGTTGTTACCACGATCATCAAATACCCAACCGTTCGGAATAGCGGCGGTGTTATTCGTGTACATATCCGGCTCCATGCGGTCAAAATGCTCGCTGTACGGATAGGTCACCGCACGGCTGGTCTTGAACTCTATAGCACTCGTCCATTCGCTACTACCGCAACCTGCCTGTAGGTATGCATAATAAGTAGTATTGGCATTCAAACCATTAGCCACATACGGATTGGACGAAATAGAACCGGCATACTCGCCCTTCGCTTCATCCGGCTCAATATCCTCCGGATCAGTCAAAAACTTGGTGGAAAGAACCAAGTTCCACTCACTGGCATTACCGGTCTCTACCCATTTCAGTTTTGCCGAGTTCGGGTTGATCTCATAGGCCACTACGAACATCGGTTTCGGGCACTCGGAAGCGGTCTCAATCTCGATGTTATCGATATAGAGACGGTTCTCTTTGTCCTCGTTACCGAAGCGGAAAGCAATATACTTACCGGCACCGCTATAACCTTTAAGGGTTACCACGATTTGTTCCCATACACGGCCCTTCGGCAAATCCAAGGTCTTCACTTCCGTAAAACTCTCAGCAGTTGCTTCGGTGCATACACCGACAGTGACAGTGCGCGCATACGTATTACCGGCATCCGCAGCAGCAGCCATGAAGGCTACTTGGTAGTTCTTTACCTCTCCGTTAAACTCCGGCAGAATAAAGTAGTTGTGCTTCCCTTTCACCGAATAGGATTTGAATGCCTTTTGGCTGTTGTAGGCATACTCACCGGATACTTCCGCGCTGGCACCACCTTTGATAATCGTGTAGCAGCCGGACAATTCACCTTCGAAGTTCTCAGCAAACGGAGCCTTGATTGCTGCACAAGGGGTCTTGAAATGAAATTCCGCCCAAGGCGATACATCGCCATCACCACAATCGTACTGCACATAGAGCCAGTAGTCAGTGTTGGCTTTCAAACCGTCCAACTCATAGAAGTCGTCCCCGAAAGCAACATTAACAAGATTAAGCACATCTGCCGTTGCAGACATGTCGGTCATCTGAGAAGTACTTACCTTGAGGTTGTACTGCTGGAACATAGGACTTGCGCACGCATCCCAATAGAGCGTTACGCTTGAGGTTGTGAGATCCTCGCACTTCAAGCCCGTTGGAGCATCAGCCGCTTCGGTCTTGTTCTCCACCGCCAGGCGATAGACACGTGACTCACCGCCTAAGTTGTAGGCACCTGCAATCGCAATCTGAACGTTTGACAATCCTTCAGGAAGAACATCCTTAACGGACTTTTGCCCTGCCGTAGCTTCAGCGAATTTTATCCATTCGCTCCACTCAGCTTGTTCAGATGCACGATACAACACTTTGAGCTCATTCACTTTGTCGCCGTTAGCGGCAAGAGAATACGTGATAGCTACCGACGGCTTGTTTCCCAAGTCGCTGAGACTCAGCAGTGGTGTGACCAATGTGTCCGCACCATTCTCAAACGGAGCAAAGAACTTAGCATTGCCATCACTGAAACTCCAGTAATCGCCTGCCGTCCATCCCGTAGGAAGACTACCACTTGCGAAACTCTCGTCAAGCACAGATTTCTGCGCCACTGCTGTGGTAAAACCCGCAATCATCATGAGGGTTACCAACAGACAACGTGTAAATAATCGTTTCATAAGTTTTTGTTTTAGTTAATAAATAAAGTTGACTAATACTATAAAATTATAGTTTTATTTCACTAATACGCCTTGCGCATTGTATGTTTTGCCGTTTACAATAATGTATATATTGCCGTTTTGTATCATTTTCTTCGATTGGACAGGCTGTGCCGCTACAGGAGCTGGAACGATATACGGACAGGTCATCAGACTGCGCTCGTCTCCGGATCGCTTGAGCGCCACGCAATACTCGTCTCCGGGCTGGAGTTTGCCCGCTTCGTAATAATACGAGCCGGTTGCCCCGTCCACGGCCGTTCCGTTGCGATACCACTGGAACTCCTGGAAATCATAGCCGCCGTTGTAGGTCTGATTCAGGATACCGAGCACGTCATCCCAGCGTTGCTGGATGAGCGATGCGGAGTAATAGACCGTCACCTCGCCCTGCACATCCGTCTCTCCGTTCGTCTTGCTGCTGAAATGGATGGTGAACGGATAATAACCCGGTTTGATCATTTCCGGCATCGGCACTTCAATCGTGTTGTCCTTTCCGTTGCGCAGGCTGTCCGCCTGTGGAACCAGACCGACTGCCGCACCGCTCTCGTCAAAGAGAATAGTGTAATACTCGGGAATACCTTTCCGCGCGTGCGTTTCAATATGGAAAGAAGCCGCTTCGGGGCATGGATACTCAATGGATGTGAGTTCAACCACCAGAGGCTCAATCACTGTCAGTGTCAGATGCACTATACTGTCGCATCCCGCCACGCTTCGGAAAGTGCCGTCATACACACCCGATTCTGTCAGGCTCTGACTGCCGAACGGATAGACCTCGCCTTCAAAGATAGTGACTGCGGCTGTATCATGTATCGCATCCACGAAACTGAGGTGGAGGATATGCGTGCTGTCGCATCCCGCACGGTTGAAGTCCTTGTCCGTGATGGTGGTATCAGTCTGATAGAACTTGCCGTTATACCGGAACAGGTCGCCTTCGCAACGCTGCAATGACTCCTCCACGGTATCCGGTCCCACACGCGGCACATGGATATTGATATTCAATGTGCTGTCGCACAGACCTACACCCGCTATCAGGCGGAAATGATAATCCGCTTCCTCGTCCGGCAGACGGAAGGAAGGACTCCAGATTGCTTCCGCCGTATTGAGACCATCCGGATGCAGTCCGTCGAAATCCCACATCACATACTCCACAGGGAAGGGCGTATCTATGAGCAGGCCTGTAGCCCAGTTACCTGTCCGGATATGACTGGTGTTCGTGAATGTGATATAATTGCCGCAGTCGCGCTGCTCCAATACGTATGACACTTCCGGTATCGGGAAACGGGGTATGGCGCTGGCGGTCAGCGTGAATCCGCACCGATCGTCAGACTTGTAGGTCACGTCCACTGCATAAGTGTCCACATCCCGGTAATCCACAGGGAAGACCTGGTCTGTACCGAGCGTCACTCTCGGCTGGTCTGTCTTATACCAGCGGTAGTTGAAACCGTCCGGCGCAATGAACTCATTCGTCGGCGTCCAGCCACACTGCAGACCGCGGATCTGGCCCGTGGTGCAGGTCAGCGTGAAATAGGCATAGCCGTAGTGGATGGAAGCGGTACAGCCGAGGGCGGTGATACGCACCTTCACGTGCTTCTTGTCATAATCGGCAAGATTCAGACCCAGTGTCGTCCAATCGCGCCAGCATACGTCGCGCGATCCGTCGTTTCCGTCCGGCACGCGGTTCCAACCGGCGCCGCTGGTCTTGGAGGCCAGATCGACTGTCGTACAGCGGCTCAATGCCACTCCTGTCGCTGCATCCACAATGTCTATCATCAGACGCGGACGGGCTTCTTCGTTGTGGCCCGAAGACTCCAGCACCATGGCGTATTGCAGCATCAGCACACTGGCGTTCTTGGCATCCACCACAAAATCGTACTCCACTCTTGCCGCACGGGCCGCTTTCTCCCAACTGCCGATTCGCACGGACGCTATCGCTCCGTCCGGCACCGTCTTGAGCGGCGTCACAGGGTTGCCTTCGCTGTCGATACTATTATACGTACGCATATCGTACTCGTCAGGGCTGTAGTGTATCGTATGACGGCTCCACATGGAGGTGAATCCGTAGTCAATCCTGCCGGGAGTCAGGTCGTTGTTCTCCTTGTAGTTCGATGCCGTT
>Ga0265298_10001115_pt1 | contig 39432 bp, 29 predicted proteins | sample AusTroGonzalo_MG_3_FD_193486 | JGI IMG/M metagenome (GOLD analysis project Ga0265298, IMG submission 193486) | Bovine rumen microbial communities from tropical cattle in Woodstock, Queensland, Australia - Gonzalo_01 | ecosystem: Host-associated > Mammals > Digestive system > Stomach > Rumen ... | reverse complement strand
GCAAGGACCTCGTCTCTCTTGGCCATTGCTTCCGCATATTCCTTCTCGACCTGGATCGCCAGTTCCTCAGTCTGCTGCTGAGCCTCTGTGATGATCCTCTGCTGTTCCTTCTTGGCGAGGTCGATCATCTCATCATATTCTCTCTGAGCCTTAGCCTTGGACTCAGCCTCGAAATTCTCGTTCTCCTTCTTGAGCCTCTCATTCGTATCACGCAGATCGATAAGAGTATTGCGCTGTTCCTCGAGCTCCTTCTCGATCTTCAGCTTCTCGTCGATGGCTTCCTTCTGCATCTGAGCGAACTCTGATTCGAGCTTGAGCTTCTGCGAATCGAAAGTATCCTGTAGTGTTGCAGCTTCCCTGGTCAGCTTCTCCTTGATCTCTGCAAGACGCTTCTCTTCTTCGGTCTTCTTAGCCTCGGCACGTGCTATGTTCTCTTCTTCCTTCTGGCTGAGAACCTTCTGTGCCTCCTGGATAGCTGCGTTCACATCGCCGCCTGAAGCCTTCTGAAAGTCGTACTTACACATCGAACAACGTGCTACGTTGTCACCCATCATAACTCCACAAACCGGACACTTCTTCATCTTAACTACTCCTGAAATCTTGATTAGCTCTTGCTTAATAGCTTTATTATTATACAACGAATAATGCCAATTTGCTTAAAAAGTTTAGCAAATTAAGAGTAAATTTTATTAAAACAGACAATTTGTGAGATACGCTCTCCTAAATCCTTTATTAAGCGCAAAGTATAGTATATATTATGCTCTATTACCCGTCCAAGACGGGTTATATGCGGAGGAATGTATGAAGAAGAAGATTATCTCATTGATCCTGGCGTCAGTGTGCGCCATCAGTATGACCGGCCTTGCCGGATGTGCCAAGACAGGTACAACAGGAGGAACAGTTACGGTAGGCATTACACAGGAGCCTTCTGTATTTGATCCCCATACTGTTGTTGCAGCAGGCGACCGAGAGATCCTGTTTAATATTTTCGAAGGTCTTTACAAGTTCGATTCAGACGGCAATCTCAATCCCTGCCTGGCTACGGGCGTTGAGATCTCAGACGATTCGACAGTCTATACTTTCACTCTCAGGGAAGGCGTTAAGTTCCATAACGGAAGCGACATGACAGCTGATGACGTTGTCTATTCGCTCAAGCGTGCGTCAGGCCTTCTTGAGGGCCAGGATGCTCCCCTCGTATCTGAATTGAGCGGCATCAAGGCAGTTGAGGCTGAAGGAAGCAAGGTCAAGGTTACTCTCGCAGAACCTGACAGCGAGCTTCTGTCTTATTTCACGACGGCAATAATCCCCGACGAGGTTGCCGACATCAATGCAACCCCCATCGGAACAGGTCCTTTCAAGTTTGACAGCTACACTATCGGACAGGACGTAACTATCACCAAGAACGAGAGCTACTGGAACAGCGAGCTCCCCTACATCGATAAGGCAGTCTTCAAGATCACTGCTGACATGGATGCAGGCCTCATCGAGCTCCGTAACGGTACGATCGACATCTATCCTTACCTGACGACAGACAGGGCGCAGCAGCTCGATCCCAATGATTTCACGATCCTCACAAAGGGATCCAACATGGTTCAGATCTTCGCCCTGAACAACAAGGTAAAGCCCCTTGATGACGCACGTGTCAGAGAGGCTATCAACATTGCCATCAACAGGGACAACATCATCTCCGTCACGATGGACGGCGCTGGTGCACCCCTCACAACTGCAATGAGCCCTGCAATGGGTAAGTACTATGACACATCACTCGACGGAACATACAAGCAGGATGTTAACAAGGCCAAGGAGCTTCTCAAGGAAGCAGGCTATCCTGACGGATTTGATCTGACGATCACAGTTCCTTCCAACTACCTTGTTCACGTTAACACTGCAGTTGAGCTCCAGTCCGAGCTTGAAGCTGTCGGCATCAAGTGCAAGATCAACCAGGTAGACTGGGCAACATGGCTCGATGATACATACCAGGGCCGTAACTTCGAATCAACTGTTATCGCGCTTACGAGCAACTATGCTCCTTTTGACGTACTGAAGCGTTACCGTTCATTTGATTCAGGCAACTTCATCAACTACAATAACCCTGAAGTTGATAAGCTCATGGCAGCCATCCCCCTCGAGACAAACGAGGATAATAAGGTCAAGCTCTACCATGATGTTCTGAAGCTCCTCCTGGAAGACCATGCATCATGCTACATCCAGGATCCTGAGAACACTGTTGCCGTATCAACAAAAATTTCCGGATATAACTTATATCCTATGTACGTTCAGGACCTTTCTAAGGTAAAATTTAACTGAACTGCAATCTGACAGAAGGAGATCCATGAGCTTTGCCCAGGAAGAGCAATACAGTAAGATATTTTCTCGTTAAGCTCCTGGAGCTCCTTATTACATTGTTTCTTGTATCTATCATGACTTTCGCCGCGTTCTCCATCATACCCGGAGATGCGGCGTCTGTTATGCTCGGGCCCAATGCGACACCCGCGCAGGTCGAGAGCCTCAGGGCCGAGATGGGACTTGATAAGCCGCTTCACGAGCAGTACTTCAACTGGCTCACTTCGGCATGCACCGGCAACCTCGGCAAGTCAGCCTCATTCGGTGTAAGCGTATCGGATCTCATTGTTCAGAGGCTCCCCGTTACGCTCGGCATGAGCATCATCGCACTCATCATGGTCATACTGGTATCTTACCCGGCAGCGCTGATATCGGCGAGGAAGCCGGGAAGACTGGGCGACCAGATCTGCTCCGTTCTGGGGCACATATTGTTCGCGATACCGCCTTTCGTGCTGTCGCTCATCATCATATTCATAACGAGCGCGCTGTTCGGCATCGTTACGGTAGGAAGGTACGTTAAGCCTTCAGAAGGTTTCTTCAGCTTCGTGTACTGCCTGCTCCTGCCTTCGTTCTGCATCGCGCTCCCCAAGATCGCCATGACGTTCAAGTTCTTGAGGTCATCAATGATCGAGCAGAACGCATCTGACCATGTCAGGACCGCAAGGTCCCACGGACTGTCGGATCTGGTGATCGAGATGAGGCACGTTCTCCCGAATTCGAATGTTTCCGCGATCACTGTCATATCGCTCGTATTATCTGACATTCTCGGCGGTAGCCTTATCGTTGAGCAGGTCTTCAATCTCCCGGGCTTGGGACGCCTCCTTCTCACGGGCATATCGAGAAGAGACTTCCCGCTACTGTCCGGCATGATACTTTATCTGGCATTCATAACCGTCTTCCTGTACTTCCTGGCAGACGTACTTACGGCGTTGGCCGATCCGAGGATCAGGATAAAATGAGAAGACGGCAGTATTTTGACAGCGAGAAGATATTCTTAACAGTCGGGCTCGTAATGCTCGGCATAGTCGTGTCCGCGTTCATCGTGAGCCTGTTCTGGACTCCGTATGATCCCAACGCCACTGATGCTTCGTCCAAATTCCTCGGACCGTCACTTAAGCACATCATGGGTACTGACAACTTCGGAAGAGACGTATTCTCGAGAGTCCTGTCAGCATCCAAATACACGATCTTCATATCGTTTGCGGGCGTTCTCATCGCTCTCGTTCTCGGCACCATAACAGGTCTTCCTTCAGGATGGTACGGCGGATTTACAGACAAGTCGGTAATGCTCGTGATGAATGCGATCATGTGCTTCCCGGGCATACTCCTGGCGCTTGTCGCAGTTGCCGTCGCAGGACCTTCAATGTTCAATGTCGTCTGGGCATTGGGCCTTGTCTTCGCGCCGACTTATGCGCGTGTGTACAGGACCGGAACACTGGAACTCAAGGAGCGCGACTACATACTCCATGCACGTGTAATGGGAATCTCAGGCGTGCGCATAATGACATCGCACATCTTCCCCAATCTCATACCACTGATCCTGCCTGCAGTTGTTGTAGGTCTTGCGAACATGACACTGTTCGAATCATCGATGAGCTACCTCGGACTCGGCGTTCAGCCGCCTGAGGCATCGTTCGGCAAGATGCTCGCAGACAGCCAGGCATACATGACAAGGGCACCGTGGCTGATCATCTTCCCTGCCCTCATGCTCGTCTTGTACATCCTCGGATTGTACTTCCTGTCAGAAGCCATCAGGGTCAGGAACAGCAGAGGAGGTGTCAGGACATGAACCATTCTCCGCTGCTTGAAGTCAGAGATCTGTGTCTGGGATTCCCCGGCCGCGATTCATATAAAGAGATCCTGAAGAACCTCAGCTTTACCGTACGCCGCGGCGAGATCCTCGGCCTCATCGGCAACTCAGGATCAGGCAAATCGATCACATCGCTCGCGATATCAGATCTCCTGCCGAAGGAAGCGGAGATCACCGGCGGTGAGATCATTTTCGACGGGAATGACCTGTTGAAGATGAAGCGCAAGGACAGGCGCAGGCTCCTCGGCAAGGACATCGGCATCGTTTTCCAGGAACCGAAGACTGCATTAGACCCGCTGATGCGCGTCGGCAAGAGCCTCGATGAGATACTTACCGCGCACGGAATAACCGACAAGGCCGAGAGGCAGAATAAGATCCTCGATATGCTCAGGAGAGTCGACTTTGACAATCCCGAGGAGATATGCGAGAGATTCCCGCACCAGTTGTCCGGCGGCCAGCGCCAGAGGATACTGATCGCAGGTGCAGCGCTCCTGTCCCCGAAGCTCTTACTGTGCGATGAGGTAACATCAGCTCTTGATACAGTCACTACCGTGGAGGTATTGGATCTCCTGAGGTCTCTTTGCTACGAACTCAAGATCACGATCCTCTTCATCTCCCACGACCTGTCTGCCGTCGAGAACTTCTGCGACAGGGTAATGGTCATGAAGGACGGCGAGATCATCGACAGTGACAACACATACGACATACTCCACACTCCCAAGAATGCTTTCACAGCAAAGCTTCTCGAGAGCGCGAAGCTCGATCCACGCGCACTCGATCTGACGACGGCTGACTGCGACTATTCCAAGTCCCCCGTAATGACCGTCAGGGATCTTTGTGTAGGGTACGGCAAGAAGATAATAATCCCATCTCTTGACATGGAGATGTATCCCAAGGAGATCTTAGGTCTCATAGGCAGTTCCGGATGCGGCAAGACAACCCTCACGAAAGCGATCTGCAAGCTCCTCCCGAGCCGCGGCAACATCGACATCAAGGGAGGACGCCCGGGATCGGTATTCCAGGATCCCGTATCGTGCCTCAACCCTTCACACACCGTGCTGTGGCACATGAAGGAAGCCGTTCGATCGACAAAGCGCAAACCCGATATTGATGAGATCAACAGGATCCTCGAAGAAGTCGGATTGGATAAGGAGTTCCTGAGCAGGTATCCGAGTGAACTGTCAGGCGGCCAGAGACAGAGGGTAGCAATAGGTATGTGCCTCATTGCCGAGCCTCAACTGATCATCGCGGATGAACCTTTCTCATCACTCGATGCGACAACTGCAGCCGAGATATTAAAGCTCCTCGCCAAGATCAACCGTGAGCGCGGCATGGCGATACTCCTGATATCACATAACCTGCATATCGTAAGGGCACTTTGCAAGCGCGTCATAATCATGGGCAGGGGCAAGATCGATGAGGTCGGAATGACCAAGGAGATACTTGATGATCCGAAGTCGGAAGCAGGAATAAGGCTGTTGTCGGCAGAGCGTATACTTCACGGCCGTCAGATCTGACGGATGTTCTGTCTCCTGCGTCTCATTGCATAGACTCCCAGAGCACCTGCAACGATGAAGAATACTCCCGCGGCAAATGCTATTGCAAAGACAATGTAGATCTTGTTTATCGACTTAAGAGCGGCGTTTACGAACATGTCGGCAAATGCGTTTTTGCCGAACACTTCACCGGACTTGAATACGGCAGATATGATAAGCCATGTTATGACGCATCCGGCTGATGCAGATGCCATTGCGATGCCGAATGACCTTACCGGTCTGAACTTGTTGCGGTGAACGATGAAGAGCACCAGGAGCATCAGAACGGTTGCAACTGCAGAGAGTATCATTGCCGTATTCGTCGTCTTCTTATATCCTTCAACGTCGATCAGTTCGGGAACGAGACGCTTGCCGTCACCGGTCGCCTTGCTCACCTCACCGAGAACATCATTGATCTGGTCGTATGCTTCCCCCGTGGCATCCTTCATTTCTTCCTTTGTCACTCCGGTGATCTTGGTCAGATCATCACCATACTTATCGATTATCTTGTCCAATCCCTCGGGGCTGATCTTAGTATTGCCGTCGACTACGATGCCTGCAAATTCATCGAGAGCATAATCGACGATGTCATCTGCTGCCTCAATACCTTTCCTTACGGCTTCGCTGTCGCCTGCTGCTTCCGTGATCTTGCCGCTGATCTCTTCCTTGACAGACTGCCTCAGATCATCACCCATGAGAGTCTCTTTCCAGAAGGTGTTATTGAGGAGCGTGCTTCTAACGACGATGCAGTTAAGAAAGACTGCGACCGTGAAGAACATGAGGATACCGAAGATGACCCTCAATGCAACGGCAGATCTTCTCTCAGGAATGTCACTCATAACCGCCATCGTAACCATCCTCTATATCCCTGTTCTTTGCAGACGCGTTAATGCCGCCAATGATCGCGATTCCGATACCTACACAGGCAGCTGCCAGGCAGATCATGATAAGCATCATCAAGGAGTGCATCAGCGAATCGTATATGGACTGTTCTATCTCGGTGTAGACATCATCGAGCGTTGCCGTTGATACGATATTCCTTATTATAACCCACAGGATGAGCGACACTGAACCTGCAATAGCTGCTGATATTCCTGCCGCCTTTACTACACGCCACTTGTTGCGGTGAAGAACCGTTGTGATGGCGATCATTATACCTGAATTAACAATGGATGATATGAGCATGATAACCGTCACCATGTTAACCTTGTCCATGATCATAAAGTACTTCGACTCTTCAAGCTCATCATAGAACCTGTCGAGATCGTTCTCCATCTTGTCGCGTGTGTAATCTAATTTGTCCTCATCAACTTCTTCAAACATCTCATCGAACCAGTCGCCGATGGTCGTATCACCATTCTCGAGAACTTCAAAGTACTCTTCAAAACTACGCTCTATGTATTCCCTGTCCCGTTCTTCGTCAAACTCCATTTCAAGATTCTCCCTGTCATAGAGAAGCCTGTCCATGTAGATGTCATGATCCTTGGTCAGCTGAATGGCCATGTCTTCAACAAACAAGGTCTTCCAGTAATCAGGGTTAATGACATAGAACTTGACCAATGCACAGTTAATGATGCATGCAAAATTGAAAAACAGGAGGATCGAGAAAATAACCCTCGTTATATTTGCTGCTCTTGATTCCTTGCTCTCCATCCCTAGTTACCTCACATCAATACTTAAGCACCTGTTCAGACGCGTCAGACAGCTTGTAGAAATGCACCGTATCCGAATCATAATCGACCTCATACGTCACCGAATCCCAGAAGCCGGAAAACCTTGTGCTCTCAGCTGCAAACTCACCCCTGTCATCGAATATGTTGGCAGCCCCGTAATTAAGGATCTTCATGTCCCATCCGCCTTCTTCCGCACGCTTGTCATCGGTCATGCCGAAATACTTCAGCGTCTCGGGATCAGTGATTACCCACGTCGGATCGATGTGATAATACTCCCCGTCCAGTGTCGCGAAAGCCCACTCATGAGCTTCGTTAATATTATTGAGCGAACCGCACGTAGTGCAGTCAACTCCTGCCTGCAGCATAAGATACGCATACAAAGGCGCGATCTCCTGGCATATTCCTTTCCTCTCCGTCAGGAGCCTGTACGCAGACAGACTCATGCTGTCATCCGTGAGTGCGTCATAATCATACATGTAATGCGTCTCGAAATAAGTGTACAGAGCAAGAGCCTTGTCGACATCACTGTATCCGGGCTTGATGCATTCATCAAGTATCGATACGATCATGCTCTTGAACTCTTCTACTTTTGCCATGTACTGATCCTTGGGGATCTCATACTTAATCTTCCCTACATCGATGCTTATTCCCGGCACGTCTGCCAGAGGCATGCACTGACCTGAGATCGTATCCTTGATGTTATACATCGTAATCGAATCAGGACAGTAGAACTCCTCACCGCCTGACAGGAGTGCATCACATAATGAGAAGAATGCATTTTTTGTATCTTCGTTGAAGTTGTCATCATATATCTTCGCATAGACATGCGGAAGGAATTCGTGATGATACTCAGCAGTAGTCTCAGTTGCAGAAGTCCCGTCTGAAGTTTGCTCAGTTGCCGTTGCTTCAGTCTGTGAAGTTGTAGCAGCAGTTGAAGCTGATGTCTCCTCCTGCGTTTTACTGCAGGATACTAAAGTCATCAGCAAAGCAAGACTTAATGTCAGACAGATTGCCTTCTTCATGTTGTTACCTCGATATTCTTGACATCCTTATGCGACCAGTCGTTGGACAGATCCATGTTCTGCCAGTCGGAACGGTGGCAGCTGAAATTAACCGTAAACGTATCGCCTTTCGCAAGCTTGCCTGAACCGGGCGTTATCGTAAGGCACGTGTCACGGTCTTTGCCGCTTGCGGATGAATAAGATCCTTTTACCTTATCAGTCAATGCAGTGTACTGTCCTGAAGCCGTCGTTACGGCTGCGTGATAGCAGTCGAATACGAGCTGCCCGCCTCCGTCATTTGTAAGATAATACTTGATCTTCATCTTGGACAGGTCGACTGAAGAAGAACCCGTGTTCTTGATATCAAGAGTGCCTGCGATCGCATTGGCATTCATTGAATTATCATTGTATGTCATCTTGACGGAGAGCTTGCCGGAAGTTGCAGATCCGCCGGAAGATCCCTGCTGAGTTGCCTGTGAAGACTGCTCCGTTCCGGAAGTCGGTGCAGGAGTGACAGTTCCCGCAGAAGAACCTGAAGAAGATCCTTCCTCTCCGGGAGCCGTTCCATATACTACTTTCCCGTTCTCGAGAAGTACGGCGCCGTTATTGTAAGAATAGTCGTTGCCGTTATCCCACTTGCCGTTGGGACTTGTCATCCTTACCTGTATCTCGGACTTGTACTGTGACTGTCCGCCGGGATAGAGCCCGCCGTCGTCAAATACAACGGACAGATAGTAGATATGGTCCTTCTCATTCCAGACTTTGAGTCCGTCGACCCTGCCTGACTGCATGTAGTTCGTATTTATGCTGACGCCTGATACATCGCCGCCTGCCTTGTAGATCTCTGACAGGTCGACAAAATACCTGAATTCGAGATCAGACGCTGTCCTCGCGGGCCATGCTGTCTTGTTACAGATAAATGCCTTGATCTCAACGAAATCGCTGCCGTCAACATTGATGCCGCACTCAGCTGTATACTCATCAGCGGGTACTTCCTCGACCGCACCGAAATCGATCAAAGTCTTGCCGTGATACTTGGAATACATGGCTGCAAGAAGTCCGGTAAAGCCGGCATTGTAGTCGCATGCGACCTCATTCTTGTTGTAGTCTGAAACCGTATCGGAATAGCTGTCAGAAGCATCAGGACCTCCGACGAGCGCGCCATACAATGTATGCCTTGCCTCACCCGGTTCATTCATGTTGTCACAGTAAGAACCCTGGCTCGTCCTGTGGTGCGGATGCTCGGGAGGATTCTCGCCAAAACCGACGACATAAGATCTGCCTGATGAACCGAGCGCATAGTCAGCCTGGCTGACTGCAAAATCCCAATAAGTTGATGACTTGTCTGAAGGACATCCGTCCCATCTGCTGTACACGGCGGCAATATATGCCGTAGTCGTCGCATATCTTAACGAACCCCACTGGTCGAGCCATGCAAGACCCTTGGGGGAATATGTGATCTTCTGACCGTCTGATGTACCGCAGGACCAGAAATCAAGGTGCTTCTGGACCTCGTCCTTATATGTCTGTTCGCCTGTAATCTTGGCAAGCATGACAGCTGCGCCGATGTGAACATCATCCCAGCACATTGACCAGTCGAAGTCATGTCCTGCCTGTGTAAAACATGTCTTCGCATTATCGAGATATGACTTGTCGTCTGTTGCCAGATAGAGCCAGCTTCCTGCCCATGCGAGTTCATCAAAATACCCGCTCCATGAATTATAAAAACCGTTGGCAGCAGTGTATCCCGCATCACTCCTCGTGGAATCCGCGAAAGCATAAAGACTCCTGGCATGAGTAAGACACTTTGCCGCATAATCAGGATCAGAATCTTTGAAAACTATCGAAGCAACCGCAAGCGCTGCTGAAGCTTCACCGGCAACTGCAGAACCGGGTTCACTCTTCGTGACCTTGTACGAAGGCCTGTTCATCTGCATGACTTCAGCAGGTCCCCACCATGAGTGGTCGGCACCGCCGTCACCCACCTGATAGTAGAAAACTTCATCTTCGGGATGGCACTTGATGAGGTAATCACAGACCCACTTGATGTCGCCTAACATGTACTGCGACTGACCACTCTCATCGTATGCGTTTTTGTCCTCATAGTAAGACCATCCGAGCATGGCTGCCGAATAAGCCATGGGGAGGTTGAACTTAACATGGTCACCTGCATCATACCAGCCGCCGGTCAGATCTATGTTGTTATCTGAACCGTCGGTAAGTCCTGAATCTCCGCGCCAGTTGCACCTCACTGCTTCAGGCAGTTTGCCGCTCCTCTGAAGTTCATAGAACAGGAGCGATTTCTGAAGTGCTTCTCCGTAGTTGTATTTCCCCGTTCCTTCTATTCCCTCGTAGCCCTTGCCGGTCTCCGTGAGGCCTTCCGCGCTGTGGTCACCTGAAGGGATAACGGTTGTTGAACCTGTCCCTTCGGTAGTCTCTTCTGAACCTTCCGTATCAGAAGTCTGACCTGACATCTCCGCGGAAGTTTCTTCCGTTCCCGTCGCATCAGGCGCCTTATCACATGCTGTCATGAGCATCACCGCGCAAAGCAGCAAAGCAACAGTTCTCTTAAATCTGATCATTCCTTAACAGCCTCCAATTCAAGGCAGTTCCAAACTTCGTCACCGATCTGATATGTCTCGGGAGCGCCGGTATCCTTAAATCCACACGACAGATAACAGTGAAGTGCCGCAGCATTCTCCTCGAAAACACCGATCGTGATCTTCTTCGCCTTCATGATGTTCCAGGAGTACTCCATGGCCAGTTTTACCATCTCCTTGCCGAGCCCCTGTCCCCTTCTGGAATCATCGAGAATGACATAACCGAACCTTACCGTGTCTATGTCACCGGGATTGGGAAAACGGATATTGATGTGACCTGCCACACCCTGCTCATCGTAAGCGGTAAAGTGGTAGACATCACCGGATCCTTCAGAACTGTCATACTGATCATTCAAGTCGTCAGGCGTGATCGGGTAGTGGTCGAACCTGTCCGCACACCAGAATCTGAATATCCTCTCGTTCCTGATCCAGGAAACGACCTTATCAGCATCACTGCTCTTATATGGTCTTAATCTCAGCATAAGATATGAGCCTCCATAATAATATTAAGAAGGATTCTATCACATCGGGGGCTGGCGTGCTATCATTATGCTATGTGTGACAGACCGCTTCATGAGAAATTGGCCGGATATGTTGAAGGCACCATTATACCCATGCACATGCCCGGAGGCAAAAGGCGCGTGGGCAGATATTCGCATGAAGACATTACCGAGATCGAGGGATTTGACAATCTCCATACACCAACCGGAGTTATCAAGGATCTGGAAGAGAGATTGGCAGGCATCTGGAAGGCTGATGAAGCATTCATATCGGTAAACGGTGCAACTGCCATGATCGAAGCTGCGATCTGCGCAGCTCTCAGGTATCATCCTGAAGGCAAGGTGCTTACGGCATCCAACTCGCATCTCAGTGTATGGCACGGGATAGAGATGTCAGGCGCCATGCACGCCGTAATAGAGCCTGAATGTAAGGATGGCGTTCCTTTCGCGGTGGAGATTGATCCGGGCAAGATCGGACAGATACTTGACGGGGATAAGGATATAAGGGCTGTAGTCATCACATCGCCTACATATGAGGGCGTAGTCTCTGATACAGCCGCGATATATGAGATCACAAAGAAGCATGACTGCACGCTGATAACCGACTGCGCGCACGGGGCGCATCTTGGAACTGACGGTTACTGGGGTCCTGACATGTGCGGCGACCTGGTGATCAAGAGCACTCATAAGACATTGTCTTCACCTACGCAGACAGCCGTCATGCTCAAGTACTCAGACCGTGTCAGTACGGAAGACATCAGACATTACATTGATATTTTCGAGAGTACGTCACCATCTTATCTGCTCATGGCGGGACTGTCGGAGATGGCAGAACTGCTGGGCCGTGAGGAATGTCAGAATGACTGGAAGGCAGGTGTGGATCTGGCAGCGGAAATGCTTAAGAACCTGAAGAATATCAGTCTCGTAAGCTTTGGCAATTCCGATCCTTCCAAGTTTGTCCTTTTGTGCAAGGGCAAAGAGGTATCGCGCATCCTCCGTGATGAATACGGCATAGAGACCGAAGCGGCATTCGATACGCACATCATCGCCATGACCGGCATCGGCGATAATGAAGAGACTTTGAGAAGATTTGCTGAGGCGGTCCTGAAGATCGATCAGGATCATCCTGAACTTGCACCGTCTGAAGGCGTAAGCACGGCAACTTACGGGCACACTTCCAATATGCCTCTTGGCAAGATTGCGAGAATGAGGCAAGAGATCATACCTGCATGTGATTCAGAAGGACGCATATCAGGCGCATTCATATACAGTTATCCGCCGGGAATACCCGTTCTCATCCCGGGTGATGTCATAACTTCAGACATGGCAAAAGACCTGCCTGTTAAGTACGGTGCAAGTGAGATAAGGGTTGTTGCAGAGAACTAATATGCCCGTTTTTACGGCCTGTGAACCCATATGAGCATAACATCATTTGACACTTTCATGCATTGCAAGTATAATTTGCGTGTTATTTATTGTTAAAGGGGGCTGTATTCATGGACAGAATCGTTACATTAACAACACGTGATCTCGAGAAGTCTCTGACTGAAGGCGGATGCGGCGAGTGCCAGACATCATGCCAGTCTGCATGCAAGACATCTTGCGGCGTTGCAAACCAGGCTTGCGAGAAGTTGTCAGAAGAGTAATTAGATACTAATTTGATCATCGGGCTGTCTCTCTTGTGAGGCAGCCCTAATTTTTGGAGATAAAATGATACACTGCTACAGATTTGACGATCTTAACATAGTCCTCGACACATATTCAGGTTCGATCCACATGGTGGATCCGGTTGCCTTTGACATCATTCAGATGTACGAAGATACTCCGCGCGAAGAGATCATTAAGACCATACTCGGTAAGTTCGGAGATGATCCGTCGGTAACTGAGGAAGACATAAACAAATGCATGGACGATATTGAAGAGCTCAAGAACAGCGGCAAGCTCTGGGCTGAGGACAAGTACGAGAACGTGGCAGTCAACTTCAATAAACGCAGATTCCAGATCAAGGCGCTGTGCCTTCATGTCGCTCATTCCTGCAATCTCAACTGCTCCTACTGCTTTGCAAGCCAGGGCAAGTATCACGGCGAGAGGGCACTGATGAGCTATGAGGTCGGTAAGGCTGCAATCGATTTCCTTATCGCCAATTCAGGGTATCACAAGAATCTGGACATCGACTTTTTCGGCGGGGAACCGCTGATGAACTGGGATGTCGTAAAGCAGCTCGTTGCTTACGGCAGGAGCCAGGAGAAGATCCATAACAAGAACATAAGGTTCACACTCACCACGAACGGCGTCCTGCTTGACGATGAAGTGACTGAATTCTGCAACCGTGAGATGCACAATGTCGTATTGAGCCTCGACGGTCGTAAGGAAGTCCACGACAGGTTCAGGGTCGATCTGAAGGGCGACGGATCTTATGAGAAGATACTTCCGAATTTCAAGAGTTTTGTTGCAAAGCGCGGCGATAAGTCTTACTACATGCGCGGCACTTACACTCACTACAATACTGATTTCCTGAAGGACATCCTTCACATGGCTGACATGGGATTCAAGGAACTGTCCATGGAGCCTGTAGTCACATCTCCTGATGAGCCCGCTGCCCTGACGGAAGAGGATCTTCCCATCCTCTATGAGCAGTATGAAGAACTCGCCAGGGAGATGATAAAGCGCGACAAGGAAGGCAGAGGATTTACCTTCTACCACTATATGCTCGACTTGAGCTGCGGTCCCTGCATCTACAAGAGGATCGCAGGATGCGGTTCAGGAACCGAATACCTTGCAGTTACTCCCTGGGGTGACCTCTATCCCTGCCACCAGTTTGTAGGCGATGAGAAGTATAAGATGGGCAGCCTCGAAGAAGGCGTAACCAACACTGCTCTGCGCGAGAAATTCGCTTCATGCAGCGCATATTCACGTCCCGAGTGTAAAGACTGCTGGGCAAAGCTGTACTGCTCCGGCGGATGTGCCGCCAATTCATATCACGCGACAGGCGACATCAACGGAGTTTATGAGTACGGCTGCAAACTCTTCAAGAAGAGGATAGAGTGCGCGATCGCAGTTAAGCTCAAGACGATGTGATCAGTCGAGCTCAAACGCGCCTGTATAGAGATTATAGTATGTTCCCTTCTCGGCGATCAGCTGTTCATGTGAACCGCGCTCGATGATCTTGCCGTGATCCAATACCATGATGACATCGGAATTGCGTACGGTCGACAGCCTATGCGCGATGACGAATACCGTTCTGCCTTCCATGAGCTTATCCATTCCGCGTGCAACGATTGCCTCGGTTCTCGTATCGATTGAAGACGTAGCTTCGTCAAGGATCATTACCGGCGGATCTGCAACTGCCGCCCTGGCGATCGCGATGAGCTGTCTCTGACCCTGTGACAGGTTCGCACCATTATTCTCGATCATGGTGTCATAACCCTCAGGAAGACGCGTGATGAAGCTGTCAGCACCCGACAATTCAGCTGCCTTGATGCACTCCTCGTCAGTCGCATCGAGCTTACCGTATCTGATGTTATCCATAACCGTTCCCGTGAAGAGATTTGTCTCCTGCAGAACGAGTCCGAGCGACTTACGCAGATCGCTCTTCTTGATCTTGTTTACGTTGATCCCGTCATACCTGATCTTACCGTCCTCAATGTCATAGAAACGGTTGATGAGGTTAGTGATCGTCGTCTTGCCGGCACCCGTAGCACCTACGAAAGCAACCTTCTGACCTGGCTTTGCAAATACGCATACATCAGTGAGAACCTGCTTGCCGGGTACATATGAGAAATCGACCATATCGAGCAATACGTCACCTTCGAGCTTCTGGTACGTGATCGTGCCTTCAGCCTTGTGGGGATGCTTCCATGCCCACTGGCCCGTGTGATGATCAGCTTCTATGATGTTGCCGTCCTTATCAGTAGTGCAGTTGACGAGCGTGACGTAACCGTCGTCTGTCTCAGGTTCGGAATCCATGAGTCCGAATACGCGCGTAGCACCGGCACCTGCCATGACGATCGCATTCATCTGCATCGTAAGCTGGTTCAGGTTAGCCATGAACTTCTTGGACATGTTAAGGAACGACGCAACAATACTGACGTCAAATGCCACGCCTGAGATCGACAGGCTCGGTGCATTGTAATAAACGAGCACGCCGCCGACAACTGCGATCAGAACGTACATGATGTTGCCGATGTTGTTGATGATCGGTGCCAGGATGTTTGCATATGCGTTAGCCTTCGCGGCATCCTGGTAGAGTTCTTCATTGAGCTTGTCGAAAGCCTCTTTGCTGTCCTTCTCGTGATTGAATACCTTAATGACCTTCTGGCCGTTCATCATCTCCTGGATGTAACCTTCAGTTGCGGCGACGGCGTTCTGCTGCCTTACGAAGTATTTCGCTGAGCCTGCGCCGACCCTTCCCGTGATGATGAACATCAGTACCATACCGAAGATAACTACCAGCGTCATCCAGACACTGAACCACAGCATCAGGCCGAAGGTTATGATGACAGTAAGACCAGCCGTGATTATGCTCGGGAGCGCCTGGGACACGAGCTGTCTTAAAGTATCGATATCGTTCGTATAATGGCTCATTATGTAGCCGTGCTTGTGCGTATCGAAATAGCTTATCGGCAGGCTCTGCATCTTGCTGAACATGCTCGTCCTCATGTGATCGAGGAACTTCTGCGTCATGAACGCGAGCATCTGAGACTGCAGAAGAGCCATCAAGATACCGAATACATAGAGACATACGAGCAGGATAATGGGAGACAATACCTGCCCCTTCGCTGCTGCCCAGTCACCGTCCTGGAAAAGATCGTCGATGATCTTATAGATCTTCTGCATGATAAGCGGCGACAGGTCATTAGGCAGTGCGGCCAAAGCTATGACTACAAATGACAGAGGCATGAGTTTGGGGAAACACTTCTTGTATTCGCCTAACGTCCTCTTGATGCTCGCCGTGGAGTTCTTCATGTCGGAGAATGATGCTGCGCCTCTGCGCCTTCTGTTATCACTCATTGTCATCACCTCCGATCTGCTGTTCATAGATCTCGCGGTAGATGTCGCTCGTCTTGATCAGCTCATCGTGGGTACCCGTGGCAGCGATCGTGCCGTTATCGATGATAACGATCATGTCGGAATCCATTACGGAAGCAACACGCTGCGCAATGATGATCTTGGTCGTCTCGGGTATGTATTCCCTGAATCCCTTGCGGATCAGGGCATCAGTCCTCGTATCAACGGCTGAAGTTGAGTCGTCGAGGATAAGTATCTTCGGCTTCTTGAGAAGTGCCCTGGCGATACACAGACGCTGCTTCTGACCGCCTGACACGTTCGTTCCTCCCTGCTCGATCTTCGAATCGAATCCTTCAGGGAAAGACATTACGAAATCATATGCCTGAGCCAGTTTTGCAGCCTCTTCGATCTCGCTGTCCGTAGCTTCCTTGTTGCCCCACATGAGGTTCTCCTTGATCGTTCCGGAGAACAGGACGTTCTTCTGGAGAACTACTGATACGGAATCTCTAAGTGAAGTCAGATCATATTCCCTGACATCGATACCGCCGACCTTAACGCAGCCTTCACTGACATCATAGAGTCTTGATATGAGCTGTATGAGAGATGTCTTGCCTGAACCTGTACCGCCCAAGATTCCTACGGTCATGCCTGATCTTATATGCAGGTTGATGCCGGTGAGAGCATTCTCCTGGGCTTCCTGTGAATACTTGAATGATACATTCTCAAAATCAACGCTTCCGTCGCTGATCTCATAGACGGGTTCAGCGGGGTTGGTAATGTCAGGATCCTCAGCAAGAACTTCTGCAATTCTCTTCACGGACTCAACGGACATCGTGAGCATGATGAAGATCATCGACAGCATGAGGAGCGACATGAGGATCATCATTCCGTATGTTAGAAGCGCGGATACCTGACCGACGTTGATCGATTCACCTCTTGATTCGATAACGAGCTTGGAACCGACATAGAGGATGAAGATCGAATTGAAATAGATGCACAGCTGCATGAGCGGCATGTTAAGACCGACTACTCTCTCAGCCTTTGTGAAATCAACCCTGATGTCATCTGAAGCTGTATTGAACTTCGACTTCTCATGTTCTTCCCTTGCAAAGCCCTTAACGACCCTGATGCCTCTGACATCTTCTTCAACGGACTCGTTGAGCTTGTCATACTTCTTGAATACTGCACGGAATGCCGGCATTGCGATCTTGCCGATCATGATAAGTCCGAATACGAGCACCGGAATTACGATGACAAAAGTGATGGCAAGCTTGCCGCCCATCATGAAAGCGGTAATTACAGTAAGTATGAGCATGAGCGGCGCCCTTACTGCCGTTCTTATGGTCATCATGTATGCGTTCTGGACATTGGTAACATCCGTCGTCATTCTCGTAACGAGTGATGACGTGGAAAACTTATCGATATTCCCGAAAGAGAAATCCTGAACCTTACTGAACATCGCCTGTCTTAAGTTCTTGGCAAATCCTGCAGACGCCTTGGAACACTCAATGCCTGCCGTAGCTCCGCACATGAGTGAAGCGACCGCCGCAAATACCATGGCGACACCGTACATTATTATCGACTTGATGTTAAGGTCTGTCTGTATTACACCTACCAGGTTTGATGTGATGAGAGGTATTACTACCTCGAGCGCAACTTCTCCGATTATGAATATCAACGTCAACACTGTTGCCTTGACATAGCCCTTCGTGTAACGCAATAACCTTGATACATTCCCCATTACTGTTCTTTGTCCTTACTTCGATACTACCCGGTTCTTGCCGGAGCGTTTTGCCTCATAGAGTGCGGAATCCACACGGGCGCAGAATGCATCGACATTCTCGCCCCTGACAGCCCTTGCCACGCCGAGACTTATCGTCTGTGAAGCTGCCTGAGGGAAATTGATGTTGTTAAACTCGATCCTCATGAATTCAGCGATCTCTATGGCTTTATTGATGTCGGTCTTGGGAAGGAGGATCATGAACTCCTCACCACCCCAGCGTCCTGCACTGGGTCCCTGATCGGCATGCCCCTCTATTATATCGCTATAATCCCATTTGCGAAGGTCTCCTCCCGGAGCTCTCTTCTTGAGCACATCCCTGATCATTGCACCAAGGCCTCTTATTACCCTGTCACCTTCGCTGTGACCACAGCAGTCATTGACTGATTTGAAGTTATCGATATCGATCATGATAAGGCTGGGCAGATTGTCATCATTGCCTGACGTTACGGCCGACATGACTTCGTTGGATATCTTCCTCTGGATCTCACCTCTGTTAAAAAGTTTCGACAATCCGTCGGTAACTGCCATGATGGACAGTCTGTTATTGGCTTCTTCAAGTTCCTTCGTCGCCTTGTCGAGGAAATTAGCAAGTCTGTTTACCATCGATACCTGACCGGAAAGTGCCGCTGAATCTTCCATATGGAACAGCCTGTCAGGATCCCTTATCACGCTGCCCTCCCTCATCATCGAGATGACCATCGTGACATTATGCTGGTTGATGTTATCACCCGTTCTTACGAATTCACCTGAAGTATAGAGACCGGTCGCCGGAGCTACTGATGTAAAAGCTTTAGTCTCCTTGGAGGAACTGTCCCAGAACGCACGCCTTGCGGCGCAGGAGAAGATCCTTATTGACTGGGGTCCGAAGTCCTGGACCCTTAAGCCCATCTCATTGACGCTCCTTAAGATCGTCCACGGATCACCATAGGAGAGATTAACGACTGCATTCTCGATGACGTCTGCAGTCATCTGCAGCGAGCCGTCGTTATTGCATGCCGTGGGGGCCCTGAGTATCTTGACTCCGTTGATATCCATCATCAGCGGGAAGCCGAGGGAATTGATGAAGAAATTCTCGTCATTCTTGATACTCAGATAATTGTAATAGGTGTCATAGGCAGGCTTGCCGTCGAGCTCATAGAGCCTGTTCTTGACGGATCTCGTTATCTTGAGCTTGTGACCCAGGGGATTCCATCCTTCGATATAGAATGCATCAGAAGTTAAGTTCTTGCCTCCATAGAGGATGAACACTATCGAGTAGCCTGTGATGTCACCGACCTTGGAGAACACGCACACCTTGCTCTCATCCATCTCTTCATTGAGAGCACCGCCGCCATAGATATTTACTTCTTCCCTGATCTTCGACAGACCTTCGCAAAGCTTGGTCATTGACATGTCTTCTATCGTCACGAGAAATTCCAGTGCCTTGATGTCAGGATTGCCGTTAACCTTCTCAACGACTTTATCAATGACATCTGCCTGGGACTCTTCCGTAAATGAATACTGGTGGATCTCAACTGTCGTATCATTATCTTCAAATACCGTCGCAGTAACTGCCACGCCCGGTCCTGACAATTCACCTCCGATGATGTTGCCGCTCGTACTGCATCCTACATAAAGAGCTCTCGGGATAACGGTCGATATGGTCTGGATGACTGTTCCTATTGCAGGATCATCATAGGAGGTAGCATAGATGTGCATGAGCACATTCGACACATTATGATGGTTACACCACTCTTTGAGAAGTTCGATCTCTGATCTGAATACAGCGCTGTCTTTGAAAACATACTCAAATACTCTCATGTGCTCACCTCCGTTGAATTATTCCCGCTTCCGGACGCGATCATCTTCACGAAAGATATCTTCGATCCGGACTTACCCAATGCTGCCTGTCTCTGTCTGTATGATGCCCAGACTACTCCCCAGTTCTCTATGAAGATCCTCATGAGGAGCTTGACCTGTTCACGTGAACCCTTATCTATCGTCTTGATCCTGGCGAGCATCTTCTTGACGCCGCCCAATCCGCACGAAGCAACCGCGCTTATGTTCGTCTCACCTGATGCTTCAAGTACCGAGAATACATCGTCGATGAACTGCTTCTTCGCATCAGGTTCCAGGTTATCTATCCATGTCGTAAGCGTCATGTCGAAGAGATCGCTTGCGACCGTATTCTTCTCCAATGCCACGAATTCCTTACCGCATATCTCCCAGCTCAGGGGATCATGCTGCATGACACCCTTCTGGGTGCTCGCGACTATGATCGGATCTGTCGTGCAGAGCAGAAGCCTTCCGATTATGGAATTCTCGGGGATGACCCTGACTATCTTCGATTCGACCGCACGGAAACGTCTTGATTCCCTCATCTCGGTCTTAAATCCCGGACCATCGAAATCATAGATCCCCACTATCCTGTCCCTCGTCTCATCAGATGTCCTGGAAGCAGAATAGATCGACAGATGTCCGCCCTTGGAATGACCGCCCATGATTATCCAGCTGTCATACTTGGCTGCGATGTTATCAAGATACTCAATTGACTCCTTCTCGGCTGAAACAGTCATGTAGCTCAGATAGAAATCTTCCTTCCAGCCGACGATCGTATCATCAGTGCCCCTGAACGATATGAAGATCTCTTCAGGTGACAGGTGGATCGTGATGGCCGCAAACTGTACCATGTCCTCTATGTCAGTGTGATCTGTAAAGTCGGACAGCATGAGGCTGCCGAATCTCTCCGTGGAAGCAACTGCCTTCAAAAGATCGGGGGAAGAACTGAAGAACGACTTATCCGCCTTGAGCTCCTCCTCAGTGTGGATCTCCAAGAAGCGCTCACAGGCATCCTTTATCGATATCTGCCCTTCTTCAGGGACCACGCCGTTGAAATTAACATAAGACAGGCAGGCGAATATCACCGCATCGATCTTATTCAGCGGATCACGATCAAAGGGGATATCCCCGCGCCAGTTAAGATAGTCGATTACATTAGCCATACTATACATTATAATAGCCAAATCCCCATTTGACAAAATTTATATCTCTGCTATAATTCTTGTTAGCAGCCGCTAACAACGGTGTGCCTTCTTAAAAAACATGAGCCAAAACAAATCAATTGAAGGCCGTTTGGGAACATTTCCCGTACGGCCTTTATTGATTCTTTCTTCACGTCTGATGTGTTAAAATGTAACCATATTTTTCCTTTTATGACGGGAGGACATCTTTATGGCAGGTTTTACTTTTCTGGACAACAACGGCACTTTCAGACTCAGCGATCCCGACAAGTACAGTTATCTGTATTTCCCCATCGGCGCAGCAAGCGGCATGATGGGTGCCATCACCCCATCACTCGGCGGTGACCTCAAGACGAGCCAGAACACTTTCATCCTTGAACCTGTATCCTCCGACAATCTTCATAACAACAGATCGACGAGGAACTTCTGGATCCTCACTGATGACGGCGCGCTCGTATCTGCAACTGGCGCATCAGCGCTCCAGGAATCACGCAAGTTCACTGAACTGCGCGATGAAGTGACACTTACCGCAGGACTCCTGTGGCACTCTGTTGAGCGCAGGATCTACGGCACTTCGCTGAAGACAACTGCCACATCTTACGTACCCGTCAATACTGACGACCAGGTTGAGCTTACGAAGATCACCATTACGAACGAGGGTGATTCCCCGATCACTTTCACACCTACTGCTGCCGTCCCGATCTACGGCAGATCAGCTGATAACATCAGAGACCACCGCAACGTATCTTCCATGCTCGGTAGGATGATCGTTACGAAGAACGGTATCGTTGATGACCCGACACTCACTTTCGATGAGAGAGGCCATAAGCGCAACAAGATGCTCTACGGATTCTTCGCATGCGGCGAAGGCGGAGAGGCACCCGTATCTTTCTGCCCCATAGCAGAAGATTTTATCGGTGAGGGTGGTTCATTTGACAACCCGAGATTCCCCGTGACAGGCACTCCCTCATCCAAGCCGGGCGACCGCGCTGACGGATTTGAGGCGATGGGCGCTGCAAGGTTTGCGGAAGTTACACTGGAAGCCAACAAGAGCGTTTCTTATATCATGGTCCTCGCCATCAGCCCCATCGGCAAGCCTTCCGACACGGAAGAAGAAATCGCAGACGAGGCAGGCAAGCTCGAAGCAAAGATCAGTAAGTACCTTGACGTTGCAAGCTTCAACGAAGGTCTCGAAGCGAACAGGAAGTACTGGATTGCAAAGAACAACATCCGCTTCAGATCAGGCGATAAGGACTTTGACAACTGGATGTACTGGGTAGCCGTACAGCCGATGCTCAGAAGGATATACGGATGCTCGTTCCTCCCCCACCACGACTACGGCAAGGGCGGCAGAGGATGGCGCGACCTGTGGCAGGATTGCCTGGCGCTGATCATCATGGACCCTTCAGATGTAAGGCAGATGCTGATCGATAATTTCGGCGGTGTCAGAACGGACGGAACGAATGCTACGATCATCGGTTCAGGAAGAGGCGAGTTCATCGCTGACCGTAACGGCATCACGAGAGTCTGGATGGACCACGCGATGTGGCCGTTCATGACGATGGATCTGTACATCAAGCAGACCGGCGACCTCGCCATCCTTGATGAGACGGCACCTTATTTCATCGACAGGCAGATCATGCGCGGAAATGCGCTCGCAGATAAGGACATGAACAATGTCACACCTTCCTCAGGTTCCGTTTTGGAGCATCTCCTCCTGCAGAACCTGGCAGCGTTCTTCGACATCGGAGAGCACGGTTCCATGCTCCTTAGAGGCGCTGACTGGAACGATGCGCTCGACATGGGTTCCAAGCGCGGCGAGAGCGTTGCTTTCACTGCAGCTTACGCGGCAAATTACAGGAAGCTCGCAGCAATCCTGCGCAGATATGGCAAGGAGACAGGCAAGACAGCCGTATCTCTCGCTTCAGAGATCCCCATGCTCCTCGGCACTGACAATAACCTCAACGATTACTGTGCGAAGGTCAGTTCAGGATTTGCATCAGGCAAGACTGATATCGACATCGAGACCATCGCGGCAGACCTCGAGGCAAAAGCCGACAGCATTGCTGATCACATCAGGAACAATGAATGGTTCACTGACAGTGACGGCTATTCGAGATTTAACGGCTACTATGATGATAACGGCAGGAAACTCGAAGGCGACGGCAAGATGATGCTCACCAGCGAAGTATTCACTGTCATGTCAGGCATCGCTTCCGGAGACATGGTGAAGGAGATCATCAAGTCTGCCGACCACTACCTCTACGATGCATCACTCGGCGGATATAAGCTCAACACAGACTTCCACGAGATCAAGACAGACATGGGAAGAATGTTCGGATTCGCATATGGTCAGAAGGAGAACGGCGCAGTATTCTCGCACATGGCAGTCATGTTTGGTAATGCGCTCTATTCCAGAGGCTTCTCGGAAGCAGGATGGAAGGTCATCGGTTCCCTCTACAGACATGCAACTGACTTTGATTCGAGCAAGATCTTCCCCGGCGTACCGGAATACTTCGACCCCAAGGGACGCGGCGTATACCACTATCTGACCGGTGCTGCAAGCTGGCTCATGCTCACTGTCCTCACCGAAATGTACGGCGTCAAGGGCGACTTCGGCGGCATGAGATTTGAGCCCCAGATCCTGCCCGGACAGTTCGACAGCGATAACACCGTAGGAGTTACATTTGAATTCAACGGCAAGCCCGTCGATCTGACATACATCAGGACCGGCGAAGGCAACAAGGTCGCTAAGATCGTAGTTGACGGCATCACCGTGAGCGAGAATAAAGATACTGTTGCAGCAGAACAGCTCGGAAACAAGATAGAGGTCTATCTGGCATAAGAGTTTTGAATACGAATAAAAAAGAGAAGTAAGACCTGCATTCAGGATCTTACTTCTCTTTTTGTTTAAACTTGATCTAATTTACTTTTCCTGCCCGTCCTCTCCTGCATCCTTCATCTTATCAGACGATGACATGACAACTGTCGTATTGGGCAGTATCCTGTCTGCGCCCATCGCCTTGTTCCTCTTGATGCTGTTAAGCACGCCGGATACTGCAGCGATGATGAGCGTTGCACCGATAAGGATCATGACGAAGCTTGAGATCCATGTGGGGTTCAGGAAGATCAGGATGGCGAGTGCCAATGCAGTTATTGACATGATGAGACCGAGCCACCAGAGACCGCCTGCCTTACGTGAGAACTTCAGTGACGAAATGACACCGAACAGGCCGTAGATTGCAATGATCGTACCGAAGATAAAGTTCGTGAACTGAACGAGCCAGCCGGGATTGATGACGAGCCAGAGGCCAAACAGACCGAATAATATCGCGACAACGAATCCGGCGATCTCCCATGTCTCTCTCGTCTTCGATTTAAGGAAGAAAATAACCTCGGCAATTGCGAGTACGAGTATGATGATGCCTACTATGCGTGTCAGAAGTTCTGCCGCATTGTTCGGCCAGACGATGAAAGCGATTCCGAGTACGAGAAGTACTATGTCGAACAGTATCTCAGGAAGTATCCCTGATTCGTTTTTCTTAATCTGATCGTTCTGATTCTCATTATCATTCTTGTTCTTCCGTGCCATGACTGTACCCTCCTTTGTTTAGACAATTATATCATTGTCACCGGCAGATGGCGAAGTTGTATCCGGCTTTGATGTGGGTTCAGATGTGGGTTCAGATGTGGGTGCCGCCGTGGCGGTAGGAGCTGCCGTCGGGGAAGCCGTAGCCGGTGCACTCTCAGAAGGTGCGGATGTTGCAGGGGCAGATGTTGGAGCAGCAGTAGCCGTAGGCGCCGATGCCTTGTCGGTAACGTAGAGTTTTATCTGCTGGGACACTGTTCCCCTGTATGCATCTCCGAATGAATAAGTAACTGTGTAAGTTCCTGTCGTTGAGCATGCGTTCTTGAGCTCGACGGAATAGCCTTTCGCGTTTTTGATCGTGTAAGACACGTTGGAAGAACTTACTTCCTGGTTAAGTGAATTAACGGCCTTTACGTTGGCGAGAGGATCGATGGTATTGCCCGCGGCAGTGCGCAGTTCACCTCCAGGCACTGTAATGGACGGCTCAACGAGCGACTCGGATGAGAAGAATCCGAGATTGACGTCAACGTCACCTGATATGCCCGGAATGACATTATGCAGATAACCATACTGCCAGATGTTGTAGCGGTAGCCGAATGTGGGCAAAGGATCGCCCATCTTATACGGCTCGGTACCGCTTATGAACCTCTTGAAGTAAACAGCCAGCCACACCTTGTACTTGGACGTGATCTCAGACGCGTACGTAGTGCCGAGCACGCTCGTCCAGCAGCTCTTGCTCATGTAGACCATGGGAGTATAACCCTGGCTCTTTACAGTGTCGCAGAATGTCTTCAGGATGTCCCTTAAGTCCTTGCCTTTGACCCCGGCATGACGTGACGTGGAGCTGTTGATCTCAAAGTCTATCGCGAGCGGATAATTGATCTTATGACCCTTACACAGATCGACCGCATATGATGCCTCCTCATATGCCTCGGTGATCGATGTCGCAGCAGAATAGAAATACGCGCCGACGTTAAGCCCGGCTGCCGCCGCACCCTTAACGTTCTTGTCGAAATTCTTATCCTTGAAAACCTCTCCGGAACCCGTATAACGGCCGCCGCATCTGACCATGACGAACTTCACACCGTAATCCTTTACCTTGGTCCAGTTGATGTTTCCGTTCCACGCCGACACATCGATACCGATGACGTAATTGTTGTTCGAATCGAATGTCTTTGTTACTCCGGAGCTGTCAGATACCGCAGTGTCCTCAGCCTGCGGATTACCAATGTCTTCACTGGAACCGGAACTCTGGGCACCTTCCTTGATGTCTTTCCTGTCTATGATCTTGACCTTGCCCGCAGACCCCGTGAGCATCTTCGTGATCTGCTTGTCGTTTAAGTCCTTGGCAGGAGTCTTCTTGATCGTCTCTTCACTGACTTCATCGTCTTCCGTGGAAGTCAGATCCTTGATGTTGCCCATTGCCAGGGCACCGCCTGTCAGGCAGTCCGTAAGATCTGCCGTGCTTGCAGGAGTATCATCTCCCGTCATCTCCACGAACTCCTCATACGGGATCGTTATCGACTCCGTAGTGGCTTCCGTGATGTTGTCTGTGGAATCAGTAAACTTGTATTCACTGCCGGCCCTGATGCTCATGGCAGTGACAGAGAGGCACGATACGGCAACTATGGATGACGTGACGAGCAGACTGATCCGGGCCGTCCTCTCATTCAGGACGGTGAACCTGCCAAAGAGTTCACTCGCTCTGTCGATCAAAGATCTGATCCTGTCATCAAAAGTCTTATTGTCCATAATCGCATAAACCTCGGTATCTCTATCTTGTTAGCTTTGAAAACCGAAGTCAAGCGATTATATGTCAAACAAAAGTCTTTTGCGGGAAGATTCAGTTATGATGCCAGATACTTGAAGAAAAAGGCATTCTCAGGGTCTTCCACGAAGAACTGATCCTTGATCTTATCCGCATATGCAGGACCTGCAACATTACCGAATGAGACGATGTCATCGTGCGGCCATTCCTCATAATCTCCGAAGAAAGTAGCCGAGTAGATCGCCGTTGCCATGTAGTATGCAATGTAAGCCATTCCGATAAGTACGACCGCGAAGAGCGCCATCTTGATGTTCTCCTTGATCTTACGCTTGGGCTTCCTCTTGGCTGCGATCTCGATGTCTTCCAGAGTGTAATCAGATAAAGTCTGTGTCATGAAGATGCACATGATGAACAGCGCCGGCATGCTGACACGCATCGTGAAATCGTTGCTCTCGGTCATCTTGTACAGAGGGCAGATCAGGAGCATGAACATTGCTGCCCACAGCATGGGATTCTTCTTCTCCCTCTTGACCACAAAGATGAATGAAGGAAGAACTTCAAGGATGATGAACAGCACATATACGAGCAGGAATACAGGAATGCTCCCGTAGTAATCCCAGACGAATCCCCTGTCGTGAACGGAGTCAGACTTGGCGGAATAAAACATGCCGAAAATGAACAGTAATACAACGGGAATGAGAAGGTTGTTGACTGAGAAGATATTGGTGATCCTCTTCTTCCTTGTCTCAGCCTTCAGATCGGGTGACAGCATCCTTGTAATTGCAGGCACGAGCATGCCGATCGTGACCCACGGGGAATATGCAAAGATCATGCCTGCCGTAAATCCCAGATTCCTGTTGTTCTTAGCCAGCAGGATCATCGTTATTATGATGTAGCACGGAACTGCCTGGTGGTATACATTCTCGAGCGAATTGAAGTTGCTTATGTAAGAGATGTGGGATACCCAACCCTCGATCCAGAACCATGCCTCGTAATGCTTTATGGAATCGATGAGATAAGGAATGACATCAAGGCCTGAGAAGCAGATGAGCATGACCATCGATGCGTATGTCGCTCTCTTGAGATAGATCGACATGCCGATGAAAGTGATGAATATGCCCATGCTGTTCCAGAGGATCAGCATCGTATTGCCGGCAGCAAAACCGAACAGTTTGCCGATCACTGCAGCAGGCATCCAGTATGTGAAATAATAAACAAATCCCTGCGGTCCGTTCAGGTTCATGATCGCCTTGACATAAGGGTCTGTCTGCGTCGCGGGATCATAGATTATCGGCCATTTGTAGTCGATCAGGTCATCTAAGATCGCTCGTCTGAAGGCGTGATCATAAGGTCCCCAGACAAGTTCTCCGACACCGTTCAGGATCGTAAGAACGATCGCCGTAATGGCACCTATCACAAGGAACTTAACGGGGAATTCCACTTCCTTGCCGCTTATGAGATTGCCATTGGGATCCTTGGCGCAATCGCGTATTGCAAGGACAAGCGCGCCTGCCATTGCAAGTGTCAGGATTATTCCGTAAACGAGCTTCAGATAGCCCAGGAAAAATATGATGATTGGAAGTGCCAGATAGACTGACGCCATAATGAAAAATGCCTTATACGATATCGTGATCTTCTTGTTCATTATTCTTCTCCTGCAGGGTATTCTGTGCACAGGAGCCTGTAAGGCGCCTCGTCTTCCTCGATCTCAGGGAACCTTCCTACAGGCGGATTGAACCTGTTATCACTGCTGTCATCGTTGCACTGGCTGACCTCGCCGATAAGCACATCGCCGGTGCCCTTCTCCACCTCAAAATCGTGATAGAGTCCCTGCGTGATGCTTATGCTCTCACCGGGCGTCAATCTGACCTGCGAACCAGCAGGGACAGTCACGGTCCTGCCGTCGAGGTGAAGCGTCACGTCGCTGACTTTATCGATCTCTTCGTTCTCAAGTGAATTATAAACCCTTATGAGAAGATTGCCGCCTCCGCGGTTGATGATATCTTCCATCTTGTACCAGTGAAAATGATTGGGCGAATACTGGCCTTCCTTAAGGAACAGGAGCTTCTCGGCATAAGGCTTCTTATACTTACCGCTCATCTTCTGATTGCCGTTGCGGATCGTGATCAGAGAGAAGCCGACCTTGTCAAAATCGCCCATCCCGTAATCAGTGATATCCCATCCAAGACCGTTATCCCTGATCTCGTCATAATCGTGTCCCTTGCTCTTCCACTCTTCAGGCGTAAACTTCGCGAAAGGAGGCAGACTGATCTTATATTCAGCTATCATCTCCTCCATCCTCTTAAGTGCCCTGTTGATCTCCGAACGCTTCATAACGGCCCTCCGTTCCTACAGTTGATCTCCTCTATTATACAACACGCGTGCGCATAAGTTTGATTTTAATATGTGTCTGGATTATAATCGACGTTATGGAAAAGCCTGTATTGTGGATAGTTATCCCCTGCTATAACGAGCAGGAAGTATTGCCTATAACGGCTCCTTTGTTCAGGGATAAGGTTCTCGAACTCGTCGGGAACGGCAAGATCTCTGAGAAGAGCCGCGTTCTTTTTGTTAACGACGGATCATCTGATGACACATGGAAGATCATATCTGATCTGTCGAAGGAAGATGAGCATTACATGGGCATTTCGCAGAGCCGTAACAGAGGTCATCAGAATGCGCTTCTGGCAGGGCTCATGGAAGCCAAGGACAAGTGCGATGTCACCATTTCGATCGATTGCGACGGACAGGATGACATCAACGCCATGAACGAGATGATCGACAGATACCATGAAGGCTGCGAGATCGTTTATGGTGTCAGGTCTTCGCGCCAGACCGATACGTGGTTCAAGAGGACAACGGCGCAGGGCTTCTACAAGGTAATGAACAAGATGGGCGCTGAGACAGTCTATAACCATGCAGATTACAGACTTGTAAGCGCCAGGGTATTAAGTCACTTTGCCGACTTCAAGGAAGTTAACATCTTCCTCCGCGGTATGTTCCCGCTGGTCGGCTTCAAGAGCACATCCGTGGAATATGAGAGAGCAGAGCGTATCGCAGGCGAGAGCCATTATCCGCTTCATAAGATGATCAAGCTCGCCGTTGAGGGCATCACGAGCCTCTCAACAAAACCGATCTCCATGATCACAAGGTTTGGATTCTTCTGCGTATTCCTCGGATTCATCGGCATCATCTGGGCGATCGTAATGGTATTCCTCAATATGACGGTAGCAGGCTGGGCATCATTGGCATGCATCACGCTCTTCATTGGAGGCGTTCAGCTCTTAAGTCTCGGCATAATCGGAGAATACATCGGCAAGATCTATCTTGAGACGAAGCAGAGGCCGAGATATATCATAAGTGACAGGACCTGGGACGAGAAGGAAGACTAGTCATGTCTGAGTATCACAGAAGCAGAGCAGCCAATCAGGTCAAGCCGGAGAATACGGCTCTCGCCGATGATCTCCGTGCCAACCTCAAGGGCAAGCCGACAAGGTCGGGTTTTAACCGCAGTTTTAAGCATGAGATGTGGTCGTTCTTGTCTGACGTCCTCAAGGTCGTTGTAGTCATTGTGTTGTGCATAGGTTTTGTCTGCGGCGGATTCGGCGCGGGCATGCTGCTCGGATATGCGGCATCGACAAAGCCGCTGGCAGTCAGCGACCTGGCAACAACGGGACAGGCATCACAGACTTCTTTCGTTTACGATATCGAAGGCAACCAGATCGCCAAGCTCACGGGCAGCGAGAATGTCGACAGGGTCTATGTATCTTTCGGTGATATCAAGAACACTTACATCGATGAAGCCGTCATATCGATCGAGGACGAGCGATTCTACGAGCATTCCGGCATCGACCTGAAGAGGATCGGCGGCGCCATCCTCTCTGCACTTGCACACGGCGGTACTGCCACATACGGCGGTTCCACGATCACGCAGCAGGCCGTTAAGCTCATCTCCGGACAGGACCAGCATTCCACTTCACGTAAGGTCCAGGAATGGTTCTCGGCAATGGAGCTCGAGCAGCACCTGTCCAAGGACGAGATCATGGAGCTTTATCTCAATCTCGCCCCGATGGGCAACAACTATGTCGGCATTCAGGCAGCTGCGCAGAACTATTTCGGCAAGGATGCAAAGGAACTCAATATCGCGGAGTGCGCGCTCCTTGCAGGACTCCCCAAGAGCCCTTCATATTACAATCCGCTCCGTGAGTCCGGTAAGCGTAACTGTCTCAGGAGAATGAGGATCATCTTACGCAAGATGTATGAGCTCGGACACATCACTGACGAAGAGTACCAGCAGGCGCTCAATACCAACATTGAATTCAAGTCACGTGATGCGGATTCCGGCGTTCATGTTAACTCTTATTTCGCTGAGTATGCGATCTCACAGGTCATCGGGGATGTGGCAAAGTCCAGAGGCATATCAAGGGCTTTGGCTTCGACGATCGTTTATAACCGCGGATATCATATCTACACGACAATGGAGCCTAATGTTCAGGCAGTACTGGATGAGGCTTTCACCAAGAAGGATCTGTTCCAGACTAAGCCCAAGAAGCTCGAGGATCTGCCTGAGAAGCCGACAGGTGCCATGGTAGTCGTCAACACCGAGACAGGTGCCATTGCGGCAATGCAGGGCGGTTACGGACGCAAGACGCAGAACCTTATCCTCAACCGTGCGACTTCAGCAAGAAGATCGCCCGGTTCATCCATCAAGCCGCTCATCGATTACGGACCGGCATTGGAGCTCGACCTGATCGCTCCCGGTACTATCTTCGTGGATGAGAAGGTTTACCTCAATCCCAGCACTCCCAAGGTCGCTTGGCCTAAGAACTATTCACGTAAATACGAAGGTCCCATCACTGTCCGCAAGGCTCTCGTAAGTTCCAAGAATACCGTTGCCGTAATGGTATGGAACGAGGTCGGCGGTGAGACAGCACTCTGGTTCCTCTCGCAGGTCGGAATAGACAAGCTCGACAGCAACGGATTCGTATATCCTTCACAGGCAATTGGTGGTGTCGGCAAGGGTGTTACACCCCTGGAGATGGCAGCCGCATATAATACTTTCGCTTCGGGCGGAACATTTACGCAGCCGTATGCATACACCAAGGTACTCGACAGCGAAGGCAATGTCGTATTGTCAGCCAACCCCACGACAAGACGTGTTTATTCGACTGAGACATGCTTCCTCATGGCTGATATCCTGAAGGGCGTCGTAACGACCGGTACGCCTTCCAATTACGGCGGCCAGATAACAAATGACAAGGGCGGCAAGATCGATACGGCCGGCAAGACAGGTACTACATCAGACAACATCGATAAGTGGTTCTGCGGATTCACGCCTTACTATGCAGCAGCCGTCTGGTACGGTTACGATAACAGGCTGAGGCAGACGGAGATCCCTTCCTATGACTACAATAATGCAGTCAGGATCTGGATGTACTGCATGAACAAGATCCACAAGGATCTGCCTGCTGCCAAGTTCGAGAAGCCTGATACGATCATAACGGCAGAGGCATGCTCATCAGGATACGCGCCTAACGATGCATGCCGCAACGCAATGACTGTAAGAAGTGATTATTATGTAGCCGGAAGTTCACTGATACCGGATCCGGAAGCACCGTGTCCCATCCACGTTCCTTCACCTACCCCGACACCCGTGCCGGAAGATGAAGCAGCTGATGAGGAATGATACTCCTTTTACCACGAAAGCATTCTGGTTAACCATACGATAATGAGATACGTCAGCATCGCACCGCCGATGATGCCCAATATGATAAACAGCCTCTTAAGTGACCTCGGCCAATTGCCGAAGACTTCACCCGTCTGTCCGTTTATGACGATCCTGTAGGGCTTACCGCGGTATGTGTACGACGATATCCACATGGGTACAAGGACATATTTGAACTTTATGTTGTTGAACTGGTAATTGTACTTGAGGTTCGAGACCACATCGGCGGCTTCATGGCTCCGGATCTCGCTCTCGAGTGTGCGGAGTATTCCCTGTCTTGCCTGATTCCACGCTTCCTCAAGACCTATCGAATAGTGCTCTGCGACAAATCCCGCCAGAGCTTCGGGTGTATAAGGCTTTGCTACTCCCGTGTTATATTTGGATGCCTGCCTGATCAGAGGATCATTTACCGCCCTCATGCTGCCGGGGATCGGATAGTCGTCGATAAATCTCTGAAGAGTCCCTTCCCTCTTATAATACTTGATATACCTGTCATCACCGCTCCCGCGCTCGTAGCCGAACCTGCCGCTGTAGGACACGGCAGTGTTAACATCAAATGTCCAGTAAGGAATGTAGACACCCTGGAAATCAGAGATCTTGCTGCCGTTCTTGATGTCTGAGGGCGCCATGGACCTCTTGCTTATCCACTGCTTGAAATACATTTCGGCGCGCGTTTTGGTCACCATGAAAGGAATGACCGCATTAGGTGCGATCTGGTCCTTGTCGTCCTCGGCAGGGGCAACTGTAGCAGAGCCGCAGAAAGGACAGCAGCCGGCGAGCTGGAGTGCATCATTGACCGTTACCGCGCCGCACTGGGCACAGCGGATATTACGCGTATTAACACCCCAGTTATGGCTCGCGAGAGCCTTGACGGATGATATGCTTATCTCCTGAGCCGGTTCTTCATAGAGTTCCTCGATATCGTCCTTTGTTCCGCAGTACTGGCATACAAGCCTGTTCCACCCCGGATCAAAGTACATCGTGCCGCCGCACGCAGGACATTTCTTAGTCGTTGCCATAATTACCACCCTACCATGTCTTTGAGATATTTATCTTCAACATCCGGGAAAAACTGACGCATTTCCTTCCAGAAATCGCAGTTCTTGACCTCGATAAACGTACTGCTGATCTTGTCTTCCTTGGCATCTGCCTTAACGTCAACGGGAGTCTTGCTGAGCTTTAAGCACGTGCCGTCATAAGTTAAATATGTTCCGTCTTCAAGCGTCATCTCGATACCGTAAGACCCGCCCCAAAAATAGTCAGTATGGAACGTATGCATGTAAAGGGCCATGGAATCAACAGTCTTTATGAATTCATCCAGCTTGTCCGCCGGAAGCTCCTCGAAAGCGTATGTCCTGTCCGGACCTTTGCGGTCCGTCTGATAGTATAATCTGACCGCAACGACAGGACTGTCAGAATGGTAAGCCGTCAGCTTCTTGTCGGTAGAACCGCCAAGCAGGAAACAGCCGCACAAGGACAGCGCGAGGATCATCATTAGTACCGTGATAATTAGTCTTCTCATGGCTTCATCGTACATTAGCGGAAATACGTTGTCAAATAAATGGCCGTCCCTTACGGAACGGCCACCAAAAACATACTTGATCTAAACTCAGTAGTTCTCTGCATGAACCTCAAAATAGGACTGGGGATGATCGCATACGGGGCATACGTCAGGTGCCTTCGTTCCGACTACGATATGACCGCAGTTACGGCACTCCCATACCTTGACTTCGCTCTTGGCGAATACTTCCTGCATCTCAACGTTCTTGAGGAGCGCACGGTATCTCTCTTCGTGATGCTTCTCGATCTCACCTACTGCACGGAACTTAGCTGCCAGTTCAGGGAAGCCCTCAGCCTCAGCTGTCTTGGCAAAGCCTTCGTACATGTCTGTCCACTCATAGTTCTCACCGTCAGCAGCTGCTGCGAGGTTCTCAGCCGTGGAACCGATTCCGCCGAGTTCCTTGAACCACATCTTTGCATGTTCCTTCTCATTATCCGCAGTCTTGAGGAAGATGGCAGAGATCTGCTCGAATCCTTCCTTCTTAGCCTTGGAAGCAAAGTAAGTATACTTGTTGCGTGCCTGTGACTCGCCTGCGAAAGCAGTCTGGAGATTCTTCTCAGTCTGTGTTCCGGCATACTTGTTGCCGGACTTGTTCTCTTCCTTCTTGGCAGGCTCGCCGCCCTCTATCTTCTCAAAGCAGTCCTTCTGGAAGCAAACGGGGCACTCTTCGGGAGCCTCATCGCCTTCGTGGATATAACCGCAGAATTTACATACATAAGCCATATTATTACCTCCGGTAAAAGTATTACGGATCGCATCAGACCCTATGAAGATACTTTAACATATCGGGGCACTTTTTTCTGTGAATAATTTATATATGCCGAAAGGGTGCCCCGGCTCGATGGGACACCCTTCCTGACACAAACAACCTTCACCCTGTTCCAGAAAACTAAAGAACTTTTCCCTTATTCAATCAAACCTTTGCATCATCCGTCTTATCAGGTATAAAGGTATCGTCAAACCATTCGGTAACGTCGCTTACGCACTTCTTGAAATCGAACTCGCCGACCTTCTTAGCTGAAGGTCCGATAAGGAGCAGGACCGCTATGATGCCTGTCACAACTGCAAGAACGAGTGCAGAAAGACCTGTTATTAATATTGCAACTGCAGACTTTTTCATTTTAATCCCTCCTTAGAATCCTTCGTTCCAGACTTTCCTGTTCCAGCTGATGTACTTGCCTGTGCCCTTGAAGAAGAGCTTAAACAGGAAGTAGAGCATGCAGGTCAGGAAGATCACCGTGAAGAACATTGATATGTCGAGCAAAATCAGACCCGGCATGAACGCGCCCGTTGCAGGGATCTTGATCGCAAGTGCGACGATCGCTGCTACAAGTCCCAGATCAACTACTGCAAGCACGATGCTTACAAAGAAAAGGACGACCCATGCGGGAATACCTACGAAAACATTGAAGAGAACTACGAACAAAGGTCCTGATGCTTCCTTGTCCATCTTATCGATCTGCTTCTGCTTATCCTTGTTTCTGTTCAGCACGTTATTGATCATTGTCTCGTTGCCGTCCATATAAGCGATGGCCAGATCCCTGGGGTCACCCAATCCCTTGCTGATCTCTTCTTCGGACTTGCCGCTTGCAAGTCCCTCTTCGAAATGAGCATCTATATCGGCAATGATCTCTTTGACATCGTTATAAGACATCGTTCCGAGCTTACCGCTCAAAGAATCAAGATATTCTTTCCTTGTCATTGTTCTCCTCCTATTATTCCGCTCACGATCGCGGTAAATTCCTTCCACTCCTTAATATCGTTCTCAAGTCTCGTTCTTCCCTTGTCCGTCAGACTGTAATACTTCCTTGGCGGACCGCCGGAAGACTCCTTAAGATATGTACTTACTTCCCCTGTGCTTGCGAGCTTGCGAAGCAGCGGGTATACGGTACCGTCCGCGATCTGAACTTTGGACGATAATTCCTCCGCCAGGTCATACCCGTAACTATCCCCCTTGCTCAAAACAGCGAGTACACACATATCGAGAACGCCTTTTTTAAACTGCGTATTCAATTTGCATCACTCCTCCTTTGTTTTGATTACGATGTGAATATAACACAGTATTGAACAATATTCAATACTGAATTAAAAATGTTAGCAAACTCTGGAAATGAATTGTTTTTCTTAATAAACAGAAACAGTCTGAGCGGAAAGATAAAGATGACTATTTGTTTTATGCTTCTGCTATCACTCCGTCATCCATCTTAAGAATCTTGTCCGCTGCTGAAGCAACATCTATGTCGTGAGTTACCATTATGATTGTCTTCTTGTATTTGTCATGGATAGTCTTCAAGAGTTCAACGACTTCCGTACTCGACTTGTGATCGAGATTGCCTGTAGGCTCATCGCATAGGATCAACTTCGGATCATTTGCAAGAGCTCTTGCTATGGCAACTCTCTGCTGCTGTCCGCCGGATAATTCCAACGGCGTATGATCGAGTCTGTCCTTGATGCCAAGAGTCTCACAGAGATCGTTAATCCGATCCTCCTCCGGTTTCTTTCCGGCAAGCAGTACAGGAAGGATTATATTCTCCCAGACATTTAATTCATTAATAAGATTAAACTTCTGAAAGACAAAACCAATATAGTCCCTGCGCATAACAGACAATTCCTTATCCTTCATTACTGCCAGATCTCTGCCATTGATCTCAACAGATCCGGATGTAGGTCTGTCAAGGCCTCCGAGCATATGTAGGAGCGTGGATTTGCCGCATCCTGAAGTACCCATGACCGCAATAAACTCGCCGTCCTCGACGGTCAAGTCTATCCCGTTCAGGGCATTTACCTTCTTCGTTCCCATATCGTAGATCTTCGTTAGTTCTTTTGTTTTTATGATCGACATAATGTTCCCCCCCTATTCTCTGATCATCTTATGTTTGCGTATATATGACAACTGCGGCAACGTTCCTATCACGACCAATAGTATCCCTATCGTTATGCAGATCAAAAGCAACGGAATAAAACTGTAACCAAAAAGATTCAGGTAATAAGGTTGCTCTATAAACCATGCATCATTCAACCACTCCGCTTCGTCCCATGCACCGCTGTTACACATCTTATCAATGTACGAGAATATTGCCTGAAGGATCGCTGTAGGGATGATCCCGGCACACACACCCACAAAGGGATAGTATAGGTTTTGTGACACTATTGATATGAATATCTGTTTTATCGACATTCCTATTAATCTCAGATTGACGATCCTGTCGCTCATGAGTTTCACTTTAGTGTAAAGACAGATTATCACAGAGCTTATTCCATTTATCAGAAGCAATATGATTATCACATAATACACGACCATCACCTTGTTGTTCTCTTCATAGATATGGCTGTATATCCTCTGTCTGGAATTGACCAGCAAACCCTCGCTTGTGCTCAGAGCCTGGAATATCTCCTTATCGGCCTGTGCCTGATCAGCAGCCTCAGATAACCTGATCTGCAGCTTTGTGTAATTGCTGTCAGGCAGTCCCCAGGAAGCAAATTCGGTATTATCAAGGCACACGATCCCGCCGTAAGGATAATCGTTAAACCATTGTTCCCTCTGCTCAGCGGTTATTACGGCTATTGCTCCAATTGAAGTATCTATATCATATCTGTATCCATATGCGCACGTCCATATCAGTTGCTGATCACCATTACTGTTAGTGGCGACCTCATAGTATGCGGCAGTATCCGGATCAAGCGTGGAGAATGTTGTCAGATCCTGGTCTGCATTAAGCGAAAGATCACTTAACGGCAGTTTATCACCGACCTTAAACATCTGCATAAATGCATCATTCTTGTTCTTGGGGATTATCATTATGACTTCTTCCCCGGAAGCCATCTTATCGTAATCTATCTGTCCCGCAACAATCGTCAGCTGATCGATCTCGCTCTTCCTTAACCCAAAAGTACTTACCAGATAGATGTTGTCCCGCGGATCATAACCAGACTTTTCTATCATGACATCGACAGCTGTCTGCCACTTCGAATTGATGATATCATCGTAATATGATTCAGGTTGGTATTGTATCTTGCGGTCGCCAAAGATATCATCCAGCAATTCTGAAGGAGTATCTTTGGGATATGTCAATCTTGTGGACTTATTCTCAATGTTATAGAACGTATCTTCAACACTTTCTAAATTGGTCAGGGTATCAACAGTGCTCTGGTCTATGCCATACGAATGGTGATTCTCTGCGCCAAAACCCGAATCGAAAGCATCCATCAGATTAGCATCGATTGAATAGTCCCAATCTTTAAGGATCCCATCTTCTTCAAGCTGCCAAGTATACTCACCGGCAGCCTTTTCCGAAGAAGCTCTGAAGTAACAATAGCCGAATATCATCGTAGCCATTACTATTATCATGATGATCATGACAGATCTACTATGGAAACTGATATTCCTTCCGACGAGCGCTCTCCATGATCTGACCATCCTTGTCTTCCTGTGCCTTTTGTGGACTTTAATATTTACCTGCCTGTTGGAGATCTCTATAGGGGTTGATGATCCGAATCTCCTTATAAGAAGTACTATCGATACAACAACAGAGAATAATATGATCAACAGAGATGTGGTATAAGGATTCCACGTGACCGCACTGACATACTTGTTCATTGCAAGTGCACTCTCGTAGTGAAGATTGTAGATTGCGTTTATTATTCTAGCTATCAGCAAATGCATCCCGCAGCTTAAGAGGATACCTATTGTTGAGGCGACGAAAGACAGAACGATCATCTCTGATGCCATATAGATCATCAGACCTTTGGAAGACAATCCTATAGACCTGAGAGAGCCGTAGAAATCGCTTCGTTCATAATAAACATTCGTATATATATTCGTTATGGTGATTATAGCAATTATGACAATGAGCACTACAAATATTGGTATAAGAATGCGCGACACAAAATCCTTTCCATACACTCCATTATCGTATGCTGAATCAACATCACCCATACTATAATTATCCCAAAACTCATCAATATCCATTAGACCAAGCACATTGATCCTGCTCCGCGCTCTTGAAGAATAATTCTGCAAATAGAACCATTCTAATCCATTATCTGCTTTTATTTTATCGATTAAGTTAAACAAATCATTGTTAGTTATATCAGACTGTAAGAAAAGTGTTATTAATTGTGACGGTTTACCATTTGGGCTCGCTATTACTGACGGCATATGATCATATTCTTCCTCCGTGTTACGCGGATAACGTATCCATCCGCCCACAGTCTCAGTTGCAGAAAGCTCAAAATATCCTGATAAAGTATATTCTTTATTTCCGATCAGTTCTCCGGTTTCATCGTAAATATCAAGACTCACTATCTCTCCTGGTTTACATGAGTATGATAATCCAATATTATTCAGTTCAGATCTGTCAACGGCTATCTCATCTTCGTTTACAGGGAGTCTTCCTTTGATGCACTGTATATGATACATTTCTTCCGATATCTCATCAGGGAATGCCGCAACAAACATCTTCTTATCAGAATCTGGAGCAGTCATATATCCCTGCTGGTAGTAACAGCCGACAGCAGTGAATTCAGGTCTGCCTTTGA
>Ga0265298_10001114_pt1 | contig 39437 bp, 45 predicted proteins | sample AusTroGonzalo_MG_3_FD_193486 | JGI IMG/M metagenome (GOLD analysis project Ga0265298, IMG submission 193486) | Bovine rumen microbial communities from tropical cattle in Woodstock, Queensland, Australia - Gonzalo_01 | ecosystem: Host-associated > Mammals > Digestive system > Stomach > Rumen ... | reverse complement strand
GGCTCCGGCCCTTTACTTTATAAGGAGAGATGTTATGGCAGTAAAGAATCAACTTGAAGACGCGCTCAGTACGCCGAAACCCACAACAAACAGTGCGCATTCCAGCGGTTCATTCGCTAACAGTGCGCATTCCAGTGGGACCATACCCAGCGCGAGTACCACGCCCAATATCGTTCAGAATCCATATAAGTATCAGGGTGGAGCAGCCGTAGACCCCGCTGTTGCAGCCGCGCAAGAGGCTTATCAACACGGGAGCACCGCCGCCGTAGACCCTGCTGTGGCTGAAGCGAAGGCTGGTCAGGCCAAGTGGACAAAAGGCACAAAGCCGGGAGGTTCGATGGCAGATGCGGCTAACTCGACCTACGATCAGGCGAACGCTTCTACGGGGGTAGCTACCACGGCGACGACCGCCGAGCCTGCTCCGGCTGCCGGGACAACCGGAACCCCTACCCCTACGGGAACCGGAACCCCTACCCCTACGGGAACCGGAACCCCTACGCCCACGGGAGCCGGGTCTCCTATGAGTACCGGCGCGGTTCTTTCATCGGGGTATGATACGCGGCCCGAGGAGAGCTCGGCAAAGCGGCCCATTGGGCGAAAAGAAGGGACCTCGAAGGATGCGTTCTCCGAGGAACAGGTTACTGCGGCGCCTGCCAGCGTCGGCCCCATCGACAACCGGGCCCCGGATTTACAGGGCCTGTTGGATTCGTGGCTCGCGAGCGCACAGTCTCAGCAGCAGAATAAGATAGACTACGCCACGCAGCGAGGGATCAATGAGCTTCAGCGGGCCGAGGAAGACGCGCAGCAGCAGTTCCAGACGCAGCGTGACCAGATCGCGGCAGCCGAGGCGAAGGCGCTGGACAATCAGGCGCTCTACGCGGAGCGCCGGGGCGACCGTGGCGGTATCGGACAGGCACAGTACGGACAGATTCAGAACACGGCAGCCATCAACCAGCTCTCCGTGAATCAGGCGCAGACGAAGCTCTCCACTGACACGGCGCGACAGATCGCCGATCTCCGTGCGCAGGGCGAGTACCAGAAGGCGGACGCCGTGCTCCAGCTTGCGCAGACCTACCTCTCGCAGCTCATCAACCTTCAGCAGTGGGCCGCGCAGTATAATCTGAGCGTCGATCAGTTTAACAAGCAGCTTGAGCAGTGGAACATGGAATACCAGCTCAAGATCGCCGACCTCACCGGGGAACTTAACGGGCAGCCCACGATGGCGACGAAGCAGCTTGAGGCGAATCTGTTCGGCACCTATAACGGGCAGCCGACGTTGGCGCTTCAGAGCAGTCTGGCTGAGGCGGGCCTTGCCTCCGCGCAGTCCGGTATTATGCCGAGCGAGAGCCAGCTTGCCGCGCTTGAAATGCTGTACGGCTACCCGCGCAGTGCCGTGGAGAGCATGGTGCAGACTAGCACCCTTGGCAAGACTCCCTCTTACACCGGTGGTTCGTACAGCGGAAGCAGGACTACCGGGAACACGACTTCCAAGCTGTCCGGCGCGAGCTTTGCGATCCTGATGAACTCTGCCGCGGAGAGTCAGGAGAAGGCAAGAGAAATCTACAAAACTTATTACAGTGACATGAGCGACGATCAGCGGCAGGTTATCGCAGGCATGACCGGTGTGCCCGCTGTGCTGCTTTCTTCCGGCGGAACCGTGGACCCGGACATCCTTGACTACGGCATCCCGAAGGAACCTGAAGTCGATTATGCAGCGAACTACGCAATCGTTGAATCCGTTTTGAAGAATATGAAAGCGGACCCGACAACAACACGAGGCGACCTCCATAGGAAAGTGGCGGAGGCGCGAACGAATGGCTACATTACAGAGGACCAGTATAAGACGCTTGAGGCCAAATACTGCCGGTAAGGAGTAGAGAGTATGACGATTGAAGAATGGGCAAAAAAGAACGGCGTTACTACGCAGATGCCCGCCCAGACGCCCAGCATCGAGGAGTGGGCGCAGGCGGCTACCGGTGCGTCTGGCGCTAAGCCCGCTCAGGCCACGCAGCAGAGTACCGTGCAGCCGGTCTTTTCTGGCACTTTTCCCACGCAGAAGGACCAGTACCTCATGTCTGACATCAACAGCGCCCAAGACTGGTTTACCCAAAGCAAGGGTGCCCTGAGTAATTTGCAGACGCAGATTGATGCCGCAAGCAAAGCGTGGCAGCAGGCGGAGACGGCGTATCGTACAGCGGCTCAGGCAGGGCGAGATGAGGTTCTGATCGAGCAAGCCTATTCGCAGTATTCTAAAGCCGTCGATGATTATAACGCCCTGCTTCAGCAATATCAGTCCGCCCAGAGCGTGTATAATAAGAACACCGGCTTCTATAATACTATGCTGGATAGTATTGCTACGTCGGAGGATTCCTACCGCAAACAGGCCTCTGACCTGCTTATGCAGGCGGGGGAGCTGCGCCGACAGGCGAACGCTGCCACTCATGTAGCGAATCTCGAACCGGATGACTTGCACCCGTTTACAACCGTCGCAGATTATACCGCGAACACGGCGAAGGCGGCAGAACTGAACAAGCAAGCCGAAGAGATGGAGAAGCAGGCTCAGGCTTTGCTGGAGGCCGCGGAACTGTCAAGAGGCGTACAGTATCAGCAGAGGTACGGCGAATATACGGACAGCAAGGACTTCGCTGAGAAGAGCAAGTACACTGAGGAAAAGACGGATAAGAAGGTAGGGTTCCTTAATCCGAACCCCCTGTCTCAGTGGGAGTTTCCGCTGTACGAGGCCATTAACGGGAACGAAGAGGCCCGAAAGGCCTTGCACATGGATGATGTGAATGGTGCCGGCGAGTCTTGGGCCTACACGTGGTACAAAGAGCTTACCGGCGGTCAGAAAGAGTCTTACCATCTGACCGAAAACGAGAAGAACACCTTCAACTACATCTATCATACGCAGGGAAGAGAAGCAGCACAGGAGTATTATGACTTTATCAAGAGTGACCTGAACGCTAGGCGTCGTGCCTCGGAGGCTGAGGCCAATGCTCTCTATGCCAAGCAGTATCCTGTACTGGCCAGCCTTGAGTCCGTTCTCGTGAATAAGCTCGCCAGTACATCCTATCTTGAGCAGGCTGTCGATTTGATTGCGGACGGAAAGCTGGAGGCTAATGCCGCTTATAACGCCCCCGTGCAGTATGTGAAAGATGTACGGAATACCGTTTCTGAGGATTGGGGCCCCGTGGGCAGCTTTGCATATCAGACCGGTATGAGCATGGCGGATTTTCTGTCCGATATGCTGCTGGTTGGAGGGCCGGCGGCTAATTCCAACGCCGCAGTAGCAAAAGCCGGGAAAGCGATCTCACTTGCTATGATGGGGACCCGTGCTGCCGCGGATTCCGTGGTGTCCGCGAAGGAGCGCGGCGCGAGTGACGGCTGGGCTTTTGCGCTGGGTACGATTGCCGGTCTTGCCGAGGTTGTTTCTGAGACGTACAGTATCGACGCTTTGCTGGACGCCGACCTTCTTCGGGAGAGCATCGGAAAGTATATCCTGAAGAATGCTGCCGCAGAAGGCAGCGAAGAAGCCTTCAGTGATTTCATCAACTGGACGGCTGATGCTATATACGAGACCATTACTCACACGGGTAAAAGTGAGTGGGCGTCGATGATTCAGGGCATCATGGCTGAGAACCCCGGGCTTACTGAGGAGCAGGCCTTCGCAAAAGCCGTGGGTATGCGGGCACAGGAGCTCGGTATGGACGCCTTGGGCGGTGCTCTTTCCGGCGCTCTTATGGGCTCAGGGACGGCTGGCGTTTCCGTGATCCGCAGTGCAGTGATTGGTGGCCAGATTGAAAAGGCAGGCCAGACCGAGAATCTTATTCAAGAAGGCCTGAAGCTGGATCATTCTTCCGAAGCGTACATATTCGCCAAGGAGCTCAGTGGACAAAGCAACTGGTCCCCTGAGCAGGTGGGCAAGTTGTACCTGATGGTGTCTGAGCAGGCAAGGACTGAAGCGGAGCCCCGTACCACGGAGGCTACGAAGAAATCTGCCAAGAACACCGAGACCAAGACTACCGTGGCCCCCGAAGCCACGACCACTGAGAAGCCTGCCACAGTTGACACTGTCGAGCCGGTCTCTTATAATGGAAAAACGATGCAGGATGCCACGGATGCCTATACCGCGGCGACCCGGATGCTCCCGAAGACCGCGAAGCAGAAGGCCGCGATCATCCAGAAGGTGTGGCAGGGCGCCCCCCTGACGCAGGTGGAGGTCCGGTCGCTCCAGCTCAGTAACACCAAGATGCGCGCCGTCTTCAACGTGCTGACCGGGCTTGAGCTGGACGAGAGCGTGAATAAGATGCTCGCGTCTTCCGATGGCACAAAGCAGGTGGCCCAGCTCATTCAGGAGCAGGTGCAGGAGCAGCAGGCGAAAAGAACGCTCGCTGAGGCCGAGGAAAAGGCCGCCCAGAACGCACCAGAATTGCGTGAGGCGGCTCTTGGCGCGGGTAAGGCCGCAGCATCTGTCATGGCGTCCGAGCTCGCTGGCAAAGGCGCAGCCGTAGCCACGCGCAACACAGACCTGACGCAGGAGCAGGCGCAGGACATCCTGACGAACCAGAGAGCGCGCATGCGCTTTGGCGATCAGGAAGCCGACCTGACTTTTGATGAGCTCACGACTCTGTGGGACATGGCCGCAGAGCAGCAGGGCGTACCTCGCCCCAGCGATGCGCAGTTGCGCGAGGAGTTCATCGGGGAGTTCCTGAAGCAGAACCCGAATTATATTGGAGGAGGTAATCAGAATGGCGGACAAACAGCCGCATCCGGCGTGGCCCCCGCAGCGGGAGAAGACATACTCAATGACGAACTACGCGGGGAGGATCGTCAGCGTCCCGGAGAGCAAGCTGGAGGAGTTCCGGAAGCAGGACGAGAAACTGCGCAAGAATCCTCCGGAGCCCAAGAAGTCAACCAGCCCGCAGATAACACTGGAAATGGTACAAGAGATGCTGAAAAAGCTCTGACCCAGAAGGCCGTGCGCCAGCGGCGCAAGGAGCTCCGGGCGCTCGACCTCAAGACCGAGACTCAACAGATAGCCGGTGCTGATATTCCTGTGCTTGACGCAGAGAGTACGGAAAAAGTGTTAAACTCTTTTCCGGAGCTTCGTCGTCTGGCGCGTCGTATTAACGCCATGCACGGGAAGCTGGTCTTCACCACAAAGATGATCCCTACCGGAACCAAGGACGCGCAGGGTCGCGCAGGGAGAGCTAACGGCATGATCGAAGGTATGACCATCTACCTTCAAGTGAACAGTCTGGCGCGTCTGGCTGAACAGACCGGCAAGCACGAGCTCTCTCATTTTCGGTATGCTTGGGACCTCGGTTATTTTGATCTCGTTAACAACTGGTGGCACACGATTCACGATAGCAATGTCGCCTTTGATAATGCTATCCGTGAGCACTATGATACCGAGACCGGGGATTATCATTTTCTCGGTGCCTTTGAGGGCGATGCTAACCTGAGCGCCTACTATCAGGAATTCATTGCTGACCTTGAGGCTGGTATCAACCGCCTCGGTGATGCCGTTAGCCCGGAGGCGTTCCAAGCTATGCGCGAGAGCTTCCTTGCCGACGTGGCTGATCTTGCCTTCGGAGGGCAGTCAGGGCAAACAGGTAGTACACAGTTCTCTGTGGCCGGACTTAACAACTCCGGAAACGAGGACTATAATGAGGACGTAAACGCAAATACGTATAACGGAGGAACTGCAAATGGACGAGAAGAAACCCGTGGAGCCCAACTGGACCGCGATGCTGGAGCGAGAGTACAAGAACGACAAGGTGTACTGGCCGGTGGTAGAAGCATCCCGGGCGGAAGGACACTCGGACAAGGAAATCTATCAAACTCTGGAGTCGTTCGGGTAAGCAACGAATCCAGAAAGATTCTTCAAAGCCGTGGTGTCCCGATCAACAGTATCGAGCAGACGGATGACGCAGCGAAGTATTCCGCAATGCTCGATGAGGCCCGCAAGAGTGACCCCGTAAACGGTTGGGCCGTTACTCCGCAAACCCCGGAAGACCTGCAAGGCAAGAGACTGTTTCTCAGTAAGAACGGTACTTTTGGCGCCGCGATTACCGCAGACGGTGACATCGAGGCCGTGTTCCGTGATAAGTCTAAACCGAGCCGCGGGAGAGTGCTTCAGAGCACCCTCCCGCTTCTAATCGAGCAGGGCGGGCGAAAGCTGGACTGCTATGGGGACGTACTGGCGCGGGTGTATGCACGAGCAGGTGGACTGCGCCCGGTCTGCCGGGTCGAGTTCAATCCTGAGTACGCAAATGATGGGTGGACACCGGATAAAGGGACGCCGTACATCTACTTTATGGCCGCAACAGATACCGTAGCGGATACGATCATCAAGAATCAGGAGAGCTATCCTACCTTTACGGAAGAAGAACTGAATCAACTCCCCACCTTTGACAAGGATGAGTATGATAAAGCCTATGCGTATCGGGATCGGGTGCTCGCAGAACAGAATAAGCCTAAGTTCTCCGTCTCCTCGGAGAACGAGGAGCTCTTCAGCGACTACCAGAACACTCTGGAAGCCGCTGTTTCCTTTATGAAGGACGCCGGATTTGAGATCGACAATTATTATCAGAACCAGCTTGACGCTGCGGTGGATGATCCGAACATTGACCCGTATGACCTTTTGCAGGAAATCTACGATAACAGCTACCACCCGAAGCTGACACAGGAGCAGGAAGATCAGATCGTATCCTATATGGGTACGCTGGATAAGCTGACCAAACAGCTTAAAACCCCGAGTGACATAGTTGATCCCAAAACCAAGTATGAACAGGTAGTAGACGACGTTGTTTACGAACTTAATAATATGGGGATCACCGTGGGTGGAAATCAGCTAAAACTTATGCCATCAAAACTTGACTTTGTGTCTCCGGATGGCTATGAGTCGTATTTTCGTGGAGTAATAGCTGATTGTTGCGCTGAGAGCGGCTGGCCCGTAGCACCTAACAAAAAGCTATTTACTGAACTCCCGAAGAAGCTGGCGGATGCTGCAAGTGCTCTCAAAAAAGCTGAAGCCGAGCCTACCCCTTCAGGCAACGTGCTCTCCTCTTTCCTCGATCAGGCCTATGCCAAGTACAACGGGGAAGAGAGCGCAACGGCAAAAGCCTATCAGGACGTACTTGCCCATGCTCTTGAGCTCCTCGATAAGGCTGGGGCGTATGTACCCAACTACATGAAGGCGGATGCCAAGACCGCGACGCCGAAGGATGGTATGGCTTACGAGTTGACTCTTGCCGCGGAGACCATTGAAGGCAACGGAGCCCTGAGTGAAGAAGAAGAAGGACATCTGTTTAGCTTCCTCGATGAGCTCGATGAGATGGAGGATGAATCGGACGCGGACGAAGATTTTGACGAGACACAGTACGCCCCTGATCCCTTTGATCCGCATGCAGATTCCCCGATGTCCGCGCCAGTAGAAGAGCCGCTTGTGCGGACTCCTACCGACATCAATACGCCGGAGTTCAAACGCTGGTTCCACGATAACACAGGGGAACTGTCCGATGATTCTGGTAAGCCGTATGTCTTCTGGACCGGCGCAAAGAACGCCGGGTATGCCTCACTCATGGGCTCTGAAGGAAAACCGTCCCCGGGCGAATGGTTTACCCGAGATGTTGGTGTAGCGGATTTCTACGCCAGTGGCGGGTCAAGTGGCGCCGGTACTCCTTTTGATTATGCCAGCGGTGGGAAACAGTATAACCAGATACGCGAAGTGCCCGTCTATAATGCGTCTAGCTGGATCGAAGCATATGATTACGTCGATAAGTATTTTACGACGTATAATCGCTGGACCGGTGTAGTAGGTGGGCTGGAGCTTCGTGGTATGAAAAACGGGAACACCGCTTCCTTCGAGAACGCCAACAGTATTCAGCTTCGCACGAACTATGTGGGTCAGGAGGAGTTCAAGAAAAACAGGAAGAATGAAGGGACAAATACCCCTGTTGAGTATGAAACCGATTGGCATACTCTGGCCGAGTGGCCGAACACCGAGGAAGGCCTGAAACGGTTTAATCGGGAGTTCAATGATCTGGTACGTGACGCTTATGCCGGACCCCGCGGCTACGCGGCGAACTACCTATCCATGGGCAACGGCGTCGTGGTTGATGCGCATGGTGTGTACTTTGATGCGATTCCAAGACGATACGTGCCGGAAGATTTGCGGACGCCATCCACCCGTGAGGCCGGCCACGCGCATAACCGAAGCGGCGGAAGTACCGTACACATTAACGATCTCGCAGCACGAGCTCGAGAGGCTGGCTACGACGGTCTAGTAGTGAAGAATGTCGATGACGCAGGTGGCATTCAGGATCAGTACATCGTCTTCGACAACCGTAATGTCAAAAGCGTCTACAACGAAGGTACGTGGAATCCTGCGGATGAAAACCGGAAGTTCTCTGTCTCCGATTCTCGCGAAGAAGCCATCGCTGCCTTTGACGCCGAACACGGCGAGGGCTCGGCGCAGGCTATCATCAATGCCATCGCGGCTCAGGTGCAGCAGTACGGCAGGATGCCACAGGCTTCCGACGCGGCCCGCGAAGTGAGCCTCCCGCAAAGGACCGAAGCCAACAACAGGGTCAGCGCAACCGCTGAGACCGTTGCCGCTTCCAAAGCGACCCCCGAAAACCGTGTCCTCACTATCGAGGAGGCCGTGAAGGACGGCAAGATGTCCTATGTGCCCATCGAGAATAAGGTCACAGCTCGGAAAGCTGAACGTAAGCTCCAGATCAACGGCTGGGCGGAATCCGTTCGCGCGTGGCGCGAAGCCGTTGACGCCGGACGAACCGGTGCCGACCTCGTGGCGATGGGCGCCACGCTCCTGAACAACGCCGGGAACAGCGAAGCGACTGCGGAAGAATACCTAAACCTGCTTGCGGACTACTCACAGCTCCTCCGGCGCGCCGGTCAGGCCGTGCAAGCTGCGAATATCCTCAAGCGCATGACCCCGGAGGGACGCCTGTACGAGGTTCAGAAGACCGTGGACAAGATGAATGATAAGCTACTCGATAAAGGCAAGGGCTTTGACCCGAAGACCGGCGAGTTCAACGGTATTCAGATTGACCCTGAGCTCGTGAATGCTTATCGCGAAGCAAAAACGGACGAAGAGCGCGACGTGATTCTCGACATGATGGCGCAGAACGTAGCCGATCAGATGATCTCCTCCGGCATGGACCTCTGGAAGGCATGGCGCTATCTGAACATGCTGGGTAATTTCCGTACTCAAGTACGAAATCTCCTCGGCAACACCGGGTTCCAGCCTGTCCGGATGTTCAAGGACTCTATGGTAGGCCTCACGGAGGCCCTGCTTCAGAAGGCCGGGGTTAACATTGAGCGTACCTCCTCCATGAAGCGCGACGCCTCGACGTGGAGAGCCGCGAAGGACATCTATCTGGAATATCAGGACGCCATCCTCTCCGGCGGAAAATATCAGGACGACCTCGGAACAAACTTTGCCGGGATGGTCAATGATAAACGTCGAATCTTCGACCACACCAAGCATCAGATGTTCAACCGGACCGCGGGCAAAGTGCTGGAGGCCTACCGGCAAGGTACGAATTGGGCCATGGATCAGGGCGACGCGATCTTCTGTCAGTTCACTTTCCGGGATTCTCTGGCCCGCTTCATGGCCGCGAACCACACCACGTGGGATGAGGCGTCCCCGGAGCTGCGTACTCGCGCTGTCAACAAGGCGGTACACGATGCAGCCGAGGCTACTTACCGTGATAACAATGCGCTGTCCACGTGGATTTCTAAAGCCGCGCGCAGCGAGAATACTCCGAAGCTGGTCAAGGCCATCACCGAAGGCGTGATGCCCTTCCGCAAGACCCCGGCGAACATCCTTATGCGGGCTTACGAATACAGCCCGCTATCCATCGTCCAGAACACTGTGCAGACGATTCAAACGGCAACCGGGAAGGAAAATGTCACCGGGAACCAGATCGTAGAACAGTGGGCGAAGACCTTCACGGGCACTGGCCTCGCGGTCCTTGGTTACGCGCTGGCTGCTATGGGTAAGCTCGTGGGGAAAGCTCCTGACGATGAGAAAGAAAAGGCCCTGTTCGATCAGCAGGGTAAGCAGGCCTATTCGCTCGTGGCTGGAGGTCATACGTACACCCTTGACTGGCTGGCCCCGGAGGCCATTCCGCTCTTTCTCGGTGCGAACATAGCCCAAGCGGCTATGGAGGGCGGGCTGACCCTGAAGGAAGGCCTTGACGCCGTAATGAAGATCGGTGATCCGATTCTGGAAATGTCTATGCTTCAGGGCGTCAATGATGCACTGGAGAACGCCTCTTCCTACGGCAACGATAGCGCGCTCGTGTCCTTCATCGCCAATGCAGCATGGAGTTACCTGACGCAGGGCCTCACGAATACCCTCGTCGGTCAGCTCGAACGCGGGCTTCAGGGCAACCAGCGGATGCAGACCTACGTGGACAAGAACGCAGACGTTCCGGCCACTCTTCAGCGGACTATCGGAAAGACCTCGGCTAAGATTCCCGGCTGGGATTATAACCAGATTCCGTACATCGACGCATGGGGCGATCCGCAGCAGAACGCGGACAGCGAGACATGGAACGTCATTACGCAACTCTTCTCCCCGAGCTACGTCAGCAAGGAAGTGCAGAACGAATCCCTGAAGGAGATCACCCGGCTGTATGATGCCACGGATGATACGGGAGTGATCCTGAGTACCGCCCCCAAGTATTTCATGCTGGACGGCCAGAAGAAAGACCTTACCGCGGATGAGTACCTGACCTACGCGATCACCCGCGGACAGGCCGCAAAGGCCGCTGTGGCTGGCATGATGAACGACAGCCTGTATCAGGGCCTCGATGATGCTGCAAAGGCAAAGGCCATCTCCACGGTCTACGACTACGCTAATCAGATCGCGAAGGCGCAGGTCAGTGATTTCAAGCCGGATAGCTGGGTCACAAAGGCACAGGAGGCAGAAGAAAAGTACGGCATCCCGGTTGAAGAGTACATCCTGCTCCGGCAGGCGGCTGGCAACATCGAATCCACAAAGGATAAGAGCGGCGAGACGATTGCCAAGAGCAAGGACACCAAAATCATGGACATGCTCTATAGGACCCCCGGCCTGACGACCGCGCAGGTAAAAGCGATGGGCGGATACCTGTGCCAGAGCGCCAACGTGGCAAACTACTCCCGGCAGGAAGTCCAGACCGGGCTTGCAGAGACCAATGCAAAGGCCTCGGGTCAGGCAGGCACGACCGCCGTTGAGCAGAGCCCCCGGGCGCAGACCCTCACGACCTCCGTGCAGCAGAGTGATCTGTGGGCGGGTGCTACGACGGCGCAGCAGGAATCCGTACAGAAGCAGATTGACTCCCTTGTGAAAGGCGACTACTACGGCAAGAAGGCGCAGGCCAAGATCGACGAAGGCTCGCAGTACGGGCTGGATGAGACCGAGTACATGCTGTTCAAGCTCTCCCTCCAGATGAGTGATACGAACGGCAACGGCAGCTACACCAATTCTGAAGTCGAGGCCGCGATCCGGGCGATCCCCGGTCTGAGTGACGCCGAACGGAACTACCTGTGGGTGTCACAGGGCAAGAGCCCTCGCAGCACCCCCGTGTGGTAACAAGAGGAGCAGTCCTCGAACATCAAAAACAGCGGGTGCCAAATATGGCACCCGCTGTTTCCTTTGTCAGGGGACTCACTTACGCAGATACTTGGCGACCCGGAAGTAGTCCTCCACGATCCTGTTCAGCATCTCATCCGGATTCAGACCCTTCGGATTGTGATGCGCGACCTCGGCCTTTAAGAGGTCCTCCAGCTTGAAGCTGATGGTATGGCTCCAGCCGTTCACGCCATCCGGAAGCTCTGTGCTCTCCGCAGAGGGCTTGGTCTTGCCGGCCAGTGTAGCCTCCACGAATCCGCGCAGGAGCGCCCCGACAGTCGTGCCCTTCTCCTTCGCATACTCCTGAAATGTCACGGCGGTCTCCTTCTTCATGTTGACCGACAGGCTCTTCATGTTCTCTTTGTCCCAATTCTTTGCCATTATCAATCACTCCTTTCATACGTAATGGCAATTACGTCTTACGAGTGTAGTATAGCGCAAGAATACGTAGTTGTCAATACGTCGTGTTAAAATTTTTTAGAAGATCATTCTACCCGAGATCATATTTTGTGTTGTGTAATAGCCTTTAGTGTGCTATACTTGGTTGTAGTTGGTTGCGCAAAAGAAGCCAATGTGACGGGAAACCATTGGGCCATAAGGGTTTGCTGGCTTGGTATAACTAACATGGGGTTCAAGAGGCCGCTGGTTCAAATCCAGTCACTCGGACCACGGAAAAAGCCTGTAAACTCAATGGTTTGCGGGCTTTTTTCTTTTTCTGCACCGCCGGAATTATGCACGAATATGTGCGGTCTAGTAGTGCCTTTTTGTGCCTAATAACGGATATTTGGTTGCAAAAAGTTGCACCAAATTCCTGTATCGCAAAAAGTCACGATAAATAATTCAGCGCGGTACACACCTGCCGGTGAGTTTCTTCTGCTCTCTGCTTCGCCCGATAATGCGTGTAGACCCGCATCGTCATCTCCGGGGTTGAGTGCCCAGCGAGGTACTGAACCTGCTTCACATCCAGACCGGCCTCGAAGAGCTGTGTGATGTAGGTATGGCGCAGCAGATGAGGATGGCAGTCGAAGTCCAGACTCACAGTGACCCCGCCATACGTATCCCCGAGCTCCCGCTTCGTGCGTCCCTTCCCCGCGGTACGCGCCTCTACGAGCTCCCAGAGCGCCCTGAAAGACGTTTTCGTGAGCGAGGCCCCGTTCCTCATGCAGAGCACAAAGTCAGACTGTGATGCAGCGTGGAGCCCGGAGAGATACTCGTAGAGCATATCGCCCATCGGGATGTCCCGACGCCCCGCCTCCGTCTTCGGGAACGTAGAGACCGGTGCATCATCCGCGTCATTCGGGAAGGCCTTGTTATGCTGGACCCGGATCACGCGCTCCTGCCAGTCGATGTCCTCCCACATGAGCCCGAGAATCTCGCCCCGGCGCATCCCCGTTGAAAGCGCGAGCAGGCAGAAAGTATAGGCCCGTGTCCCTTCCACGGCGGCGAGTAAGGCTTTCGCCTGTTCGTTCGTGAGCGGCTCCTCCTCCTGCGGCCCCGGGGCCGTGATTTTATCCTCCTCCCGCACGGGACTCCGCACGATGAGTCCGTTGTCCACGGCGGACGTGAGAACAGACTTTAATCCGGTGAGGCACTTGCGCTGAAGGCTGGCACTGTATCCGGAGATTTCCCGCAGGAACATCTGTACGTGCAGAGGCCGGATGTCCTTCAGGCACATGTCCCCGAAGAAAGGGATGATATGCTTATCGAAGGTCGAGCGCAGGGACGAGAGACTGCTGGGCCGAATGCGTCCTTCCTTATAGGTCTTGATCCAGAGCTCGGCGTAGGCACGGAACAGGACATCCGTGGTGATGTCCACACCGGCGCGCAGTTCCACCTTCTTCTCAAATAGTTTCTCTTCCAGCTCCTTTTCCGTCCGTGCGCTGACGTACACCCGGTCCCCTGTGGGGGTGGTCAGGTGCGTCGCGTAGCGGGCTTGCGTTTTCTTCTTTGCCATGATAATTCCTCCTTGCGTTTTTACGTGATCTCGGGTAGAATGGAGGAGCAAACAGCTCCTTTCATCTGTGGTAGGGTGGTAGTAGATTTTGTTTGCAGGCCGTCCCTGTGTTGGCGCACAGGGGCGGCCATTTTTTATTACTTTCGCGGGTACTGAACAAGACCGTGCTCGGCAATCTCTCCGATGTCGTCCAGCTTATTCAGGACGGCCTTGATGCTAGTGGGCAAATAGTTGCGAACAACTGAGGTATAGGTATGGTCAAAGCCGTAGTAGGCTTCGGCGATTGCGCCGGAGATCGCGCAGAGCGTATCCGTGTCGCCGCCGATGGAGACCGTGTTGCGGATGCAATCCACGAAATCCTTGCTCTCAAGGAAGGCCTGAAGGGCAAAGGGGACCGTTCCACGGTTAATCGAGGCATACTTATCAAAGCGGTAGATAGGCCTGATCTCGTTCAGCGTAAAGCTGGAAAGGCCGTTTTTAGTGACGTACTCCTTCATTTCCTCGCCGTAGAACTTACCCACGTAAACGAGAATGTCTCGCATCGAGGCATCGTGCAGCGCGAGGTAGATTGCGCCGGCGGTTGCCACTGCGCCGGCCACGCCATCCGGGTCATCGTGCGTCGGTTCTGCCGTCAGGCGAGCGAGCCGCTCACACTCTTCCAGAGACCGGGCAAAGTAAGCCACGGGCGAGACCCGCATGGCGCTTCCGTTGCCAGCACTCCCATAGGGCCCGGGGCCATCCTCCATCAGCCAGTTCAGGAAGCGATTACCATACCCGCTGTACGGGTATTTCTTTCCGTAGTGCAGGAAATACCCCCGGAAGATGCGCCTCCAGTCGTCATCCGTGTTTGTGTCAAAGCTGCCGTCGATCACCGCGTTGGCGAGGGCATCCGCCACTGCGATGGTCAGTACGGTGTCGTCGGTGAAGAAGCAGCTTTCCTTGAACAGCGGAAACTCCTTCTTCTTGATGTTGTGGAACTCGTAGATCGAGCCCACGATGTCTCCCATGATCGCGCCATACATTGCCTGTACCATAATCAAGTCCTCCTTTTTTATTCTCTTTCAGGCTATATATTCCTTCACCTTCTATTCAGGAATATATAGCCCTAGAGAATAAAATCACTGATCAACCAACGGGGGCCGCTTACTCAGGATCACAGTGCCAAAGCACTGAACGGTATCGTTCCCGCTGGCCCATACGTCCACATCGCAGTCCCTACGTCCTCGGTTCAGGCTGCGCAGGTACAGATTGACCCCGTCCGTAATGAACTGCTTTACCAACAGGCTGCCGTTCACCATGACAACCGCGACATCACCGATCTCGGGCCGTTGCTTTTTGCACAGCACGATCTCGCCATCATGCAACGTGGGCTCCATGCTATCGCCGGACACACGCGCAGCAAACTCCGCGGGGGAGTCCGCGGAAACAATATAATCTTCCCACGCGGCGCCGGTATCAAATTCACCCGGGCCTGCCGCCGCGGATGTACCGAACAAGGGAATGACCTTCTCCTGTACGGGGAGCTGGGCATCCAGTGTTCCGTCATCGTAGGGGTCGAGAATCGTATCCACGAGCCTCTTGTCTCGGTCATCCGCGCGTTCATATAAATAACCAATGCGAGCACCCGCTGGCGTTAGAGAGGGCGCAGTATCTTTCGCATTCAAGCCTTCCTCTGGCAGGAGATGATCTAGTGGGTCATTCGCCCGACCTATTAAGTAGTCAACCGTGACGCCATAGTGTGCAGCGAGTTTAATGAGTACCTCGCTATTTGGCTCGCGAGTACCTTTTTCATAATTTACATAGGTCGTGTACGGTAGGCCCAGCGCCTGTGCCGCCTCACGCATATTCATCCCGTGATCTAATCGCAGCAAACGCAATCTAGTCATGTGTAGTGCCTCCTTTCACGCAATAGTATTACACATCCTGTGTAAAATGTCAACACCAATTACCCAAACTGTGTAATTCGCACAAAACAACGATGCGCAGTTTGGGTATTTTTTAGACTTTACAAATACTCAATTCGGGTATATCATGTGAATTACTCAAAACGAGTAACGAAAGGAGGCAATTTGAAATGCTGTACCCGAACATCGCGGCAGAGCGAGCCAAGCGGGGGATGAGTCTGGATGCCTTGGCTCACGAGCTGGGGGTCACACGTAAGACTGTCTACAACTGGGAACAGAACGGAAGAATCCCGCAGTCGGCACTCACGAAGATGGCTGACCTGTTCCAGACCTCGGCGGATTACCTGCTGGAGACCCCTTCAAACTAAGGAGGACAACATGAACGACAAAATCTACACCTTGCAGGAGCTCGCCAAACGCTGGTCATGCAGCATGAGCGTCATGTACGACATGGTGCGCAGCCACAAGATCACCGCGTTTCAGGTGGGCAAACAGTACCGCGTCAGGGCCGACGAGGTCGCGCGGTACGAGGCAGAGGACGCCCGGAAGGAGCGACGCGATGCGTCGCGATAAGAGGCTCGCCCGCCAGTACAAGATCGTTACCATCCTGCTCACCGTCTTGATGGGGCTCGTGTACTTGGGCGCTGCCTTCGGCTTCCTCTACTTATTCTTGCGTATGACGACCGGCATCCTCAAGGCCGCCGGCGTGTACTGAACCACCCTACCACAACCACATTTTGAAAGGAGAAAACGAATGGATTCCGAAAATCTGATGAGACGTGAGAAAAGCAAGTTCCTAACAGGCCTGCTGGAAGGCGCCGTGGAGTTGATGAACCCGGGCAAAACCAAAGACATCGCCGCTGTGCTGCTGCTGGCCACCAAGCTCAATGACGCACTTCACTTTGACTTGAACGACTGGCTCAAGGACGACGAAGCCATGTGCTTCCGGGAAGATGAAGTAACAGACGAAGACCTCACCACGGTCCGCAAGGCAATGGAATACTGCCTCGCCACAATCAAGGCCGTCACGAAGAAGGAGGGCAAGGACAATGACGAACGATGAAATGCTTTCCATCCTTCTGAAGAAGGAGGAAGAGGCATACCAGCGGCTTCGGGAGCTGACCCCGGGAACACCTGAGTATGGACTGACGCTGGAGCATCTAAATGCGACCAACTATACCGCGAACCGTATCAACTACAACATTAACCACGGGGAAGAGGACTTTCCTGACGTTCCTACTTCCCCCGCCCCGGAGCCGGAGCCGGAGCCCACGCCTGAGCCGAAACCCGAGCCTGCCCCGGAGCCGAAGCCCGAGCCGGAGCCCGAGCCCAAGGCCCCTGCGCTCACGAAGGATGAGGTCCGCACCCAGCTCACCGGGCTGGCGAACGACCGCGGCGTTGATGTCGCCAGCGTGATGAACGCGATGGGTTACAAGCGGCTCTCCGACGTTCCTGCGGAACGCTACGCCGAGCTCCTGTCCGCTGCGAAGGCGAAGGTGGGCTGACATGCCCCCGGAAGAGTGGCGACCCGTCCCCGGACATAAAGGTGCTTACGAGGTATCCGATCAAGGCCATGTACGCAGCTTAGACCGAATGTGCGCAGGAAAGAACGGGGTAAGCGAGCCCCACCGTGGAACCGTGCTCACCCCGTGGGTAATGAAAGCGGGAGGCTACCTACAAGTCAGCATTTGCAGGAAACACCGAACCGTGCATTCCCTTGTCGCCGAGGCCTTCTTAGGTCCACGGCCCGCAGGGTATGACATTATGCACCTGAACGGAGACCGAAAGGATAACCGGGCGGCTAACCTTCGCTACGGTACGCGCAAAGAAAACCTGAACCAGACTTATGAGTATGGCGGGACACAGGCCGCAGGGAAGCTGACAAAACAGGATGCCCTTGATGTGAAAAGAAGGATTGCGGCGGGGGAATCCGACCGCAGTATTGCCGAGCGATACGGAGTACACAGTGCCGCGATCAATCACATACGAAACAACAAGACCTTCAAATGGCTAAAGGAGGAAACGACAAATGCCCCCTGAAAAACATGCGCTCTTAGGCGCAAGCAGCGCGCACCGTTGGCTGGTATGCCCCCCGAGCGCGCGGTTAGGCGAACGTCTGGACCACCGTTTTGGAGAAAGAACCTCCGTCTATGCCGTTGAAGGCACTCGTGCTCATGCACTCGGTGAGTTGAAAATCCGGTACGCCCTGTGGAAGGCGGACAAGATGACCGCGGCCCGGCACGGGGCCATGTCCGAGGTCGAGCGCGGGGCCTACGCGGGGATCAACGTCAACCGCTATAAGGCCCTGCGCAAGGACCTCGGAGACATCCCGGAGGATATGGAGAAGGCCACCGACAGCTACTGTGACGTGGTGATAGAGCGCCTGCTACGCGCCCGGGAGGCCGACCCCTCAGCGCAGCTCTTTCTGGAGCAGCGTCTTGACTACTCCAAGTGGGCCCCTTGCGGCTTCGGCACCGGCGACGCGATCATTGTCAGCGACACCCTGCTGGACATTATAGATTTTAAGTCAGGGACGGGAATTCGCGTAGACGCCCCGGGCAATCCACAGATGAGACTGTACGCACTTGGGGCAATCGCTCGGTACAGCGCGCTCTACGAGTTTACGAATATCCGCTGCACGATCGTCCAGCCAAGTCTAAACAACCTGTCAGAGGACTACACGGACGTACATGAGCTGCTCACGTGGGCTCTGGAGGTCGTGGTCCCGGCGGCCAAGCTGGCATGGGAAGGCAAGGGAACCTTTGTCCCCGGTGAGCACTGCCGCTTCTGCTCGGCCAAGGCCGTCTGTGCCGCCCGCGCAGCGGAGGCCCTGAAAGTCTTTGACCAAGGCCTCACGAGCGCCGGGGAACTCACCAATGACCAGCTCGCCGCGATCCTCCCGATGCTCGACGAGGCCGAGAGCTGGATCAAGGATGTCCGGGAATACACGGAGGGCAGCGCCGCCCGCGGTGAAAAGTACCGGGGCTACAAGCTGGTCCGTGGACGGAAGCCCAACCGAGCATGGGCCAATGAGGACGACGTTCGCGCCTCACTGCTCCGCGCCGGGTATGGCCCCGAAACCTACGAAAAGACCGTGCTCAAATCCCCGGGGGACGTGCAGAAGGCACTCGGGGTAAAAGCCTACCGCAGCCTTCTGGAAACACCGGGCCTCGTTACTCAGGGCGAAGGACGCCTCGTCCTCGTCCCCGAGAGCGACCCGCGCCCGGAGTACAACAGCGCCGATGCAGCCTTCGCAGACATGGCTGCCGACGATACACAGAACACCGAAAACACTTAATCAAGAAAGGAACAGAACCATGAAAAACTTCAACAAGCCCATCTCTTCCACCAGCATCCGCCTCGGCGAGGTCCGCTTCTCCTACGCCAACGTCCTCGCTCCCCGCATGAACGACGACGGGAAGGAAAAGTATTCCGTCCAGATTCTCGTGCCCAAGAAGGACACTCAGGCGAAGAAGCTCATCGACGACGCCGTGGAGGCCGCCGCGACCGCCGGTGTCACCAGCAAGTACGGCGGCAAGCGCCCCGCGGCCAGCAAGCTGAAGCTCCCGCTGCGCGACGGCGATGACGAGTACCCCGATGACTCCGTGTACGAAGGCATGTGGTTCTTCAACGCCAGTACATCCACGGATCATAAGCCCGGCGTCCGCGTCCTGAACGGCGGCACGATGAGTGAGGCCCTCGACAGCGAGGACTTCTATTCCGGTTGCTGGGGCGCGGTGGTCGTGAACTTCTACGCCTATAACACCAGCGGCAACCTCGGCGTAGCGGCGGGCTTGAACAACATCATCAAGACCCGCGACGACGAGCGGTTGGGCGGCAGCGCCCGCAGCGCCGATCAGGACTTCGGCGACATGGCGGAAGGCGGCTCCTACCTCGACTGATCGCAACACACTTTCCCCGGCGACGGCATCCCCCCCTCGCCGGGGAAAAACCATCGGAGGAGACAGAATGAAATTTCCTGATGTAATCACCATCGGCTCCGAAAGAACTGTTCTCGGCTCAATGGACGACTTCGTGAACCTTGTAGGCGACTACATGGGCCACGATGCCCGTCGTTTTCTCCGAGATATTCTCGCAGAAAACGACTTCCTGTGGAACGAGTACCAGCAACTCATAGACAAGCTATACGTGAAGGAGGACTAAGCCCGTGGTCTTCCTGATTATGGACTTCGAGACCTTCAGCGCCACGGACATCAAATCCGCCGGGTCCTTCAGGTACATGGAGGACCCGGACTTTGAGCCCCTGCTGCTGGCCTACGCATGGGGCAACGAAGACATCCGGCTGGTAGATTTCACCGCAGGCGAGCCGTGGCCGGAAACCTTCCTTCCTGCTCTGACAGACCCTGACGTGCTCAAGTGCGCATGGAACTGCGCCTTCGAGCGCGAGGTCATACGACAGGCCCTCGGGGTCTACTCGCCCCCGGAGCAGTGGATCGACGCCATGCACGTTGCCGCACAGTGCGGGCTCCCCATGAGCCTCGACGCTGCCGGACGGGCGCTGGGGCTTCCGGAGGACAAGGCCAAGATGAAAGAAGGCAAGTCCCTCATCCGCTACTTCTGTGTCCCCTGTGCCCCCACGAAAGCGAATGGGGAGCGGACACGCAACCGCCCCGAACACGCCCCCGATAAGTGGGCAACCTTCCGTGATTACTGCATCCGCGACGTGGAAGCCGAGCGCACGATTTACCGTATGCTGGAGCGTTGGACGCCCACGGCAGACGAGCGACGCTTCTGGGCGCTCGACGCACGTATCAACGAGAAAGGCGTCCGCATCGACAGGAGGCTGGCAGCTAACGCCGTGACAATGGATGCCCGGTACAAGGAAGAATTGACGGCCCGTGCCGTCAGCCTCACCGGCATGGAGAACCCGAAGAGCGTCAGCCAGATCAAAACGTGGCTCGCCGATCAGGAAGGGAAGGAGTTCCCTTCACTGAATAAAAAGGTCATCGCCGACGTTATATCACAGCTCCAGAGCGACAAGGCAAAGGAGTTCATGGCGCTCCGAAGCGAGCTCGCAAAGAGCTCAACGGCGAAATACACCGCGATGCTCCGGAGCATGTGCCGGGACGACCACTGTAAGGGCTGCTTCCTGTTCTACGGCGCCAACCGTACCGGGCGCTTTGCCGGGAGGCTGGTGCAGTTCCAGAACATGAGCAAGAACGAGGCCCCCGATCTGGACGGCATGAGGGAGCTCGTCCGCAACGGACACTACTCGGCCCTGAAGGCCCTGTACGACGGGGTAGCGGACCCTCTGAGCCAGCTCGTCAGGACGGCAATTATCCCGGAGCCCGGCCAGAAGCTGCTTATCAGCGATTTCTCCGCCATCGAAGCACGTGTGACCGCATGGTTCGCCGGGGAGGAATGGCGGTTACAGGCCTTCCGGGATGGCAAGGACATCTACTGCGAGAGCGCCAGTCGTATGTTCCACGTCCCAGTCGTGAAGCACGGGATCAACGGGGAGCTGCGTCAGAAGGGCAAGATCGCCGAGCTGGCGCTTGGCTACGGCGGTGGCATCAATGCCCTCAAAGCCTTCGGCGCGGACAAGAGCATGAGCGAGGAAGAGATGCAGGAGACTGTCGATCTCTGGCGCGAGAGCTCCCCGCGAATCACGGCTCTGTGGCGCAGCCTTGAGAAGGCAGCCATCCGCTCCGTGGCTCGACGGACCAGCACCGTCTCGGACGTGGGCAATATCCGCTTCGACTTTGAGTGCGGGACGTTGTGGATGACACTGCCCAGCGGACGCCGCCTTGCCTACGTCGGAGCTCAGTACGCTGAGGGCTCACTGCACTCCGACAGGAAGTGCCTGAGCTACATGGGCACGGAGCAGCAGTCAAAGAAATGGGCGAGGCTGGAGACATGGGGCGGAAAGCTCACGGAGAATCTGGTACAGGCCACTGCACGAGACTGTCTCCGGGAAGCCATGTTCGCTCTGGATGACGCGGGCTTCGACATCCGGGCTCACGTACACGATGAGGTCATCGTCACTGAGCCCATTGACGGACGGAGCGTAGAAGAAATGAGCGTCCTCATGTGCCCCGCGATCCCGTGGGCAGAAGGCCTGCCGCTCCGAGCCGACGGCTACGAAGGCCGCTACTACTTTAAGGACTAACCTCCCTGCGCACGTCTGCCGCCAGCAAGGAAAGTCAAGAGCCGTAAACTCTTCCTCTTGACTTTCCCGCCCGCGGCAACGTGCCAAATGGAAACAGCGGAACACCGCGAAAACACGAAAGGAGATGCACAGCATTGACAGATGAACGCTACACCCTGACCACCACCAACAAGGAACGGGCCAGAACAGCCCGCGGAGCCCACAACAAGGTCAGCCACGCCGGATGCAAGCTGCCCTCGGACTACCTGACCCCCGCGCAGAAGAAGAACCTGTCCGGGCCTGTCACGTCCTTCAAGACGAACGAGCCAATGACGTGGGCGACCTTCACGGCTCTCCCGGATTCCAGCCGTCGCTTCTACATCGAGGGCCTGCGGCAGAAATACACCGCAAAAGACAACTGGCTTGCCCGGATGTTCGGTGTTTCTGACGAGACCATGCGCAGAGAACGGGAGCGCCTCGGCATCCCTGCTTACTCAAGAGGGGGCAGGGCAAAGGCCGATGAAAAAGCCGCTTGGCAGGCCTTCCTCGATACCCCCGAGTGGAACCTGATCCGGGAGGCACGACTGAAAGCAATCTCCCGCAAGACCGAAGAGACGGGACTGGCCAACGACCTTCGGAAAGAAGCTGAGGCCACTGAAGCCGAACCCGCAGCAGAGCCGAAGCCCGAGCCGGAGGCCCGCCTGACCCTTGAAAACGTGAGCTGGGCTGACCTGTTCGCCGTAGCCAAGCTGCTCGGCGAGCGGTACGGCGTGAAGGTCCGCGTGGAGGTAGACACATGAGGCCGGCGACCAAGCAGATCGGCGCCCCGATGCAGAGCACCTGCGCCTATTGCTACCTCCACAAGGCGCGGCTCAGCCCGAAGCAGATGAGGAATCGGCAGTGCTTGAAAAAACAGTGCCGGCACCTGATCCCGTGGAAGCAGCACCCGATCTGGGCCCAGCGGGAACGGGAGCGCGAGCTGAAAAAGGAGCACAGGAAGGAGCGAGGCTATTGAGACTGAAAGATACGCTGATCGAATACTGCTACCGATGCGGACAGCCGGTTCACCGCTACCCGAGCCAAAGGAAACGGAGCCCCCGGGCTTTTTGCAGTCGTCAGTGTCACATGGCAACATTGAACGAAGAACTTAATCCCTCCCGGATGACACCGGAAGTAAGAGAAAAGCTCCGCATCTCTCGTCTAGGTCAGGGTGAAGGTAAGACCTACGCCAAGAAATACGGACGCCACGAGCATCGTATAGCCGCGGAAGAGCTACTTGGTAGAGCCCTTCTTCCGAGGGAGGTCGTACATCACCTTGACGGGAACAAGCGAAACAACAGCCCAGAAAACCTGATGGTGTTTTCCTCACAAGCGGAACATGTCCGTTGGCACAACCAGCATAGAAGCAAAGACCCCACGGAAAGGAGATGATGCCCGATGATCTATACCCCGTACAAGCACCAGCAGCTCGCCTACGACTTTTGTATGACACATCCGCACTGTGGCCTGTTTCTGGGGATGGGTTAGCCCGGCCTCGGGAAAACGGTCATCACCCTGACCGTGCTCACGGAGCGCCTGTGGGACGAGTTCACTGTGAAACAGTGCCTCGTGGTCGCCCCGAAGAACGTAGCTGAAAACGTCTGGGCACAGGAGGCCCGGAAGTGGGATCACACTCAGGGCCTCCGTGTCTCCGTCGTCACGGGCACCGCGACACAGCGCCGGGCAGCCCTGCGTCGGAGCGCAGACCTGTACGTGATAGGCCGGGATAATCTCGCATGGCTCATGGACGAGCTGGGAGGCCTGCTTCCCTTTGAAATGGTGGTGCTGGATGAGCTGTCCAGCTTTAAGAGCCACCAGACGAAGCGGTGGAAGTGCATCCGAAAGGCCATCCAGAACGTGCCCTACGTCATCGGCCTCACCGGCACCCCCGCGCCGAACGGATACCTCGACCTCTGGCCGCAGATATTCCTGCTCGACGGGGGAGAACGCCTCGGCAGGACCGTCGGGCGCTACCGAGACAGGTACTTTACCCCCGGGGCGCACAGCGGTCATATCGTCTACGAGTACAAGCTGCGGATCGGGGCGCAGGCCGCCATCGACCGAGAGCTCCAGAGTCTCTGCCTGTCCATGAAGAGCGAGGATTGGCTGGACCTCCCGCCGGTGATCTACAACACCGTCCCGGTGAAGATGGAAGCCACTGCCCGGAAGACCTACGACAAGATGCAGCGCGACAAGGTGCTGCCCCTGCTACGGAAGCAGGAGGGCTTCGAGACACTGGACCCCGGAGACCCCGCTGCCCTGCGTCAGATGACCTCCGCCATCCGTGGAGATATGGCAGCCACCCTCGCCGGGAAGCTGCTCCAGATGGCGAACGGAGCCGTCTACGACGACGAGCGCAACGTCATCCCCATCCACGACGCAAAGCTGGATGCGCTGGCCGAGCTCATCGACACAAGCGCAGGCAACAACCTCCTCGTCTTCTATGCCTACGAACACGACCGCGACAGAATCATCAAGCGATTCCCGAGCGCACGTGTGTTCCGGGGGCCGGGGGACGCGGAGGCATGGAACAGGGGAGAGGTCTCGCTGCTGCTCTGCCACCCGGCGAGTGCCGGACACGGCCTCAATCTTCAGGCCGGGGGCCACATCATCGTGTGGTTCGGGCTCACATGGTCACTGGAGCTCTATCAGCAAGCCAACGCCCGCCTTCCCCGACCGGGGCAGACGCAGAGCGTCGTGATCCACCACATCGTCACGGAGAACACGCTGGACGAGCGCGTGATGCAGGTCATGGCGGGGAAGAACGCGACACAGGAGGCCCTGTTAAGGGCCCTGAAAGGATATTTGAACAAGGAGGAAAACGAAAGATGATGCTCAGAGAAAAACTGATGCGAGAGCACCCGGAAGACGTGGGGCCACAGTATGTCGGCGGAGCGAACGGCTGCCCTTACGAGTTCGGCTACGCGGAAGCCGGATGCCCACCTACCTACAACCCTACGGACTCCGCCTGCACGGAATGTTGGAACCGGGAGTACATACCGCGAGTCATAGCTGACCCTGTGCCCGACCAGACCGCAAAGGCCGATGAAGGGAAGCCCCGGCTCTCCCTCGTACCCCCGCAGATCATCCGGGACATCGCCCGGGTCCGGGAGTATGGCAACCGGAAGTACCATGACCCGGAGAATTGGCGGACGGTGGAGGTCGAGCGTTACCGGGACGCAGCGTTCCGGCACCTGCTGGCCTATATCGAGGACCCCCACGGGGACGATACGGAGAGCGGCCTGCCGCACCTGTGGCATCTGGCCTGCAACATCGCCTTCCTCTGTGAGCTGGAGAAGGAGGCCCTGAAATGAGATACACCGCTGCCCGGGTGGGCAAATTCGACCCTATGACGGGAGAGCTGCTCGCTGTCTACGACTCCCTGCGCGAGGCCGGGAAGAAGAACTTTGTCCACTTCACCGCCATCAGCGACGCCTGCAACGGCCTGAGCCACACGTCGGCAAACAACAAGTGGAGATACATACGTATCAACTGGAAGAAGCTAGTCCCAAAGATAGAGGAGGGAGACTATGAAATCTTTGAGCCGGATATGGAATAAGCTGCTCTTGGCGGCCATCCCGCTCACCGCTGTCCTCTTACTCACGGTCCCGGGGCACGGTGTGTGCCTCCCGACCGAGGAGTTCGGGGACCCGTGGTACACGGATGAGGACATCGCCATCATCGCCAACGTCGTGCTGCATGAGTGCGGCTACTGCGGCGACCGACAGCAAGAGCTGACCGCAGCCTGCCTTGTCAACCGCCTGTTCTCACCGGACTTCAAGGAGAACACGATCCGGGAGCTCGTGTGCGCCCCGAAGCAGTACCTCCCGTCGTACTGTGAGAACCTACCCGACCCCAATGACCCGGATGAGAACGTCCAGCGCGCCTTCCGTGCGGCCCTGAGAGCAGCACGGCGCCGTGTGGACTGTCCTGCCAACGTCGTGTATCAGGCGAACTTCCCGCAGGGAAGCGGGATATACGAGGTCATTGAGTACCGCTCTGAGTGGTGGGGCTCAACGACGTGGTTCTGCTACGCATAAGGAGGGAAGAGATATGTTCGAGAGAATTCCAGAGCCCCGACCCGAACCTCGGGGGCCCCTGTACCCGCCTGAGTGCTGCATCTGCGGCGAGTTCGCAACGGAGTGGGACAGCCTAGGCCTCGTGTACTACTGCCGGGAACACGCGGTCAGCGTAGCCGAGGCCCGCATGGCCCGGATGAACGATGATGATAAGCTCGAAGCCATGTACTTCGAGCCCGTGGAGGAGTGAGGACGGATGATGACAAACAGGCCGGACGCCGCCCGGGATTTCCTGCGCTCCCTCCGTCCACTCCGGCAGGAGCGCAAACATTCCGAGCGCAGGTTGGAACAGCTCTACGCCGAGGCAGCCCGGATCACGGCGACTTATACGCCCCTGACCGGGGGCGTAGGAGATCAGCACCGGGATGCGCTGCTCATCGAGCTCGCAGACCGGGCAGCAGAGCTGCGGGAACTCATCAAGCGACAGTGGTCGCAGGAGCATCTGGTCGAGGAATTCATAGATGAAATCCCGGACGAGAGGCATCGGACGATCCTGCGTCTACGGTACGTAGACTGCCTCCGCTGGCCGAAGGTGCTGGAGGAGATGGAGCGCGCCGGGCTGTACTACGATGAGCGTCAGATGTACCGGCTCCACGGGTCCGCGCTGCAAGCGGCCCGGGGCCTGTACCCGGAGTTCGAGCTGAAGCACTCAGAAATGAAGGAGGAAACAGAATGAACGGAATATACATCCGAGGCCTAGAGAAGCCGAGGAACTGCGCCATGTGCAGGCTGCGCAGGGGCCCCCGGGAGGACATGACCTGCTTCGACTACGCCGAGCTGGGGAAAGAAAATCTGAAGACCTGCCCGGAGTGGTGCCGCCTTACCCCTATCGAAGAGAACTGCATGGTGATCTTCCGTGACGGCATCCCCTATAAGATAAATGAACCGGTTCCTTTCCCGAACGCTCCCACGGTGAACCTGATAACCGGAGAGACGTATTACCCCACGAACCTAGCCCGTGTCCGAAGCATGAGGGCCAAGGCACTCGCCAAGCTGCTCACGGAGCCCTGCCCACCGGGGCGCGAGCAGACCTACCTATGCGAGAACGGGGCGCTCAACGGGAACTGTACGCTCTGCTGGACAACATGGCTGGAGGAGGCGGACACATGATTTTAACACGGAATTTTATGGCTGAAATTATCCTTTTCTATAATGACAAGGACGTGTATGAGACAGGCAGAAACGAAGCAGCGGAGAAGTATCTTTGTCGTCACGGATGGAAAGAATACGGAGGTTGCTGTGGGAGCCTAACCTACAAAGGTCTTGAGTTTAAAGGTACGCTGAGTTATCGAAAGTCGTTCAGCGACATCAATGTGATGCAGGAAGAGCTAGACGATATTGAGTCTGCGTTTCACGATAGAAAAACCCCGATACATAGCAATGACGTATACAGTCGGGTGTGGGGTGCTGCAAAGGGATACGAAAGAGACTGAAATAGGAGGCAAAAGCTTGAACTGTTATCGACATGGAGGATGTGGCCCATACGAAATGCTTTCCTGTACGGAATGTCCAGCAAGTAAGCCTGAATACATGGGGAAACGCACCATAGCAAAGCCGCGCACCAACGGCGACAATCTCCGGGCGATGAGCGACGAGGAACTAGCGCAATGGCTGTGCGATGTGGGAGAGTGCGACAGAAGATGCCCCGCAAAAATCGGTGATTGCATTTTTTCTGACTCTGCTTGCATTGGCGCGTGGCTCGATTGGCTGAAAGAGGAGGCAAAGGATGGCTGAATACATAGATCGCGAAGCGGCAAAGAAAATGCATTGTGATATATGCATGGAAAAATCTGTTTGCTACCGAGACAAAGAAAGCTGCCCCGAAAGACGAGCCTTTGACCGTATTCCCGCTGCGGATGTTCGCCCTGTGGTGCGCGGAAAGTGGATTATCTCTCGCACAGACTATGGCTGGAATAGCGCCGAATTTCCCACGCATTGCAAGTGTGACCAATGTGGGAGAGAAATACCATATCTTGACAGAGATGATTACTGCCCCAACTGCGGCGCAGATATGCGGGAGGCAAAGGATGAAGAATAACGATCACCGGAAGCTATATCGCCCGGACTACTTTGGCTGGCGATACTACTGTCAAAAGGCGGCCTTGCGTCAGCGTCGGTACGACAAGAAGAGAGCAAAGAAAGCCGCGAGAACAGAAAGAAAGAACGAGATCAGGGAGGCAGACACATGAAATGGATACCGATTATTGTGCGGCACCAGCCGGATTATCTTTGCCCGAGCTGTCATAACTCAGCGGGAACAATATGTCCGGGAGAGTATTGTTCCCGGTGCGGCGCAAGACTAGGAGATACAGGGAACTTTGCAGACGATTTTCAATATATAGATGGGGAATACATTGTGAGGGAGGCAGACGCATGAAGATAGCCACAGCACGAAAAAAGACCAGCAAACGCTGGCGCACACAGGAGATCATGTGGTCCGCCTTCCTCGACCGGCTGCGCGAGCCCCTGCGTACCGCAGAGACGGCCCGGGAGTACCGGGGCATGAGCAAGGCAGACCGGGACGCAGCGAAGGAGGCCGCCGGTGGCTTCGTCGCCGGAGCTCTGAGCTCCGGCCAGCGAAAGACCGAGTTCGTCACCGAACGGAGTATGCTCACCCTCGATGCTGACCGGGCGAAGCCCGGTGCATGGGGCCGTGTGTCCGCCCTCGTGGAGTACCGTATGTGCTGCTACACGACGCACTCCCACACGGAGGCAGAGCCCCGCCTGCGCTGGATCATCCCTACCTCCCGGCCCATGACGCCCGACGAATACCCCGCCGTCGCGCGTACCGTGGCCACGTGGCTGGACATCGAGACGATGGACCCCTCCACCTACGAGATCGCCCGCCTCATGTATTGGCCGAGCTGCTCAAAGGACGGGCCGTATGAGTTCCACGAACAGGACGGTCCGGTGCTCAATCCCGATGACGTGCTCGCCCTCTACGGCCCCGGGGACGCATGGAAGGACACGTCCCTCTGGCCCATCAGCCGGGCCGAGAAGGAAGTGCGGCAGACTCTCATCGCCAAAGCGGGGGAGCCCACGCAGAAGCCCGGCATCGTCGGTCTCTTCTGCCGGACATGGGACATCCCCTCCGCTATCGCGGAGTTCCTTCCGGACATCTACACCGAGACCAACCTGCCGGGGCGCTACACCTACGCGGCGGGCAGTACCGCCGGCGGCGCCGTCGTCTATAACGACGGAGCGTTCCTCTATTCCAATCATGCGACAGACCCCGCAGCAGGCCGCAGCGTCAACGCCTTCGACCTCGTGCGTATCCACAAGTACGGACAGCTCGACGATGAGGACGAACGTGATACGCCCGTCACGAAGCTCAAGAGCTACGAGGCGATGAGCCGCTGGGCTGCCGAGCTCCCGGAGGTCAAGGAGCAGATGGCCGCAGAGCGGCAGGCAGAGGCCGACACAGACTTCTCCGATATGCTCTCCACCGATCCGGTGGAGGAGGCAGAGGGAGACGATGAGCCGGAGGAAGATACGAGCTGGACGAAGAAGCTCACGCTCCGACCGAAGAGCTCCGAGTGCGAGCCGACGGTCAACAACGTCCGCCTCATCCTCGCCAACGACAAGAGGCTCCGGGGTCGCGTGTGCTACAACGCCTTCACGTTGCGCCGATGCGCGCGGGACCCCTTGCCGTGGACGCCGGGCCGCGAGGGGCTACGTAGCTGGGAAGACAGTGACGATGCCGGGCTCCGATGGTATTTGGAAAAGGTATGGGGCATCAGTAACCGCGGCGTTATCGCCGATGCGGAAGAGCTCACCGCCAGAGAGACCAGCGTTCACCCCGTCCGGGAGTACCTGTCAGGTCTGGTATGGGATGGAATCCCCCGCGCGGAGACCCTGCTGATCGACTATCTGGGCGCGGACAACACGCCCCTCAACCGCGAGATCGCGAAGCGATGGCTGCTGGCCGCAGTCTCCCGTGTCCTGCGTCCCGGCTGTAAGTTCGATACCATCCTCGTCCTTGTCTCCCCGGAGCAGGGCATCGGCAAGAGCCAGCTCGCGGACATCCTCGCAGGGGAGTGGTTCCAAGACGGCCTGCCGCAAATCGGAAGCAAGGATTCCATGCAGGCCCTCCGGGGCGCGTGGATCGTCGAGGTCAACGAGATGGCCGCTACCAAAAAGGTCGAGGACGAGGCCATCAAGCAGTTCTTCGCTGCGCGAAATGACCGCTACCGTGAGAGCTACGGACGATATGAAGCTGACCACCCCCGGCAGTGCGTCTTCATCGGCAGCACCAACACCCGCGAGTTCATTGTGGACAACACCGGGGGCCGCCGTTTCTGGCCGGTCGATGTACACGCCCGAGCTGCTGACGTAGGGCCCCGTATGGACGCGCTCCGGTGTGTCCGAGACCAGATATGGGCCGAGGTCATGGCGATGTACAAGGCCGGGGACACGTCGTTGTGGTTCAGTGAGCCACAATATCTGTCGGAGCTCACGGAACGCCAGACGCAGCACACGCAGGAAGACGAGTGGCTCGGCTGGGTGCAGTCCTTCCTCGACCGCCCGCTCCCCGATGAGTGGGACGCGCTTACGCCCGAAGATCGCCGGGCCGTCATGCGCGGGGACGATCTGCGCTATCCCCCCGAGGTCCGCGCAAAGTGGACACGCCGTAGGGAGGAAGTGACAATCGCCGAGATTCGGAACGAGCTGTTATGCGAAGACCTCGCCCGTGGCGCGGGAGGAAGCAACCCATCCTCCCGGCACCTAGGGCGCGTGTTGAACGTGCTCCCCGGCTGGAAGCTCACCAACAGGAAGACCGCACCGAGCTGGGTGTATGGCAGGCAGAAAATATATGTTCGGTTCCAGCCTGACCTTGCAGCGTGGGCGGAGTGATTTTTTCGGGAAAGTGGTGAAAATCGGAACTGAAACAGAGAAATCTGTTTCAGTTCCACATTCGGTTCCAGATTCAGTTCCACCGGAAAGCATTGATATATCTACAATACAGAGTATTGGAACTGAAGGAACTGAATATATAGTAAAGTTTTGATAACAGGAAATTAAATTCATATATAGGGGTATATATGAATTTAAAATACGCGTTTTGTATTTAATAGGAAAATCGGGTTCCAACGTTCCATCGGTTCCACCTAAAAAAGGAGGTCAAAATGGCAGGGAAAACAGGCAGGGCAGGTCTTGAGGAGTTAGAGAGGTCAGTGGAGCAGTATTTACGGAGGCGCGTGGAGCAGGCAGGCGGGCGGTGTGTGAAGTTCGATCCCGGGGTAGGAGAGCGAGGATGGCCTGATCGGATTGTGCTGCTGCCGGGAGGCTTGCAGTTGTGGGTCGAGACGAAGCGGCCTCGGGGAGGCAGGGTGTCCGCCGCGCAGCGCGTCGCGCACGAGGGCCTCCGGAGGCTGGGGCAGCGGGTCGAGATTGTCCTGAGCAAGGTGGAAGTGGATGAGATGATGCACGAGCTCCTGCACGGGTGTCTCTTTCCCCCGGATTGACGGAGGGCTGTTCCCGTTTTTACGTGTTCGGGGAGGCGTGTGTTCGGGAAGGCGTGTGTCCGGGGAGGCGTGTGTGCGCTGTGCATACCTCCCCGTGTGCATACCTCCCCGTGTGCATACCTCCCCGTGTGCATACCTCCCCGTGTGCATACCTCCCCACGGGAAAAAGAAAAGCCCCTGCCTCGGGGAGTGAGGCAGGGGCTCAGTGTTTCAGGAGGGCCGGAGCTCCGTGATAACGTGCTCAGGCTCCAGCTTGAGTGCTCGCATGAGGGCGCAGGCGGCTGATTTGGAAGCGAACAGGGTCGCGTCCCCGGGCTCGAAGGTATAGTTGTCCGTGTCGCCGCACCGGGTCGTCCAAAAGGCCGGGCGTTCGTCGATGTCGATGTCCGTGAAGGCAAGGGCGTAGTAGGTCTTGGTTTTCCGCATAGGTCAGTCCTCCTTTGTGATGATGGCAAGTCCCGCCTCGCCCTTCATGCGAAGGGCGAGGTCGTGCAGTTCGGTGCGGGTATCCACGAGGTAAACTGCGGTGACGGTCAGAAGGGCTTGCAGGTGGGTGATGTCGTTGATGAGCTCCGGGGCGCAGTCGTTGATGGCCTCGACCGCGCGTTGGGCCGTGTAGAGGTTGTACGTGAGGTTGTCCACGTCGAGCCATGCGGTGTCAGGCATAGGTCAGGCTCCTTTCTCTACCTCTTTGAGGTAGACGGTGATTCGGTCTTTGCCTCCTTGCAGGTGTTCGATTTGCCAATGGTCGTATGCGTACAGGTGGCCGAACATCCGGAGGCGTAGGGCCCCGTCGCCGTTGCGGACGGCGGGGCAGTACGGGTTGGATGCAGCGAAGGACAGGAGCAGGTCGTCGGGGGTGTAGTTCGCTGTGCGGGGGCGGTGGAGAATGATGCTTTGTGAGCTCATGTCCATGTGATTAGTTCGCCTCCTTGTCGAGGATGCCGTCGCAGTAAAGTCCTCCGGACTTTTTGGCTCCGGACATGACGCGGAGAAAGACAGCCATCAGGTCGGCAAAGGTCTCATCTTCGATGAGGTACTCCATGTTATCCGGGTCGTCCGGGCCGATGGACAGGTCTCCGTACTCGATGTCCCCATCGGGGACACCGGCCAGCAGCCAGCGGTTGAAAACGATTTCATCGTTTACTTGGCGGGCGATAAACTCCATCGCCTTGACCATCTTGATGCGTTCAGCGGTGTTCATAAGGGCAGCTCCTTTCAGTAAGTGGTCGAGGGCTTCCAGCCCTCGGGGGTCAGGCGCAGGTAGGTTTTCAGGGGCAGGGCATCCCATGCGCGGTTGTCGAGGGCGACGAGGCCGACGTGTCGCAAGAACGAGCGGATGTGTCGCCGGGTCGTGGCTGTTGCCACGGGGTCGAGCTTGATGAGCTCCTGTGTTGCGGGGAAATAGGCGCAGATGTTGGTGTTGTAGCTGGTGAGGGTCAGGGACGGGACTTTGCCATCGTGTTCCGTGACCGTGGCTTTCCCGTAAAAGGATTTACGGGAATCGTAGCAGGGCAGGTCGTAGGATTTGCTCATAGTCTTACCTCCTTTCACTTGATTTCCTGATGTGTGTATTCGTATCCGTCGTCGCACATGATGACTGCTTCCTTGCGGCCTTTACGGTCAATGACGTAAATGACCATAGCTTGCGTGTTTGTCTCTTTGATGGTGATTTCGTCGCCGCAGTGGAGCTTTCTTGCATCGGCATACCGCATAATTACAACTCCTTTCGTAAGAATCAGTTTATGCCTATGGCCTTGAAGACTGCGCCGAGTACGGTCAGGGAGACGTAGGTGATCCCGATGAGCGCGAAGGTGTAGGTGAGTGTCCGCATGTTGGGTCGCTCCTTTCTGTGGTAGGTTGTCAAGGTGCTGTGGCTTCCCACGACGGGAGCTATGCTCCCGTTTCGGCTGGTCGCCGTCCAGCCATCGTCAGGCGGGTGTGAAGGGATGAGAGAAGGGAAGAAGGGATAAGGAGTGGTTTCCCACGACGGAGACTTATTGTCTCCGTTTCGGCTCGTGACCGACGAGCCTCGTCAGGTGGGGGAGGGTCTCATAAGAGACCCCCGTCCTCGTCGTCCTCGTCGTCCCAGCTATACTGGTCGCCGATGTAGGTCAGGATTGCCGATTCCTCGTTGTAGCGGACCGGCAGGTAGTCCTGCGTGACTGCCCGGAAGCCGGGGAGGGGGCAGGCAGAATCCGTGCGCCAGTTGTACTCGTACACGGTTCCGTCCTCGTCGATGAGGAAGTCGTAGGCTTCCCACATCTCGTTATTTTCCGGCTCGATAACGATGTCGTTATCGTCCAGCCACATGAGGGGTCGGGAGCTGTAGTCGAAGACTACCTCTTCCTCTTTCGCCTTGCCCTTCTTCTTCGGCTTCGCCGAGAAGCTGTCGTAGCTGCCCCAGCCGCCGTAGTAGCCGTAGTTGTAGGCGTAGGCCCGGCTGTCGTACTTGTACGAGCTGTTGGAGTACAGGATGCCGCCATCTTCGATGAAGTCCCCGATGGTGTAGATGCCGCCTTCCTTTGTAAGGAAGGCCATCTTGGAGCCGATGGCGTTCTTGACCATGAGCATGGCATGCTGGTTCTCATAAAAGCGTGGTAACGCTTTTTTGAGCGGGGCAAGCTGCGTGGCAGTGTATTCCATCGTGTCGGAAATACCTTTCCGAGGTTCGATGGGGATGATGCCGTTGTGTGCTATCCCGATGTCGGCGCTGGTTTTGAGCTTTTTCAAAGCTCCGATGTTGTCCGTGATGGGGAAGGGGTGGCAGTTCTCCGGGCATGTCCCGCCGTGAGTGGTGATGCGGAAGTGCATGACGATGGGGGTCGCAGTGGGGTCGAGCCGTTGCGTCATCTTGTCGAAGGCCGTTATGAAATCCTTGTATTTCATAAAGCCTTTCTCGATGCGGACTTTGCCGTTCTCGACGTACATGAAGCCTGCGCCGTCGTCGTTCCCGTTCCACATGTTCTGGATGCGGGTTCTGTCAGGGAGAGGGATGCCTGCGGGTTTCGCTGCGATGATGCACATAGTTGCTTCTCCTTTCGATATTTGGTTTTCAAGGTCGGAGACCTTGCGGGCTCCGGTGGTTTCCCACGACGGGAGCACAGCTCCCGTTTCGGCTCGTGACCGGCGAGCCATCGTCAGGTGGGCTTGCCGCGGGGTCTCAGATGAGACCCCGGGTTGCGGCGTAGGTATTCAGTTCTTTGAACGCCTCGACATCAAGGATGTCGCGGAAGGTCGCCTCGAAGGCACACTCCTTGAAGGAGTGGGTCATGGCGTACTTGCAGAGGTTGTTGACAAGCTGGAGGCTTGCGGCGATGGTGTCGCGTTTCAGGGTTCCCCTGAAGATGCGGAACTCCACGGTTGCGTCGTTGCGGAGGTTCACGGCCCTGTACCGGGACGTGTTGCTCTGGCGAGCGGCGTCCCAGAGATCGAAGTCGTCCGCGCTCTCGTTGATGTCCAGCTCCGGGAAGCTGGCCCAATTTTCAAGCTGGCTCGCCTTACGGCGAGAGAACGTGGTGAGAGGGGCCTTCAGGTTGTTTGCCAGAAGCACCAGCTTCATGGCAACGTCCTTGCGGGTCGTCATGTCGGGGCCGAAGGCCTTGCGTCCGACGTGGATGTGCAGGCCGCAGGTTCCGGCGTCGTGGCTCCGGTAGCCGTGTTTCTTGCAGATTCGGGTGATTTCGGCCCATCTCATCTCGTAGAGATGCCATGCCAGAGAGCCGGGGTGAGTGACAATCTCCACTCCCTCGTCTCCGAGGGAGCCGTCGTGCTTCATGTAGATGGGCATGCCGATGTTGGCAAGCTCGTCGCACAGGTCGTTGTGGTCGTCGCCGTCATCAACCTCCAGCTCCGTACCGAAGGTAAGTACGTCGTGGCTCTCGCCGTTGCGGAACTGAAACTCGGGCCACGGCTTATAGCCGTAGTCGTGGAAGTTGCGGGTCTCCTCTCTCGGGGCGCAGCTATCGCAGTAGATGTAGCCGTCCTGATAGATGGCTTCATCCTGACGGATGAGGCAGCCGCAGTCCTCGCAGGTCGTCCAGCGGTCGTCGTAGCAGCGGTCGCAGACACTGTTCCAAGTGTCCTGATGGACGTAGTCCTCGGTCACGGTCTCGCCGCAGTCGTCGCAGACGATGTAGCAGCCGCGGCGGTCAACGCAATCGCTGCAAACATACAACGTGTCGGCCCAGCGGATGTACTCGTTGACGACGCAGAGCTCGTCGTTGTGGTGCACCTCACCGCAGTCGTCGCAGGTGAAGTAGTCGTCGTCGTAGCAGGATTCGCAAATCCAGCTTCCGTTGGCGGTGCGGATAGCTTCGCTATCCTTGACCCACTCGCCGCAGTCCTCGCAACGGATGTATCCGTTGGCCTCGGCGCAGTCGGCGCAGACTTGGCGGGTCTCGCCGTTGATGACGAGCTCGAAGAGCTCCTCGTCGCAGCAGCCGCACTCCTCGCAGATGGCGTTCATGTTATTGGTCTCGTTCATGCTGTCTCCTTTGGGCTGTTTCAACAGCCCCACATTGAGGCTGTGGACAGCCTGCTCGTTTTCTGGGCGAGCTCCCCATATTTGTGAGACACGATTTTTCAAAGTGCAAGCCGATGTCCGTCTCCGGTTTCGGCGGTTGAGGGGGTTCCCTCCTTTCTCTCTCTTCTGTATTCCCCTCGCTTTCTTCTCGGGGAATACAAGAGAGAGAAAGGAGGTACCTCCAAGGGGCTGGTCTTGGCCGCCGTCGGCCTTTTGCGTGTGCGCCTTACTGCGCGTGGGCTCGTCAAGGTAGTTTCCCCTTGCGGGGAACTCCACCTTGACGAGCTGCGTGGTAATCGTCCACGCGAGGGCTAGGCCTGAGTCATTGCCCTGCGTGGGTTTGTCAAGCTCCGTTTCTCTCCCGCTTGACAAACCGCGCCGCAAGGCCCGCGCGAGGCTCCGGCGGCTGGCTCCCGGCAAAGGTGTCAGTGAATGTCAGTATCACCCTGTGATACTGTGTAGGCTGAGAACAGCGGGAAGGGAGGCGGTGTTATGCCCCAGCGACCGGGACAGCATAATGTGAATGCGTGGGTTGCAGGGCTGTCGCCCGAAGAGCGTCAGGCGCATTTTGAGCGCGTTGGTAAGGCAGAGCTGGAGACCAAACGCCGTAAGCGTTTGATGCGGGACGTTTTGCAGGAAATGATGACGCTGGAGGTTCCGGATGATACCCTTGCAGCAAAGCTGCAAGATTTTGGTGTAGACCCGACGGTTGTCAATGGCCTGATGTATCAGGCCATTCGGACCGGTCTGGGCGGTGATATTGAGGCGACCCGGTTTCTCCGAGATACACTCGGAGAAAAGCCCACCGAGGCCTTCAACATGAACTTGACCGGTAAACCGGTCAAGGCACTTGACCTCTCCAGCCTGAGCGATCAAGAGCTGGAAGCTCTTGCAGACCAGACGGACGACTGACGGGAAACAGTTCTGGAGCTGTTTCCCGGGCGTTCAGGTTGCAATTTGGTTGCAGTCGAAATACAACGAATCCCGGAATCCCTTGTGGTGCAAGGGATTCCGGGATTCGGGTATCTTGTCTGCCGGGCAAGAGGCGGAGGCTAAAGCCTCCGGCCCTGCTGGTCTGCTGCTGTCGGGACGAGGCAAGTCCCCGGCGGTGGGGGACCACAGGGGGCGTGCGCAGCGCGGGGCCCTGTCTCCCTCCACCGTGAGAGGGAGACAGGGCACCCCTCCCCCGGGGGCGGGAGCGCGCGGTGGGGGCGGGGACCTTCGATATAGGGCCTCGGAAAATTTTGAAATTTTGAAAGTGTTTTAAGACGTATTCCTGATTACGTGACTCTGACCATTCCTTTATCCTCATCAAATAACGGGTATGCCATGATTCCTGAATCCCCCTATTCAGGACTCTCCTCTATTCAGGACTCTCCTCTATTCAGGACTCTCCTCTATTCAGGACTTTCCTTCACACCCATCACCATCATCTCCTTTCATTTCACCCCACCAGATCACGTAATCGCTACTGCACGTTCGGCATGCCGGGCGCACGGGCGGCGCGTTCTCACTCAAAATGAGGAAATCGGGGCTCAGACCCCCGGCCCGGCAGCGGGATAAAAGGGCCGCCTCCGGAAAGCTCATGTCATCATCGGGTTCCCATCTTGCCCCTCCTTTGGCATGGCGCGGTCCTGTCCCGCTTTATTTCTAAGAAAGGAAGAAAAGTTATGGCAAAAAGCAATCTTTATGGCGGAGAGGTTTTTGACGCGAGTACGGCCATGAAGCCCCATCGGAAGCCCGGTTATGTCAGGGATGAATGGCCGCACTATGGCGAGAACCATGTTGGCGATAACATGCGGCCCAAGCATGTTCTTCTTGAGGCCGATCTTCCCAGAAGGGCCGGACGCGCCGGTGCGCTCGCCGCGAAGGCGCATAACCGGGGTAAATAACATGCTCATACGCCCGCGGGGGTTCTGCGGAACGGACCGTGAAAGCTCACTTTCTGCGGAGGAATGAGAAAGGCAGTAACAAATATGCGGGATGATGCCGGACGGCTCCGGCACCAGTCTTGAAAACTGTGGGCAGCGCAAGCTGTGGGGGTCGGCACCTCCATCCCGCGCCAACGTGAAAGCAGCGGTAGCGCTTCAACGGTGTGAGTAGCGGCCCCCGGGGCACCGTCGTGCCCCGGGGAATTTTATAAGTACAACCTTGATGTCCTGATTCACACCATGAATTAGGGCATCAATTTTGTAATACATTTCTAACCCATCACCATTGGGAAAGGAGACAGTCTCATGGAAGACAACAAAAACGAAGTCGTGACCGATACCGAGTCCTTCGATGGCGACGTTCCTGCTATCCTGCCTGACGGCTGGCAGGAAGGCGATGATCTGTTTGCCGAGGAGAAGACAGGCTTGGAAGACCTCGCGCCTGCCGACGGGCAGACGGACGAGGAGTTCCTGCTTTCGTTCTTCCAAAACGAAGGGGAAGCGCCCGCCTCTACCACAGGCGAGACAGACGGTACGGACGCCGGAGCGAAGACGGAGGAACAGCCCGACGGGGCGACGCCTGCGGCACCCGCTTCGAGGAAGCTGACACTGAAGGTAAACCACGAGGAACAGACGGTAGACATCACCGCGATGAGCGACGATGATCTGCGGGCGCTGCTCCAGAAGGGGTATGCCTTCGACGCGATGAAGGACGCAGAGGACAGGCGCACCTTCCTCAAGGTGTATCAGGAACAGTTGGACGCAGGCATGACGGAGAACGTGGCGCGTCTGGTGGCGAAAGACGCCGCCGGGAGGGCCTTCGAGGTCAAGGACGGTCAGATCATATCGCCCGAGACTCCCCAGCCCCAGCCCCCGTCTCAGCCCGCTGTTCCCGCACCTTCCAAGCCTACCCGCGATCTTCGCGCGGAAGTGGAACAGCTCAAACTGCTCTACCCGGACGTTCGGGAGATTCCCGACGAGGTTGCCAAAAAGGTAGCCAGCGGCTCCCGTGTCATCGACGCCTATCAGGCGTATCTGTCCCAGCAGAGCAGCAAAGCCGCCGAAACTCTGAAGAAAGAAAACAAAATTCTTCGGCAGAACGCGGCAAACGCCCAGAAGGCCCCCGTGAGGGGCGTATCCGGCGGGGGAGTGACCCCGCAGAAGTCCGATCCGTTCTCGGAAGGCTTTGACGCCGGTTGGAACTGGACGTAATCAAATGACGTGTTCTGCCCTGTGCGCCGTGAGCGCAGAAAGGAAAGAACACAATGGGTACTGTCAATCTGGCTGCGAAGTACAGCCCCAAAGTCGATGAGGCTTTCAAGCGCGCTGCGCTGAAGCAGCTCGTCACCAACAACGACTACGAGTGGACCGGCGTGGACACCGTGAAGGTGTACAGCATCCCCGTGGTCGAGCTCAGCGACTACACCCGCAGCGGCTCCAACCGCTACGGCAGCCCCGCTGAGCTTGAGAATCAGGTCCAGAATATGCAGATCAGCAAGGACCGTGCATGGACCTTCACCATCGACAAGCTCAACAAGAATCAGTCCATGATGGTCATGGACGCCGGCAAGGCCGTTGCACGCCAGCTCGCCCTGAAGGTCATCCCCGAGGTCGATACCTACACCTTCAACCAGATCGCGCTCGCCGCGCCCTCCACGCACCGCGACGCGACCACCGTCACCAAGAGCAACGCCTACGGCCTGTTTCTGGACGCCCAGCAGGCGCTCGGCGACGCCAACGTGCCCGATGAGGGCCGTGTGGCGCTCGTGAGCTACGCCTTC